>OJOD01000194.1_pt1 | contig 55475 bp, 64 predicted proteins | sample 1598221 | NCBI WGS metagenome assembly OJOD01 (sample SAMN03922464, study PRJEB24848) | human gut metagenome | isolation source: stool sample | host: Homo sapiens | place: Germany | collected 2010-11 | reverse complement strand
TCGAAGAGCGAACTGAGAAGCAATGTACAGGTTTGTATAGCTTCCAGATAACGGTTTCGGCCAAGGTATCCACGCCGCTAACCTTAGCGCCGTACTTCTCACCGATTTCCTGATAAGTCGAACCGATGGAGTTCGCCGTTGTCTTGCCCTTCAGATCATTAAAAGAATGGATGTCGTTATTGTCAGAACGAGTAATCAAAACAGTACGGTCATAGGCATAAGGCGTAGAAAAATCATAGGTTTTAGCTCTTTCCGGAGTAATGTCCACCCCGTTAATCACGAGGTCATATCTTCCGGAATCCATGCCGGCAAACAGACCGTCCCAGGGACCTTCTACGATTTTGGCCTTAACGCCTAACTTCTTTGCTAAATTCTGAGCGACTTCAACGTCATAGCCGACTAGCTTGTCTTTTTCATCGTGGAAAGAAAACGGCTGCCAATCTCCCTCTAGACCGACTTTTAGTTCGCCTGCAGATTTAATCCTAGCCAAGTGGTCCCGAGAGGCAGACGAAGAATTGCCGCTCGGTGCCTTATCGCAGCCGACAAGCATAAGAGAAGCGGAACCGGCCATAAACAAGCCAAGGCCGAACTTAACCAAAGAATTAAAATTATGTGTCATATCTTATTCAATAACTAAAAATTAAAGAGAATTCATCGCGTTTTCCGCTTCACGCTGTTTCTTGAAAGCTTCCAATGCCGAGCGCTGCGCTTCCTGTGAACCGCTTGCTAAACGAAGGAAAGCACGCGTACGTTCGTTTTGCGGATGTTCGAATATTTGTTCGGGACTGCCTTCTTCAACGATCAAACCATGATCCATAAAAATAACCCGGTTAGATACATTATGCGCAAAGCTCATTTCATGCGTCACGACAACCATGGTCATGCCTTCTCGGGCAAGCTGACGCATTACCTCTAAGACTTCATCCGTCAATTCCGGATCCAGTGCGGAAGTCGGCTCATCGAAATAAATGATTTCAGGATCTGTGGCTAGGGCTCGCGCAATGGCGACACGCTGCTGCTGGCCGCCCGAAAGCTCGCTGGGGTAAAAATTAGCTCTGTCTTCCAAACCGATCTTTCGAAGCAGCATCATGCCCTTTTTATTGGCGTCTTCTTTGCTCACGCCCCTGCCGAAAGTCAAGCCAAGGGTAATATTCTCGAGCGCAGTTTTGTTTCTGAAAAGGTTGTAGTTCTGGAAAACAAAACCGGTTTTTCTTTGAACCTCTGAGGCTTGTTCTCTTGTAGCAGCCTTGAGATCTATTGTTGTATCGTCCAGCGTTATGGAACCACCGTCTGCCCTCTCTAAGAAATTGATGCAGCGAAGCAACGTGGTTTTTCCTGAGCCGGAAGGTCCGAGAATTGAAACTACATCGCCTTTATAAACATCGATGCTGATATCTTTCAGGACTTCCAAGGTGCCGAAAGACTTTCTCACATGGCTTATGCGAAGGAGCGGATCGGTTTTTTCCATTATTTTGACTGCAAAAATGAATCGTTAGTTTGAGCCGTATTTGCCGAGTTTCTTTTCTCCACGGCGCTGGATGTACTCAAGAATCGTCGAGAAAATTAAATAAATGATGACAACTTCAATGTACACCGCCATGGTTTCGTAGGTTCGTCCGGCAATTCTCTGAGCCTGAAAGAACATTTCAGCCACCGTGATGTTCGCCGCCAAAGAAGTATCTTTGACCATTGAAATCATCGAGTTGCCCAGCGCAGGAAAAGCCGTTCTGAAAGCCTGAGGCAAAACTACGTGCCACATGATTTGAAAATAATTCAGGCCGACGCAGCGTCCAGCTTCCATCTATCCCTGAGGCACCGACTCTAACGCACCGCGGATCGTTTCAGCGTTATAGGCACCTTCGTTGATTGAGAAAACAATCACAGCTGCAAGGAAGGCATCCACCATAATGCCGATACTCGGAAGTCCGAAGAAAACGACGTACAACTGGACAAGAAGCGGTGTTCCTCGGATCACCCAAACGTAAAAGCGGCAAATGTGGCGAAGGACCGGAACTTTAGAGTACTGGATCAATGCCACAACAACAGCAATGACCATGGAAAGGGCAAACGAAATGATCGTCAGAGGTATCGTTACTGTGATGCCTTTGAACTGTTACGCGACAGCATAGAATGACCATCTAACGACAATATTTTGGAATCAGAGGCAAAGGAATTCTTGGACAACTTGTAAAGCCTCCTACTCTCATTCGAGAACCCAGAGCTAATCCTTCTCGAACCTCCTTAGAGCTACTTTAGTCAGACGACTGAGAAAATTCCTCAAAAAATTCCGTCAGGATACCTGCCGATCTTTAATAATTTGCCTGTTTTACGAAATTGCGTATAATTCAGTTCTTCTTCGGAAAGGTGGCAGAGCGGTTGAATGCTCCAGTCTTGAAAACTGGCGATGAGCGATCCTCATCCGTGGGTTCGAATCCCACCCTTTCCGCCAACGGTATTTTTAAATCAATAACTTGCAAGAGAGTCTTTAAAAAGCACCACCAAAAGCACCACCAGCAGAAAAAAGTTGAGGCGCGATGAGCGCCTTTTTTAATGTCTGAGACTTCTGCTTTTTACTTGCGACAGCAGCACTTCTTCTCGTCAAAATATTTTCGCTCTGCCACCTCGCCTTGCTTGCCGATATTAAATGAATCGACTGGGCGGTGGTAGCCCATTACACGTGTCCAGACCTCACACTTCGTTCTCTCGCTGTTTGTGATACCGAGTTTTTCAAGTTCAGTCATTTTCCTTTCTCCTTACCTGAGTTGGATTGCACATCTTTCAATGATTCGTCTATCGCTGACTGCGCGTTCTGCACATTCTGCAAGAGTTTTTGAAGAGAGCTCAAGTGCGCGTCTAAATCGACTACACTCTCCAAGCTCCCTCTGTAACTTTCGCTGAATCGCGGCGTCTCGCTCGCGCACCCGCATAGCAGAATCATTGAGAGTAGTAATACTTTTTTCAAGGTTGGCAATTTCTTTATCCTTTCTGTGTAGCGTTTCAATCTGGTGAGCAAGTAGCCGCTCCCTTTCCTGCGTCCACCTCAGCTCCGTCTCCTGCTGGCCGAAGTGGTAACCCAAGACGCTCGAAAACATGACTGCGGCAATAATCAAAATTACTCGGATCATTTTCTGAAAAAGAGTTCTAGTTCTGCATAACGGCGGCGACGCAAACCTTTCTCATAGGCCGTCCCAGGATTGCAGTATTTAGGCCACCACTCTCTAATCCCATCCTCGTTCTCGGCGTTAATCATTTTGAATAAGGTGTACCGCCTGCATTTCGTAATGCCGAAGTTGAATACAAAGCTCATTAAAGCAATAAACTGATTCTCGGTCACTGGCACATGAACAAGCGCCGCTAACTCCTCCTGCGTTTGAACCAGGTCTTTAGTTAGAAGGTCGTATGCCTCAGCCCGCGTAATGTGTTCATCAGGGTGGACACCTTTGGTGTGGCCGAAACCAATTGTCCACACCCCAGCGGGGCATTTGTAGGATTCAAGGGCCGGTCCGCCCTTAGGGCCCTGCTCGAATTCCGATATGAATTGAGTTGCTAATTCAGGTGGATACAACAATATGTCTTGCTTTCTCATTTGGGATTTTCTCCTTTGAGGGTGGGCTCGTTGACGCCCAACTTCTCTTTGACTTTCTTGTCCTGCTGTTGCTGTACTGAATCCAGGAGGACCCTGACTCTGGAAGGGATGACAGATCCCAGGCCCGCCTTCTCGACGTTCTCCAAGATGGATATGAGTTCATTAACTGATAAAGCACCGACCGCCCAGGCGCCTATGAACGGCATGGAGAGAATCTGGTCAATGCCGTGGAAGCCGATGGCCGTGAACAGAATGACAAACTTGCGCAGGATCCCTTTAATTCCCACACGTGACGATAGCGTGTGCGTGACTTTGGCCGCATAAAGGCCTGTCAGATAATCCGCGACCACGAAAGCGAACAGCCAATTAAAGAGAAAGAGATGCTCGCCCATCACGCTGGCAACTAGGCCGCTTAGAAGACTGCCGATACCGACAACCAAGTTGCGTATCGCGTTGGTGTCCAGGTCGCGCACAATATTGAAAAGGTCCTGCCACATATCCGTCCTAGAGGTTTACGTTCTGCATTTTGGCTAACTCGATAGGCCTCAATGCAACGGCTCCTCGCATTGTCAACCATCTCAGGACCATGTTATGAGCGCTCCAGAGTTCAATGCGCACACCTAACGAAAAGCCCCTCGGATTGAGGGGCGGAGTGGTTAAGAGGTTTGTCCTCCGACTGCTGGGATGAAGTAGACGGCGGTGTCTGAATTTCCGTCTAACGCCTCGGCCGCATATGTGCAACTATCTCCCTTCTTAACAGGCATGTATACTTCCGGCCATGCCAGACGTACTTGTCCTGAAGTCAGCGCAACCTGTTGCCGAGAACGAGGACCGTCTCCTATCTCTATGTAACTAATATTACTTCCTCCGTCAATGCAGACATAACCGGAACACGGTGCTGTATACGTACCATTAAGAGTTTTTTTGCCTTGTGCGATGAATATTTTATCTTCCCATCTCTTCGGCATACTCTGTTGTGCTATGAACTCCGTGTCGCTTCTCTTCACGAACTTGGAGAGGAGGAGCGCTAAAACTGATTTCAGCATGACGCACCTCCTGTCTGAAGATTAGTATTTACTCCCCACTGCTGGTGAGAACCAAAGCTCTGCGAAGGTACCGCTGATAACAACACTGTAACCTTTCTTAACGGGGATTGTTCCAGAGATTGTGTAGACGTTCTCTGACGACGTTGAAAACGTGGAACGAGAGACAATGCCTCCGCCGGTGCTATAGGCGTATATGTCAATCGTTTTGTCAACGTTATCAATCGGCTTATAAAATCCCAAGAAGCCGTCACTTGGCGGAACATACTGTGTGAGGGTAAGAGAGATGTTGATCCGGCGGGATGGAAATGCTTGTTGGCCAACCCACTCAGACTGATTCTTAAGAAATTTCTCAGCGAATAATTGAACGAGGGCTTTAAGCATGACAGAGCCCTCCAAACAAGGATGTTATACCCCCCACGACTGTCTTCACAAGGCGCACAACAACATTATCTCTGTTCGTCCCATGAACCGACCAAGAATCGCCTTTTGCAACTGGAACAAAGATTCCTTGCGTCTGCCCTGTTGCTGTTCCTTCAGATTGAGCAAATACTGTAGCGGTGTCGTTCGTTACTCGAATATTTGAACTAGTATTACTCGCTCTAGCTGAGGCTCTTACAAACCCATCAAACGGGGCAACACCTTGCGCCATTTGTCCCCATGCTTGTACCGCCGTAGCAGTCGGAGTTATGTAGCTGGAGCTTGGCATAGCAGAATGCCCCGCCTCACTCGGAGTAGTTCGGCTATCGAGTAGCCGTTGAATTAAAGATTTCAATAAGGCCATTTAAAAACCTCCTTGTCTCATTTGTGTTCTTGCGTCAACTTTCTGCTGTAGCTCGTAAGCAAGTGCAGTCGGGAATTCAGGCCACGGCACGAACGGGAAACCCGCGACTTCAGGCAGGTTTCTGAGCGCCTGTCTGTACGTTTCTAAGGCCGTTCTATCAGCGTCCGCAAGGGCTGATCTCTTGGCTCCTGCTGACCGCGCCACGGTGATGTCAGGCAGTTTCACATAGTCGTCTGTGTCACTGATACGGGCGTTTCTCTCGACTTTAATCTCGTTGGCATAGCGCTGTGTGCAGAATGCGTCGGAGTTTTCAGGCAACTCTGATTCTGTGTAGAACTGACCGTCAGCCGATTGATACAGTCCGGTCGGTGATTCCTCGCCATACCAGAACTTCATGCCGTTAAAAATCTCTTTGAGCTGATAGTGCTCGGCGGCGTATGCGTCATCTGCTTCGTTGTTGAAGACATGAACAACGGGAGAATTACTCCGTGCAACAATGCGGCCCGTGTGGTCTTTAATGCAGTATTTCTCGATAGGCTTGGCCTTGGCCGCAGCCAAATACTTCTGTTTGATTTCAGTAAGCGTCATCTCTCATTTACTCCAATGCGTCGATCTCTGTCTGAGTAGCTCCGTTTTCCAAGCAAAGCTCTTTAAACATTTGAATTAGTCCGAGGTTCGTGTAGACCTGTTCTTTGTCAGTTGCCTCAATGGTTTGTTCCGAGAGCTTCACCACGTCGTTTGCGTCAGCGGCGCCAATGTTTGCGCGGGCTTGAGCTTTCTCAGCGCTCGAAAATCCTGTTTGCGCGGTGTTACGCAAAACAGAATCGGGCATGATGTCCGGGCGAAGTTTCGGTCCTACGCCGCTATTGGCAAACAACTTCTGTAGCAATATTGGTAAGGCCATTGCTATCTCCTATAAATCACAATCTGCCTGTCAGCAGGCACACTGTCGTTAAAAACAATCTGTGTTTGAGAAATTTCCTGATAGTCGATCGTCGGCGTTATCAGCAGGCCGTCAATGAAGACTTGGAGCTTGTTGCCGCCAACCGTGTGCTCAGGCACGTCATAAGCTTCGCCTGAAGCAATCGCTGTAGGTCGGCTTTGACTGACTGCCACCTGCACGGGTTCTTGGCCGTTGGTAACAATCGCGGCGATATGCTCGTTCTTTCCGATAGAAGATGAGAACGTGATCTTGCCGCTGGCCGTCTCGGTGTAGTCCGTGCCTTCAACGCATAAAAGACCGTTCAGGAAAACTTGCAATTCATGGCTTCCAACCGAGTAAGGCGGCGTGTCGAAAGAAGTAATCGACGCGCTCCGAGACGTGCTGACAACCACCTGCACGGTGGACGCCGCCCCTCCCGGGGACGGGACTCCCGGGAACGGGACAGCCGTGCCGTTGTCGTTAATGAAAGCCGAATACGTAGTCATAGCTATTGCTTCAAAATGATTAAGCCGCCGTCACGTAAATTCGCAGGCACGTCGTCGAGGTTGCTGACAATACAGCTATCGACATAAGCCTCGCTGATCGTCACTTTCTTGTCCGCAGTAGCCGCGGCGAGACTGATTCCCGTACCCGCCTCTAGCTTCAAAGTGTCAGTTTTGCCCGTGGCCGTGATCGTCGTAGACCCAACGGTCACTTTGGAAATCGCATTCTGGTTGACCTCGGCGCCGGCTGTAATTCCTGCCAATTTCGTGCGCTCAGAAGCAGTCATTAACTTCTTGGTATTACCTTCAGTGATACTGTCTGCCGTATCGGTAGCTTTAATAAAAGCACCTGCGGCCGCCACATTGTCCCTGTCGGTCTTGTCTGCACCTGCTTCAATACCTCCGAGTTTCGTGAACTGCGCGGCAGTCATCAGACCATCAGCCGCAGAGGTCGCGGGTGCGTAAGTCGTGTCGGTGAACTCAGCGTCCGCAGGCACACTCTTGCCAATCGTGTAGCCGCTGTCTTTGATGATCTTGCCGCTAGTTCCGTCGAACGCGGCGACATGGTTTGCGACTGAGTTCGCGGGGCCTGTTACTGCGCCCACGATATTGACCTGCAACACGGCCCAATCGCTGTTAGAGGCGCTCCCCGACGCATAGTTTTTAACGCAGACAACGAAGTCGCCTGCTTCGCAGACCTTACCTGCGTAAGTGCCAGCGTCCTGCACAATGTACTGCCAGCCTGCTTTATAACTGACAGTGGGCAAGCCGCTTGTGGTAGTCAGCGCGCCTTTGAAAACGACACCGCCATTGATTAAAGCGGCCACATCTGTCCGGAGCTTTTCAATCTCGGCTTCAACGTTAGAGCCCACGCCTGCCGCGTCATTGATAATGACCTGAGCCGCAACGGTCTCAGGATTGAGCTGGGTTTGCGTTTCCCCGTTTTTGCCATATAACTTTGTATTAAGAGCCATTATTCGATTCCTTATAGACAACTCGAGCGGACAGGTCTGCGAGAGAATCCTCTAGCGCACTCAAGCGTGCCTCAGTAGTAGAAGCTTCTCCGTGGTCATACGGGACAGTCCAGGCGTTGAGGGCGTCACCCACTGCGAGATTGAAATTCACTTTGATCTGTGTGCTCTCGGCGCCCGTGACACCTGTTTCATTCCAGTCGATAACCGGGATTAAGAGAATGCCGTTCCAAGAGAGTCGGAGGTGCTTCTTGCCCGCGACGTATTTCATGCTGTTCGGCAGAGTGATTGCAGTGCCCGCGGTGATTGCAGCCGTGAGCGTCCATGTCTCAGCGTTGCAAGCAACTCCTGCTTCAGGCGTTACTTCCCCTGTCTCTTCGTCAACCGTGCCGCCGAGCGGGATGACCCAAACCTCTAATCGGTCATTAGCTTTGACAGGGAACAAGAGTTTGACTTGAGTGGATAAGTGGCTTGTTTGGCCGACCTCTTCGTATTGCTGTTCCGGATATAAAATCGTGCCGTTGAGCGATAACCGAAGGTGGTTCAAGCCGACCACGTACTGGATTCCGGAAGGGAGCGTGATCGTCGATCCGGACGCAGTGTCTACGTTGAACGTTTTGACAGCCTCAGAACAAAGCAGGCGATTCAAAGTCAGAGCCGAGTTTGCCGCCGAGTTGATACGATCTAACTGCTCAGCAAGGAGTGCGTTCGTTGAATCGAGTATCGCCGCGATCTGACCCTGAGCAAACTGCGCGATCTCCTCAATCTGGTCATCGGCTTCACTTTCCAAAGCGGCCTTGAGTGTCGGGACGAGCGCGTTTAATTCGTCCCTGAGCTGGATAACCTGCTGATAAACAAGAGCTGCTTGCTGAGCGTACTCGTTAGCCGTTGCAGCGGTCTCCAAGACTTCTGTCAGTACTTCCTGCGGTGTGTGCTCCGATGTGCTTGGAACAATCAGGCATCGACCAAGCGCTTCCTTCAGCTGCTGGCAGTAGATAGTCAGAGTATCCAGTGCATTATTTAGAACTTCCGGATAGAAGCCCCCGGCATTAGTAAAGACCTTTTCTTGAAGGAAAGGCGCATTCGAAAGAATCGCCAGCGCTTTTCCGGACGGAAGCGCATTGTTTAAAGTGACTGTACCTCCGGGCGAATTTTCCTGGTTATCGTTGAGCGTAACCGTGTAGTTCGTTGAGGCAAGCGTCTCGGAGACCGAAGTGTCCTTGTTGTCAGCAACAACGATGGACAAGTCGGACCCTTTCATCACTTTAAAGCTGAATGTGAAGGCCTTTGTCGAGCCGTCACTGATATAAGGACCGGCTCTCCGAAGTTCTTGAGAAATTGACATTAGCGATCTCCTTGCCATCAATTTTCATTTGACAGCAAGGATGTTTATGGACGGGCTCTTAGTCCTTCTTCGCTCTTCCGGAGAGAACCCCTTGAACGAATTCGCCAGCGTCGGCGGGCTGGATGTCTCCTGCTTCAACTCCCGCCATGTAGCCCAGCGGTTTCTTGAGGAAGCCAAGCGGAAGACCCGTTACTACAGAGAGAAGGTCAAGCATATTGCGGGTGTAGGTGCGGGCATTCACATCCTCATCGTTGAGAATCTCAACGGTTTGTTGAATCGCCTTGCCGCTTCCCTCAATAAGACTGTAAGCGGGAGCGGTCATAATTCGGCCCACGTAAGGATCGGTTCCCCAGATAAACCGCGCTACATCAGAAACAGCACCGCCTTTTTGATCTTTAGCTAAGCTGGCGCCGGCAGTGTTAATGAATTGTCCGGCGATAGGCGCCATGGCCACGGCATTCTTAAAGGATTCCGAGGCCAACATTCTCAGCATATCGTCCATGCCGAATTCGTCATCATCGCCTGTGTCCGGATCTCCAAAGACCACCGCTTCAATGAGTTTTGCAACAACGGATGGAATCGTCACAACTAAGAGAGCGTCACGAGCATACATGCCGTAACGCTTAATCAGTTTCTTCTCCATGCTGTCTGCGTGGAAGCGCTCGTTCAAAAGATTGAACTGCATGTTGAAGTAGTTGTAGAAAACGAGGAAAGAGCGATACAAAGCATTTCCTGTTTCAACATTCGCAACGTTTTCCGGAGAGAAGTCTGACATAGTCGTACGGATAACCGAGTCTGCATCCAGTACCGCTTCCTCAGTGGTTAGTCCTTTCTGCAGCGCCTGGTTGTAAGCTCCGACCCAAGTGATCGCATCAATCGGGATCTGGCATAAAGACTGCAAGAAATATCCTTTTCTCATCAGGAAGTCATGGACAGGCTGAATATATTTAGCCTTAGCCGCAACCGTCTTATTAAAGATTCCCTTTTGTTTCGTAACACGATTGTCCTGAGTAGAGGAAATCTTATAGACCTGAGACTGGAACTCCATCGCTCGGTCATTGAGGCGAGACATCATGAACGGAGAAAGCTGAGTAATTTGCTCTGTTACCTTTCTCGGGTCACGGGCAAAGATACCGGCAGCGTCAATAAGATTTCGTCCGGAAACCTTGGTGAGCGCAATTGAGAACCCAGTGAACTGCTGCAGAGCGTTCACGACATGGCCCATCATAATGTTAATGCCGGCAATACCTCTGAGTTCATTGAGTTTCTTGCTGACCCAACCGCTCCTTCCATCGCTGACCTGCTGAGAGTAAGAACGCTTTAACCAAGGCTTAAGCATATCTCTCAAGGTAGTCGGATCTTGAGCATTCAACTTCTCAGACAAGTCTTTGTTAAGGAGCAGTTTGCCAACATCCTGCGCTACTGGTGCGATGTAACAGAATTTCAAAACCGAGGAGATGTGATTAGAAATAATCGCAACATCGAAACTCAAAGGTTCGTGATATCCGGAGGCTCGAGACTTAGTGAATCCAGGCTGGGATACAGGCATCGCGCTCAGATAATCTTGTTCTGTAATTCGATCAATCTCATCAAACGTGGCCTTATCTGCCACAAGGTATTTATCCGTTGTAGCCGGAACATAACCGCCTCTGTATTCTCCCCATGGAGTTTGAATCGGAGAAGCTTCGATCTCTTTGAAGGTGTACCCGTAAAGATCCTTGTAAGCCTTCTGAGCGTCCTCCTTTGTCGACTCCAAAAGATCCCATACCTGCTGTACGAAATCCATGTCCGCTTTTGTGATTGTGCCGTCGGCATAACACTGGGCAATGAATTGATCCCATCGTTTCGTATCCAGTTTTGTATTGCCTTCCTGATCTTCAACCATCTCGGCCCAAGCATTTCCCTCTCCTCGACCTCCGAGCAAGAGTTTTTCTTTGTTCGATTCATTGCCGGTATGAAGAAGAGCGCCTATAAGCTCAGCCTTGGTTCTGAACGTGTAGTTGAGAGTCGGAGCATGGATGTCCGTCCGAGACAGCCAATCTTTCTGCAGCGGTTTAATTAGTTCTGCAAGCTTTTGCTGAAGTTCGCTGTTGCGGTTGCGGAACTTGGCTGTTGCCTGTGCGATCGGATCATAGATGTGTGATCTGAACGGATGGTTGGGGTTGCCTGTATCCATTTTGTTGCACCAGGACTCAACACGAACAAGCGAAGATCCGAGGCTCAAGAGCCCGTCTTGTCTGAACTTCTCGAAGGGCGTAGTCGCTTCTGTTTGTCCTACAGAGTGATACGTCAGATTCTGCGTGTTCATTTGAGCTATGAGTTCCTTAGCCGCCTGTTCCCGAGCTTCTGCTTTTGCCTCACGAGTAGTTTCTTTCCACTGACGAGACATAGCAAAGAGCATACTCACGTCTTCCGCCAAAGACTGAAAGTCGCCATAAGTCAGATTGCTGTAGCCTTGTCCCCCGTTAATGCCTTTGTATCGACTGAATACTCCGGACAGCATCTCATACACGGGAGGCGCCATGTCTTTAAAAGCGTTGATTCTCTTCTCTACCGCTAGAAGGTCTACATCTTCGGGTTTTGTTCTCCCGAGTCCTTCAATGTTGAAGACAGCACGAAGAACATTAAGCACATCAAGGTCATAAGTCTTAGCCAGTTTCTTATCTGCAGAGAAGGTCTTTTTCCGGATGCGTTCAAAGCGATCCACTTGCTTGTCGACATCCAAAGCCTGAAGCGCCGCTTGCAGATACATCAACTGCTGGCGTTTGTATGCGGCGGCCCTTCCCTTATCCCCGCTGGCTAATGCTTCATAAGCCTTCCTAGAGGCTCTTGCCTGCATAGCAACAAAGTTGCGGGGATTGACGTTGTAAACAGGCATGTTGGCCAGCATCAATTCTGCAGAACGTTTAGCCGCCTCGTTGATCATCCTCTGGCTGATTCCTGCAGGGCTTCCTGCCAAGTACTTAAACTCTGTTGCGACAAATCTTGCCCGGGCTTCGTTCTGTAGAGCCTCAGTAATCTGAGCATCGATGCCTGCCTGAGTAAAGTTTTCGGAATACTTCTCAATGCATCTGCGAGTTGTTTCTTCTTCGATGCGCTCGTCTTTTCTTGCTCCGTCAAGAAGTCCTTGAACCATGTCTTGAACAGTCGCAAAAGCATTGCCCTGACCTCGCATGAGTTCCATTACTTCAGACGGCGCCATTCCTCCCTTTTTCGTTAGGCCGAGCGCGCTCAGCTTTTTGATTGCGGAAGAACTGATCTTGGCGGCCGTCAACGCTTCCGGATCAAATTTCCAATTGATGCCGAAGGTTTCATTGCTCTTCTTGATCAGTTCATAGGCACGGGTTCCGGCCTCAACCTCTATCTCTGCCGTAACGCCTTCTTTAACCTTGTCGCGGATTTCCTTTGCTTTGCGCTGGATCATCCGCAAAGTCTTGGCTCTGGCGTTCGAGTACCACTTCTCGTCCTTTGCTTTTGCTTCATTTAGCAGGGCTTCGCCATCTGCCAGCGCCTCATCATGCGCCTTCTGCATGGCGATCCAGTCTTCTTCGCTCATGTCTTTGGGCTTTTCATCAAAGAGCGGGCGCATAGATTCAGAAACTTCAGCTTGATAGAGATCGGCTTCAGCATTGAGCATTCGATCCATAACGCGTTGAACTTCCTCAGAGAGCTGGGGCAGTTCCTCTCCAAACTCAGATTTGTACTGAGCCGCTCTTTGTTCCGCCACTCCGCCAGTCCATGCTCGATAAACGTCTCTGATCCATTTACCGAGATTCTTGAAAACAGTGATCAGCTTAGGATTGTGGGGCTTTCCTGTGGCCAAATAGATTTCGGTCTGATAGGCAAAGCGTTCGTGAAACTTTCTCTTCTCTTCGATGCTGAGGTTCTTCCATTCATCCAGCGACTTGAGACCGAAGTCTTTCAGAAGGGTTTCTGCGTCCTGTTTGATAAGTCCGGAGACACCTGTTTCTCCCGCCAGCTGCATCAGGTTTTCAAGATACCAGTGGCTCATTTCATGGGCAAAGGTAGACAAGTCGGCATTCGGAGTCAGGTGGATTGTGTTTTGCTTAGGACTGTAGCCGCCGCGCTCGTTTGTCTCGTTCTGGAAGTAAACAAGAGAGTCCTGAATCTTTTGGGACAGCTGAGAGACGGCCTTAGCCCTCACAGTCTTGCGGTTAATGCTGAGCTCTACCCGAATGCCCTTTTCTTCCAAAGCGTCAACCAGTTCTTTCGGAGCGTTGTCCGGCAAAACAGCTCCGGAAAACTCTTCAATATTTGAGTTTTCTGTGACTGGTTTTGTGCTGATCAGAGTGACTTGGGTCGGCTTAAATCCTTCCGGAAGATCTAGGCCAAGCTTGGCAAAAACTTCCGTCGCAGAAACATTTATAGACTGCGGTTCGATCTTTTCGTTCTGGAAGAGGATGTCTCCCGTTTTTTCATTCAGTCTGTTTGTAAGGTCTCGGATAACTCTTTCTCTGGCTCCCTCAACCTCAGCATCATATTTAGCAACAGTAATGCCCGCCTTCTCCAGGCGTCTGATTGTTGCTTCGCTCGTGCCTTCTGGGACAACTGCGCCTCTAAACTCGTCGGCTCCGACTGCTCTCTGCGGTTTCGCCTCGAAGTAATCAGTCATTGCCTTCTTAATATCATTGAGAATCTCCACACCTAATTTGACCGTTTCATCACTCGGTTCAAAGCCGTACTTCTTCAATGCGGATTTCATTCTGGCAGGAGTAGGTTTGCTCTTTTGACCTGCAACTTTAGCCAGTGCCTCCATTGCTCTATCAGAGGTTGAAAACTCATCACCTCGATTTTCTCTAGCCGCAAGATCTCTGAAATCTGACATCTTGTCATTTGCTGCGGCATTAATGCCGTTTACTGTCTGAGAATCAGCAATGAGGTCTCGGTTTCCTTGAATGTCCTCTATAGAATCAAACCGCCGAGCAGCAGCCGCCCGAACCTTTCCAGGTCCAAAGAAAAGAGTTGATTCTTTATTGGAGACGGCGGAGGATTTCATAGCCTCAACCACATTTTGTAGCGTAATCGGCCTGTATGAGTTCCCAACCTTGATAAGAGGTGCGCTATAAACGGAATTGACTTTATCAGAGATAAATTTTTCAAATTCGTCCCTCATCGGAGCTATAAGTTTTTCAAGCTCTAGCTGAGTTGCGCCGCTGGAAACTGGGGCATCCCCTCCCTCGGCTTTTTTCCGTTCTACTTCGTACTTCTTGACTTCTTCAATGAGTTTGAAGGGGATAAAGCCTGTTTTCTCGTATGCGTCAATGTTGTCTCCGTATGCACGCATTCTCAGGCCTTTTAATCCTGTCGGTTCATTGAGCTTTTCTCGAAGGGCCTCAACAACTCCATCAGAAATCTTCTTATGAGCCGCACTGCCTTCTTCAACGGTGCTCACATCTAATCCGTTGTTATCAACAAAGTCGGAGACAATGCCCGCGGCAAAACTAGGCTTTTTAGCCTGTTGTTTGATAGGCGTGAACGGAATACCTTTATGCTTTATGAAAAGGTACATACCTGAAGCATGGGTCAAAAGGTCCTTGATAGCTTTATCCCTGTCTCCCTCATATTGAAGGTAGTAATAACCGCTTGGGCCGTTCTCGTTGACCTCTTTTTTAGCCTCCATGATTTCCTTAACTAAGGGGGTTGCCTTTTCAGTGTTGAGGCTTTTAGACCAATCAGGCTGAGGAAATCTAGCCGTGTAGGCGTCCTGAGAGAAGACGGGTGTCCCTCTGCTTGGGTCAACCATGTCTCGAGTACCAATAAGAGAGATTTCGCCGAAGTCAGCATATGGCGTTCTCTGCTTAGTAATTCCGAGAGAAGGTACAGCAAAGCCGCCAAGGTCTAAAGACTTATTGAGGTTTTCTTCGCTGATATTGTGAACCGTTATCAGGGAATCTTGGATACTTGTTTGATAGTACCCAGGGAACAGTTCCCGAAGCTTGACTAGGTCGGCCTCTGTCTTTACACTTGAACCGTCGGCGTTAGAGAAGTAATTCTTTAGCACGGCGTTAAAATCCTTGACGGATCGAAGGGAATCTGCCCCGGGTGTTCCGTACAAGGATTTTAATTTTTTTATGTTGATGTAAAGCAGTGCATTGTTCCGCCCCTGCAATTCGAGCTGAAGTCTTCCTCGTCCAAAAGCAGACTTAACAATATTAAAGACTACAGGCTTTTTCTCTGTCGGATGTTCGAAACTGACAGGAACCATTACCGATTCACCATTCGCATCTTTAATATCTAAAAAGAACACGAAAGAGTTGTGTCTTTCATCTCTTGCCACTATTACCGGATCTGTAATGGCCTCGGGAATCTGTTTAATAACATCCTTTGTCATCATCAGATGTTCATGGTGTTCATCCCTTGATTTATTCCCGGGATATACACCATCGAAAACATGGGTCGATGATCGTAATTCTTGGAAGTCAGCGCCCAGAAGTTTCATTATCAGTGGAGTTTGCCTAAGCATAATGAGCTGTTGACGAGGTTTCGCGGTCAACTTGTCAACTGTTTCCTTCCATTGTTGCGCGTCAGCACGCAACTTCTCTGCTGCATCCAACGGCTCTTGAAAGAAAGCATCCCTTGTCACATTAGAGGATTCAATCCTCGGCGCAAATTCCGCAATGCGTTCCGGAGCGATATTGGCATCTTTGGCCAAACGCACAATACTGGCCGCCTGCAGCCGAGCATACTGCTTTGCAATTCTCTCCTCTCGATAGCCACTGATTCCGCTGGCCATAAGGTTTTGAGTCATGCTCTTAGTCAGGTCATCGAAGGCCTGAGCATACTTAGACTTCTGTACCTGATTTACGGCCTGGTTGATTTCCTTTGTCGCCGCTTCCCTGCCCTCTTCAGTTGAAAGATCCCAATCGTTCTGGCCAACCCAGTCAGAGACAAGTTTGCGTGCCTTTTTCGCTTCGTAGGCACTGAGTTCGTCCGGATTGAATCTAAGGTGCTGAGTCAAAGCTTCTCCGAAAGGAGTTCCGGCAATATGGGCGGCGTAGTCTCCGGTAGAGATTTCCACGTCGCCGCCTTGAGCCACGGCTTTTTGAACTGCATTCACCAGCTCAGGATTGATCTTCTTCAGCTCTTCCAGCGGGACATTTTTCTCCTGCATTGTCTGAGCAAACATTTCTCCATCCACGTAAATCGTGGGTTTGCCTGCGCTCTCTGCCTGATTCTGAACCGCCTCGGAGACAACTCCGGGTGCGGTTTCTCGAGCAGTTATTTCCGGAGCGATCTGGTTAAGGTTCTCAAAGAATTCCTGATTCCTTTGGGCGGTTTTGATCTTAGAGATGTGGCGTGTCATACCTACTGCGCCCCCTGCAAGACCCAGTGCCCAGACACCTTTAATCGTCTCAATTCCGATGTCGGCCAATCTATCCATCACTTCATCCGGAGTAATGGAATCAAACTGCACATCTTTTGTGAGTTTCTTGGCGGCCTCTTCAGCAACAATGTTTGAAATTTCCTGAAGCTCTTCAACACCTACTTCGGTTGCAAGGCCTGTTGTGAAAGCCTTGGCCACATCAACCGCCGCGGCTCTGAATGTCGGCTTTTTGAGCGCTTCGATTGTCTTTTCTTTGACCTTCTGTCCGAACATCTGCTTAAAGCCGGTTATGCCAAGGAGCTTCCCTCCGAACTTCGTGAGCACAGCATCACCGATGGCTTCCAAGGAGCCATTAACAAAGCCGACCGTTCCGGACAATCGTCTGGCAACGTCATCATCAATACCTGCCTCTCGCATATCCTTGTAAGCAAGACCGCCTTCAACTTCCTTTGAGGTTTCCATGACAGCGCCGCTCATTGTCATGAGGCCCAGTGCTCCAAGGGAAGCAGGAACGGCAACAGGAGCGCCCGCTAATGCAAGAGCACCCAAACCCAAGGCGCCTGCTCCCATACCGAGAGCAGCACCCTTAGCAGCAGTGTCTCCGCTGACTGTAAGCATTTGCCCGATCGTCTTCATGGTCGGATAGGACAGCCAGGAATCCTTGAACTTTTCGTCCAGTGCGGCCAGCGTGTCATCGATTTCTTTTGAACGCTTTTCAAAAGCGGCGTCTTTCGTAATCTTGCCTAAACGCAGATCCTCATACATCCGGCCCTGCTCGTTCTGCAGTTCTCCGGACAAATATCCGGCTCTCCAGCCGTCAAGAGTTTTGACCTCGGGCTCATAGTCTTCATCCTCCCGCTTCCACTCAGTTTCTTCATCTGCATAGGTCAAAGATTTCGGAGGCTCGGCAGGATTGCTTGCGGCCATCTTTTCCGCGAGTTCGTTAAGAAGGATGTCCGTTTTAGTCAGCGGCTTAAGGTCGTTTTTCAGAACAGGAGCTTTGTCCGGATTATTCGTAATGTAGTCAGAAAGCCCGGGAGACTGCTTCAAGGTGTTGGCCGTGCGAAGTTTCTCCAGGCGCTGTTTTGAACCCTCAAAGTCAGCATCCACTTCTGCCGGAGAGATCCCGAGCTGGCGGGAAATATCCAAGACTTCTGCTGTGCGCCCGGAATCCTTTCCGAGAACAAACTGAGAGGCAGAGTAAGCATTCCGCTCTAGTACCGCATAGGGATCGAACGGCTGAGCAGGAGGAAGGGGAACCGGATTGACCGGCTCAACGGTCGGCCCTTCGGTAGGTTCCTTAGCAACCACGGACTGAGTTGTCGGCTCTCCCGGAACTTCCATAGATCCGTCCGGAGTTTCAATTGCTTGTTCGTCTGTAATGAAAGGATTCGGCATTTATTTTTCTCCAAACGCCATGTGCAGGGCAATGAGTTCCACTGCCGCACGAGTAACGGCGGGATTGCGGGGATTGTTCTTAGCCTGTCTCTTGGCTTCTGCGTAAGCTCTTTCCCAGAGCTCGCGGTTGATCGGCATACCGCCCATCCGGGCATCGATCAGCTGAGACTGCTGCTTCGTGAGGTTCTGAAGCGGCGGAAGGTTGAAGTACCGACTGCGGATATTGTTGACAGCGCTTAGTCTGTCAGCTTCTGTGGCCTTAGTTCTAAAGCCTGCCTGCGGCACAGCTTCCCAATCAATCTTCTTCTCTTGTCTGAAGTCGGCGCCGGACACATCGTTGTAGCCATACAAGAACCTGGGCTTTTGTCCTTCAAATACCGTGTTGACCATTGCGTTTAACGTTTCATTACTCAAAACGTTTTTATCGGCCTGCTGGGTCCGAGCCGCGTAGAGAGATTGAGCTGAAAGAACCGCATTCTTCGTCTTTTTGGCGTTGAATTTTTCGTCATTGCAGCGCTGTTTTACCTTGGCCATGAAAGCCTTGTACTGCTGATCATCGAGTTTCTCGACGTTGTATTTCAATGTCTTGATCGTCTGCTTTGTGAGGTAACCGCGATAATGATCAAAGTTAGTCTGAGCAAACTCTTCCGGATCTCTTTCTGCCAACTCTTCAAGGTTCCCCAAAACAGCAGGATCATCCTCAGTGCAAGGGAACTTTTGATGCTCGATTGCCCGCTGAATCTTCTCGTATCCGACGCGGTCATTCGTCTTGATTGTCGACATGAGGGAGGCGGGAACTTCCTCACCGTTATCTACGAACTGAAAAGCCTGATTGAGATTGTCGTAGTTTGTCGCCTTCTCAAGCGCTTCCTGCTCTCTCTTGGCTCCGTACACCTTGTTTTTGACAGCGGCGCGATACTTTTCCGGAACAGCATTGATGTTGTCTAAAAGCTCTCTGGCTTTGCCATTGTCCTTCTTGAGAATTTCATCCGTGTAGCGGTTGATAGTCGCTCGATCTGAAGCGATCTGCATTGCCGACTTTAATCTGAGCCCTGCTTTCGGGCCCATCTCGGGTTTGTGCTGAGCAATGTAAGCCTTGGCCTGAGAGAGCTGGCCCGCATCGATCATATTGCTCACTCGGAGCTCGTGGATCGGCCCCAGAACTTTGATCATGTCGACAGGCGTGCCGTGAAAGTCTCCGATCTGCTGAGCAATAGAACGAGCCGCAACAAGTCCTGACTTTGCTGTTTCCGGATCGGCGTCTGCTGCCTGGTTAAGGGCTAGGCTAAGCTGATTTTTAAGAACTGCGTCTTTGTATTCGAGCTGTTGGCTCGTGACATAGGTGTTGACCTGATCATTGAGCTTCAGGCTTGAGGCCTGATAAAGACGATCAAAGGCGCTGCGGACTCGGGCATTTCCAGCCTGCTCCCTCAGCTTCTCATAACGCTGTTTGAAGGCATCACTGACTTCATCATTTAGGCTTCTGCCGTCAGGACGCTCAAGTGCATTCACGCCTTTAAGTCTTTCGTATCCGTTCTCCGGATTAACTCTGAGGTCTATGCGGGCATGTTCCAGCTGGGTCGAAAGATCGTCCAACCGAGTCTTATCAATCTCCAGCTGCCACTTGTCGTATGCGTCCCTGAGATCTCCGGAGAGTTTATTCATTGCCTCGCCTGCGTGCCGAACCGACATCGGGCTCTCCGGCGCAGTGATGATTTCAGATTGCATTCCGCCCGGCTGAGAGATCGCAACCGGGACGCCGTAGGGATTATCAACAGAAGGAAGTTTCATTGTTCCCATGTTTAGACTCCTGCTCCTCCGCTCATGCCGCCGGCGCCGCTCGTAAACAACTTGCCGATACTCACGACGTTATCGAGATATCCGGAGCCCGTTGATCCGGAGTTGGGATCCAGCGGGTTGCCCTTTGCTCCGTTCGGATTCATGAGAATGCTCATACCTGTGGCGACAGCAGACGCCCAAGGAGAGATGTTCTTGGCTTGGGCATTGAGTGCGATGGCATTGTTTGAGTAATTGACAGCCCTGCGCCGATAGCCAAAGGACTCCGCGACGGCATTGGCAAGGATTTGATTAACCTGCATATCTTTGGCAATGTCGTGAGATGCCATCACTTCTGCTGTGTTGCCGGTTCCGAGAGCGACACCGCTGGCCGCCTGAGCCACTCGAGTGGTGGCCTTTGTTTGTCCGGCACGATAAGTAACCGCGGCAACTTCCTGCTGAGCTCTCTTTAAAACATCTTCTGCGGCTGTCCGGAAAGACTGCGCCTGCAGTTTTGAAATCTCACCCTGAATCTTGTAGAGCTGCTTCTGCTGCTTCGCCTGGCGGAAGGCAAGGATCGGTGCAACAATGCCGTTGACCGCATTGTGTCCCATCGAAAAGCCAAGGCCGAAACTGCCCAGACCGTTTGCCGCATCCGAAGTTATCTTAGAAAAACCAAACGAGGAACCCTGTCCCTCGTACAGAGGAACGTCAAGATCCTCGCCAGCATATTGATCGTACTTACCCATGTGCCGTTACCTCAATTTTTCTCTAAGGTAACGGCGAAGCTTCAATGTTTATGGACGTTAAGCCGACAGATCACAGGTCAAAGCCAGCATTGTGACGGGCAGCGGATCGAGCTGCCTCAAGCACACCTGACCGCCTCGAGTCCATGTTGAATAAAGCTGAAGATCAATTTCATCAGATTTGAGCGCGGGAGGAGATCCGCAGGGCTCGATCGTTCTCTGCTTGTATTCAACAAGGTCATTCTTATCGAAGCTGGGGCCTGCGAAGATTCCGGAACTTCTATTAACCCGAACTGTGATCTTGTAGACGTTCTTAACCCTGCCCATACCTCCGGACTGATCCTGGAGGATGACCGGAAGTGTTTTCACATCCGACTGATACGGAAGACCGACTTGAACCACCGATGCTTCATGGTTGAGAGTGACCTTGCCATTTACAACCTTCTGCTGAGGCTGGACAGCACCGTCGGCCAAAATAGAAACTGTCTTTCCCTCGAGCCAATCAATTCCGGAGATCGTGGTCGTAGGCGTCCCGTTGTAGGTCGCGCCGGAATCGACAAAGAAGGCATCAGCCAAATTCTTGAAGTTTCGTGTTCTCATGCGCTCAACATAGCGCTTCTGGCTTCCGTTGATTGTCCTTCTGATCACGCAGTAAAGGGTATCTTCCACGCCTTCTGAAACAGCGCAGCAGGATTCAAAAACTCCGTCCGTGTTATGGCGATGCCAGGAGCCGACTTGTTGCTCAGGAATGTACGTGAGCCCCAGCAAGTTTCCGTCAGAAGAAACAAACCACATGATAGGGTACGGAGCCTTCTGAGCCGTGGCATCTTTGATCGTCTTGAAGTCAAAGAGGTGCTGACTTCTCAGGCACAGATCTCCGGACACAAAACCGCCTGCCTGATACTGATAGGCGAGTTCTCGGACATGGCCGTCACGAGCCGAAGCGAAGATCAGATTGTTGTTGTAAACGAGCGGTCTGACTGTCGTGGCCCCGTTGTAGCTCTGAGGTCGAGCAGAAATCGAAGAAGGCGTAATCGCGTCAGAGTTCTGGGGACTGATTCGTATCTCTGAGCCCGTTGTTAAAAGGATCAGGTGAGACAACGGAGAAATGTGCAGAATCTTATTGAACTCTGTTGCCGCGATCCTAAAGTTGATGCGGTCATCGTCTTTAGACGGCAGGGAGTACGTCATATCGCTCTCTGTTCCGGAACGAGTGGCAACCACCCGCTGAGGATCGGTCTTAAAACCTGCAAACCAACGACGTTGTTCAAAGTAACCTACAGCGCTCGGATAATTTCCGGAAGACACAACTGAATCGTATCGGCGCGGCGTGATGTCGGTCTTCGGAGCAATGTTGTCATCAATGATCGATGTAGTCTCTGAGTCTCCTATGTAACCGTAAATGCCGCCCTGATTCTTGTAGAAGCGGTAGTAACTTGCTCCGGACACTGCAGCGCACGAGATTCTGATTGTCGTACCTGTGGCATAGAGGTTGGCGGTACAAGACACTGCTGCACTCGGTTCGCTCTCAATCGTCTTGTTCGCATTGAGGCAGGAGACTTTGTATTGAAAAGTGTACTTGTCGGCGTTCTTATCCTCGTTGCCCGTGGTCGTTTCTCTTACTGCAGTCACGTTTGTGGGCGTGGCCAAGGTCGAAGAGAAGCTGATTGTTGCCAGTCGCCAATCGGTGTTGGAATACCTCCGGATCTCAGTCGGAGCGTAATCCTCATGCGTTACGGTGATGATGTCATTTGACTGCACATACTCAAGTTCAAAGAGATCATCTGCATCCCATGGCGTTGTGATTTCATAGGGCTGATTGCCGTTCATCAGCGTGGCACCGAAGGAATGGAATCTGGCGTATTTGTGCCCCAGTTCGATGACGAAGGTTTGCTGAGCGTTAAAAACAAACGGAATCAGGCGTACCTTCTTGCTTGAGTCTTTGACCTCACGCACGAACTCAAATCCGGGCCTGTTTTCAATCGGGCCCTGGGGACGGCAGAGAAAATTCAGGCACGTCTCAAGGCCTGTCTGATACTTTGTATCGTCTGTTCGCCCAAACATTTCCGGAGAAATTTCACCGCCGGCAAAAGAGCGCTGAAGGACTTTAGTTGAGCCACTCATGTCCGTCCCTCCCCCAGTCACCATAGTCACCGATGAAGTCAGGCTTGTAGCTCAGATGATCTCTGTCCTGAACTGCATCCTGAGCCTGTGCTTTCAACAGTCTGTCTTCGTAAAAGCGCATCATCTCAGCCGCCATCTGCACACCCGTCATTCCCGGAACAACAGTACCTGCAAGATTAGAGGCAAGCAGGAAAGCCAAGGCATCAGCAAAGACATCTGAAAACTTTTCAGGCTTAACCTCCGTGGTGATATACCTAATCCATATACGTTTTTGCTCTGCCACCAAACAAACTTGCCCGTTGATCAATTCACGGACGTAATGGAGCGTTTGTCGAGTTGCGTTTCCGTTTTCGTCTACCGGGTAGGCATAAATGATCTTCACACAGTCTGCAGGAATCGGGAACGCATAGCCGCCTCCGATAGGTTCCACAGTTAATCTGGCTAGCTCTTTGCGAGTTGTAGCAAAGCTCCAGTTATAGGTGGCAAGGATAGTTTTTAAGGCAATGGGATAAAAGCGCCTGCAATGATCGGCCTGAGCGCTTCCTTCAGGCGGATCGATAGAAGTTACTGTCGCTCTGTCCCCGAGCCTCGAGAGAGCGATATTGCAGATGTCGACAACAGAAGACATGTTTGCTCCTAAAAAAGAGGGGGCGCAAGGCCCCCAAAATGCTCGCTAGGAATAATCCTGTTTACTCGGCTGCATAGTCACCGATGCGCTTGCCCTTCGGAGAGGATGCGCAAAGGGAGATGCCTGCTGTTACCTTGCAGCTCATTGCAGTGCCGGTAAAGGACAGCTTGAGGTAACGCGGACAGCCTTGCGGCAGTTTGATTGCCGTATCTGTACCGTAAGCCGTTGCTACGGTATCAGTCACAGAGGCGCTGGCAGAGCCGCCGAGAACCTCAATAGATGTCGGCAATGCAGATCCGGAAAAACTCAGGATGACGTAGAGCTCACCTTCAGAAACACCGGCCTTGTTCAGGTCGAGAGTGTTCGTGGATGTTCCGGAATTCCCGGAGAGGGACTGGCCGTCACTGAACATAAGCTTGGAATCGAATCTCATCTTTTTCTCCTATTACGAAACAAGATCTTCAGTGAGGCTGATGGAATCAGACACTTCGATCGGAATGTCGAAGAACATGGTCTTGAACTGTTCGGCGGCCTCAACGACTTTGAGAACGTTTGTGCTCTTAGCGTAAGCGGCAAGTTCAAGAGCGGTGTGCACTTCTTCAGCACAGAAGAGGTGGAGGTTCGTGCGCAGATCAGACGGGATGCGGTTCTTTGCAACGATCAGTTTCTTGATCAGATCTTCGGAACCCATATCAACAGCACCGTCAGAAATCGGGATGTTGCAGACACGAACCACGCCGCGCCAGTCTTCAAGGGCCGCACCTGCCTGCCACTTGTAGTGATCGCGATAGACTTCATACATGGAGCCGTCGGAGTTCACGTGAGTGCACTGGCCTTTGTCAGTGTGCTGTAAACCGATCTTGGAGCCCTTCGGATAAATACCGTAGAACTGATCCATTGACACAATGAAGATCGAAGTGACCTTCTTTGTCGTTGCTCCGGTGCTCACAGCCTTAATAGTGTTGCGAGAGGACGGAGTTGTGGAGCTCGTGTCGTTATAACGAGCGGCAAGACCCATGAACTTGTCCGGCTCCGCATCGATGTCGCCGTAGAAGATTGTTCTAGCCATGTCGTTGGCCATACCGGCAAAAAACGGCTTCTGTTCAGACAGGCGCCAGGCGGCTGTATTGCCGTTGAGGTCAGCCAAGTCCTTATCGACTTCAGCGTACATTTCAACATTTCCGCAGGTATCGGTTACCTGAGCGGTCGTGGATTTCTGCGGCTGAACGCCCTGATAGAGGCGGCGCCAAGTCGGTTCAGGAATGCCAGTGCGAATGGCATGAACGTAGCCATCCGTCTTGTTGCACTCTTTCCATCTGAGGAGTTTGAGAATCGGGTCTCGTTTAGACAAGACTTCAGCAATCGGAATAATCTGACCTTGCGGGTCAAGTCTCGATGCGAGGTCAACCAGTGTTGGATATTCAGCAGCCATCGTAATCACTCCTAAAAATTAGTTCATCTTCGAGTTAGGGAAAAAAGCCCGGGCGCGCTCGGCTGTTGAGAGTTCACCCGACCTGCCGCCCTTTACGACGGCGTCATCACTGAGCGCCTGCTGAGCGGCAAGGCACCCTTTAATGAATCCTGCATGACGGTTAAGACCGACAGACTCAAAGAACTGGCGAGTCTCAGCGTCGAAGAACTTGGCATAAAAGCGGCTGGCGCTCTTCAGGTTGGCCGCATAGTTCGCACCGCCAATCTGAGGATCGGCCTTGGCTTCAGCGGTCAGGGCCTGCTTGACCTGAGCAGACTGCTCTTCCGCACGCTTTGCCAAAACAGAGGTCATGTTTGTGACCAGTTTTGAATAAGCAGCCTGAGAAAGATTCAGGTCCTTGCATTCCTTCTTGAAAGCCTCGATCGCTCCTTCATCGAGCTGAATGCCTTCCGGAAGTTCAATGCCTGTTTCGTCGTAACCCTTTTCAGGCGCGCCCAAAACATCGTTGCCTTCCTTCTTTTCGGCATCCTCTTTAGCAGGCTCTTCCTTTTCCTCTTCTGCGCCCATACCTTCAGGTTCTTCAGCCTGTGGCTGGGGAGCTTCAGCGGCAGGTTCGGGCTGTGCCGGAGGTGTCGAATCCTGAGGTGCCGGAGTAGGATCTGCAGGAGGAACGGTGCCTTGAGTTGCGGCAGCGCCTGCTTCGTTGACAGTGGTTTCTGCGGTTTCAGCCATTTAGTTTTTCGTTCTCCATTCTGCGAACCAGCTCGAGATTGATGCCCTTGAGTCGATTCAATATTTGCAAACCTATATCGCGCCTTGCGGAAGCTATCGTCATCAGCGTCATGTCCTGAGACGTGACCGAACTGTCGACGGCTGTCATGTCGAGAATCCATTGAAAGACCCTTCGGCCTTCGACTGTCTCAAGAGTTTTCTTGATGGCAATTTCCAGCTCCTTGAGCTTTTGTTTCTCGGCCTTTTCAGCCAGCTCCCGCTGTTCGATTTCGAGAAGCGGATCATCTATGTCTGTCATTGTCATTTAGGGGCCTTTAGGTTTATGGACGCTTACTGCGCTCCCTCTTCGGAGAATGCTTCCTGCAGACCCTGGGAGTCAGCTGCCTGCCCTAAGTCTTTGAGGCTAGTCATTGCCTGCTGAAGCTGAGCGGCCTGCATCTGTGCCTGCTGTTGCTCGGCCCTTTGCTGGCGAATGAGTGCAACCTTCTGCCCTGTCACAATCAAGGACGGAGGCACTCCGTTCATGTCTGCAAGCTGATCAATCGTTGCATCCACATCAAGCTTGTCCACGGCCTGGGGATTGATCTGAGCCAGGAGGCCGATCTGCTGAGCTGTTCTCACAATGCCGTTTGCCGATGCGTTCTTCTGGGCTTCTGCCAACACCGAGACATACTCGATCGAAAGCTCTCTGCCGTAGAGTTCTTCCGGAACCTCGGGGAGCATGTTGTACTCAACCATGAAGCCAAAGGCGTTTGTTACAAGCGGATCAAGAAGCTCGGTGTGCAGGCGCTCCAGCACAGGCCCGAGCATCATCACTTTTTCCTGCTCGAGGGCTTGAACTTCTGTCGCGGTGCGGTCTGTTTGATTCGCAGTTGCCGCGATCATTTGAAACACGTTGACGAAGAAGATGCGCTGAATGTCCTGTCGGGTCGATTGAATCAGAGCCAGCATTGCCTGCGGATCGGTGCGTACCTCCCACATGGAGCGGATGATCGGAGCTTCCTGTGGGTTGACGGCCACACGGCCTCCAGGTTTGAACTGGCTCAGCTGATCCTTAAGGGTGGACGGATAGAGAATCGGCGGCCTGGTTCCATAGTCGACAAGCTCGGCAAGTCTCAGATGCAGTCTCTGCAAAGACTTCTGTGCGCTTAAGGCCTTGGCGCCGGGACCGCGGCCATATACAGAGCCGCCCGAAGTCATCCAGCGCGGGCACAGTGCCGGGAAGTTTCTAAAACCTGACTCAGAGAGAACTTTGTCTTGTACTCCTTCCTGAAAATAGACGGACTGCCAGGGCATATTCTTGTTGTCCCGTTTATCCGGATTACGTTCAATGCGAGGTTCAATTGCGTGAATCACATTGAAGCGGGCAAAGGGATCTTTCTCAAATGCCTGCCGAACATCATTGTTTACGGCCTCGAAGCCCCATTGCTGGACCATTTGTTTTGCCGTGAGGGAAAGGCGGCGATACATCGTATCGACCTTTCCATAATCATCTTCAGCAAGCCAGTATTCCCCGATTGTGAGGTTCTGCAGGGAGATGAGTTGTTCCGGATGAGGCTTGACGATCGTGCATGCTGTGCCGAATACCGGAAGCTCCAAGTAGCTCTGGTGAAGCGCGTTGTAGCATTCGGCTTTTGAGAAGTAGAGAAGCAATAGGTTTTGAACCTTCGTCATCCACTCTTTGACAGCGGGATTCTTATCGAGATCCGGATCCATCGTTGTGAGGCGCAGCCACGGCCTGGAAGGAGACGAGACGCCGCCGAGCAAACCCGCGGCCAAAACATCCGCGCAGGCAATTGCTTCAGCATCGAGGATCTTGCGATAACGCTTTGAGCCTTGAGTTGCATCTTCACCTGAGAAGCATCCTAAGTCCGGAAGACAGTAGTCGCGAATATCGCGCCACAGATCCTCCCAGGAACTGCGCTCCTGTTTGAGGCTCTCGAAGCGCTGATTGATAAGCTTGATGTCTGCGGGCATAACTAACCCCCGATAAGCTGTTTCTTCTGCAGTTTGAAGCGTTCGTCCTGCGCCGCTTCACTTGCCAGAACCGTTTCACTCATTCCTTCCGGAGTGTCATCAACAACCGTGTCGCCGACATTTGCATGTTTTTTGTTTGCCATGTTGGCGTTCTGAGACTGCTGTTCTTCAGCCTGCGCCTGCTGTCGAGCGGCTTGAGCCTGCGCTTTCCTTGCCTGATCTTTGGCCTTGTTCTGCATGTGGTTGTACATGCCCGCAGTTGCAACGTTGGCGGCCGCCTTCACAATGGGTTTGACCACCTTGCCCACAGCGTGGACCACAGACGATACTGCTCCCATGATCAGCCTCCGAGTAAAGAGGAACCGGTGCCAAGCGCGCCAGGGTTCAGGGGAGCCGCATTGCCGTTTGTCAGAAGCGTGGATCCCAAGCCGTTGTCAATCGTGTTGTCCGCTAAAAGGCCGTCAAGGTCAGCCTGCTTGCGGTTTGCTTTGTTGCGGGCCTGATCCTCTTCCTGAGCCAAGGCCTGCTGCTGAGCGAGCTGTTCCTTGGCGGCAGATGCTTGACGATCCCCGGCGCGTTTCTGCTCATAAGCGCTTAACCCCGAAGTCACGGCACCCACTAATGTGCCCGCGATAACTGCTGCAGTCATTCCCATGATCAAAGTTCCTTAAAAAATAAAAGATGCTTTCTGCCCTGCACTCTCTTTGCGAGTGCCGTAGCCAGAGGAGAATCCTCGGGCACGTCCCATAGGAAAAACTTGGCGCCTGCCTCGATTGCTTTACGTTCTGCCAGCACTGCCAAGCGGCCGCCGATTGAAGTATTGCGATATTCCGGCGACAGATAGATCGCATCGTTTTGTGCGAAGACTTCGCCGCTGTGCTGGTGAGTAAAGACAAAGACCGAAGCAAACCCGATGGGCTTACCTTGGTCTTCAACAATGAGGCCGAAGGAGTCCGTGCCTTCGCTTAAGATTCGGTAGATCGAACGATCTGGAACTGCCCTGCGGTTAGGCAAGCCCGCCTCCGACATTGCCGAGTCAATAAGCTCGCGGCAACGGTCAATGATTTCAACTAAGGACGCGTCAATGATTTTCATGAGCCCATTGTCTAGGCTCAGGCGCAGGGTTTATGGACGGTGTTATGAGTTCCAGTACTCGACTTCAAAGGCTTCCTGGGGATCGTAGGAATCGGTCACGCCGTAAATGGCACGCTCCATACTGCGGGAAAGTTTCGGAGCCACAGGTGCGGCAAAGGTCAGAGCCAAAGCGTCAGCTAAGTCAGGAGATCGTCCGATGCGTTCCTTGAGCTTGTCTTTAGCCTCGAGGATCTTAGGGCCTTTGGGCGTGTAGCCGTAAGTCGGAGCGCCCAAGTCTCCCTGCAGAACGGGATCCGGAGGAATAGCACCTCCCTGCTTGATCCACTGCGCCATGTGCCACCACATCTCCATGCGGCGGTTTGCAAATTGTTCTTTGTCGATGGCCTGTGCTCCGAAAGGAACCTCCACAACATCAAATCGCATCTGGCGAAGTCTGTCGATTACGCCTTGCCCTGCGCCGGAGTCAATGAATACGGCATCGGGTTTTTCTTTGGCCATTTCTACCGCAATGCGATCGGCGAGCGCCATGTTGTCAAACTTCCGGATAACGATCGGCTCAAAGGCAACGAGCCCTCTGCGCTTAAAGATGACCGAGGCATCCGATCCGAAGCGTGCAACGTCAATGCCATAGATAAGCGGAGCGCCCATGTATTCGCTCTCTCGATAGAACTTATTGGCCGCGGCCCGAATATCGTCAATCGGAATCAAGCCGTTGTCCTGAGCGGCCGAGAAGTCACAGAGAAACTCTTGCCGGAACTCGTTCTCAGACATTTCGACCTTGAGCGCCGCCAGTTCCTTTTCATCAATGACATGGGTTTGCTCAACGGAATACAGCATTGCGCACCAATCCGGATCACCTTTGCTCATGAGGTTTAAAGCCTGATCGTAGATCTGCGAAAAGAGGTTGATGCCCTTCGGAGTTCCGATGAATGCGGCCCACCCCTTACGGTCTGCCAGTGCCGGACGAATCACTTCTCCCCAGAGCGTGGGCTTAATCTGTGCCACCTCGTCGATTACAACCCCGTCAAAGTAAAGACCTCTCAAAGCATCCGGATTATCAGCACCGAAGATTCGGATCGTTGCGCCGTTGGGCAAAAGGATCGAGAGCTTTTGTTCGTTGATCGAGATTGCAGGAATTTGCGATGTGTAATGCTTCAGGTATCCCCAGGCGATCTGCTCGGCCTGGTTACGGAATGGAGCAAGGTAGGCATACATTCCGCGCTCTTTGCGGTCTGTAATGGCCCGCTTGATGAGGTGATTCACAGACAGAACTGTCTTGCCTAAGCGTCGGTGAGCAACCAGAACGCAGAATCGATGTGTCTCGAGCTGTTTGTGAATCTCGTCCTGGGGAAAGCGGGGACGATAGGGAATCACGACTTTCATTCTTCCTTCTCCGTCTGTTTCTTGCCGTCATCCCAAACAAACTCGATCTTGCCTTCAAGCTTGCTCTCGTTGTCTTTCGAATAGGCGCCCAGGTGTTTGCCGAGCATGTCATACGCCTTGAGCAGAGACGGAGCGTCCTTGAGGCCCATGATCACTTCCCCGTCATCGTTCTGATAAACGGGGATCTTCTCAGACAAAGTTTCTCGGATCTCCAGGAGCTCTTCCCGCCACTTCTGCACTGTGTATCCGGTCTTTTCTTCCATGATTTTTCGCCTCCTATCGAGCTCTGAAATGACTAAAGGATTTTTAAGGAGTTGAGATCCTTGAATCGCCGCTGTTTTTGCAGAATATCCAGCGATTTTTGCCGCGTCAGTTGCAGTTTTACCCTTCATATATTCGTTGATGAACTTAAGCTGCATGCTGGAGAGTTTTTTCTGTCTGTCTTTTTTCACTTCTGTCTCCGATATGCGTGAGGAATCTTTCCCCTGATCAATCCCGTGCAGATGGCAAAGACGGTGCTACGAGGCATTTCCATCATCCGGGCAATTTGCCGATAACTGAATGCCTCGCCGCGCAACTGCAGGACAAGATCAACTTCCCTGTCGGTGTATTTCGCATGAGGCGAATCCTCGCCTATCGGGACGCCCAATCGAGACACGGCAATCATGCGTTTAACGGAAAAAGAATTCGGGGAACTCACGCTTCACCAGAATGATTGCTTTATCGATAACTTGCCGGCGCCGCATTGACTCAGGCGGCAGGGCCTTTGCTTCTGCGGCGGCTGACTGCAGAAACTCTGCAGCCCTTCTCGGCAGCAGTGTTGCGGTCCCTAAGGGAGCCTGCGTGTTGGTCTGAATTTCATTTCTTTGGGGCATCGCTCAAAACTCCTGATAAGTCCACCCCTTACCACGCTCCGGATAAACAACGAGCATGCGGAAAGGGTACTCAGTCGCGCAGACCTTCGTCTTCACTTTCGCGTCGTCTGCGAAGAACTTGGGCGATCCCTTAACCTCATGCAGTTCGAGCTGGTCTTCAGCCGTAAGCACGAGAAAATCGGGGTTATACCAACAAGTATCCGCGGCGATTTTGAGCTTTATGGACTCGAACCAGTAGGACTTGATCCTGCCTGCGATGCGCTCGGATTCCAGATAAGCCGCATAAGCTTTCTCCGTCTCATTCATCCGGCCGGCTTTCATTCGGCCCTTGGCAAACCCGTTCTTTTTGCCTCCGACAAAACCGCTGATCTTCTTCAAGACAACGGGGCCTGCTTTAGTTTTTGTTTTGGCCAGAAGTTCCTTGTATGCAGGATCATCCGTGCTTTTAAATCTCATCATGGACATGATTGTTGTTCCCTCCTGGGTATGGTTGTTATTTGAATTGGGTTGGCATGACAGCGCGACGATTCCCGGAAAAGATGTCTCGAAGTGTCCGGACAGGTATGTCCATCTTGCGTGAAATCTCCCGCAGAGAAAGACCTGCAAGCCTCAAGTCAAAGCAGTGAATCAACTCAACGTCCGTGTACTTGGCATGAGGACTGGACTCTCCTACCCGGGCAGACCTATCTGAGAGAGAAACCGTTGAAGGCTTAACGCTGAGATCTGAAAAACTCCGGATATTCGCTCTTAGCTCAAGCAATTGCTTCCTGTACTCACAGCTCTCGTCGTACCTTGCCTTCTCTCTTTCGAGGCCGGACGCTGTCTCGGAGAATCCTTTGAGCTTCCTTGGGCAGTAAAGAATGGAATCTCCGAACAGATCCGCCTGATGGTTCTTCAATGTCATCCATCACACATTCCTAGTCGTTGTTCTTTTTCAGAAAGTCGATTTCAGCCTTGAGATTTTCAATGTCTTCCTCAGCAAGCTCAAGAGCCGACCTGGTACATCTGTGCAGAAGTTCCAGCTTTGAGTACAAGATGCAAGCTCCCACTGCTATTGCAAAGGTGATGATGTTGAAAATAAGAATTAGGATTTCAAAATCTTCCATTGGTTTTCTCCTTAGTTGGTTATCGTCTTTGTGCGATTAACTCTGCATGGACGCGGTATCTATCGAATTGAGAGAAAAATGCTCTCCTGCGCTCGATGCGCTCGTCTGTGTCACGTTCAAAAACCGAGCACCGTGTGAATGAGATTGGGTAGCATTCGATGCCGGCGCCTTTGTTCGGGTGGTGGCAGTAGATGTTCATGTCCCCAAAGGACTTTTTTGGAGGCAGATGCTTCTTTCCATCTGACCCTACCCAGTAAGCCTGAGCATGAATGCAGTACAGACAGCAGCCGGTCATGATCAATCCTTATTCTGTAGCCACAAAATAAATGCGATTAACAAGGACAACGCCCAGCACATAGAAAGAGAAGCAACGTCCTCAAGATCAAAATTCATGTCTTTTCTCCCGTCCGATTTCAAACGCCGCTCTCACCAACAACCCAAACAAAACCAAATTCACAAAGACCACCGGCGCCAAAATGATCATCAGTAACTGCCATGCACTCTCTGACATAAACCTTCCTAAAAATACGGTTCAGGAGCTGGCTCTGACTTCGTTAGCCACGGCCTCACCGGAACACGCGTCCAAGACGTGCAGAAATTCAGACTTGCGTTGTCTCTCCAAAGCTTTATGAACCCTTCCCAAGATCCGTTTCTCTGCTTACACAGGTTCAAGACAAAATCAGGCTTGGTGTCATCGACATCTTTGCCTTCTGCCTTCTTTTGCACTTTGGAAAAATCACGAGCCAAGACAAAAACATTGAAGGCAATATTCGTGATGTTGGAGCTCCCTTTGATTGAGTCTTTTGAAGCTGAATCAAAGACGGAGTAAATTTTTGAACTGGCATCACCACGCTTGCGGCAATGGGCCACGACGACAATGTGGACATTGTTGGTCCGAGCAAACTCAACCAGTTTTGTCATCACATAATCGGTTTCCTTCTTGTCCATGTCGTCTCTGACACACATCATCAGAGAGTCAACAAAGAGGATGTCTGACTTGTAGTCATGGACAGCTGATTCAAGAAGGCGCAAAAGTTCGTCCGGAGAAACCTTTCTCTGAAGATCACAAATTCGCATTCTTGAGGCGAATTGTTTGAAGAAGAGGTCAACATCAGGCTCTTCAATCATCCGTTTCTCAGTGCTGCAGACCGTCTGCATGAGCATTCTTTCGATCGTCCGTACCGGAGCCATTTCAAAGGAAGCAATGTAGAGAGAAGCTCCGCATGAAATGAGGTGAAGTCCGATCTGCCCAAGCAGAAGAGATTTTCCGGAACCGTTTTCACCAGCCAACACCGTCAGTTCTCCTGGTCGGAATTCAAAATCTATCGGACGCCCGACACAGCCTTCATTCGTTTGAGTAAATGGAAGCGTGAACTTGGACACATGAGTCTTCTTCGCTTCCAAATAGTTCTGGAAATCGTTTTTGAACTCGAGAACGTCCTTGTTGATAAAAAACTCAGGAGACTTGTACGCCCTTCTCTCGTATTCCGACAAAGAAGTTTCTATTTCGGCTCCATTCGTCGGATCGCCCCAGTAGTCATCAAGATCAGGCGAAACGCTTGTATTTTTTGGATTCATAGTCAAATTTCCATGCAATCAGTTGTTTGTTTTTGAACATCACCGAGACGACAACGGCGGCAGGTAGGGATTTGGGAATTTCGAGCATCCAACGACGGACGGTTTCTCTGAGTTCGGGCGTATCGTCGACATCGATAAAATCGATCAGAACAGTCTTCCCTCTTAGGAATTCAGCCTTTATGTGGTTTGGTTCATCGCAGAACGAAAACAACACCGTAGGAACCTGAGGCCGTCTTCTGGGCAACACCTCAATTTCATCTTCGTAGATCGCATCAGCCTGATAGAGAGCCAGCTCACTGTCAGTCAGGCGAGGGAAAAAGACCAACTGGGTAGTCGTAAATGCGTCCGGATGCTCGTAAAACGTTCTACCCTGATCGTCTCGAACAACGGCAGCAGCGGCAAACATCATCTCTGCTCCTTAATGTTGGGAAGGTCCTTGATGTCGTAGGCTCTCATGCCTGCATGGAGCTTCTCTGCGAACTTGTTTTTGGCACTGGTTGAATACGTGACGGGAGGGAGTTCTTTGTTGTATTCTGCAGCAGAGATCCAATGAGCATTAGGATCTTTCCACTCATCTTTAACCCAATCTGCCTTGAAACCCGTCCAGTTGCGAACCATCATTTCATTGATGACCTCTTCCAATTTCCAGCCGGCGGTTTTAGCTTCCTTACGAAGAAGCGAAACCACTCTTTCCGTTACCGGCGCCTTCTTTTGCTTTCGATAAGCCAAAAAGTCCTGCCAAAACTCGCCAGTCAATTCCTCAGGTTTCTGGAGGCGTTGTGTCTTGACTTCCTTTTTTGGCTTCGGTTCAACTATTTCCTTTTTGGAAACACTTGCCCCCTGCTCTTCAAGCGGAAGTTCTTCCTCAATGGCTTCAGTTTTAAGAGAAACTGGTTTTTCACACTCACGCCCCGCGAAAGTTTCGGAGGCTTTTCGATGGTGTTCGTGAGTGTGTATTTCCTTATCCTGTTCCTGCTCCTGATCCTGTTCCTGATCCTGTTCCTGGATGCGACATGGTTGCCCGTTGGTACGGGACATGGCATCCTTGATGGCATCAATTAAGTCATTAGGGATGGCATTTCTCATTCCTACAGAAAGGCCATCGAGAAAGGTTTTCAGGCGTGCAACATGCTTGTCCAAGAGATCGCATTCGGGCATTAAATCAATCAATTCACACCATGACTTGAATGCATTCGGGGAAGAAGGGGCGTTGTACTTTAGGAAGTTATTTATGACCATTAGCCCTGCCTTCTCATCAACATCAATCATGCCGTTTAAAGTGACTTCTTGGATGGCATGCGACATGGCATCTCGTTGCCAACCCAATTCATCAGCAAGATTTGAAACTCGTGTCCGGATAGTTCCTATCTGCGTGGTATCTGGATGAGTTAGGAGCAAAATAAAGGCAAGTTTGCCGTTATCCGAAAGCTCCCTGAACTTCCTGTCATTCCACATTCGAACGTCTATTTTTCTATAGCGAGCCATAGCGACTCCCAGTTAGTTAGCGACAGCGTGTTTAATCACCGGAATGCGTTTGAATTTTTTCTGCAAGAACAAAAGGCGACCTTCTGGCATTCCAGACTTAAGCCATCCGGAAACGCTGGCCGGTTTAACTTCACAGATGTTTGCAACAGCTGTAGTTCCGCCTAAAGAATCAACGATTAGGCGGGCTGTCTGAGTATCGGTTTTTTTGCGCATAGCTAAATTCTTCCTAATTTTTGCCTTATTAAATTATAAGGTTTTCCGAATTACTTAATCAATATGCCTAATTATTTTTCTTTAAAATGTATTAGGAAAACCTAATAAAGAAAGGGTTACTCAAATGAACGAAAAAACAACATTGGCAGAGCGTTTAACCTTGGCGTTGAGTGATTCCGGATTAAAGAAAAGTGACATCGCTAGGTTATGTTTTATCTCCCCGGCATCTGTATCAGATTGGTTTTCCGGTAAGTCAAAAAGCATCAAGTCCATTTACCTTCCCAAAGTTGCCAAGGTTCTTGGCGTCTCCTCGACATGGCTTGCGACTGGGAACGGTCCCATGAAATCCCCAAACGTACTGGTGACGGAGGATGTGTTTGATGACGATGATTGGGTAGAGATTCCTGAGTACAAAATCAGATTTGCGGCAGGTTTCGAACAAAACTCCACATTGGAAGAACTGGCTTCTGAATACAAAGCTGCTTATCGTCGTTCATGGTTCCAGAGAAAGCACGTCAATCCAGAAGACTGCAAGCGCTTCAAAGTAAAAGGAGATTCCATGGAGCCTCTTTTGCTAGACCATGATGTTGTCTTAGTTGATTGCTCCAAAACTGAGATCATCGATGGCCGAATCTATGCCTTTGTTTTTGGGGATGCTTTAAGAGTAAAGCGGCTTTATAGAAAAATCGACGGCTCGATAATGGTGCATTCAGAAAATCCAAACTTCCCGGATGAAACCATTAAGCCAGCAGACACTGAGCAAGTTCAAATTATCGGAGAAGTCATTGAAAGATCCGGATCAGTTTGATCAAGATTTAGGAGAGGCAAAATGCTTTTCTGCGAGCAAAGTATCAGCGCTCCTACGCAGCTATATTCAATAAGAAAATTTAACGTCACGCCAGCTTTTGAACATACAGAAGATGCTTGGCCTGCCAGGGGCATGTACGCCCCTATATTTGAGTTTTATTTAGCGAGCGTAAAAAGGGAGATGTCGGCTGATGCGCTGAATCAAACTGCAACTTTATTAAGCCAAGAACTTTTCAGAAAAAAATATACGCGTGGTTATCTCTGTTTTAAGCATACTGTTGAGGATCCTTTAGGAACCTACAGCAAAGAAATCATTGGCATCTCTTTTTCGGTTATTTGGGAACAAGCTAGGCGCGGAGATGTATGGTTCGAAAAAGGAAAAGGAGTATCACTCTTTCTTGGCAGAGAATTAGATTACATGGCGCTCTGCAGCCCACCCACAGACTTAGTCGGATCTAAGTTAGTGATTGATAAAGAATTGACAAAAATTTATCAAACAGAGTGCCAGCATAGAGAAAAGCTACAAACAGACCTGAAGGAGAATCTGTCATGACTAAAAAAATATTTGGCTATTTATTGCAATTTATCGGCGCGATTTTCTTTCTTTTGATGATCGTATTTATCTTTGGCTTAGTTTCTAACTTGAGGTTCTCCAGATACGATTATGTCCTTCATTCAGTTGTCTGGTGCGGAGTAATGTGGGGCCTCGGCTATTTGTTTTACACAGCAGGGAGAAAACTTTTATCCTACGAAGGCACCATAAAAAAATCCTTGTCCTTTCATCTTGACAGTCCCTTCAAAAGAGTAATGTTTATTGTCTCAATACTCTCACTTATTGGAATTATCTTTTCCTTTATCGCCTACGGCCCCGATATTGACCGTGTTATTAGATATGTTTTCCAAAGACGGTTCACATCTTTCAATTTTGAAAATCTGTTGCTGAAAACAAGCTTTTATCTATTCCCTATTTCTTTATTCTTAATGGCGTTTGGGGAAAGGCTACTAGGATGGATTAAATACGGTTCGAAATAAACAAAGATTCAAACAGCCGCCTTGGGGCGGCTTTTTTGTTACCTAAAAACGCCAAGACAAACAATCAGCCCAACAAGAACGAAGAAAAATTTTAGGAAATAATTTAGGTATTCCTAAATTTTTCCTTGTTTTTACCTAATTTTTACCTTATACTTCTCCTTAATGATTTTAAGGAGATGCCTAATGTTTCTCTAAGGTAAACAATTTCAGAATCCGGGCCATGGAGTACTAAACCCGGACGCAGCAGACAGAAGCAGAGTCTGTGAGCGAAAAAATTCGAAACGGCCAAGTGCAGGCGGTGCTGGTCACGCGAAGACAGACAATAGAACACCAGCAGTCAGTGAAGTGAATGAGTAAGGCAAACGGTAGCCACGAAACACTTTTCAGCTAGAGACCTCTGACAAATAAAGGCATTTGAGATGCACGCAGTATCAAGAACAGCAAACCTGCGTTGAGGTCCCGAGAAGCTAACCAGATGAGGAAATCAAAACCAAGAACAGAAACTCGGGCGTCCCAGTCTCGTGAACTGGGTGAGCTAAGCGCTCTCGCAAGAGTAAGAGAAGAGCGCAAACAAAAGCGCCTTCTTTGTCACTCACCCAAAGACGAACGATCTTTAACTTGGAGGGCGCTTCTATTTGTTAATTGAGCTATTAGAAAAATCCTAATAACTCATTCATAAGCCCCTTCGCATGGTCATGTACTGCTAATCGACCAAAAATCGCAAATACAGCGAGGGGGCTTTTGAATGTGGTCTTTTTTACATAGTTTTAAGGAGAGAAAAATGGACCTGTTAGTAGATGAACAAAAACAGATTTTTGATGTTGCTGTTGAAGACATTTTGAAAGAACGAGGCTCTGCAATCTGTCTCACTGATGCTCTTAAGTATGCCGAGCGCGCTGTGGTGTCCGCCCTGCTCTCTGGAAAGAAAGAGATAACGCTTGACCTGGCACACGTTGTTTCGACTGCTGAGGCCCAGAAGGAAGTAAAGGCGCTCTTTAAAGAGTATGCGTCTAATTTCATTTCTGATCTCGTGTGGCAAACGATTGACCGAGACATCTATCCAGATGTCAAAAGTTTTTAAGTTTCTCTCTCCTGGCCCTCGAAAGCGCGGTACTCCTTGATGCGCTTTCGGGGGCTTTTCTTTTGGAGGTTGTTATGAAGAAGTTTCTGACTGCAAAAAATTCGGACGATGACAACATCATCCTGGCTTGGATTGCTTATACGTTGTATGCCGCGATTCCTGTTCTTCCGTACCTTCTTGTGGAGTGGCTCAGATGAATTACACACCTCGCACCTGTCCTGGCCCTGGTGACCTTTGGCAGCCGTCCTGGCAAGAAGAAAAACGCGAAGCAGAGTATGAGCGTCTGCTCGAAAAGTTCTTTGAAGAGTACATCCCGCGCTACTGCGATGAGCACATCAACGAGCTGGCCGAGAACGGTGAGGATGAAAGACATCCTGAAATCGAGCCCGTGTTTGATAAGTACCTCAGTGAGCAAGGGTGGCATTGATGCGCGGCACACCAGAAAAAATCAAGGCCTACATGCAGGGCTACTACCAGCGCAATAAAGAGCGCTGCCGAGAAAGAAATCACGAGAACTACATAATGCGGAAGAACAAAAGGAAACCAAAACTACCGCAAACACCGTTCTCTGCACTTTTTGATTAAGGAGATTGAGTATGTCAAAGATTATGAACTACATGATGGATCTGGCTGAGGCAGGCCGCTTTCAATTCCGTGAGCCTCCGGATTATCCCGACGAGGCCGAGTACTACGGCTGTGGGATCTCCTGGTCAGAGGCTCGGGAATTGCTGGATAACGCGCCAGAGGATCCTGAATGGACAGAAGAACAACTCAATGACTATGAGCGCAAACAGGATGCCTGCAAACAAAAAAAGAACTTCATCCCGTTTGAATTAGATGAAGTTCCTTTCTAAAAGATGGTTTTTTGAAGGGCCGCGCCAACGGCCCTAAATAAGGATAGCACAATGACATTCACATTTAAAAAAGCGGTTCGATCTGAATCTAAATTGCGCCTGGCCCTTGAAGGAATTAGCGGCTCTGGCAAAACTTATTCCGCTCTGCGGCTGGCTAAGGGCCTCGGCGGAAAAATCGCTGTTGTCGATACCGAACGCGGCAGCGCCTCTCTCTACTCTGGATTGCCTGGCATTCCTGAGTTTGATGTTCTTGAATTAACTGACAGTTTCAGTCCTGACGTGTACTGCGAAGCGATTCACGCGGCAGAAGAAGCTGGCTATAACGTCATCATCCTAGATTCCATCACGCCAGAATGGACGGGCAAAAACGGTTGCCTAGAGCTCGTTGACCTGCTTTCAAATGGCAACTCGATGGCGGGTTGGAAAAAGGTTACGCCTATGCACCGCAAGTTCTTGGACACGATTCTGAATAGCCGCGCTCACGTTATCGCAACAATGAGAAGTAAAGCGGGCGTGGCCCTGGTTGATGGCAAGGTAAAAAAGGTTCAGGACAAAACGGAGCAACGAGACGGTATTGAGTTTGAGTTCACGGTGCTGCTCTCCATTGACAGAGATAGTCATAACGCAGTCGCCAGTAAAGACCGTACAGGATTGTTTAAAGATCCTGAAGTCATCACTGAGGAAACAGGGAAAAAGCTCCTGAGCTGGCTTAGTGGTGCGGCCACGATCTCTCCAGAGATTCAGGCTGAGGCAGAAAATGCCGCGGCCCTGGGCGTTGAATCAATCAAAAACTTCATGGCCTCTCTGAAGGAAAAGAATCCTGAGCAACACGCCCTCTTCTCTGATTCTGAAAAACGTCGCCTCTATGCAATCGCGCGGAAGGCCGATCTCAACACAACCCAACAAGGTGAATAAACATGCCGTCAGTAAATAAGGTTTTCATTCTGGGTGCTCTCGGACGTGATCCAGAAACCCGCTTTACCAACACTAACCTTCAGATCACTTCATTCTCTGTTGCCACCTCGACTTTCCGTAAAGGTGAAGACGGGGAAAGAAAGGAGGAAACGGAGTGGCACCGAATAACTTGCATTGGGCGCACTGCTGAGGTTGCTCAAACATACTTGAGCAAAGGTTCAAAGGTTTTCATTGAAGGTCACCTTCGTACTAGAAAGTGGGAAAACAAGGAAGGCAAGACACAATACTCAACAGAGATTGTGGCCGATAATCTTCAGCTTCTCGACAAGAAGTCCGATAGACCTGGCCAGGTAAAACAGGACAAACAAGCTCCAGCCGAGGAGCATTACACGGGCAACCCTGAAGACATCCCCTTCTAATCTTTTCTAACGTACAAGAAAGCGCGGCCAATAACTGCGCTTTTTTCTTTTATGAAACTTTATGAAATTCCGTTTTCGTTACGTAAAGCGCTCGATGACGTAACGTATAACGAAGAAACTAAGACCGTCGAAGGACTTGAGGAATACAGAGATTTAGCCGAAGAAGCTAAAGACAAACTCGAAAACACAGCTTTTTACTTATGTGAACTTGAGCATGACGAAGAAGCGATTAAGTCCGAAATTAAGCGTTTAACGTCACTTCTTAAATCAAACAGGAATAAGCAAGACACGATTAAAAATCTCATGCTTGAAGCGATTCAGGCGTTTCCTGAGCACAAATTAAAGACCGCAAAAGTCTCTATGTGGGTTAAAAAGACAGTCTCGCTAGACATTGATAACGAGAACGAAATTCCGTCTGAATACTACAGAGAAAAACGGACTATCGAACTCGATAAAACTAAGCTCAAATCCGATCTCGAAGAAGGCGTATTCGTTCAAGGCGCTCAGCTTAAAGAAAATCAATTCATTCAGATTCGATAGGCAGACGGCAAGCCCTATGAGGTTGATGTTTCGCTTATTACAGGATAAAACGTAATGGCAAAAAATAAGAAACCGCGAAAGTCTTACAAGCCGCGGCCAGTCAGATTGACTGGCTCTTTTTATTCTCAGGCGGACATCACTGAGATTAAGTCAATCATCAATGACATGGGCCTGGTGGTTGAAGTCACTCTGCCACGTGGTGATGCCACGCAAGACCACATGGTGCAGATTGAAGACTTACTCAACTGGGGAGGGATGATGCTGTTTGATCGCTCCTGGAAGGGTCAGGAGAAAGAAGCAGCAGAGTTCACTAACAGACAGATCAAGGCGCTCTATGCCCTGGCCGCTATTGTTGACCGCAAGAAGTCAGGAAAAGCCTCAGGCTATGTGGGCAAGGCTGAGGAGCTGGACACGATCCGAGAAGTCTGCTCGGAGATTGTGCTGTTGCTTAAGGAAGGCATGGACATCTCACCAGAACGAACCGTTAAGGAGTTTCTGGCCGCTCGCCAGTTGGCTAGAGAAAAAATCAATGAGGGAGTTCGTGACGTTTTCGAGCTGCCTGGACGAGCCCGAGCGATATTAAATCAACGTCATTTCAAGCGCCCCTGAGTTGGACGCTTTTTAATGGAGGCAGTATGCCGAGCAAATATAAGGCGGGTGATGTCATTTTCAGCGACGGCGGAGAAACTCTTCTTTATGGCTGGCTTGATGCTGAGGAAGCAATCAAATCAATTGAGGATTTCTTTGATGAAGTAATAGAGCGTTCGGACATTAAAGATATTCAGCTTGAGTATTGGAAGTTTGTTCCAAAGCGAAACGATCTCGATGGTTATCCAGGTCTTTATTACCCGTGCGAAAACGGCACGAGGGGTGCATTCAAGTCCACCCGAGTATTTCTCAAATAAATGTTTACGTAATCGACATCACTAAATGACGAAATCAAAAGACAAGAAACCGTTCGCTAACAAGGCGGAGACCAATAGGTTTTTCTTAGTTTTCTTCAAGGATGAATGATGGACAAAATTGAAATCACAAAAGACGAGGCGCTGCTGATGATCCGCCTCGTTTATTTTTATCTGGATCACGCCTGCTTTATGAAAGAACGTGACAACAAAGAGATTGGGGCAAGCATGGAGCTGAAGAACAAACTGAAGGAGCAGGTAAACAAAGTGCTCCAGGAGGCTGATGATGAATCTGCATAACGCGGCAAAATTTGAAGACTGCCTGGTCAGAATCTCGAACCATTACGGATATGACAATCAGATTTTTGAAAAATTGCCAGAAGAGGTCGATGAACTCCAGGAAGCCTTTGATATTTATTTCGATAATCCGAGCAAAGAACACTGGCTCCATATTATTGAGGAGGCAGCGGATGTTCACATCATGATCGAGCAATTCAAGATGTTGATTAAGCCTGAAGACAAGAAAGAGTTCGACAAGATTTGTCTTGAAAAAGTGAATCGAGAGATTGGACGGATTGAAAAAGCAGGTGGTGCAAAATGACATTCTTAAATAAATATCAAGTTGCTGAGCGGTTGCAGGTGACAACCAGAACAATAGATAAATGGATCAAGGAAGGATATTTTCCGAAAGGGCGCTATGTTAAACGGCGCCCTTTTTGGTCTGAACGAGAAGTTGAAAATTGGTGGAAGTCGCGCCCCAATCTCAACTGTGCTTAATCCTCAACTTTCTCAAACACTGCATCCGCCCAGCGTTGCATTACTTCACGTCGTTGCTCCAGGAGGTCAGAACGTTGATAGGCCTGGACAACGGCGTTTCCCGTTGCGTGCGACATACTTTTCTCAGCAAGAATATCGGGCACTCCGTTCTCTGCGCACCAATCTCTGAACGTGGACCTAAACCCGTGCATTGTGGCGTCGGTCCCCGTCATCCGCTTTAAAAGCCCAGTCAGGGAATAACGGCTATCCGCGTTCCTGTTTGGCGCGTCAAAAATCTTCTCTCCCTGCCGTTCAATCGAATTTAATAAATCAATCGCCTGAGTGCTCAAAGGAACTCGGTGCGGATACGGCTTTCCATCTTTCCGTCGTTCTGGCGGTACACTCCACACTCTGTTTTTAAAATCAATTTCATCCCAGCACGCTGGCACTGATTCTCCAATTCTTGAGGCGGTCAGGATCGTAAATAAAATGGCCTGCCTAGTCCTGTTGTTTGCTGGAATTAAACACCTAACCTTATCTTGCAAAACACTGAAAGGCATAGCCTCGAAGTGCTTGACCACCTTAACCTTACTCTGGGGCGCCAAATACCTATCAAGATTTCCTCTCCAGGCAGCAGGATTAGACGGCAAGATCCCGTCAGTAACGGCATAAGCCAGGATGTTCTCTAAACGGCCTCGTACTCTGCTTGCCGTCTCATTCTTTTCCAGCCAGATCGGTTTCAATATATTTAATACGTCCTCCCGCGCAATCTCATTTATTGGTTTGTCTCCAATAAAGGGAAAGGTGTACTGCTCAATAGTATTGCGCCACTGCTGTGCGTGCTTTTTATTCCTCCAGCACTTGACCTCTTGAAGACGGTTAATAGTCTCAATGGCGTATGTTTTGAAGACTGGCACATCCGGTGTATTTTCTTTCTCTTTCAGTTCTCTCCTAGTTTTAATTTCCTCGCCGAGCGCTAATTTAGAACGGAGTTCATCAGCCAGGGCCTTCGCGTCCGATAGCGATGATTTACGAGCGGGCCCGAGCGCCTTATCAGTCCGTTTCCCGTTTTCAGAGTATCTAAAAACAAATCGGCGCGTATTGCCTCGCACAACTAGAATCAGGTTCGGAGCCACCGTGTGGTTACCGTCCTCAACTGTAAAAACGTTCTTGCTTGTTATTTTCATATCCTCAACTCTAAAAAGCACCACAGAAACACCACAGAAATTTTAGAAAAAATTCTCTTAGGTTCTCGATAGTTCTCTTAGATTCCTTTTGAGGATAAAATAAAAGCGAATTTAACTATTTGAATATTCCTGAAAATTCTTTTTAGTTCTCTTAGGTTCTCGAATGTTCTTAAATATTCTCAAGAGGACACCCTTTCCGCCAATTTTTATGTTCCCCGATTCTCCCTCTTGAATATCCGCGAAAAATCCAAGTCATGGCAGGCATGTCATATCTGTTTATTTCAGACGTGGAGCTTGAAGTTTTCTACCGTTCCTTGGCCAAAACACCTCTCTAAAGATCTCAGTGCCTTAAGTTAGTCACTTTTCACCCAACTGGATTTTTGATTCATTGGAATTCGGAACATCTTGTTTTTCTAGAGATGCAACGTTCCAACAATGAGAAGGCCCGTCTCCGGGCCTATTGGTGTTTTCTTTCGCTTTCGCTAGTCAGCTTGAGGTTTTCGACCCAACCCCTCCGGAGAAGCTCCCTGAGCCAATGCCTGCTGACACACTCTCTCAGATCAACGCTTCATCGACACACCCGTTGCCGATGTCCCACTTAATCTAAGAAATGGAAAAAACTTTGTCAAGTGAGAGTCAAAGAAGCTTTCTGAGAAATTAAATAAAAACAAGTGACTAAATCGGTATTCCTGGATACCTGAAGAAAAGGCGCCTCTTTCGAAGCGCCCTCATGACTTAATCCAGGCTGTACCGAATCGGCACTTGAATCTTCATTCCTGCATTCGGAACATTAAAAGCCGTCCCGATAATTCGATCGCTCAAATCCTGAGAAGCGGAATCCAAAGGACCCTTTCCGGATTTTTTAATGACTGAGGCGCCGGTTACTTTGCCGCTTGGATCGACAGAGAATTCCACTAAGACAACGCCTTCCATACCGGCTCTTCTCGCGGCTTTCGGATAGCGTTTATGCTTTTCAACCAAACTGACCAGCATGGCCGTGATGCTTTTCTTTTTAACTGCCTGCTCAGCCGCAGCATGTCCCACTGATGCGGCCTTTCCTTCCGTCGATTCAGAGGCTTTTTGAGGGGCCGGATCTTTCTTTTCTACCTTGGGCTCTTTAACCTTCTTCACCGGTCTGGGCTTCTCTGCAGCTTTAGGTTTTGGCTTCTCAGGCTCAACCTTCTTCGGTTTAGGCTGCTCAACAGGTACCGGAGGCGGAGGCACCGGTTCTGCTTCAGATTCAGGAAGCTTTTCTTCTACAACCTTTTCAGGTTCAACTTTAAATTCCGACTCATCTGTAAGAAGTTTTTTAGGTTCTTCGATGACCGGCTGTGGCAGAGGTTCCGGAAGGACTTCCGGCGTTTCTTCCGGTTGGATTTCCTGAATCTGAGCAAAACTCAGTTCTATAGTCCGCGGCTGCTGAGCAGGCAGCGGAGCATCTGTCTTTAAAGTACAGCCTGCCCAGGCAAACGCACAGGCAAAGGCGGCCAAAGCAGCTTTTGAAAGCCGCTTGGCATTAAGTAATTCATTGTCTTTGCGTGAAGGGCTTAACATCTTAATTCTGCGGCGCAGCTGCTTTAGTACTGATTACAAAACGGCCTTCTCTATTAACTTTTACTAAGTCGGCCAAATAAACAAAAGCTTCGAACGGGGCCTTCTCATCAACCATCAGGTTGAGCGTTCCGTCCGGATGCTCGGACAAGAAACGGGAAACTTCTTCTTTAGGGATTTCCTGATCGTTAAAGAAATACTTTCCGTCGGACTTCACGCTGATCACAAGCTCTGTCGTTTTCTTCTTGACCTCGGAATTCTGGGCCGCAGGCAGCACGACATCCAGCACAGGTTTGCTGAATGTCATGGTCATCACAAAAAAGATGACCAGCATGAAAATCACGTCAATGAGCGGCGTCAAATCCACCCGAGGCTCTTCTTCGAGTTCGTCAAACATATCTGTCTCTTAAATCTCAGGCGGCTTTTTGCTCGTCGTCTTCTAACCTTTGAGCGCAGCGGCAGGGTTCACGGCGGATATTTAAAGCTCGATAGCTATATTCAACGGCTTCGATTCGGAGCTCTTTTACCTTGAGCATCAGGTAGTAATAAGCCATCAAAGCCGGAATTGCGACCACCAGACCCATAACTGTTGTGATCAGAGCTGTCCAAATGCCGCCGGCAAGCATCGTCGGATCGGGAGATAGGTTCTCAGAGATAGTGCGGAAAACCGCCACCATACCGACAACCGTACCCAGCAAGCCGAGAAGCGGAGAAACAGCGGAAATTAACTTGAGCCAAGTCAGCGCATTGTTCACAGGCTTGAAGTGCTTGTGGAACAGGTAGGCCACTTCGGCGCGGATGTCGTCTGAGTGAGCACTGTGCGTCATGACGATGTCGCGCACAATGCATTCCAAAGGATTGGTGCTCTCTCCGAAATAACGGCGGATACGCTCAGGCGTTGCCTTGTCCATTCCGTGGAAGTGCTTCTTGAATCGAGAAAGTACGCCTCTCAAATAGAGAAAATTCCAAACAGTAATATAAAGGGCAAAAACTCCGATAATCACCAATGCAACACCGGCGAATCCGATCAGGTTATAAATCTCTTTAAAGTCCATGTTTATTTGCCACTACGGAAGTTTTCAAGAAGCTCCAAGCCCCAGGCTCCGGCCTGAGCCTGATCTTCAGCCGTCGGATGTTTAGCGGCCTCATCAAGTCTTGCCTGGCGTTCAGGTGTCACCGGTTTAGCGCCGGGCATCTTGGCCATGGCGGCTAGGATTTTCGGATCGATCTTGCCCTGCCAAACGCGAAGACCCTTGAAGTTCTCGCACGGGAAAAGGCCCGCGACTTTATTAACCCAAGCCTGTCCGCGTTCGCTGTTGGGATCTCCGCCCATCGTTCCGAAGTAAGCAATAGGTTTAGCCTTGGCCTCTTTCTGGAATGCCTGCCAAACTTCATCCGGTGTCCCTTTATCGCACCAGAAACCGGCGAAGATAAAGTCGTAATCCTGAGGATTGACGTCCGCCGGCAGTTTTTTGAGATCAGCGCCGGGAATCGCTGAAGCGATGGCGCGAGCGATGATCTCTGTGTTTCCGGTAACGGTAGCGTATGCGACTAAAACTTTCATTCTTTTTCTCTTTTTAGGCTTTGTATTTCTGCTGGAGGGCAAGGAATTTTTCTTTGGCGCTTTCAATTAACTTGTGCTTTTCGCGGCCGACATACATCGAATAGGCGACGTCGCCGGAAGTTGTAAAGAATGCGGCGAAATGGCTTTCACGGCCCATGAACGGCATGGTCACAAAGCCGATCTCGGAAATGTCGCCGTATTTAAAGTGGCCTTGAAGCGGGCTCTTGCCTCCCATCAGATTGTAGTAGCCCATGGCTACCTTCCCCGTCACGAGCTTGGTTTCAACTTCGATGACGTTGCCGTGTGCGGTCACGATGAAAGTAATTTTTTCCCATTCGGCAATGGCGGCCCAAACGCTTTCGAAATCGGAACCCGGAGCAAAGGTAGCGGAACCTTCGGGCAAAAGGTGAGCTGCTTCCTGAGCTGTCATGGAGAGCGCCTGAGCAATCGTCTCCAGTGTTACGGGACGGCCGCTGTTTAAAAGTTCATTAATTGTGTTCTGCTGTTCAACGATTGTTGTCATAGGTTTTTCCGATTAACTTATTAAATAGTTGATGAAAGATTTGTTTTCTGAAGCGGTAGCCTGATTGCGCTGTCGCACACCATGTCCACAAGCTCCAAATCATGAGTGATGACAAGCACAGCTTTGCCTTCGTCAGAAAGCTGACGCAAGGCTCCGGCAATTCGATGAAGATTTGCACCGTCTAAGCCGCTTGTCGGTTCATCCAAAATAATGACATCCGGCTTTTTGGCAAACGCGCAGGCAATCACAAGCCTTTGCTGCTGGCCGCCGGAAAGCGAATGAGGATGACGGTCTCTGAGTTCTGTCAGATCAAAAAGCTGCATCAGCTCTTCGGCGGCTTGCTTGCCGCCGCGGCAGCCTGCGGCTTCCAGACTGGTCAGAAGTTCATCAAAAACCGTTCGCATGTACAGCTGGTGGTCGGCATTCTGCAGAACGACCGCGACATGTCTGAGGCACTCCTGAGGTTTAACCTTCTTGCCTCTTATTTCTAAAGTTCCTTGGGTAGGTTTATTTAATCCTGTGAGGATTCGGGCCAAAGTCGTTTTGCCGGTCCCGTTCGGACCGAACAGACCCGTAATTCCTTTACGCAGTTCCAGATCAGTCCCGTTGAAAATCTTATCTTTTCGCGGATAAGCAAAGGAAAGGTCGGAGATCTTCATGACAGTTTCTTTGCCGTCAGACAACGGCGGAAGCTCGTGTCTTTTATCTTCGACATCGACTTTTCTCAGGCCGTAGCGCGCTCTGACTTCGTCGCTCAGGTCATCAAAAGTTCCTTCCTGAACGATTCGGCCCTTTTCCATCACACAGACGCGGTCAGCTACGCCTTTTAACCAATACAGGCGATGATCGACAATGAGGACAGCAACGCCCTTCTCTTTTAAGCGAAGAATCTCTTGGGCCAAATCCATCGTAGATTCAGGGTCCAGATTTCCGGTCGGTTCATCCAGAATCAGAACCTGAAGCGGTTCCATCATCAGGGAAGCCAAGCCGACCTTCTGTTTTTGCCCCTGAGAAAGTTCATGAATCGTGTTCTTTAATACGGAATTCAAGCCGAAGCGCTGAGAAGTCTTCGCAATGAGATCACGGATCTTATCGGGATGCATGCCTCTGGACTCAGGCTTAAATGCCATTTCCTCTTCCACTCCAAGCGCAAAGAACTGGCTCTCCGGGTTCTGAAAGAGTGTTCCGACGCGGCTGCTGATCTCGTGCAGTTTCATCGTTTGATTGTCTTGTCCCGCGACGCGAACAGTTCCTTTAAGTTCGCCTCCGAAATAATGAGGGCAAAGACCGTTAATCAGGCGAATTAAGGTGGATTTACCGCAGCCGGATACGCCGGTGCAAAGCACTGCTTCGCCGGGACGAACCGTCAATGAAATGTCTTCAAGGGCGTTTCTATCGGAAAAAGGATAACGGTAAGTGATGTGATTCAGTTCGATCATCTCATTGCCGCCTTAATGTCGGTAGGAAAGTAAATTTGTAGTAAAACCGCTGCCGTGCAGATCAAAAGAACCAGAGTAATGGCCGTAATGTCATGTTTGCTAAATCCTCTTCTGTGCACAGAGCCCGATTTGCTGCCGGCGTGAAGTCCCTTAAGCTCCGCTGCAATTCCTAATTCGTCGCTGGTTTTAAGTGCTCTGAAAAGGAGCGGCGTAAAAAGCAGGCGGGTGGTGCGAATCGGATGAATCGTGCACTGCCAAGGATTGATCTTGAAGCCCCTGATCTTCAGAGATTCCCAGATTTGTTTCACATCTCCGGCAAACGTCGGAATAAAACGAATAATCACAGCGGCTGGAAGATAAATAATGAACGGGAGCTTGAGCTGCTGAAGACCGTTCAGAATGTTCTGCAGTCTGCCTGTAAAAGCCATCGGCAGAATTGTGTTCATCACTGTCAGGGCTCTCAGGAACGGAATGCACAAAGAACCGAGTTCCAGGCTTTTGCCCATGGAAGGAATGAAGAGCGCCAACACAGAGGCAAATCCGACGGACAAGGCCATCATCAGGAGAGCAACGGCATAGCTTACAAAAATCAGTTTGTTGCGGCCGAGCGCAAACAAGTAAAGCAGCGACGTCGTGAAAAGCAGCAGCTGTGAATTCAGGGAAGAAAGCGCAATCGTCATCACTGCTGCTAAGGCGGCGATGAGCATTTTGCTGCGAACATCCAGCCGCGTTAAAACATCAAATTTAGAAGCGGACGATGCCTGCATGTCTTAATTCCTTCATTGAACGGTAACCCGTATAAAGACCGATTAAAGAACCGGCATAACCGATCAAAACGATCGGGAGAACAACTGCCATCAGGGCCGGAGATTCGCGCATCATGAGATAGGACACTGCGAGCGACAATCCTTTGGAAAGGAAGTCAAAGCAGCCGACGCCCCAGAAGACGGCACCTTTCCATCCGAGGCTTTTAACAAACTTCATGACTGCTTCGGAGACTAAAGCGGCTACCAGCATGGGCGGAATGAGTGTGACATTTCCGCCCAAGAGCAGAAAGTTCACCAGCGCGCTTACGATCACAAAGAGGCTCAGCGTTCCGGGCTGACGCACTTTGTAAAGCATGATCACAAGCAGTGTGGTGAAAACCACATTTTTAAGCAGAAGGCTGACAGGATTCATTCCTCCGCCCACCATAGCGATTAAAACCGTGGAGAGTTTTGCGGTCGCGGCAAAAACTCCGATTACCACGAGGTCACGAGCACCCCAGCGGTCACCGAACCTTCTGAGCCAAGAACGGCCCTCCTTTCTCTCCAATGTCATTTCCGTCATGCTGTTTCCCGTTGAAATGAATCCTTATTACTGCTTAGTACTTCGCGCTCAGCTTGAAGTTGAAGTGGCGTCCGGGTTCGTAGATCGAATCGCCGTAGGAATAAAGCTGGTTCGTAATGTTGATGGCCTCAGCGCTGACCATGTAACGCTTCTGCGAACCAAAGTGATAAGTGGTCGCAAAGTTAAGCGTTGTATAACCGGCAACACGGGTCGTCTCACTGGTATTCGGTGAATAAGACTTAGATGCCGTCTTGCTTCTGAGGTACGTATCCGTATTCCAGCGGCCGTTAAAGACTTCGAACTCCGTCTTGACACCGTAGCGAGCCGTGAAACCGGCAACTCCGGAATCATAGGTAGAAACTCCGCTGCCCCACTCGGTCTTTCTGCGCAGCCAAGTCATGCTGGCGTAAGGGAAAATGTGGTTCGTCGGCTTAAAGTTCACGGAGAGTTCGGCACCGAAGGTTTTAGCCTTGTCGGCATTCTCGTAGGTGTACTGAGATTTCGTACCAACATCGGGATAGATACGAATAGTAGAAATGTAGTCATCCGCGAGGTTGTAGAACAGAGCGAAGTCTGCCTCAACAGCGCTTCCTGCATAACGAGCCCCAATTTCAAAGTTGTTGGACTTCTCGGGCTTAAGGTTCGGATTTCCAAAGATCGTTCCGCCGCCCATGCTATTCATGAGATACTTTTCCTGAAGATTCGGAACACGGAAGCCCTGAGACCAACCGGCTCTTAACGAGGTATCCGGGAGGCCGGTCCAGTTCAAACTCAGGTTAAAGACAGGACGGCTGTTTCTATCGCTGCCGGTTTTACCTGCAGATCCGTCGTCAAAGTTTTTATATTGACCATTTCTATCAAAACCATTGAGGCTTGCAGAGGCTTTACTGAGCTTAGAGTTGACCCAGGTATAACGAACACCATAATTAACCGTAAAATCCATCGGCAAAGATGTTTCCATGGAGGCAAAAATTGCATTCGTGGTTTCTTTGCCTTTGTTAAAACGATGGGTTTGTGTATCGCTCATAAGCATTGATCTCATAGACATGGAAGAGCGGGCATCGGTATCGGCTTCCAACTGATCCTGAACAAACTCATAGCCGGTAATCAGGAAATTCGATTCTCCCAGCTGCCAGTCAGCCTGAAGACTTGTACCGTAAGTTTTGATACGGTTATCCGCAAGTGAATCTGTTATAACCTTCGCAGTAGGGAATGGCGACACCAAAACGTAATTTCTCATGTTCTTATGGTTCTTCTGCCAATAGCCGTCCCAACGCAAACGGGTGAGGTATTCGTTAAGGTTCTTGCCCTCTGCAAACAGAGCGACCTTGTCTCGCTTCCACTTCGGAATACGAACAAAGAATTCGCTGTTCGGATCTTGTTCATATTCCCAGCTGGAAGAATTGATGTCGCTGTCAAAAGTATCCGCACGCAGACCGGCTGTGAAATGCTCATTGAAGTCGTAACTCAGGAAAGCAGAGGCATTTTTCTGACGGAAGTCCGTACCCTTCTGGTATCCGAGCGGAGTCTTGATGTTGCCGTGACTCTGATAACCGGCATCCAAATGGTAGTTCAAACCTTTGTAAGTTCCGCCGAGAGAAATCGTTTCCGCCCAGCCGTGACCTGCGCCGTTCCTTGCAACGGATCCTTCGGCTTCAAACGGTTTCTTAGATCCCTTCTTCGTGATGATGTTTACCACACCGCCCAAGGCGTCGGAACCGTAAAGTACGGAAGCCGGTCCTTTGATCACTTCAATGCGCTCAATAGAGCTCGGATCGATAAGAATCGAAGCGCCGGACATGGATTTCTGTTCGGAAATCTTCTGGCCGTCAATAAGAGTCAATGTTCTGAAAGTATCTTCACCGCGGATGGAAACGCGTTTTAAGCCCTGAGAACCGGCGTTATTGACCATGACGCCGGGAATGTCTTCCAGAAGCTCGCCCACGTTGCGGGCGGCAGATTCCTGGATTTCCTGGTTGGTTACGACCGTCACTGCCATCGGAACTTCGAGAAGCTGCTGTTCAACGCGTCCGGCAGTTACCGTCACTTCAGAAGTCTGAACGGTTTCTTCGGCCTGAAGTGCGAGCGAGCAAAAAGTCAATGCGGCTGCGGCCGTCAATTTGAAAGTAAGATTAGTGGTCATTTTGTCTGAGATTTGAAGTAGTCGAGGATGTGCTGAGTCATACGGCCCTGCCAGAATTGGCCGGGAACCGTCAGTTCAAAACGGTTTCCGACGGGGGCAAGGAGCCCTGCTTCAGTCCAGTTATCGATCAATGGATTCCACAAAGTTGCAAACTTCTCAGAAAACTCGTGAGCCAGTTGGGAAGGGTTAAAGAAATTCAATTCAAGCTGCTCAGCGACCGCACGTCCCAGTTCCCAGAACAGAGGCGGTTTGGTCATCATGGCAATTGGTTTGACACCGCTTTCGACAGCCTTGGCCCAAGCATCCGGCTGACGGTGCTGCATGAAGCCGTAACCGCTTAAGTTGCCGCCGGCGCCGGGACCGAAAGCTAAACAATCGGTACGGGTCTTTGCGTAGTAGTTATAAAAATTTCGTTCACGGGTGTTTGAAGCCCAATGGGAGATGGAAAGACGCTTCCAGCCTGCTTCATGCATGCTTTGCACGGCTTCCTGGAACATCGCAGCGCGAAGTTCATGATCCGGTCCGGGAGGAAGTTTGCCGTTCTGAATATATTTATAAAGAGGAGACTTCTCAAACACGCGGAGCTGGTAGCAGTCGATGCCGTCAAGGTTAAGCTCTCGGCCAATTCGTAAGTCTTCTTTCCAAGTTTCCAAGGTCTGGAACGGAAAACCGTAAATCAAATCAATCACGATGGCGGCCTGATCGTAGCTCATCAGTTTTTCAAGCTGACGGATCAGAGTTTCCTTATCTGAACGTCGGCCGACGGCCTGACGGATCTTCGTATCAAAGCTCTGAACACCCAAAGAGAAGCGATTGGCGCCGCCTGCTAATGCAGCTTCCATTTTGTCGGTCCCGAAACCGGACAAACGGCCCTCGTAAGTGATTTCACAGTCGTTGGCGAGCGGAAGGTAGCGACGAACAGCTTTAATGACTCTTTCAATATCAGAGGCTTCTAAAGCAGTCGGTGTGCCGCCGCCGAAGTAGACGGCGTGGACGGGCTCGCCCTTCTGCACCGGTTTATCCGACCAAAGCTGAAGTTCTTTGATCAGCGTATCGGCAAATGCTTTGCTTTCTTCTTTATTGCGATACGGCTTGATATAGAACAAGCAATAGAAGCAGCGGGTTTCACAGTAAGGAACGTTGATATAGGCCACCGTTCTGCGTGTACGAGGCTTAGAGACAAGTTCGGATAAGATCGCCGGCATTTCCGTAGACAACAGCATGGAGCTGTCCATTCCCGGATGGATATCAATCTTTTCGGGAAAAGCTTCGACAATAGGATTCTCAGAAACTTTGGCCAGCCAGCGGCTGATGTCGTCTTGCCCTTTGCTTTGGAAGGCATTAAACATCGGGACTGCTTTCTGTCGGTCAGTGTGTTGTGCTTGCATAATGCTAAAATATTGTATTGATAATGATTATCATTTGAATAAGTTTAGCACTAAGACAATTTTAATACAAATGATTATCATCATCGTTTACCTGAATCCTTGTAATCAATATGTATAAAAATTTAACCGGTTCGGATTGATCTGAATTTTTATTAACCATTTGAGACTTTCGTTTAAAACAGTAGTTTGAAGAATGGTTAATCTTTGAATAAAAACAGACAAAAGGAAAAAATTCGTGACTGAATTTAATATTCCGGCACTTCAAATTGAACATATTTCGAAGTCTTTTAACGCCGGTAAAAATCCAAAAAAGGCCCTTTCGGATGTGAGATTTTCGATTGAACAAGGCGATTTTTTCGGCCTGCTCGGCCCTAACGGAGCCGGAAAAAGCACTTTGATCGGTGTACTGGCCAAGACTGTAACGCCTGACAGCGGAAACGTTTCTGTTTTAGGTTACGACATTCGCCGTGACTGGCAGCAGTTCAAAATGGCGATCGGCATCGTCCCGCAGGAAATTACTTTCGATCCATTTCTGAGTGTATGGGAGACATTAAGACTGCAGAGCGGATATTTCGGCCTGCGTCACAACGATAAGTGGCTCCACGAACTGCTTGAGGTTCTGGATCTTGCCGATAAAAAGAAAGAAAGCGTCATGCGCTTGTCCGGCGGTATGAAACGCCGCGTTCTAATCGCCCAGGCGCTTGTCCATAAACCGCCTCTGATTGTGTTGGATGAACCGACAGCCGGGGTCGACATCAACCTTCGCCATTCGCTTTGGACCTTTATGGAAGAACTAAACCGCAAGGGACACACGATCATTCTGACGACCCATTACCTTGAAGAAGCAGAACGACTCTGCAGAAATGTCGCCATGCTCAATCACGGACGCATTGCGGCCTTAGAGAACACACGCGATCTTCTGAAGGAATACTCAAAAGACCGTGTTGTTTTTACCCTTTCGGCTCCTCTGCCCTCGGACTTTCCGATTCAGGTAGAAAAGCTTCAGGACGGATTCTATTGCCTGAACTACGACACCCCAGAAGGTTTAAGAATCCTGCTCGACGAGCTTCATAAGCGAGGCTTAGAGCCCGAAGGTTTAGAACTCGGCAAAGCCAATCTCGAAGAAGTCTTTATGAGAATTACCTCTAAATGAAATTCAAAATAGAACCTCAGCCTTACCGTCCCGGAGCTTCTTTTCTTACGCTTTTGGAAAAAGAGATTCTCCGATTCAAAAAGATTGCATTGCAGACGATTTTTGCACCGGTTCTCATGGGACTTTTGTATTTATTGGTTTTCGGTCAAGTTTTGGCCGGCAAAATGCCGACTTTTGACGGCGTGAATTACCTGCACTTCCTTGTTCCCGGCCTCGTAATGATGACGATGCTGCAGAACGCTTTCGGAAACAGCTCTTCTTCAATGCTGTCTTCGAAGATCATGGGGAGCCTGATCTTTATACAGCTGCCGCCGTTTGCCGGCTGGGAGCTGTCATTAGCGATGATCGGCGCTTCCATTGTCCGCGCCTTAATTGTCGGCGCAGGCGTCCTCTTGGCTTCTTTCCTCTGGTCTCCGCCCCCGATGGATCATCTTCTTTGGATTTTGGTTTTCGGGTTTATGGGAGCAGCGCTTATGGGCTCTTTGGGATTGATCTGCGGACTTTGGGCTGATAAGTTTGATCAAGTCGGTGCGTTCCAGAGTTTTGTCATTCTCCCGCTGACTTTCCTTTCGGGTGTCTTTTACTCGATTAACCAGCTGCCGCCGATTTTCCAGACGTTATCGAGATTCAATCCGTTCTTCTACATCATTGACGGATTCCGCTACGGGTTCTTTTCTCAGAGCGACTTCAATCCCTGGGTAAGCCTCTCGGTCGTAACGATATCTGGACTAGCGGCTGCAGGATTTGCGACTTACTTGATGCAGATCGGATACAAAATCCGAAAATAAAGTGATTTCTCTCAAGTATGCGAACGGTCTTCGCAATGGTGCGAACTCCGATACTCA
>OJOD01000044.1_pt1 | contig 132800 bp, 102 predicted proteins | sample 1598221 | NCBI WGS metagenome assembly OJOD01 (sample SAMN03922464, study PRJEB24848) | human gut metagenome | isolation source: stool sample | host: Homo sapiens | place: Germany | collected 2010-11 | reverse complement strand
CCTTATCCTCAGAACTGCTTGCTAATAAAGTGGTTATAAAAATCTTCCAGAATTACGCAAAAACTTTGAAAGGGGAAAGAAAAAGGAGGGTTTTGCCCTTTATGTAACCGTGAAAATCCTATAGGTTTGTCGTGTTTAGACGAGGATGTTTGCTTGCGTCGGCCGAAAAGTGTAATTTTGCCGTTTAAAGAAGTTGCCGGGTCATGATGTCGGTTTTTTAATAATTGGAAAAAGAGGTGATGGGTCATTGTCTGGAGATAGCCGGTACCTGTGTCGGCCTGATTTATCTTTGGCTAGAGTATAAAGCTAGTATTTATTTGTGGATAGTAGGTGTAGTCATGCCGGCCATCTATATTTTCGTGTATTATGAAGCAGGGTTATACGCAGATTTTGCTATCAATGTTTATTATCTGTTGGCGGCAGCGTACGGATGGTTGAGTTGGAAATACGGGTGGGGCGGAAAGGAAGATGCAGCTTCTGCTCTGTCGATAACCCATACTCCTCCCCGGATTTATGTGCCTCTGTTCTCGGTCTTTGTGGTCACTTTGGTATTGATTGCCTGGATCTTAACAGAGTTTACCAATAGTGACGTGCCTTGGTCGGATAGTTTTACGACGGCTTTGAGTATCGTGGGAATATGGATGTTGGCCCGTAAATACGTAGAGCAGTGGTTGGTGTGGATTATAGTCGATGTGGTTTGCTGTGGATTGTATGTTTATAAAGAACTTTATTTTACGGCCGGACTGTACGGCCTTTATGCCCTAATTGCTATCGGAGGATATAAGAAATGGATACGAATGATGGAAGAGGAGAAATGAGACGGGTCGGTTGGGATTTTGTGCCGGAAGCGGTAGTCGTGGGGAATGGGGAGTTTCCCGTGTCGGCTTTGCCGTTGAGGATACTGGATACAGCTCCTTTTACGGTATGTTGTGACGGGGCGGCCGACCGTTGTTTAGAGTCGGGACGCGTGCCGGACAGGATTGTAGGGGATGGAGATTCGTTGAGCGTGGAAAACCAGAAAAGATATGCGGGTATTATCCGGTATAATCCGGACCAAGAGACAAACGACCAGACCAAAGCTGTGAGCTATCTATTGGAAAAAGGATTTCGTCGGATTGCCATTGTCGGTGCTACGGGGCGTAGGGAAGATCATACTTTGGGGAATATCAGCCTGTTGATGGAATATATGCGGATGGGAGCGGAAGTACGTATGTATACGGATTATGGTTTTTTCGTACCGGTGAAAGGGGATTGCCGTTTTTTCTGTTGCAAGGGGGTACAGGTTTCGATTTTTGCTTTCGGCACGCGAGGCTTGCGTGGGGAAGGTCTGGCTTATCCTTTGCGCGATTTTGCCAACTGGTGGCAAGGGACGTTGAACGAGGCGACCGGTGAAGAGTTCGTGATACGTGGGGAGGGGGAGTATTTAGTGTTCATCAATATGCCGACGGTTTCTTAGGGACAGTTTGCCCAATGGGTACAGATACAAAAAAAAGAGTTGAAGAAACTTCAACTCTTTCCTATATATGATACTATCGGAATTATCCCAATTTGTTGATGTAAATGGCCAATTTAGATTTCAAATTGGCAGCTTTATTCTTGTGTATGATGTTTACTTTAGCCAATTTGTCTAACATCTTTTGTACACTGGGATACATCGCTGTAGCCTCAGCCTTGTCTGTCGTAGCACGAAGCTTACGAACAGCATTACGCATGGTCTTCGCGTAATATCTATTGTGGAGTCTTCTTTTTTCCTCCTGCCGTATTCTTTTTACTGATGATTTATGGTTTGCCATCTTTACGTTTAAATAATTCGTTCAACTTAGTAGTCCCTAGGAGAGTCGAACTCCTCTTTAGAGAATGAAAATCTCTCGTCCTAACCGATAGACGAAGGGACCAACGCGATTTGAGCTTTCGCTCTTTTGCTTTCTGAAACCGTTTTCAAGTCATTTGCAGACTACCGTTCTCATTTGCGATGCAAAGGTATGGCTTTTCTTTGAACCGACAAAATAAATCGAGGAAAATCTTTCAAAAAAATGTGTTTTTGGTGATTTTTTCCCGTATTTCGGTCGTTTTTCCTAATTTTAGTCCCCAAAAATGGAGATTTATGCAGGAAAAAACGCAAGGCGTGGTGTTGCGTACGCTAAAATACAACGACAATTCTTTGATTGTGGATATCTATACGGCCATACGTGGGACGGTGTCTTTCATGGTAAAGTTGCCAAAATCGCGTAAGGCGGCCCTCAAAGGTGTGTTCTTTCGGCCGCTTTCCATTTTGGAGATAGATTTCGACTACCGGCAGAAGTCGGCTTTGCAGCGCATACGGGATGTGCGGTTCAAGTATGTTTATCAGACGTTGCCGTACGACCCACGTAAGTCTTCCATGGCTTTGTTCCTGGCCGAATTCCTTTGCCGTGTGTTGAAACATGAAGAGGGGAGCGACACACTTTTTTCCTATATCCTCTATTCTTTGCAATGGTTGGATGCCAGTGGGGAGGGGTTCTCAAACTTCCATCTGGTTTTTCTCACACGGCTGACGCGGTTTCTTGGTTTCTATCCCAACGTGGAGGAGTGGCACAAGGGGGATTGTTTCGACATGGTGGAGGCTTGTTTTGTGTCCTCTTCCCCGTCTCGCCATGCATATTTGGAACCGCAAGAGGCGGATCTCATCCCCCTCTTCATGCGGATGAACTATGATACGATGCGTTTTTTTGCGATGAACCGTCTGGAGCGCGGTCGTTACTTAGAGGTGTTGGATGAGTATTACAGGCTGCATGTCCCGGAGTTCCCTGAATTGAAATCCTTGGATGTCCTGAAGGAGGTTTTTGCCTGATTCCGAGCTTGGGGGAAGCAATGTCCGGGGCTTGTGTGTCCTTAAGGGATATGCAAGAAAGCTTTGAATCACAAAAGGAAAAAGCCTATGTGGCTTCATCCTTTTGCGTGTGCCAAATGAAAAGTCTATTGTCTTTTCAATATATAGTGTCCGGCAAGCTCGCCTTGATTGACTGTGCCCAGGCTGTCAGACAGCATAAAGCCTGTTTCGACATGTTTGAAATAAGTCTTTTCTCCGGAAGAAGGAGTAATCAGTTCAATCAAGTCCTTTGCCTTCAGGTGGTAAATGCCGCTGCTTTCATACTTCCCGTTTTTTTCGCCGATGTATTCTCTTTTATAGGTATAAGTGCTGTCTGCATTGATTGTCAGTGAAGCGCGGATGCCTTCACAGGATGCAGCCGGAAATATACCTTCAAAGGTGCCCGTCATGGCGAGGGCAGTTGTGTCGCCGACGGCTGTGGCTGCTTCCGTTTCTGTCGTTTCTGTTGTTGCAGCTTCTTTTTTCTGGTTGCTTGTGCAGGCGGCCATGCAAGCCAACAAGGCTGCTGCCAAGATCTGATTCATTTTTTTCATACTTAAAATCCTTTCTTTTATAAGTTTGCCTTAAAACAGTTGTTTCTTCAAGACACACAAAAGTACATGTTATTTTGGGAATGAAATCATGAACCCGGATAATCTTTTCGACTTTAACATACCAGAGGACCCTTTGGGCAAAAAGGCAATGTGCACAATCTTGTTGGCTAACGAGTTTTCCGGATTATTGGCAACCGTCGCCTGCCGCAAAAGACGGGGCTTTACGGAAAGTGGCGTCAACAGCAATCAGAATCAATTTTTTATCCATAGGCTTTTGCAACTGGGCTGTTTTTTATATCTTTGCCTGATATGCAGACCTATATTCTTATTACCCTCGTCGTCATTGCTACCATCCACTTGATGATGGCCTCCGTGTTGTTCTTGTATTCCCGTTATAAGGTGCAATACTTGTCCTTGGCATGGATTATGGGCATATTCGGAGTGTTGACTTGTGTGTCCTTCCCGTTCATGCCCTTGCTCAAGTTCGCGAATGTCGGCTTGCTCCATCCTTTCATGCTTTTGTTGTTGGTGGTGACTTCTTTTCTTCAGGGCATTTATCCCTTGAGCATCCCCATGCCCGGATATTTGCAGTGGGGACGGATGTGGCGTTATGCCTCGCCGGCCATATTCCTTATTATATTATATGTCGCCAGTCTGCTTTTGGGAAACCGTCCGGTGATTGTCCATACCTACTCCGAACTGGCAGAGTGTTGGTGGGGGCCGGACATGTTGTTCCGTCTGGCAGGTTTGGGGTTGTCTGTCTACTATGTGACCAATATACTTCGCCTGCCCCGGTTGTTGGTCAAGAATGCCGAGATACCCCGTTATTTGAAAGGTTACGTGACCGCCATGGGGCTGAATATGGTGTTCTATATAGTAGTTACGGCAGTATTCAATGCCATGTTGTTATTAGTCTATTTCTATTTGTTCTGTCTTTTGAATATGTATTTGTTCTATCGGACATTGGAGACCATGGCCATCCATTTGCCTAAGCCAGAGATTGTAGAGGTGGATGAAGCACCCACGGAAGAGGTTATCGTGCAGGCCGAAAAGGAGGACTTCAACGAAACCAACCGGCGTCGTTTCGAGCGGGTGGAGTTCTTCATGCAACATGGCCGTGGGTGGCAAGACAACACGTTCGGGCGCGACCGCCTGTGCGAGGCCACGGGAATCAACCGTCATTTGTTATTGCAATGCCTCCGGAGCCAAGGTTATAACAATTGCCACGACTACATCAATTCTTACCGTATCAGTGCATTGAAGCGCGGAGTGGCCGACGGCTCAATCGTCTCGGTGGCCGATTGTGTCGTTGTCGGTTTCGGCTCGTCCAAGACCGCCCGTATTTGCTTTGAGCGTATGGAAGGCATGAAGTTGGACGATTACCTGAAGAAAAGGTCTGCCCTCAACGCCAAGGCTTAGCATTGTGCTTGTTTCCTGTTTGGCAAAGTGCCGGGAAACAGAAATGTGGGGCGGGCCGGAACTGCGTTCCGTGCTGCGCCCCACACTTGCGTTATGGATAAAGTTCAGGTTTAGCCTTACCAGAGTCCTTCCCAGTGATTCCGGTTGGAACGGAATTCGCCTTCGAAGATTTCATCCTTTATTTCGATGTCGTTCCTGTCCCCGGTGCCCAGTGCGGATGTCGCGATAATTCCTGTTGTGTCCAATTTCACTATTCCCACAACGGGCGTGGTATAAATGTTCTTTTTCATTTCGGTGTCTCCTGTTTTTATTTTACGATATGTTTTTTTCCGTTGATGAGGTAGATGCCTTTGGGCAGGCCGTCGGTAGTGGTGGCTTGGCTGCGCACCTTGATGCCGTTCAGGCTATAGATGTCGAAGGTTTGGCCGCCTTTCCCGGCTTCCACGTCGGAGATGCCGGTTCCGGTTCCCTCAAGGCGGATGCGCAGGGTATTCACTTCAGATCCGCTTACGGTGAAATAGGCTCCTGTGCTGCCCAGTGTACTGCCCTTTCCGCCGCGCATGATGTACTGTTCGCCTGCTTTCTCGGCTACGCCGTAAAGGCCTTCCATGTTCTTGCCTGCTTCATAGTTGCCGACGAAGGTCACGTTGCCGTGGGTTACGGAAGTGGGGACGGTTGCGCTGATACCGTCTATACAGAACCAAGGTGTATCGCTTTTGGTTGTGGCATTCTCGAAATATATTAAATAAGGTGTGTGCGCGGCTAATTCACCGTTTCCTACCTTTTGGAAAGTCAACGTGTTTTGGTCACAACCTGTGAATGCCTGAACTTGTACGGCTCCGAGATTCTCTGTGGTCGTGGCATAGGGCAGGCAGATAGAACTCCATCCGGCAGGGAATAAGCGGTTGAATGTTATGTTATACAAGCCGTCCGTTTCCACAGTTACGTCTTGTGTATTGTCTATTATTAAACAAGGGGCAAATGAGACATTGACTTCCATTCCTTCTGCCAAAGGTATGTTTATAGTTGCGGTCATGTTTCCCTTGCTAGCTATTGCTTTCAAGTTTACAGGAACTTCTGTACCCAGACCTTCGATGTAAACCATTTCATTTGCTTTGGAGTATGTAGTTATATCGTTTTCCGTAAGGACATCCAAATTGTTGATGACAATGTCGCCCATGAGCATCCCTCCGAATGCAAACTGTTTTAATTCAAAAGAATAAGAACCGTCCTTGTATCGGATGAGGTTGATAGTGTTTTGGGTCGGTTCAGCAGGTGTGCCAAACGCATTGACGAGTAGGGTGTTGCTGTACTGTTGTGTTTCGACAACCTCTTTTGCAAATTGGATGGTATAAACGTGTTGGTTGAGGTTGGTTACGCTCCAATCGTTGCCTTTTACGGTCAGTGTCAGCAATGCACTTGCTTCATTATAGCTTGTTTCTATGGTAGCGCCCTTGCCGTTGGCGGTATAAGCCAGTTTGTCGGTATCGTATTTTGTGTCGGAAAGGTCGTATGCAGCTTCTCCGGCTTTGAAGATGTCGTTGCCGTTGAAAGTGAGGGATGCCAATTCTGAATTGTAGACTAATGAAATATGGTCGACGCTCAATGCGTCACCTGCAGCCCCGCTACCTGGTTTTACGTTCGTGGAGAAAGATACCAATAAGTATTTTTGTCCTTTATAAGTGGAATAAAGGTCGCCATTGTAATCAAAAGCCAATGTCTGGGCTGTCCAATCGGCAGAAGCGTTGATGGGCAGATATGCTTTTGCGATACGAGAAGCTTTCTCAGCTTCGTCACCCATGATGCCGGACGGATCTTTGTAACCGGCGTCTGTGTGTAATATGATATTCATGGACGCCTGATCGGTTTGCGCTCCAGCAGGAACAAACTTAGTCCAGATTTTCACGGAGTCGGGATAGCCGGCGAACTTGCAGTGGCCGTTGGCATCGTCCGTTTTAGAATAGTTGTAATTGGCTGGGTCATCGGCCGTTGTACTTCCCATATGTACGATGCCTGTTGTCAGGTTTCCATTGGAAATAGAACCGAAAGAATTTTTGCGGCTAATGATGGTGGCAGAGAAACCGGTGCCATCGTATCCGGTGGTTTTCTCTACCGTACCGGCTTGGTTGGCCATAAGCCCTAAAGCAAGGTTTTTGTAATTACCGTCTGCATGATAAAATGAATGCCATGCTTCCGGTGTGTCTTCGGAATGAGTTACTTTTCCCACTTTTGAAGTTATTTTATTTTTCACCCATTCGCCTTCAAAATCGCTGTTGGGTAATTGGTATTGTGCGTGTGCAGAAGATATGGCACAGCCCATTAATAACAAAGTAAAAAGCTTCTTCATCTTTTCATTCTTTCTTTTTTGTAGTTCGTAAATAACCGGTTTTAGTTTGTTTGGCCAATACAAAAGTAGGCAGAAAGGCCAAAAGGGCATTTCCTGTTTCGGTAGTATTTTCGGCTTTTACGGTAGTAATTTCAGTAGAATCACGGGTTTACCGTTTTTGCCCGACGGAATGGGGCAGGGTAAGAAGAGAAAGGGGGCAGGTGGGGCGTTGTGTCAAGATAACGAAAAACCGGATGCCATTGGCAGAAGGGGGCGAATCAATCTCAGGAGATTGAAAAATTGATCTCAGGAGAATGGAAAATCATTCTAAGCAGATTGATTTTTCGTTCTCCGCAGTTTTTCGAAGAAGGTCGTTGAGGTGGGGGAAGTGGCTTGCATTCAGCTGTTTATACGACAAATGCCGATGGAGGAGACTCCATCGGCATTTGTCGTTTTTTTTATGGGACTCGGTGCCCGTTTCTTTATTTCCTGATAACTTTCTTGCCGTCCACGATATAAATGCCTTTCTGCAACCCGTCGAGGGCATGGGCTTTTTCCACATTGCCCTTCACGAGGATGCCTTGCAGAGTGTAGACGTTTGTCGTTTGCATTTGCTTTTCAGACAGGGCAGAATGAATGGAAGAACCAAAATCGTCCGTGCCGAATACGACGTGGATAGTTTGTCCGATTTCAATGTCGATTGTAGTGTAGAATTTGTCATCGGAATTTTTACCTACCATTTGTAGGGGCACATCGCCTAACATAGGACCGAGCCACATGCCTTCAATAGGTATGTCTCCGGCCTCGATTTGTATGGTCTGGTTCGTGGTGAATGTGCTATACAGCCTAGACGCTGTCAACGGGATTTCATTCACCTTGATTGTCCCTACATACATCTTGTCTTCCCCTGCGCTAAGACAGAAGTTGGGAAGTGTAATGTTCATGATGCCGTCTTTGGGGGTGTCTACCGCGATTTTAGTAGTTTGTTCAGGACTGGATTCACCGTTAATGGTGACAATGAGTTTGTCTGTGTACTCTTTAGATGCCTTGCTTCCAGTTAAAGCAGCATTCATGGCGTACCCTTGCGTGAGGCTTGCACAAATTAATAATAAGGTAAATAACTTCTTCATATTCATTTTTTTTTTAAGTAATCAATAATAATAAGCGAGTCCGAATGTGGCATAAATCGGGAAGAGGGGGAAGGTGACGGTCTCGAAATCGTCTTTGAACACGTCGGTCATGCCCCAGTCCAGCAGCGCGAACACGTTGAGGTGCTTCTTCACGCGCAGGTCCGCGCAAAACTCCATGCCGTAGCTGAAGCGGCGCATGTTGCCGCTGAAGTCGTAAGAGGCCGGGTTGTCGGCACCGATGGTTATCTTTTGCCCCACAGGCGAGCCTTCGCGCAGGTAACCGTTGAAGACTTCTCCGTCGAAGTCGCGGTAAATCCAGTAAGTCATGTAGGGACCGAGGTTGAACGTCCACCGGGCACCCACGCGGTAGGTGGCCGTTACGGGAATCGTGAATCCCGTCATGCGGGTCTCGGTAATGTCCGTACCCGTGAAACGTCCTTCTACTACGTCTTCGCCCATCACGATGGCCATGTTGTAGTTTTTCACTTCAGCCCCCGTGCGCATGCCTTGCATGAAAAAACGAAGTCCGGCGGAAAGTCCCCATCTCGTATTGAAGTACTTATATCCGTCTATTCCTAAACTGAAACCGCCCTTCGGAGCGAATTCGTTGATTTTACGGATTTCCTTGGGAAGAGGAAGAGGAGTCGTTCCGCCCAGCACGAATCCGGCCCTGACGACATAGCCCATACCGTCGTGGTCGGATGTCGGCCCCCATTTCGCATAGTTGGCTTCCCGGTTCTCGCGGTTTTCCTTCATCAGTTCTTTGAGGTCTTGTGCCTGAAGCGTGCCCATGGCTGATGACAGGGCAAGGATTAGGATATATTTCAGATGTTTCATGTTCTCTTTTTTATTATGGGTTATTCTTCACAAACCACTTTCACTTCATCTACCAACAGCGTGCTTCCAACGGCGCCGCAGAAACTGGCTCCTTCGATGCTGGAAGTGAAGACGACAGCCAGGTTGTAGCCGTAAGCCTTTAGTAGTTTCTCGTTTACGTTGCCGCTATATTCAAAGGGGATGTCAAAGCGGGTCCATGTGTTGAAATCATGCACCGGATTTTGGATGCGTGCCAAAGCCACGATGTTAGGGTGGGTCAATACGTCATCGCCTTTCAGGGTGACAGGTTGCCCGTGCCCGTCCGTGTTCTTGTATAATACGGCATATAAGTCCGGTTCGTCGATGCGGCCTTCGATGACGGTGCCTTTTCTGTTTTGGAATTTTTCGCCCGGCTTGAATTTGTAATATCCTTCAAAGCGCAATGGCTTCCGGTTGAACGGCAGGCCGAAGCGCGTGGCGGCCATGGCATCTTTCAAGGCGTTGGCCACATCAAACGTCCCGATAAACAAGTTGCCTGCTGCGATGCGCATATTGACCATGACACCGAAAGGACCGGTGTCACACGTTTCGAGCTTGACGGATTGTCCGTTTATGGCATCCTTTGTCCACGGTATCGTAGGGAACTCGTCGGGTTTGGCTGACGAACGGCTGATGGCGTAACCCGGGTTGCCGGTAGCCCATTGGGGGACGTCGTTGCCGTGTGCCGATTTTTCGAACCACTCGTAATAACGTCCATTGGCTTCCATCTTAATGTTTTCAAAAGAAAGGTCGGTCTCTATGGGCTGTATGAGTGCAAACTTTACATGATAATCCCGGTGCCATTGCCGGTCTTCGGACATGACCCGGTAGCGTATGCCGCCGTGCGTGAAGTCTTGCACACTACCGTTTTCGGGTGTGATGGAGGCACCCGGAGTGAGCTTGAAGTTTATTTTCAACGCTTGCAACTGCGTGGAGTCTGTGAAGTCTTCGCGCAGATAAAACACGATGGACGTGTCGGACGACGCCACGTCCTTCACTGCGTCATTCGGGGTGAAGAACAAAGCCTCCTCGTCAGATGCGAGAACATAAGCCTCTTCTATATCACACTCAGAGTTGGCGGGTTCGTTTTGTATGCAAGAGCTTAACGAAAAAGCGGCAAAAAGAGAAAGTCCGCATAAGATTTTCTTCATGAATATACAAGTCTTAGATTAAAACCAAGGCAAAGGTAATGAAAAAGGTTGGTTAAATCGCAAAAAAACGGTATAAAGAGTTATTTTACCATTATTTCCTTTCGTGCGCAGGCAGACGAATAGAAAAGAAAACACCGATGAAATCGGATGTTTTTAATATAATCCTGGCAAATGCTGTCTTTTACCTGTTGTTCCGGCCTTCTTTGATTTTTGTTCTACCACGGCATGCAGGATTACGATGTCGGTTTGCGGGCGGTCGTGGGAGTCTGTCGCGGTGGATTGGATGTTTTCTACCACATTGAGCCCTTCTATGACTTCGCCGAATACGGTGTATCCTCCGTCTAGCCCGGGTGTGCCTCCGGTGGTGAGGTATTCTTGCTCCATTTCCCTGTTGGTTTCAAAATCACCGTACACACCGCCTTTCAGCGCGGTCCAGGCAAAGGCCAGTTCCCGGGGGCGGTATTTCTTTCCCCATACGATGTAAAATTGCGACCCGTTGCTTAGGCGGTCCGGGTTGTTTGCGTCATTTTCGCGCGCCATGGCCACCGCTCCTCTTTTATGGTATTGGAAAGGCAGGTCTATTTCGGGAGCCAACATATATCCCGGCCCTCCTTCTCCCAATATCTTTCCGCCCGGAGCCTGTTTGGAATTCGGGTCGCCTGCTTGAATGACGAAGTCTTTCACGACGCGGTGGAAGAGCGTTCCGTCGTAGAATCCTTCTGAAACTAATTTGAGGAAATTATCCCGGTGGACCGGTGTTTCGTCGTTCAGCGCGATACGAATGTTGCCCATTGCGGTTTCCAATCGTACAATCGAACGTTTTTCGCGGATTTTCCCTTGGGTGTGAAATGCGGTTGTTCCTATTAGGAATACCAATAACAAGAGTTTTTTCATAAGGTTTCAGTCTAACTGTGGGCAAAGATAGTAAAAACTATTTCTGCCGGGAAATAAATCGCTCTTTTTCTTGCAGATGCCTCGCGTTCTTTCTTCATGGAGTTATTAACAGCATGTCGATAAATATTTTATTATAATAAGGTGTATGTGTCTATGAAAATTCGTACCTTTGACCTCGCGTAATGTAAAATATTGATGGAAGAAGCAGTTTATCACGTCCCTGTCTTGTTGAAAGAATGTGTAGACGGTCTGGTGGTCAATCCTGCCGGGGTATATGCCGATGTCACTTTCGGAGGAGGAGGGCACAGCCGGGCGATTGTGTCCCGACTGGATACGGCCGGGCATTTGTATAGTTTTGACCAAGACGAAGATGCCGAGGCGAATATCGTTGCTGACGGACGTTTTACGTTTGTCCGGAGCAATTTCCGGTACCTGAAGAACTGGATGCGCTATTACGGCGTGGGAGAGTTGGACGGCCTGCTGGCTGATTTGGGCGTGTCGAGCCACCATTTCGATGATGCGGGACGGGGCTTCTCGTTTCGTTTCGACGGGAGGTTGGACATGCGGATGAACCAGCGGGCGCAGTTGACAGCGGCGGATGTGTTGAATGATTACGCGGAAGAGCGGTTGGCCGACATTTTCTACCTGTACGGCGAATTGAAGAATGCCCGTAAATTAGCCTCATGGGTGGTGAAAGCCCGTATGCACAGGAGGATGGAGACGACGGAAGAGTTCATGGAGGTCGTAAAGCCTTTGTTTGAGCGTGACCGGGAGAAGAAAGAATTGGCTAAGGTGTTCCAGGCTTTGCGTATAGAAGTGAACCAGGAGATGGACGCCTTGAAGGAGATGTTGACGGCTGCGGTCGAATTGCTCCGCCCGGGAGGCCGCTTGGTGGTGTTGACCTATCATTCTTTGGAGGACCGGATGGTGAAGAATTTAGTCAAAACCGGAAATGTGGAGGGCAAGCGGATACAGGATTTCTATGGCAATGTGGATTGTCCGCTCAGGGCTGTCCATAATAAAGTGATAGTGCCGGGAGAAGAGGAGCAGCGTGCGAATCCCCGTAGCCGCAGTGCCAAGTTGAGAATCGCGGAAAAGAAATAAAGGATGAAGGAAGAACTGGATTTGGAAGAAAAAACGGACGTGGAGCCCGTGGGTGTGCCTACGGAAGAGGCAGCCGGAAGTCCCGGGGCGGAGGAGGCCGTGTCGGGCGGGGACATGTCCGACGAGGATGGTGTGATGCCGGGCGATGAGGAAAAGGCCGAGTCGGGCGAACTGTCTCCTATCAAAGCTTTCACGGAGAGTGAGGGGGTGGACCAGCGTCCTAATGTGTCTTTACGCGAGATATTGGGTGGGGACATCCTTACGGCCGGGTGGTTGCGTCGTCAGATGGGATTGATTTTACTCTGTACGTTTTTTGCCATCATTTATATCACGAACCGTTATTCTGCGGAGCAGGAGATGATTGAGATTGAAAAGTTGAAGACGGAACTGACGGAGGTGAGATATCGGGCGCTGACCCGTTCCAGCGAGTTGACCGTAAAGACACGGCAAAGCCAGATAGAAAAAAGTTTGAGACAGACTCCGGACAGTGTGCTGCAAAGTCCGAAAGAACCTCCTTTTTTGATTAAATCCCAAAACGAGGAAGAAGAATGAACTTCGACAATAAAAAGATAATGCCCCGTTTCTTCGTGGTCATCGTACTGATGAGCTTGGGCGGTTTATATATATTGGGCAATGCGGCCTACCTGATGTTCGTGGAGAGCGAGTATTGGACACAGGTGAGCCGTAAGCTGGTGAAAGAGAATGTGCCCATTCCCGCCAAGCGTGGAAACATCCTTTCGGCAGACGGGCAGATTATGGCCAGTTCCTTGCCGGAATATAAGATTTATATGGATTATGTCGCGTCGGATAAGAATCCGGAAACGGCCAAGGAACTGCAGGCTTGGAGAGACAGTGTGTTGATAGCCGACCTGGATTCCATTTCCCAGGGGTTGAGTAAGATCTTTCCCGATAAAACCGCCGGATATTTCAAGAAACGGCTGAAAAAGGGGAAAAAGTTGAGGCGGAGGAACTGGCAGATATACGGTCGGCGAATTTCTTACATCCAGTATAAGGAATGCAAGAAATTACCGTTGTTCCGAGAGTCTCCTTTCAAGGGCGGATTCTATGCTGAGGAATTCAATCAACGAAAGAAACCATACGGTTCGTTGGCCACGCGTACGTTGGGGGCTCTGTATGCCAGTAAGGATTCGGCGCGTTACGGACTGGAGCTTTCCTACGACTCCATTTTGAGGGGTAAGGAAGGCGTATCCCATCGTGCCAAAGTGCGTAATAAGTGGTTGAGTTTGGTGGACGCCCCTCCGGTGGACGGTAATGATATTGAGACGACCATCGACGTGTCCATGCAGGATGCGGCGGAAAAGGCCTTGTTGAAACAATTGAAAAACATCAATGGCGACGTGGGCGTGGTAGTGCTGATGGAGGTGGCCACGGGAGATGTGAAGGCCATTGTGAACATGACGAAATGTGCAGACGGCGAGTATCGCGAGGTGAAGAACAATGCCGTGTCCGATTTAATGGAACCCGGTTCTACTTTTAAGACCGCTTCCATCATGGTGGCGCTGGAGGACGGAAAGATTTCGAAGAATGATTTCGTAGACACCGGCAACGGGCAGTGGGAGATGCACGGACGAGTGATGAAGGATCACAACTGGCGGCGTGGCGGTTACGGAAGAATCAGTGTGCCCGAAGTGCTGATGTATTCTTCCAACATCGGAGTCAGCCGCTTGATAGACGACAACTATAAAGACCATCCGGAAAAATTCGTGGATGGGCTGTATCGTGAAGGAGTGGGCATTCCCCTGAATATACCTTTGATGGGAAGCGGAGAGCCGCGGGTACGCCGCCCGAAGAAAGACGGTAGCAATTGGTCGAAGACTGCCTTGCCGTGGATGAGCATCGGGTATGAGACCCAGATGCCGCCGATAGCCACACTGACTTTCTATAATGCCATTGCCAACGGCGGAAAGATGGTACGTCCGCGTTTTGTAAAAGCCGTCCGGAAGAATGGTGAAGTCGTGCGCGAGTTCCCGGTGGAGGTCATCAAAGAGCGGATATGCTCTCCGAAGACACTGAACGACATTCAGGAAATACTCGAAATGGTAGTAAGTAAAGGATTGGGCAAGAAAGCCGGATGCAAGGATTTCAAGGTGTCCGGCAAGACGGGTACTGCCCAGGTGGCCCAAGGGCGCGGCGGTTATCATGGAGGCCGGATGAAATATCTTATCAGTTTTTGCGGTTATTATCCCTCAGACCGGCCGAAGTACAGTTGTATCGTCGCGATACAAAAGTCCGGTCTGCCGGCTTCGGGAGGCGGACATTGCGGTCCGGTGTTCAGCGAGATCGCCCAAAGCGTCATGGCGAAAGGGGTATATCGCGATGTATCGGAAGCGTCAGACTCGGCTTCCGTCTTCGTTCCGGATGTGTTGGACGGTGATATGAATGCCACGCGGGCGGTACTGAAAGAACTGGATATTCCTTTCCGGCAAGACTGGAGTACGGACGAAAGTGGAAAGAGCGTTTGGGGGAAAGCGGTGAACAGCGGGAATGTCGTGACGTTGCGCGGTGACAATACGCCGATGGAAATCGTACCGGACGTGAAAGGCATGGGGGCGAAAGACGCTGTGTATATGCTGGAGAGCCGGGGATTGAAAGTGAGATTGGAAGGCGTGGGGCGTGTGGTTTCGCAAAGCATCCCGCCGTACGTCAAATATAAGAAAGGGCAAACCATACAGATTAAATTAAAAAGATAAGAGGGAAGCATGATGATGGAGTTGGATATTTTGCTGAAAAGCGTGAGTGTCGTACGGGTCACAGGCGATACCGTACGGAATATTACGGGAATCAATATGGATTCCCGGCTTGTGCAGCCGGGCGATTTGTTTGTCGCCGTCAAAGGGACGCAGGCCGACGGTCACGCTTATATCGGCAAGGCAGTAGAGAAAGGAGCCGTAGCCGTAGTGTGCGAGGTATGGCCGGAGGTGCAGGCCGAGGGGGTGACGTACGTACAAGTGAAAGACTCCGAAAGTGCGGTGGGACGGTTGGCTACGGTGTTTTACGGCGACCCGACTTCCAAGTTGCAACTTATCGGAGTGACCGGTACGAACGGCAAAACTACGATTGCCACCTTATTATATAATATGTTCCGGGTGTTCGGTTATAAGTGCGGACTTTGTTCTACGGTTTGCAATTATATAGATGATGAGGCTGTCCCGACAGAGCATACTACGCCCGACCCGATTACGTTGAACCGTTTGTTGGGACGTATGGCGGACGAAGGTTGCAAATACGCTTTCATGGAAGTCAGTTCGCATGCAGTAGCCCAGCATCGTATTGCAGGCCTGAAGTTTGCAGGAGGTATTTTTACGAACCTTACGCGCGACCATCTGGATTACCATAAGACATTCGAGAACTACCGCGATGCCAAGAAGGCATTTTTCGACGGTTTGCCCAAGGGGGCTTTTGCCGTGACGAATGTGGACGACCGCAACGGGATGATCATGGTGCAGAACACAAAGGCCGTCGTGAAGACTTATTCTTTGCGCGCGGCTGCCGATTTCAAGGCAAAGGTGTCGGAAGAGTCGTTTGAAGGCATGTGCCTGGATGTCAATGGCAAAGAGGTGAGCGTTCCTTTCATAGGCCGTTTCAATGTATCCAACTTGTTGGCTGTGTACGCTGCTGCCGTTTGTATGGGGCGCGGGGCTGAAGACGTTCTGGTAGCCCTTAGTACATTGCGCCCGGTGAACGGACGTTTCGAGACGATTCGTTCGAAGGAAGGAGTGACTGCCATTGTCGATTACGCCCATACGCCGGATGCGTTGGTCAATGTGTTGTCGACCGTGAACGAAATACTGAAACGGCGCGGCGAAGTCATTACGGTCTGCGGAGCCGGAGGCAATCGTGACAAGGGCAAGCGTCCGATTATGGCGCAGGAAGCAGTGAAAAACAGCGATAGGGTAATCATAACCAGTGACAATCCGCGTTTCGAGGAGCCGCAGGAAATTATCAACGATATGTTGGCCGGACTGGACAAGGAGCAAATGCGCAAGGTGATTTCCATTGTCGACCGCAAGGAGGCTATCCGTACAGCCTGCATGATGGCACGGCCCGGAGATGTGGTGCTGGTGGCCGGGAAGGGGCATGAAGATTATCAGGAGGTGAAAGGCGTGAAGCATCATTTCGACGACCATGAGGTGATAAAAGAAGTATTTGGCATTTAACCGTTGCGCACATGTTGTATTATTTGTTTCGATTTTTAGGAGAGTACGGGATTCCCGGTTCGCATATATGGACCTACATCTCTTTCCGGGCTTTGCTGACTCTGATTCTGTCGTTGGTCATTTCCGTATGGTTCGGGGAATACTTCATCAAGTGGATGAAACGCCATAACGTGAGCGAGGCGCAGCGCGACAAGTCGATAGACCCTTACGGGGTAGAGAAAAAGGGAGTGCCTACCATGGGCGGTATCATCATCATCGTGTCCATCATCGTTCCTTGTCTGCTCTTCGGGCGTTTGCGTAACATCTATATGATACTGATGCTGATTACGACCGTGTGGTTGGGTGTTTTAGGGTTCGCGGACGATTACATCAAGATGAAAGTAAGCAAAGACGGTTTGCGGCCTGTGTATAAGCTGGCGGGACAGACCCTTTTGGGACTTTTTGTCGGCCTGACATTGTGGCTCAGTCCCGACGCGGTGATTCGGGAGAATGTATCGACACAGCGTTTGGGCAACACCGAAGTCGTCGTACACAAAAGTGAGAAAGTGAAATCGACCATTACCACGATACCGTTTGTGAAGGACAACAACTTGGATTATGCCGAGATTATGAGTTTTTGCGGAAAATACAAGACGGCTGCCGGGTGGTTCTTGTTTGTGGTCATGACTACGTTGGTCGTGGTAGCCGTGTCCAACGGGTCGAATCTGAACGACGGCATGGACGGCATGGCAGCAGGCAATTCGGCGATTATCGGTGTGGCATTGGGCGTATTGGCCTACGTGTCCAGTCATATAGCCTTTGCCAGTTACCTGAACATCATGTACATACCCGGTTCGGAGGAATTGGTCATCTTCATCTGTGCTTTTGTAGGCGCGTTGGTCGGTTTCTTGTGGTATAACGCCTATCCTGCCCAGATTTTCATGGGGGATACGGGCAGTTTGTCCATCGGAGGCATCATTGCCGTGACGGCCATCATCATACATAAGGAATTGCTTATCCCCTTGATGTGTTTTGTGTTCCTGATGGAGAGCCTGAGCGTGATTCTGCAAGTGAACTATGCGAAATGGGGGAACCGGAAAGGACTGAAGTTAAGAGTGTTCAAGCGAGCCCCGATTCATGATACTTTCCGGGTGCGTCCCGGACAGTTGGCTCCGGACGTGAAGGTGCTGTGCAACTGGCCTAAAGGATGTTGGTTAGAATCGAAAGTCACGGTCCGTTTTTGGATTATCACGATCATCTTGGCGGCCATGACGATTATAACGTTAAAAATCAGATAAGGAAGAAGCTATGGGGAAAAGAATGGTAATATTGGGAGCGGCCGAAAGCGGCGTGGGCGCTGCGGTGCTGGCTCAGAAAAAAGGCTTTGATGTCTTTGTTTCCGATATGGGAAAAATCAAGCCTCATTACGTGGACTTGCTGGACCGTTACGGAATTGCGTGGGAAGACGGCGGCCATACGGAAGAACTGGTCCTGAATGCGGACGAGGTGATAAAAAGCCCGGGCATACCGGAAGATGCCCCGATGGTGTTGAAGGTGAAAGCCGCCGGTATTCCCATTATCTCGGAAATAGAATTTGCCGGACGCTATACGCACGCCAAGATGATTTGTATTACGGGCAGCAACGGCAAGACCACTACTACGTCCTTGATTTATCATATCTTCAAGAAAGCGGGTTACAACGTCGGGTTGGCCGGAAATATCGGCCAAAGCCTGGCCTTGCAGGTGGCCGAGAAAGATTATGACTATTATGTGATAGAACTGAGCAGTTTCCAGTTGGACAACATGTACCGTTTCCGGGCTAACATTGCCGTGTTGCTTAACATCACGCCCGACCATCTGGACCGTTACGACCATTGCATGCAGAATTATGTGGATGCCAAAATGCGCATTTTGCAGAACCAGGAAGAGACGGATGCCTTCGTCTATTGGAATGACGACCCGATTATCCGGAAAGAATTGGAGAAATACCAGATCAAGGCCAAGAAATGTCCGTTCTCCATCTTGAAGAAAGAAGGGATGATAGGTTATCTGGCCGACGGGCAATATGTGATAGAATACCCCACGCCGTTCAACATGGAGCAGGAATCATTGGCTCTGACCGGGAAGCACAATATGTACAATTCTTTGGCGGCAGGCATCACGGCCGACATCGCCGGGGTGAAGAATGAAGTGATACGGCAGAGCCTGGGTGATTTCGAGGGCGTGGAACACCGCTTGGAGAAAGTGGTGCGTGTGCGTGGCGTGGATTATATCAACGATTCCAAGGCCACCAACGTGGATGCCTGCTGGTATGCGTTGGAGAGCATGAAAACGCCCACGGTATTGATTTTGGGAGGGAAAGACAAAGGGAATGATTACGAGGCCATAGCCGAACTGGTCCGGAAGAAATGTGTGGGGCTGGTGTTCCTCGGGGCAGACAACCGGAAACTTCATGATTTCTTCGATTCGTTCGGTATTCCTATTGCCGACACCCACAGCATGAAAGACTGCGTGGAGGCGTGTTACAGGATGGCCCGTCCCGGCGATACCGTATTGTTGAGTCCCTGTTGTGCCAGTTTCGACTTGTTCAAGAACATGGAAGACCGTGGCGAACAGTTCAAGTCATTGGTAAGGGCGTTGTAAAGTAAGGGAGCGAAAGGATGGTCACACCAACAAAAGTTTTAAAGAAGTGGAGCCTGTTCGAAGGCGACAAGGTCATCTGGATGATTTTGTTCTTCCTCGGCATGATATCCATCATAGAAGTGTATAGCGCTTCCAGCAATATGAGTTACAAGACGGGATATTATTGGAAGCCGATTCTGCAACATGCCTCATATTTCGTCGTGGGCGTGTTGGCCACGATCTTGGTGCACAAGATACCGTGCCGTTATTTTAAGTTGATACCTTTGGCCGGCATACCGTTGTCCGTATTCTTGCTTGGAATAGCCATGTTTACCACGAAAGTGAACAATGCAAGCCGTTGGCTTGAGGTGGGCGGTATCGGTTTCCAACCTTCCGAGATAGCCAAAGGCGTGTTGATTGCCACGACGGCCATGATTCTTTCGAGCATGCGCGACGAGGCTGGGGCGCAACGTCGTGCGTTCAAGTGGATTATGGGCGTGTCGGTCGTAATCTGTTTGTTGATTGTGCCCGAAAACTTCTCTACAGCCGCCATGACTTTTCTGGTCATTCTGGTGATGATGTTCATAGGCGGGATACCTTGGAAACAGTTAGGCACCTTATTGGGGATTATCGTTATTGCCGGAGCCAGTTTGTTTTCATTTTTGCGTTTTGCACCGGATTCTACGATAGAATCCATGAGCGACTGGCCCGGCCTGCACCGTTTGCCGACGTGGGCCAGTCGTGTGCGTGGGCATGGGAATATACCGGAGAATGCGGCGGACTACGATTTGACTAAGAATCCGCAGGTGACGCATGCCAAGATAGCCATTGCCACGTGTAATGTGATAGGCCGGGGGCCGGGGAATTCCGTGGAACGCGATTTCCTGCCACAGTCGTTTTCCGACTTCATTTATGCCATCGTCATAGAGGAACTCGGATTGGGCGGTGGTGCCTTCGTCATGTTCCTGTATATCGTGTTGCTTTTCCGGTCGGCCAGGATAGCCAGCCGGTGCGAGCGAAACTTCCCGGCTTTCCTTGTGATGGGGCTATCGCTGATGCTCGTCACGCAAGCCATGATTAATATGGCCGTGGCAGTCGGAGTCTTTCCGGTGACGGGACAACCCTTGCCGTTAATCAGTAAAGGAGGTACGTCCACTTTGATTAATTGTGTGTATATGGGAGTCATCCTGAGCGTAAGCCGTTCGGCCAAGAAAAAGCCTCAGGTAACGGAAGAAACTGAAGATTGAAGAAAGATTCGCATGAGGGGCGGTGATGTTCCCGGGAAGGGAACGGACTTACCCTTGTGTCATGATTTATGATTCGCCATCCGCAGCTTGCCCTTTGGGTGAGGCCTGTGGATGGTTTTGTTTATAGGAGTTTTATTTTCAATAACTTATGTCTTGTGAATCTCTTGCCGCAGATTGGAAAATTTTTCTCAGGCGAACGAAAAATCATTCGGCTGAAATTGAAAAATCGTTCGGCTGAGAATGATTTGTCATCTTCCGTAAGGGCGTAGAATGACAGGCTGTGAAGGTCTGAAATGTAAGAAATAATTCATTTTCAGAATAAAATAAGGAAGAAAAAAGGGTAGAAATACCGGATTTATTATTATTTTTGCTGATAAAATTCAGTTTCATGAGAGAAGAGTTAAGGATTATCGTGAGCGGAGGAGGAACGGGCGGACATATATTCCCGGCCGTGTCCATTGCGAATGCCATCAAATCGCAGCATCCGGAAGCCGAGATATTGTTCGTCGGAGCCGAAGGGCGGATGGAGATGCAGCGTGTTCCGGCTGCCGGTTATCCTATCAAGGCATTGCCGATTTGCGGTTTCGACCGCAAGCATTTGCTGAAGAATATTGCCGTGCTTTTCAAGATTTGGAAAAGCCGCAGGATGGCGAGGAAGATTATCCGTGATTTCAGGCCGATGGCAGCCGTGGGAGTAGGAGGCTATGCCAGCGGTCCCACGTTGAATATGGCCGAGGCGATGGGAATCCCCACATTGATACAGGAGCAGAACTCGTATGCCGGAGTGACCAATAAATTGCTGGCCAAGCGGGCCGATAAGATTTGTGTGGCTTACGACGGAATGGAGCGTTTTTTCCCGAAAGAGAAAATCATCCTGACGGGAAACCCTGTCCGTCAAGGTTTGCTGGAGAACACCAAAAGTCGTGAAGAGGCTTTGGCCGACTTCGGTCTGTTGCCGGGGCTGAAAACGGTGCTCCTGATAGGCGGTAGCCTGGGAGCGCGTACTTTGAACGAGAGTGTGCTCGCTAATCTTACGGCCATTTCGGCTTCCGGTGTGCAGTTTATCTGGCAGACGGGAGGTTATTATTTTGCCCATATACAGGAACAGTTGAAACTGAAGGGACAGCCCGACAATCTGTTTGTGACGGATTTCATCGCCAAGATGGAAGACGCATACGCGGCTGCCGATTTGGTTATTTCAAGGGCCGGGGCCAGCAGCATTTCGGAATTGTGCCTGTTGGGTAAGCCGGCCATATTAGTGCCTTCGCCGAACGTGGCCGAGGACCACCAGACTAAAAATGCGTTGGCCCTGGTCGACAAACAGGCCGCTCTTTACGTCAAAGATGCCGAGGCCGTGAACAAATTAGTCGGTCTGGCTCTGAATGTCATCCGGGATGCGGACAAGTTGTCCGCATTGAGCCGGAATATCAAAGCCATGGCCTTCACGGACTCTGCCGACCGCATTGCGGAAGAGGTTTGTAAACTCGCTGTGGCATATAGGGACAACCGCGATTAAGCGAGCGCGGAGGCAAGCTCGCTTGCCTCTGCCGAGCGGGAGCGGTTTATTTAAAGGAAGAAGTAGAAGATGGAAATGAACGCGATAAAAGCAGTGTATTTCGTAGGGATAGGCGGAATCGGCATGAGTGCCATTGCCCGTTATTTCCTGCAGAAAGGGCTTTGTGTGGGAGGTTACGACCGCACGCCTTCCGAACTCACGCGGAAGTTGCAGGAAGAGGGTGCCCGGATTCACTATGAAGAGGATGTGGAACAAATCCCTTCCGCCTGTCGGGACAAAGACACTTGCCTGGTGGTTTATACACCGGCCATCCCCGGCGAGCATGCCGAGCTGGCCTATTTCAAGGCGAACGGATTCGAGATAGAGAAACGTGCGCAGGTGTTGGGTACGTTGACGCGTGCCCATAAAGGGCTTTGTGTGGCCGGGACGCATGGGAAAACCACTACATCGTCCATGGCGGCTCATATCCTGCATCAGAGTCACGTGGACTGCAATGCCTTTTTGGGCGGCATCACCAAGAATTACGGTACGAATTACATTCTTTCTCCGAAGAGCGATTACGTGGTCATCGAAGCCGACGAGTTCGACCGTTCTTTTCATTGGCTGACGCCATACGCGTCTGTGATTACAGCCACCGACCCCGACCACTTGGATATCTACGGGACGAAAGAGGCCTATTTGGAAAGTTTCAGAAAATATACTTCCTTGATTCGTCCGGGAGGTTTCCTGGTCTTGCACGAGGGACTGGAAATGCAGCCGGATGTACAAGAGGGGGTGACGACCTATTCCTATAGCCGGGGACACGGGGATTTCCATGCGGAGAACATCCGTATCGGTGACGGTGAAATATATTTTGATTTAATCTCTCCGTTAGGGCATATCAAGGATGTGCAGTTGGGAGTTCCTGTAAGCATTAATATCGAGAACGGGATAGCGGCTATGGCCTTGGCGCAAATCAGCGGCGTGACACCGGAAGAGATAAAGCGGGGTATGGCTTCGTTCAGAGGAGTGGACCGCCGTTTCGACTTCCGGTTGAAAGACGATAAGGCCGTTTTCCTGACAGACTATGCCCATCATCCGGCCGAGATACGCCAAAGCGTGATATCCATCCGCGAACTGTATCGGGGAAAGAAGATTGCAGCGATATTCCAACCCCATCTTTATACGCGTACGCGTGATTTTTATAAAGAGTTTGCCGAGAGCCTCTCGCTGTTGGACGAGGTGATTCTTACGGATATTTATCCTGCCCGTGAAACGCCTATCCCGGGCGTGACGAGCCGGTTGATATATGACCGTCTGGCTCCTACGGTGAAGAAATGCCTGTGCCGGAAGGAAGACGTGCCGGAGATAGTGCGGCAGTCGGATGCGGATGTATTTATATTGTTAGGAGCCGGGGATTTGGAATCCTATGCTCCGCAGATTACGGAGATATTGAAAGAGAGATGATTAAGAAGCTGGCCATTATATTGTTGTTGGTGGGACTGTTTTGCTATTTTATCGCAGCAGTCACGGTGTTGAACAAACCCAAGGAAGGGCTTGTGTGCAATGGCGTGGAGGTTGTGGTCGAAGACAGTCTGCAGACCGGTTTTATCCAGTCGGGAGAAGTGTTGAGGCTGTTGGAAAGCCGCAAATGCAACCCGACGGGACAAAAAATGGACCAGGTGATGTTGAGCCGGATAGAAGAGGCTTTGCGGAAGAATCCTTATATCGAGGACGTAACAAGCTATAAGACGCCCGGCGGGAAGGTGTGTGTGCGCGTCAAGCAGCGTCTGCCTATATTGCATGTCATGTCTTCCGACGGACAGAACTACTATCTGGACCGTGCGGGCCGGCAGATGCCGAAATCGTCCTATTACGCCGACTTGGTCGTGGCGACCGGAGATATCACACCGCAGTATGCCCGGCAGAATCTGACTCGTCTGGGGAGGTTGATACAAGATAACCCGTTCTGGAACCACCAAATCCAGCAGATTCATGTGCTGGAGAATGGCGAGGTGGAATTAGTGCCCCGAGTAGGGGAACATACGATCCTTTTGGGGCGTCCCACAAATGTGGAAGACAAACTGGGCAGGATGAAAGAATTTTATACGGAAGGACTGAACAAGGTGGGGTGGAATAAGTACTCCCAGATCAGCCTGAAGTATAACAATCAAATTATTTGCAAGAAAAATAAGAAATGATATGGCTGTAGAGAAAGAAATCATTGTAGCGGTAGAATTCGGCTCCTCGAAGATACGAGGTGTGGCCGGGTGCAAGAATATAGACGGCAGTGTGCAGGTGCTGGATATCGAACAGGTAGATGCACGGCACTGTATCCGAAAGGGTGTGGTTTATAATATAGACAAGACCGTGATGTGTTTGAAACACATTGTCGACAAGATGGAGAATGCACTGGATATGCGTGTGCGTAAGGTTTTTGTCGGAATAGGAGGCCAGTCGTTACGGGCAAAGAAGAACACGGTGTCACGTCAGTTTGCCACAAAAACCGTGGTTTCGCAAGAGTTGGTGGATTCTTTGCTCAAAACCAACAGGAATACGGTATATGCCGGCTATGAAATACTGGAAGTAGTTCCGCAGGAATATCATGTGGGTTTGGATACTACGGTAGACCCAGTCGGGGTCTTGAGCAGCCAGATAGACGGAACCTATCTGAATATCATCGCTAAAACGGAAATCAAAGAATATATTCTGAAATGTGTGGAGGCGGTCGGGCTTGACGTGGCCGGCATGTTTGTGGCACCGATGGCTTTAGCCGGCTGCGTGCTGACGGATACGGAGAAGCGTTCGGGCTGTGCTCTTGTGGATTTCGGTTACGGAACGACTACTGTCGCAGTATATAAGGGCAACTTGTTGCGTCATCTGGCAGTGATACCGTTAGGAGGAAATAATATCACTCAGGATCTTTGCAGCCTGCAAATTGATGAGGATGAAGCGGAAGGGCTGAAAATGAAATACGGTTCGGCTTATTCCGATCTGAGCAGTGAAGAACTGGCCAAGAATCTTTTGGTGAACAACGGTCGTACGATTGAGGAGCGTTTGTTGGTGGACATTGTAGAGGCTCGTGAGGAAGAAATCTTGAGCAATGTGGCAGCGCAGATTCGTAATAGCGGCTATCAGGATAAGTTGTTGGCCGGAATTGTCATTTCGGGTGCGGCATCCAATGTGAAGAATCTCGATAAAGCGGCTTCAGTCCGTCTTCATCCGGATAAAACGCGTTTTGCACGTATCGTACCTTTTGCGTTACAAGCTGTTCATGCCGAGCAGGTGGTGAAGGACGGTTCTTTAAATACTTTGTTGGCGTTGATGAACGAAGGAAACCAGAATTGTGTGGAACCCAAGGTCGTAGTGAAGGAGGAAGTGCCCGAGGAGGTTGTAGAAGAAAAGGATATACCGCAGACTGCTCCCAGTTTTGTTCCGGTAGAGGAAACGCATAAGGAAGTCTACGAAAGAGAGGAACCGAAGAATAAAGGGGGAATTTGGAAGAAGTTTAAGGAGAAGCTTGTGGATTTGACTAAAACGGTAACTGAAGAATAACATAGAAAAACAAAATAGATTATGCAAGAAGAAACAGATATTCGGTTTAACTTCAAAACGAACAGCCCGAGCATCATTAAGGTGATCGGAGTGGGAGGTGGCGGAGGTAACGCCGTCAATCACATGTATAAGGAAGGTATTCATGATGTGAGTTTTGTGCTGTGTAATACTGACAATCAGGCTTTGAGCGACTCTCCTATCCCGACACGTCTGCAATTGGGGACAGAAGGCTTGGGAGCCGGAAACCGCCCCGAGCGTGCACGTCAGGCGGCCATGGAGAGTCTGGACGGTATAAAAGAAATGCTGAACGACGGAACCCGTATGGTTTTCATTACGGCCGGAATGGGAGGCGGTACCGGAACCGGTGCGGCTCCCGTGATAGCGCAATGTGCCAAGGAAATGGGTATCCTGACGGTCGGTATCGTGACTATACCGTTCCGTTTTGAGGGGTTGAAGAAAATAGACCAGGCATTGGACGGGGTGGAGGAAATATCCAAGCATGTCGATGCGTTGTTGGTTATCAATAATGAACGCTTGCGCGAGATTTATCCGGAGCTTACTGTACTGAATGCTTTTGCCAAGGCAGACGATACGTTGTCCGTTGCCGCCAAGAGCATAGCCGAAATTATTACGGTACATGGTATTGTAAACCTCGACTTCCAGGATGTGACCACGGTGTTGAAAGACGGTGGTGTGGCCATCATGAGTACTGGATTCGGAGAGGGTGAAGGACGTGTGCGCCAAGCTATCGAAAGTGCGCTTCATTCTCCGTTGCTCAATAACAACGACATATTCAACTCCAAGAAGGTGTTGCTGAGCATTTCGTTCTGTGATCAGGAAGAGAGCGACCAGTTGACCATGGAAGAGATGAACGAAGTGCATGAATTCATGAGTAAGTTCGGTGATGATGTGGAGACGAAGTTCGGATTGGCCACGGATGCCACGTTGGAGAAGAAGGTGAAGATCACGGTGCTGGCTACCGGATTCGGTCTGAAGAACGTGCCGGGTATGGATAATGTGATGGCCAAGCATGGCATTGAAGACGAAGAGGCGCGGGCTCAGAAAGAGGAAATAGCCGTAAAGAAGGCCGAACGTCGGCGTGAGTTTTACACGCATGACATGAATCAAAGAGAAATCAAGCGTCCGCATCATCTTTATATTTTCGGAGAAGACGATTTGGATAATGACGATGTGATTTCCATGGTGGAAGATACGCCTACCTACAAGCGTAGCAAGGAAGTGTTGGCCAGCATCAAGAGCAAGACGGCCGGGATGGATAACGCGGCCGATAGCATGGCGGCAGGAACTAATGGAGAGGAAAAGTCGATGATAGTTTTTTAGTATATAATAAAAGGAATAAGATATGGCACTTTTTGAACAAATCAGCAAGGATATCGTAGTGGCCATGAAGGCCAAGGATAAAGTCGCGTTGGAAGCGTTGCGGAACATCAAGAAGTTCTTCCTGGAAGCCAAAACCGCTCCGGGGGCAAACGATGAGTTGACGGATGATGCGGCTATGAAGATTTTAGCTAAACTGGCCAAGCAGGGTAAGGACACTGCGGCTTTATACGTAGAGCAGGGACGCCAGGACTTGGCCGATGAAGAGCTGGCCCAGGTGGAAGTCATCAGCCGTTACCTGCCCAAACAGCTCTCGGCAGAAGAACTGGAACAGGAAATCAAAGCCATCATAGCTGCCGTGGGCGCTACGAGTGCCAAGGATATGGGCAAAGTGATGGGTACGGCCACGAAACAGTTGGCGGGCAAAGCTGACGGTAAGGCTATCAGTGCCTTAGTAAAGCAATTATTGGCCTGACGGTTGGGCATAAAATTAACGAAGGCCGGATGTAACGATACGAAATGAAAGTAGAGTGACATCCGGCTTTTGTTGGTTCTTATCCGGTTTTGAAGGGCGGGATATTGAAACGGAAATGAGAGCGGAACGGGGATTTCAAACCTTATATGTCTAATATTTCTTAAAATATTCGGCCTTTATCTTGGATACTGATAGTTTCATTCTATTTTTGCAAAATAGAAGTTAATTTTAAACGTAATGTGTAGGTATAGTTGGAAAAAGGTTAGTTTGTGGGCGCTATTGACGTTCTTTAGTACCGTAAGCGCTTCGGCTGTAGACCGCGTGTCCATCCGGGCCAAAGCCGATTCGGTAGGACGTGATGTGTCTTTTTCCGAATATACTCATATTTACAGAACGAAAAGGGTCTCTTCGACTTATCCGATTAAGATTAAGATGAAGGGAGGTTCGTTGTTGGTTACGAGCCAACATTCCCAGATGCTTCCGGTGTATAAGGGTAATGGTGTATTTTACGGGTTGTTCCGACTGAACAAAGGGACAAACTGGATTAGTGGATTGCCGAAGGGTACTTATATCATTAACAACTCTAAAGTGACGGTATCGTGAGACATCTTTACGAATATGGGAGATTAAGTTAAAGATGGAGGTTTGATGTTGCAATGGAGACAAAGGAAAGAATCATGCCGGATAAAGCTGTGACATTAATCGATCTTGATGACATCATACGGACGCGTGCCGGAAAGAAAGCCAAATATATTCCCGGTTTTCTGATTAACGGGCTCAAACGTCTCATTCATCAGGATTTCATTAATGAGTATCTGCGTCAAGGTTATGTCGGTGTTGACTTTTGTGAACACACATTGGCTTATTTGGATGTGAAGGTAAAGGTGGACGGTTTGGAAAACATTTCCGATTTATCCCGAAAATATACTTTTGTGTCTAACCATCCGTTGGGAGCCATAGACGGGGTGACTTTGGGAATGGTGCTCGGCCGTCATTACGACGGGAAGATTAAGTATTTGGTGAATGACCTTCTGATGAACCTGAAAGGATTGGCTCCCCTATGTATACCTATCAATAAGTTGGGGAAACAGGCGCGTAATTTCCCTCAAATGGTAGAGAATACTTTTCGTTCCGACGACCAGGTCATCATGTTTCCGGCCGGCATTTGTTCGCGGCGTATGAAAGACGGCAGCATAAGGGACTTGGCATGGAACAAGACGTTTATCGTGAAAAGTGTGGCTACCCGGCGGGATGTGGTGCCTATACATTTTATAGGGCAGAATTCCGACCGCTTTTATTCCATCGCGGAATGGTGCAAACGGTTGCATCTCAAGTTTAACCTGGCCATGCTGTTTTTACCCGATGAGATGTACCGCAGCAGGCATGGCGAGTATCGGGTCGTAATCGGGAAACCGATACCATGGAGCACGTTCGACAAATCCAAAAGCCCCCAACAGTGGGCGCAGGAAGTGAAGGAACAAGTGTATAAGTTATAAAGAGAAGAAAACAGATTGATGATATGGAAGAAATCATAGCTCCGGTGAGTAAAGAACTGCTGAAGGCAGAACTGACCGCGGATAAGAGGTTGCGTTATACGAACAAAAGCCACAATGAGATATACGTGGTGACGTGGCAGGATTCACCGAATGTGCTTCGTGAAATCGGCCGTTTGCGTGAAATCGCTTTCCGGGCTGCCGGTGGAGGTACGGGGATGTCGCTCGATTTGGATGACTTCGACATGATGGAAGAACCCTATAAGCAGTTGATCGTGTGGGACCCCGATGTAGAAGCCATTTTAGGCGGTTATCGTTACCTGTTGGGGGCAAAGGTGAAGCTGAGGGAGGACGGGCAACCTATTTTGGCCACTTCCCACATGTTCCACTTCTCGGAAAACTTTATGAGAAACTATATGCCTTATACGATAGAACTCGGACGTTCGTTCGTGACGTTGGAATACCAGAGTACGCGTCAAGGTTCAAAAGGCCTGTTCACTTTGGACAACTTGTGGGATGGTCTGGGGGCATTGACGGTTTTAGTGCCTGACGTACGCTATTATTTCGGCAAGATGACCATGTACCCGTCTTATAACCGTTATGGGCGTGATATGATTCTGTATTTTCTGAAAAAGCATTTCGAGGATAAGGACAGGCTGATAGTGCCGATTCATCCCTTGCAACTGGAAGCCGATACGGAAGAATTGCGTAAATTGTTCGTTTACGAGGATTTCAAGGAAGACTATAAGATATTGAATTCGGAAGTTCGCAAGCTGGGTTATAATATCCCGCCTTTGGTGAACGCTTACATGGGGTTGTCGCCCACGATGAAGATGTTCGGTACGGCCATCAACGACGAATTCGGCGACGTGGAGGAGACCGGCATCCTGATTGCCGTGGACGAGATTCGGGAGGAAAAGCGCAGGCGGCACATTGAAACCTTCTCCGGACGCGGATAACGGAGGAGGGCGGCCTGATCCTCTCGGTTATACGAAAGGCAGGCTCATGCCATTGATTTTACGATATAAATCCAACGCATATACGTCCGTCATGCCGGAGATGTAATCCAATACGGCCATGATGCGGTCGTAGAGCCGTTCGGCGCCGATGTCGTACTGTTGCGACACGCGGTTGATAAGTAACTGCGAATACGCTTTTTCTGGGTGGCATACCGCTTCTGTCATGAGTTCCAACAGCGTGGTGATAACCTGAAAACCGGCCAGTTCGATATCCACGACATCCTTGCTCCGGTAAATCTTGGCGTATGCCATGCTTTCGCAAGCTTTGTAAGCCCTTCGCGGCGTTTCGGAAATGTGGTCGATGAGGCAACCTTCAAAGGTACCGGCCAGGATTTCTTCTTCATTGTCCAAAAAGACCTTTACGCATTCACTTTCCAGGCAACCGATGACACAGGAACGCAGGTAGACGATTTGTTCGTTGATGTCGCTGACGTATTGCAGGTTTTTTCGGATACTTTTTTGGCGTTCTTCCTCGAAGAAGCCCAGCAATAAGCTTTGAGTCTCGTCCGTACTGAGGATTTTCAGTTTATGCGCATCCTCGATGTCCATAATCTCATAACAAATGTCATCGGCCGCTTCTACCAAATATACGAAGGGATGGCGCACATATCGCAGGCTGCCTTCTACGCTGGCCTGACGAGGAATGCCCAGTTCTTCAGCTATCCGTTGGTAGACGGGGATTTCGCTTTGAAAGAAACCGAATTTGGCATGTCCGCCAGCCAGATTGGACGAAAAGGGATATTTGACGATGGAAGCCAAGGTGGTGTAAGTCATGACAAACCCTCCGTCGCGCCGGCCTTTGAAGTGGTGGGTCAGCAACCTGAATGCGTTGGCGTTTCCTTCGAAATGAATCAGGTCGTTCCATTCCCGTTCGCTGAGCCGGTCCCCGTTCGTGGGGTCGCAGTAGGTCCTCAGCCAGTTGCCTTTGCCTTCGCTGAAGAACGTCCCGATGGCTCTCTCGCCCGAATGTCCGAAGGGCGGATTTCCTAAATCATGTGCCAGGCAGGCGGCCGATACGATGGCACCAGCTTCGCTCAGGTGGCTTCCGGACAGCTCCGGATGCTTTTGCAGGAGTGCCCGAGAAATATCGTTGCCCAAGGAACGTCCTACGCTGGACACCTCCAGACTGTGGGTCAGCCGGTTGTGGACGAATACGCTTCCCGGGAGCGGGAACACCTGCGTTTTGTTCTGCAAACGTCTGAACGGTGCAGAGAATATAAGACGGTCATAATCGCGTTGGAATTCCGTGCGGTCGTCTTTCCGGACCTGGTGATATTTTTCCAATCCCAGCCGTTTGTTGGATATCAGTTGCTGCCAATTCATATTCATTCCTGTAGATTCTTCACAAAAGTAATTAAAAAGGTTGACATTCGCTCTTTTTATCTAAAAATCAATGGCTGTGTTCAGAGAATTGGTTATTTTTGTACCTCAAAAACAATCATTTCTACATATAATGGAAGTACGTGTTATTAATAAATCCCATCATCCGTTACCTCAATATGCCACTTCGGACTCTGCAGGAATGGATCTTCGTGCCAATCTGGACAGACCCATCGTGTTGAAACCTCTGGAGCGTTGCCTGGTGCCGACGGGACTCTATATCGCCTTGCCGCACGGGACGGAGGCACAAATCCGGCCGAGGAGCGGACTGGCCTTGAAAAAAGGGATTACCGTGTTGAACTCACCGGGGACGATTGATGCAGACTACCGGGGGGAGATTTGTATCATTCTGGTCAATTTGTCGTCCGAGCCGTTCGAGATACGGGACGGAGAGCGGATTGCGCAGATGGTCGTGGCAAGTTATGAGCAGGCCGGATGGAAGCCTGTGGAGAGTTTGGATGAGACGGAAAGAGGTGCGGGTGGTTTCGGCCATTCGGGAGAAAAATAAAGTCAGTGAAGAAGATTACAGTTTTGATATGCGGAGTCTGGGCCATGTGGTCTGCCTGTTTCACGTCTTGTGCGACGGGAGAGAAGACGCAAGGTATATCGGCCGAGGCACAACGCCGCTTCGATTATTATTATGCCGAGGCCGTGAAGAGCAAGTTGGCCGGGCGTTACGATGATTCTTTCGAGTTGTATAAACATTGTTTGGACATCAAGCCCGATGCGGCCGAGGCGTTATACAATCTCGGATTGTATTATCTGGGGATGGACGACTCTGCCCGATGCGCGTCGCATCTGTCCCGTGCGGTGGCTTTGGAGCCAGAGAATATATATTATAAGGAAGCCCTTGCGTCTTTTTATTTGCGCAACCGGGATGATGTGAAGGCCGTGCCTGTACTCGAAGATATGGTGCGGTGCAATCCGACCCGTTCGGATGTATTGGCGCAGTTGGTAAACATGTACATGGATCGTGAGCAATACCGCGAGGCAATCAGCGCACTCGACCGCATAGAGACGCTTGAAGGCAAGAATCTGTCCATCAGCATGGAAAAGTTTCGTCTTTATCGTGAATTGAAGGAAGACGATCAAGCTTTTGCCGAATTGGAAAGTCTGGCGCGGGAGAATCCTAATGATTTGGCTTATCGCGTATTAATCGGCGATCAATATCTGTTGCTGCAACAGCCGGATAAAGCTCTTGCCGTTTATGAGGAAGTCCAGAAAAAAGAGCCGGGAAACCAGGCTTTGCGCATGTCCATGCTCGATTATTATAAGCAGACGGGCCAAGATTCGCTTTATCAGACCCAGTTGGATGCAATCTTATATGGAAAAGAGACTGACGAACGGGCCAGGGTTATGCTCATGCGTAACTATATCGTAGACCAAGAGAATGCGCATGCCGACAGCACTTTGGTATTAGCCGTTTTCGACCGCATCTTCGATTCTGTCCCTGAGACGGTGGATATGCTGACGCTTTATGCCTCTTATCTGCAAATGAAACATATAAATGACCAGCTCGAACCGGCTTTGGAACGTATTCTGAAGCTTGAGCCGGACAATCAGGTAGCTTTGTACCAGTTGGTGCAACTGGCTGTCCATGCCAATGACTATCCGAAGGTGGCGGACATTTGTACGCGTGCCATCATGCACTATCCGGAACAATTACCCTATTATTTCTATTTAGGTTTCTCTTATTATCAGCTTGAACGTCAGGACAAGGCTTTGGATGTGTTCCGCAAAGGCGTGCGGCAGATTAAACCGGATACGGACCACGGCATTGTGGCCGATATGTATTCCATCATGGGCGACTTGTACTACAGCAACGGACTGAAAGACTCGGCTTTCATTGCATACGACTCCTGTCTGGTGTACAACCCGGAGAATGTCGGTTGTCTGAATAATTACGCTTATTATCTCTCATTGGAAAAAAAGGATTTGGACAAGGCTGAAGAAATGAGCCACCGCACGATTGTGGCGGAACCGGGAAACAAAACCTATATCGACACTTATGCCTGGATTCTTTTTATCAAGGGAAAGTATGCCGAAGCCAAGCTTTATATGGACCGTGTCCTTGTAGGGGATATCGAGAACGACGAAGAAGTGTCCGGTGGGGTCCTGGAGCATGCCGGGGATATTTATGCACAATGCGGTGACATGGAGGGCGCCTTGAAGTATTGGAAGATGGCGCAGGAAAAGGGGGGAGATGTTTCCCAGCTTTTGAAAAAGAAGATTCAATTGAAAAAGTATATTGAAGAATGAAGAGAATGAATTTCGTATGGGGCGTCCTGATTGCCGCTTTTGTATTGTTGCTCTCAGCTTGCCGTTCCACTAAAAACATAACGCAGACGGAGCCGCAAGGTGAAGGAAGTGCCGTAGAATGGGTAGATAAGATGGCGTTGTCCGGTTTGAAGGAGGGGACTGTCACTTCTAAGATGAACCTTGATTTGAATTTGGGCGGGAAATCTTTGTCGGTGGGCGGAAGCTGTAACTTGAAACGGGATGAGGTGATCCAGCTTTCGCTTGTGGCCATGGGCTTTATGGAAGTAGGACGTCTGGAATTTACGCCCCAATATATGATGATGGTCAACCGGATGGGAAGGGAATACGTAAAGGTGGACTACGCAGACGTGCCTTATTTGCAGCAGGCCGGTGTGGATTTTTATACGTTGCAGGCTCTTTTCTGGAGCGATGTGTTTGTGCCGGGACAGGAAGGCCGGTGGCAAGAGCAGGACTTTACCATCTCGAAGAATCAGGAAAGTACGATTCTGACTTCTAAGGCCGGTTCGTTGTTGCAATGCCAGTTCGTGGTCGACTTGCTGACCGGCTTGATTCGCAATACGTCTATTGTCGCTACAGTTCAAGGTTCCGTGCCCCGTCTGAACTGGACTTATCAGCATTTTGCAAATGTGGAGCAAAAAAGTTTTCCCGATAAGATGCAGTTGTCTGTCACGGGAGCGGGGAAAGACTTGACGGCTGTCTTTTCGCTGAGTAATTTGAAATGGAATGCGAAAAGCATCGAGTTGACTCCGGAACCGGGTGGAAAATACAAGAGGGTCAGTCCCGACCTGATTTTAAAACAACTGATGAAATGAAATGTAGGTTAGTCATGTTTTTTACGGTGTGGATGCTCGTGTCCGGCGGAGAAACGCTGGAGGCGCAGACCAATCGTAAGATCAAGGCACTGCAAACTCAGAAGAAAGAAATACAGAAGGGCTTGACCCGTTCCCGGAAAGAACTGAAAACGACAGAGAAGACCGTAGCCACCAAGCTACGTGACATCAGCATGATAGCTAACCGGCTGGAGGCACGTCAACGTTATATCGACACGATGGAGGTGCAGTTGAAAAAGGTCAGCGACCAGGTAAATGCACTGGAACGGAAAGTGGAGCGTACGGCAGCCGAATTGGAAACAAAGAAGGCCGATTATGCCAAAGCCTTGCGTTATGCACGGGCTTGCAAGTCGGTGGGAAGTCCTTTGCTTTTCGTGCTTTCCACCCGTTCTGTGACTCAGATGTACCGTCGTTCGCGTTATGCCCGGGAATATGCCAATTATCAGCGTACGTTGGCTGAGCAAATTGTACGTAAGCAGGATGATTTGCTGGCACAGAAGAATGAATTATTGGGGGTGAAAGCGGAGAAAAACCGTTTGATTGCCGAATGTGAGCAGCAAAAGGCTTTGTTGCAAAAGCAGCATGACGAAGAGCAAAAGAACGTAGCTGGCTTGCGGCAGAAGCAGAAACACCTGAAAAAAGAGGTGGAACAACAGCAACAGCAGCTTTCCGCTTTGGACAAGAAAATAGACCAGATGATAGCCTACGAGGTGGAGCAGGCACGCAAGAGAGCCGAGGCTGCCCGTAAGAAAGCCGAAGCCGAGGCACGCCGGAAAGCGGAGAAGCAGCGGAAGCAGGGCCGTAATCAAGCCGCTTCGGGAAAGAAAGAAGAGAAAAAATCTTCTTCCATCCCTCCGGAGTATAAATGGATTACGCCCCAGGACCAGGCTTTGAATGGCAATTTCGTCCGGAACAAGGGGAGGCTGCCGGTACCTATTACGGGGAGTTACATGGTAGGCAGCCATTTCGGAACCTATAATGTGCCGGGCTTGAAGAATGTACGTTTGGATAATAAGGGAACCAATTACGTAGGGCGTTCCGGAGCTATGGCACGTTCCATTTTCGATGGCGAAGTCTCAGCCGTCTTCCAGTTTGGAGATACCAAGAATGTATTGGTACGCCATGGCAGTTATATTTCTGTTTACTGTAACTTGTCTTCCGTACGGGTAAGCAAGGGACAGAAGGTCAAGGCGCGTGATATTCTGGGTACGGTGGAAAACGACGGTACGGGTAATTGCGTGCTGCACTTCCAGTTGCGAAAGGAGACTCAGAAACTGAACCCCGAAGTCTGGATAGGGCGTTGAGAGGCTTTCAGCCGGAGCCGCAAATCTTTCTTTATATCTGTAGGCCGTCTAACAGCTCGATGTATAAGGCTATGGCCTCCCGGATTTCCGTTACGGTGATGTATTCGTCCGCTGTGTGGGAACGTGAGGATTCGCCCGGCCCCATTTTCAAAGACGGGAAGTGCATCAGCGCCTGGTCGGAGAGCGTAGGCGAGCCGAAAGGTGTGCGTCCCAAGGCTTTGGCTTTGGCCACAATGGGATGGTTCTCGTCTATGCGCGAAGAATTCAGGCGGAAAGAGCGGGCTTTCACTTCACCGTCCGTATGGGCGCAGGCCGTCCGGTAGATTTCTTCGTTGGAGTAGTTCTCATTGCTGCGTACGTCTACGGTGAAAACGCATTGGTCCGGCACGACGTTGTGTTGCGTGCCGGCATGGATGACCGTTACACTCATTTTCACGTCTCCCAAGAGCGGGGAGGTCTTCGGAAACCGGTACGTTCTGAACCACTCCATGTCCTTCATGGCTTTGTAAATGGCGTTTTCCCCTTCGTTGCGTGCCGCATGCCCCGACTTGCCGTGGGCAGTGACGTCCAGTACCATCAGCCCTTTTTCGGCAATGGCCGGTTGCATGCCGGTAGGTTCGCCTACTAAGGCCAAGTCGATGTGCGGCAACAAGGGGAGTGCCGATTCTATACCGTTCTTTCCCGAAACTTCTTCTTCGCACGAGGCCAGGAAGATGAGGTTATAGGGTTGTTCCTTGCCGGATAACGTGCAGAAAGCCTGCCACAAGGCGACCACGCTGGCTCCGTCGTCGTTCGTGCCTAATCCGTAAATACGTTCGCCTTCCCTTGTGGGGCGGAACGGGTCTCGCGTCCAACTTGCAGCCGGTTTCACGGTGTCGATATGAGCGTTCAACAGCAGGGTGGGGCGCCCGGTCCGGTAAAACGGCGAGATGCACCAAAGGTTATGTCCTGTACGGTGAGGCGTTTTGCCCCGTTCTTTCATGAAATTTTCCAATAAGTCGGCCACTTCCTTTTCTTCTCTGCTTACGGAGGGAAGGCTTACCATTCGTTCGAGCAGGCCGACGGCTTCCTGTGTCAATGCTTCAATGTCCATAATTGTGTTTCTTTGAGGCAAAGTTAAGGTATTTTGGAGAAAAATTAAATATTTTGAGGTTTTCTTGTGCATCGTTTCATTTAAAACCATATCTTTGTATAGATTAAAAAGTCAAAACTATGCTAAATACAAGTCTTTTCTCAGTGCTCGTCCATGAACAGGCCAAACGTTATGGCGACAAAACGGCCATGAGCTATCGCGATTATGAAAAGAATGTGTGGGTTCCGGTTTCCTGGAATCGGTTTTCGGAAGTCGTACGGAAGGTATCTGCATCCCTGTTGGCTTTGGGGGTGGATGTGCAGGAGAATCTGGCTGTTTTTTCGCAGAACATGCCCGAATGCTTGTACGTGGATTTCGGGGCTTACGGCGTGCGGGCCGTCACGATACCGTTTTACGCTACCAGTTCGGAGAGCCAGGTGGTTTACATGGTGAACGATGCCGAAATTCGTTATGTGTTTGTCGGCGAACAATACCAATACGATATCGCTTTCCGCAGCATGCCTCATTGTCCGACGCTTCAGAAACTGATTATTTTCGATTCTTCCGTGGTAAAGAACCCGCAGGACACGGTGTCGGTTTATTTTGAGGAGTTTTTGCAAGCCGGTGTCGGACATGAAGAGAATGAGGAGTTGAAGCGGCGTGCGGCCGAACTTCGGATGGACGACTTGGCCAATATACTTTATACCTCGGGAACCACGGGGGCCAGCAAGGGGGTGATGCTGAGCCATAGGATGTATCACGATGCGATTATCGCCAATGACGCGGTCCTGACGCTTGGGGAAAAGGATGTCGTGTTGAACTTCCTTCCTTTCACCCATGTGTTTGAGCGGGCGTGGTCTTACCTCTGCTTGTCCGAAGGTGCGCAGTTGGCCGTCAATTTGCGGCCTGCCGACGTGTTGCAGTCGTTGCAGGAAGTGCATCCGACGTGTATGTGTGCCGTACCCCGTTTTTGGGAGAAAGTATATGCCGGCGTGCAGGAGAAGATAAGGCAAAGCAATCCCGTGCAGCGTAAGTTGCTGCATGAAGCACTCCAGGTGGGCAAGGCGTATAATGTGCATTACAAGATGCGCGGTCTGATTCCTCCCGTTTCACTGAGGTTGCGGTATGCGTTTTTCGAGAAAACCGTAATCGCTCTCTTAAAACGGACTTTGGGGTTTGAGAACGCTAACTTTTTCCCTACTGCCGGAGCTGCCATTCCACCGGTAGTGGAAGAGTTCGTCCATTCGGCCGGCATCAATATGGTGGCCGGTTATGGATTGACGGAGTCCACAGCCACGGTCTCTTGCGACCGCGGCGGGCAACCCAAGACGATAGGGTCCGTGGGGCGGCTCATCGGCGGATTGCAGTTGAAGTTCGGCGAGGACAATGAGATACTGCTGCGCGGAACGTCCATAACCAAAGGATATTACCGGAAGGATGAGGCGACCCGTGCGGCCATCGACGAGGACGGATGGTTCCATACCGGCGATGCCGGTTATCTCAAGAACGGTGAGTTGTTCCTCACCGATCGGATTAAAGATTTGTTCAAGACCTCTAACGGGAAGTACATTGCTCCGCAGATGATAGAGTCGAAACTGGTGGTAGACCGTTACATCGACCAGATTGTAGTGATTGCCGACCAGCGTAAATTCGTATCGGCGCTTATCGTTCCCGAATACAATCTGTTGAAAGATTTTGCCGAACGCCATCATATCCGTTTTACCGATACGGCGGATTTGTGCCGGAATGCCGACATCAACAAGATGTTGCTTTTCCGTATCAATACCTTGCAGCAAGAGTTTGCCCATTATGAACAGGTGAAGCGCATCACGTTGCTGCCCGAGCCGTTCAGCATGGAAAAAGGAGAGCTGACCAATACGTTGAAGGTGAAGCGTCCGGTGGTGAACCGTAACTATGCGGCCGAGATAGAAGCCATGTACGTGGAGGATACGCCGCCGGAAGTTCCTTGTCCGCCACCGGTGACTCCTTCTGTTTGAGTGTAAAACTCTGCCATTATGGCAGAGTTTTGAGAACATTCACAGACTAAAAAAGGATAAGAAGTATCGTTCTGGAAAGAAATCTTGTATAAAAATACGGTTTTTCAGGACTGAAAATGCAAATATACGGTATATATGCAAATCATTGTGCTGAGAACAAAAAATCATTTGGCTGAAAGCGATTTTTTGTTCTCAGCATGTTTTTCGCATTTTCTCAGTACAACGGGGAATAAGAGGGCTTAAAAGGGAATAAAGACCTCTTGTTTTGGGGTGTTTTTTCTTTATTAGCCCGTTTTTCGATTACAAAAATCCGAAACAGATTGTCGTGCCGAGGGACGAAATGGAATCATCTCGATGGCGACATTGCCGCAGGTTGACGGAAATACGGCTTCTTTTGTCAAGCCGGATGGACGAACGGCTGACGGTTTGATAAAAAGACATGCTTTGAGATTCGTTTATAGACGGGCAAGGACGCGGATGCCCTCAAATAAGCGATTCTCAGGCGATGAAAACTGACAAAATGGCAGACTTGGGAAGTCTGCATACCTTTGTCTATGCTTGTCCTCTTTTATTTTTGAGTGGAATAAATAAGGTTTTTGTTTTTTATATCTATCTTTGCTTATGCGAAGATAGGATGCGGCTCGGCATAACCAAGCCAGAAAACTGCGTTTTCGCTTGTCTCTGCGCTCGCCTTTCGCTATCTTTGTTACACGAAGATAGGATGCGGCTCGGCATAACCAAGCCAGAAAACTTCGTTTTCATTTGCCTCTGCGCTCACCTTTCGCTATCTTTGTTACACGAAGATAGGATGCGGCTCGGCATAACCAAGCCAGAAAACTTCGTTTTCGCTTGTCTCTGCGCTCGCCTTTCACTATCTTTGTACCAAAGTTTTTAGTTTATGATAACCATTGAGCAACTGAAAGATGTAAAAACGCGTACTGAGGCGCTTTACCGCTATCTGGATATTGAAAACAAGAAAATCCAAGTGGAGGAAGAGCAGCTCCGCACACAGGCACCGGGGTTTTGGGACGATGCCAAGGCTGCGGAAGAACAGATGAAAAAAGTAAAGGGCTTGCAGAAGTGGATTGACGGTTATAAGGAGGTCAAGACGCTGTGCGATGAGTTGGAACTTGCTTTTGATTTCTACAAGGAAGAGATGGTTACCGAAGAAGAGGTGGACGGATTGTACAGTCGTACGGTGGATGCCCTTGAAGACCTTGAGCTGCGCAATATGTTGCGGCAGGAGGAAGACCCGATGGACGCGGTGCTGAAAATCAATTCCGGTGCCGGAGGTACGGAAAGCCAGGATTGGGCATCGATGCTGATGCGCATGTACATGCGTTGGGCTGAATCCCATGGTTATAAATGCACCGTCAGCAATTATCAGGACGGCGATGAGGCCGGTATCAAGACGGTGACCATGCAAATCGAGGGCGAGTTTGCCTACGGCTACCTGAAATCGGAGAATGGCGTGCATCGTTTGGTGCGTGTGTCGCCTTACAATGCGCAGGGCAAGCGCATGACTTCGTTTGCATCGGTGTTCGTGACGCCTTTGGTGGACGATTCCATCGAAGTGTATGTGGATCCTTCCCGTGTGTCATGGGACTTGTTCCGTTCCGGAGGTGCCGGCGGGCAGAACGTCAACAAGGTGGAGACCGGCGTGCGCTTGCGCTACCAATATAAAGACCCTGATACGGGCGAGGAAGAAGAAATCCTCATCGAAAACACGGAAAGCCGCAAGCAGTTGGAGAACCGCGAGAATGCCATGCGCCTTTTGAAGTCGCAGCTCTACGACCGTGCCTTGCAGAAACGTAAGGCCAAACAAGCTGAAATCGAGGCCGGAAAGAAGAAAATCGAGTGGGGGAGCCAGATACGCAGTTATGTGTTTGATGACCGTCGTGTGAAAGACCACCGTACGAATTACCAGACATCGGACGTGAACGGGGTGATGGATGGGAAATTGGATGGCTTCATCAAGTCCTATCTGATGGAGTTTGCCGGAGGAGAATGAGTTTTACCTTTAAAACGATACGACTATGAGTGTGAAAAAACAAATGAGACGTGCCGCTCGTGCCGCCCGTGAAGAGAAGAAGCAGAAACGCGCAATGGGAGCTTTGATCGGTGCCTTGGCGGTGCTGATTGTCTTGGGTATCATTGCTTTCGCCATCATGGGAAATGAGTTTTGAAATAGAACGTAAGTTTCTGGTCACGGGTGACTTCAAGTCGCAGGCATACAGTAGCAGCCGTATCCGGCAGGGCTATATTTCTACGGTGGGGAAGGCTACGGTGCGTGTCCGTATTCGCGACGACAAGGGGTATCTCACGATAAAAGGCCGTTCGAATGAAGCGGGCATCTCGCGTTATGAATTCGAGACGGAAGTACCCTTGCAGGACGCGGAAGACCTGATGAGGTTGTGCGAACCGGGTGTAATCGACAAGACGCGTTACCTTGTGCGGTCGGGGCGGCACGTGTTCGAGGTCGATGAGTTCTATGGCGACAACGAAGGGCTGATTATGGCCGAGGTGGAACTTTCCGACGAACAAGAAGCTTTTGAAAAGCCCGGTTTCATCGGACGGGAAGTCACAGGCGATCGCCGTTACTACAATTCCCACCTTCGTACTTATCCGTATAAACTTTGGCGGGAAGGATAGGGGTGCGAAGGCGTAGCGTGCGGCGAGCTATGCTTTCTTGCGCATTTTCCGGGTGAGCATGCCGCTGAGGACAATGCCGGCCAATGCTCCTATGGCATTGGCGGCCAAGTCGAGCCAGTCGCCGCTCCGGTCGGTGGTGCAGTAGGCTTGTGCCAATTCGATGAGTCCGCTCATGGCTACCGGTCCTATATAGAGGGCAAGGGCACGTGGCATGGAGGGGGAAGCCTTCCGCACACGCCAGTCTTCCATCCATAAGACAAATGCCAACGAACCATACATCAACAAGTGCGCCCACTTGTCAATAAAGCGTACGTTGGCCAGTTCGGTCTTGGGTGGGGTAAACAGCGAGAGATACCAGATTACGAGAATGAGGATAACGCTAATCGGATGTCTTCTTATCCATTTTGTTAGTTCGTGCGTCATATAAATAACAATTTATCTGCAAAAATAATTCTTTTTTCGTACTTTTGTCGGCATTACAGGTCTAATTTTTAAGAACGGGCTTATGTCGGCAAATGAAAGAGTGAATTTTGGAAGTAAGATCGGGATTATATTGGCTTCGGCCGGGTCGGCTGTCGGGTTGGGGAACATCTGGCGTTTTCCTTGCGAAGTGGGCGAGAACGGCGGGGCTGCCTTTATTTTGGTTTATATCCTGTGTGTGATGTTTCTGGGCATACCGGTGATGGTTTCCGAGTTTCTTATCGGTCGCCGTTCACGGGCCAATACGGGAGGGGCATACGAAGTGTTGGCACCGGGCACACATTGGAAATGGGTCGGTATGATGGGGGTCGTGGCAGCTTTTCTTATCTTGGGATATTATGGCGTAGTGGCCGGATGGACATTGGAGTATATGGTGGCATCGGCTACGGGGCGACTTTCCGGGAGCAAGGACTATACGCTTTTCTTCAATGACTTTGTCGGCAGTCCTTGGAAACCTGTACTCTATATGGCGGCTTTTATCCTGTTGACACATGTCGTCATCGTCCGGGGGGTAAAAGACGGCATAGAGAAGTTCTCCAAAGTCATGATGCCGTTGCTGCTGTTGATTATTTGTGTCTTGGTGGTTTGTTCCTTCTCCATGCCCGGTTCGTCCGAGGGGTTGGCTTTCCTGTTGCGTCCCGATTTCAGTAAGGTAGACGGCAAGGTGGTGCTCGATGCCATGGGGCAGGCTTTCTTTTCCATGAGTGTCGGCATGGGATGTCTTTGTACGTATGCTTCCTATTTTACGCGTGATGCCAATCTGGTAAAGACAGCCGGAAGCGTGGCGTTGATAGACACATTCGTGGCCGTGTTGGCCGGTTTCATCATTTTTCCGGCAGTCTATTCCGTTCCGGGGCTGTCGCCCGATGCCGGTCCGGGATTGGTGTTTGTCACTTTGCCCAATGTTTTCCAGTTGGCTTTCAAGAGTGTACCGTGGGTGGGCTATATCTTCTCGCTCATGTTTTACGTATTGTTGGTGTTGGCAGCGCTGACTTCCACCATTTCTTTGCATGAAGTGGCTACAGCCTATCTGCACGAGCGTTTTAAACTTTCCCGTAAGAAAGCTGCCACCGTGGTGACCTTGGTTTGTATGACGTTGGGGGTATTTTGCGCTTTGTCTTTCGGGCTGTTGAACGGAATCCGTTTGGGAGGAATGACTATTTTTGATCTTTTCGATTTTGTCACAGCCAAGCTGATGCTGCCTTTGGGCGGGATGTTCATTTCTATCTTTACCGGTTGGTATCTTGACCGTAGGATCGTGCGGGAGGAAGTGACGGATTGGGGGAAGCTCCGGATACCGTTTTTCGGCTTCTATATCTTTCTGTTGAAATTTGTGGCCCCAGTGGCCATTGCTTCCATTTTTGTAAACGAATTGTTCAAATGACCGGAAAATGAGGCGGACGTGGCGTAATCTCTTCTATTTTTCGAAAGCGGACAGAAGGGCGGTCTTGCTGTTGGCGGGCGTATTGATGGGGATTGTGTTATCCACTTCTTTTTTCTTGTGGTTCGACCGTCGGACACCGGCGAAAGAAGACAGCGGAGACTCGTTGGTTTATGAACGCTTTTTTGCCGGATTGAAACCGGATACCGTGGTAGTCGTACGTAGCGGGCCAACCTATGGACAACCTGTTAAGGCGAAACCGGCTACATTCTTTTTCGACCCCAATACGGCTGATTCCACCGCTTTGCTCCGTTTGGGCTTGTCGCCATGGCAAGTGCGCAATATTTATAAATACCGGGCACGTGGCGGACGTTACCACCGTCCGGAAGATTTTTCCAAACTTTACGGACTGACAAAAGGAGACTACGAAAGGCTGTTGCCTTATATCCGTATCGCTGATAAGTATAAGTTGATGTCGGACTTGTACCCTCACGGTCTGCCGGGAACAGACACCGTGGAACTCCCTCCACGGCAAGAGAAATTCCCGGAAGGCATACGGGTGGAACTGAACACGGCCGATACGGCTACATTGAAGAAGATTCCCGGTATCGGCTCTTATTATGCGAGGCGGATTGTGGACTACCGCAACCGTTTGGGCGGTTTTGTGTCTGTGGCTCAACTGAAGGAGATGGGGGAGTTGCCTGAAAACATCGGAAGATGGTTTACGGTATCTCCGGCCGTACATCGTCCGTTACTGGTCAACCGGATGTCGGTAGAAGTCTTGCGCTGTCATCCCTATTTGAATTTCTATCAGAGCCGGGTGATAGTGGAGCATCGCCGTAAATACGGGCCTATAAAAAAGCTGCAAGCGTTGTCGTTGTACGAGGAGTTTTCCCCTTCCGATTTGGAACGCCTGCAGCCTTATGTGAGTTTTGAGGAATGATTCGTCCGCTATGATTTTTCTTTCATGAGTCGTATGGCCTCTACGGGGTGGTCGGTCGTGACAAAATCTACTCCCAGGTCGCGCATTCTTTTCAGGTCTTCTTCTTTGTTCGTCGTCCAGGCATTTACTTTCAGACCGCAACGATGCGCTTCTTCTACCCATTCGGGATGTTGGTCGAACACCTTGAAATTATAGTCTATGCCGGTGAAACCTTTGGCCTTGGCTTCCTGGGGCGAGAGGTCTCCGTTGATGTAGAATATCTCGGAGGCTCCGTTGGTGGCTTTGACTAACTGTTCGCATACGTTCAGGCTGAAAGAGATGTATTCCGTTTGTTTTTCCATTCCCATGTCTTTTACCATTTTTACGATGGTTTTCACGGCTTGGTCTTCATGTTCTTTGTTTTTGTTCTTCTTGATTTCAAGAATAAGCTGCAGGTCTTTCAGCTTGCGTCCTTCCTCTAAATAAGCTTGCAAAGTGGGTAACGTCTCCCCGTTTTTGAGTTTGCTCTCTTTGATTTGCTCGTAAGTAGCCCGGGATATGGCTGTCGAACCGATGGTATTGTCATGATTGACAACCACGATGCCGTCGGCAGTCATTTGTACGTCGAATTCACTCCCGTAGACTTTCGCTTCGGCCGCTTTTCTTAAAGAGGCCAATGAGTTTTGTGCCGAACCTTCGGCTTTCCAATAACCTCGATGGGCGATGACTTGAGTCTGTGCCTGGATGCTTAGTGCGGCGAGGCAAAGACAGGCTGTAGCAATGGTTTTTTGATAGATGTTCATTTTTATCAGGCTTATAGTTCGATTTGTTGTGTGTAGTTTTCATGAAAACGGTTAGTCGCTTTGACCGTGATGGTTCGGGCCGACGTGGAAGGTTGGGCACGGAAAAGATGGCGGGTGTGGTAGCCTTCTGCTTTTCCGTTTTTCATTGTGATGAAGTCCTGGTCTTCATCTTCGAATGGCTGCATCGGGCCTTTCGGTTTTCCGTCTTCGAACCATTCTACTTTCCAGTCCGGATCCCAGTCCCAGATGTTGGCCACGACTTGTTTCGGTTGGCTCTTGAATTCTCCCGGCTTATAGGTGCGGAATTGGTAGTCAGAGGGTTTCCCGGTAGCTTTGTAGTGCCATTTCACGTTTTTGTCGTCTACCTCTACTATAAGGTATCCGTTGGGAGCCCCGCAACGGTTCACGTGTCCGGCCCACCACGCTCCGCAGGCGGCTCCTATGTTGTGCTCGTAGATGTTAGCCGCAGGTTGTGCGTTTTCGTAGAAATGGGTATGGCCGGCAAATATATGTACCTGGTAATCTTTGAGAATGTCCAACAACTCTGATGTATTACTTGTGTTTCCACTGCCCTCTGCCGTTGTATTGGAAGTAGGTGCGTGCAGGTTGAGGAACACGAGGCTGCCTTTGGGCACGTAGCTCAAATCCTTTTTCAACCATGCCAGTTGGGCCGGAGTAAAAGCTTCTTTGTATTTCTTTCCGCCTTGGTAGTCTATGTCTTTCATGGTTACGACATGTACCTGGCCGATGTTGAAAGAGTAATCGGTAGGGCCGAATGCTTTGTGGTAATCGGCTTCTCCATAACCCGATTCCGGAACTGCCGTGCGTTCCATATCGGCATACTTAAGGTTGAAATCATGATTTCCGATGGCTTGGAACATCGTCAGTCCCAAGTGGGAAACACATTCTTTATATGGTTCTACCAGGTTCATGGCATCCCAGACCAAATCTCCCACGGCCATGCCTACCACTTCTTGTCCTTTGAAAGAATCCACAGTGCATTTCAGGTCGGGAACGGTTTCTTTCCGGAAACGGTCGAGATGGGCGTCGGTTTTCACTTGAGGGTCGGAAATGGCAATGTACACAAACCGGCGGGTAGGGGTTTCCCGTGGTTCAAGCGTGAAATTACAGGTGTTTTCTTGCGAATCCGCTTTTTGGAATTGGTAGAACCTGTCAGCAATTCCGTCGGTTGCCGGTAACTTGTAGGCAGATGGGGTTGAGATGTAAACCAACGGTTGGCGTTCTGCATCGCTTTCCATGCGGTAATGTCCCGTGCCATCGGTCGTAGTGAAATTACGTCCGTCTGTCACGACTACTTGGGCTACGGGTTTTCCTTGGGTGTCGGTGATACGGCCTTTGACGATTCCCGGGGCTGCCGAGGTCTGGGCAGCCATCAGTCCGCATAAAACAAACGGGAATAGGATATGTTTATAGTTACGTTTCATAGCTTTTTAATGTTTTCTGAGTTTTACTTTATCGAATAGGGCGATGATTGCTTCCGGTCGGTCGGCCGAGCGCAAAGCTTGCTCTAAGGTTTGGGTGTCTTGTTCGAAGCAGATTACGTTGGCGCAGTCCAGGATATGGGCCATGTTGGTGATGGCGGCATCGCGGCTAATCTGATTTTTGTTGACGGCTTTCTTATAATATTTATTCACCTTGTTGACGGCTTTGTATACCGCCGGTTTGACTATTTCTACCGATGTGTCGGAGAAACCGACGGACATGTCGTATTCGTGAGTATAGTTATGGACGAAAGTGTCCCATTTTTTAGCGATACCCTCTCCGAGGAAGTGGTCGGATTCGAAAACTACTTTTGCTACGGGAATGTCGCCATATATGTCGAATACAAACTCCGTGCCTGACGCTTCTTTACTCTCGGTGTTTCTTTTTTCCGGATGGGACGTGGAGACGGTTGTTTCCGTATGATTCTCCGGACGGGCTTCTACGGGGACTGTTCCTGCGCAGCAGCAAACAGCCATTGCTACAATAATTTTTTTCATGTTCTTCTATGTTTTGCTTTACTTCTGCCAAATCAATTTGATGGAAAACTCATCGCCGCCCATGTTTTTTTTGGCTTCCTGGTAGTTTGCCATATTGGTACGTTGCACGGCGGCCGGATATTTAAACCTTCGAGGCATTTGGTTGTGGCTGATTTGTATGCCTTCTCCTACGGGAAGAACCGGATACCCCGTGCGGTTGTATTCGAACCATTGTTGATAGTCGCAGAAATACAAGGCCACGAACTTTTGATTCATGATACGCTCCAAGGAACCGTCGTATCGGGCTTGGGGATTATCGAAATAATCGGCGGGGAGTGTGGCGTTCCACTGTTCCACAGAAGCCTGTACACCTTTCTTGTAAGCGGTTTCAGCTTCTGTGGCACCTCCGGGGAGGATTCCTTTTTGGAACAATTCTGCCTTGATGAATTCCACTTCTGCGTACGACATCAAGGTAAGCTCCATAGGAGCCTTTGCCATGCTTTGGTTGGGGAGGGAAGCTGTTATGGCCGGTAGAGTCAGATAACCACTGGGAAGTCCCACGTAGGCTTTGGTACCGTCTTCCTGTTCCACTTGGGTGGCAAATACCGGCAGGCGCGGGTCATTCCAAGAGTTGAGCAGGTCGATGAAGAATTCAGATAAGTTGACGTATGAAGTGAAATCTTGAGGGCGTGCCATGGGTGCCTCTTCAGGGAATACCCCCGAGATGCCCAACATGGCAGCATCGTCATTAGATTCGAATACGGGATACGTAGCCGGATTATTGTACATTTCTTGTAATTCGGCTTGTGCGTTAAAACCTTCTGCATCCAAGAGCCGGGTCAAGGTACGCATGCGGAGCGAATTACAGAATTTCTGCCATTTCTTGATGCCTTCTCCGTCGGTAGTGCTGTAAAGCATGTCTCCGGAAGTGTTGTACACGAGTCCGCTTTCTGTGTCGAACAAACTGTTGGCCGTTTTCAGATTGTCGAGGATTTGCCGGTAGGCTTGTTCTTGCCGGTCGAACCGGGGAGCAAGAATACCTTGGTCGGCCGAACAGGCTTCCGACATGGGAATGTCACCGAAAGCATCGGCCAATATGCCGTACATCCAGCTTTGCAAGGTGAGGGATACAGCCTCGTAGTTCGGTTCTGGGGAAGCCAGTTGGGCATTGAGCCGTTGGATTTCTTTGGCATTGTTGATCCATTTGTAGTAGGTGTTCCATGTTCCGTCGCCCCGGGAGTCTGTCATGTTCCACCATCCGACCCCGCTTGTGCCGTTATTGCTTACGAGACATTGCATCAAAGGAAATGTGTAGTCGTAATAGCGGTTCCAGTTATAAGTGCCCATGTCGTAAAGAATCGGGTCGAGCAGAGTGCCGGGATTCACCTTTTCCATACGTGTGGGGTCTGTATTCAGTTCATCGAAGTCGGTACATGACGAGCAGGCAAAGCCGCTTAATACCATTCCGAGTGTGATATTTCTTAAAAGATTCGTTCTTTTCATTGTTTTTGTTCTTTAGAAAGTAAGATTGAGGTTGAAGCCGAAAGTTCTTGTAGTAGGCAGCGAGCCTGTTTCTATACCGGATACCATGGAACTGCCATCCAAGGCTACGGATTCCGGGTCGAAGAGAGGATAGTCAGTGAAACACCACAGATTGCGTCCGTATACGGCTATCGAGGCTTTTGAGAATGGAGATTTTTCCAAGACTTTCTTAGGGAGTTCGTATTCCAATCGGATTTCTCTGATTTTCAAGAAAGAGGCATCGAACGAGTTGGTTTCTACATTGGCTCTCCGATAATACTCCTTATAAAAACTTTCGATAGTTACCACTTTCGTGTTGGGCGAGAACGTTCCGTCGTCATTCCGTACCACGCCCGGTGCTATCATGTACATTCCGCTTTGGGGCGTGTAGCCGGCGGCTGCAATGCGCGGGTCGTTGGCATCCATATAATACTCCGTGCCCGGAAGGCGTCCGTTCAGGGATTGTGTGAGTTTGCCTTGTTCCATCATTTTGTGGAATGACATGCTGTAGATTGTACCGCCTACTTGTCCGTCAAGCAGGATTCCTAATTTAAAGCCTTTATAAGAGAACTCATTATACCATCCGGCTTTCCAGTCGGCATAGGCTGTACCTACATATTCGATTTCGTCGGCTTGTTCGGGTAAGCCGTTGTCTCCGATAATCACGTTGCCCTCGGGGTCGCGTACCAGTTTGTAGCCCCATAAATCTCCTGTGGTACCTCCTACACGTCCGATGATGGATGCGGTTCCCACAGTGCTGATGACCTGGTTTTCGTCTGCTCCTTCAGCCAGTGAAAGTATTTTATTGTCATTCTTCGACCATGTGAGCGTCGTGTTCCATCGGAAGTCGCGTGTCAGGACCGGCGTGGCCGTGATTTCCAATTCATATCCCCTGTTACGGACGCAGCCGGAATTGATTGTGCCGCGGCTGTATCCTGTGGTCGGGTCGAGAGGAGCATCCAAAATTTGGTTTTTAGTGCGATTATAGTAAAACGAGAAGTCTACACCTATTCGATTGTCGAACATACGGAAGTCGAAGCCGGCCTCGTAGTTCGTCGAGATTTCAGGTTTAAAGTCTTGATTGTATAAAGTGGAAGCCACTTCGGCCGCCCCCGGAAAATTGCTGTTGTCGTAGTAAGCGGAGGTCTTATAAGGGTCGGTGTCGTTACCGACTTGGGCAAAAGAAGCCCTGAGCTTAAAGAAACTGACGGGGTCGGGCAGGGCGAATAATTCATTCATGACGGCACTGGCGCTGACCGAAGGATAGAAGAAAGAACGGTGGTTACGGGGAAGGGTAGACGACCAGTCGTTGCGTCCTGTCACATCGAGGAACAGTTTGGACTGCCAGGATAGGTTGGCGGTGAAATAAAGGCTGTTCAAAGCTTTCCGTCGGATGGTATTCACGACGTTCGGGTTAGAGATTCCGTTAGACAGCTTGTACACACCGGGGGTAATAAGTCCGTTGACGGAAGCCGACAGTAAGTCATAACGTTGTTGCATCATGTTGCCTCCTACGGAAGCATTGAGGTGGAATCCTCCGTCGTATGAATCATGATAGGTCAACAAGGCGTCGCTATTCAATTCGTAGTCGAAAACGTTTTCTTTTTTAAAGAACCCGTTGCGGAATACCACGTCGCTGATGGGGCGATGCTGTTCGCGTTGGTCGGCCGAGAGTTGTATGCCGGAACGTATCATGAAGTCGAACTTGCTGCTTAGCTTCAGGTTGGCCGATACGGTAGAGACGACGTTATGCTTTTCCGAAGGGTTCTCTGCTTCATACAGCGTGACAAAGGGATTACCGATGTAGCTGCTGTAAGGCTGCAACTGTTCAAGTCCTTCCTGCCCTTTTTTCCACATGGGGCGCAACCAGTCCAGGTTCACGTTCGGATTCTGGAAGATGAGGAAGTAGGCAATGGAATTACTGTTGTATCCCAATGCGGGAGTGTTGTTGATTTTACGATAAGTATAGCTCGTTTTGAAGTTGACACGTAAAGCACGTGAGATTTGTTGGGCTGCCGATACCATGGCCGATACGCGTTGAAAGCCGGTATTGGGCAATATCCATTCGTTTTTGGTATGTGTGATAGAGGCTCTCAGGTTGCCCCGGTCTGATTTTCCGGTCAACGCTACGGAGTTGGTCAGTGTATAACCTGTTTGAAACAGGTCTTTCCGGTTGTCTTTGTAAGCCACCCAAGGAGTCGCAGCATCGGCACGGCCTTGGTTCTCCGGAGAGTATTGATAGAACATCTGTCCTTCGAAACGCGGACCGAATGCGCTGCTGGTTCCACCGGTACTGGGGGTCCCGTCCGGACCGGCACCGTATGAATAGTAATGTTGTCCGGCGTATGCCGTACCTTCCGCACCGATGTTTTTGGCTTGTCCTTGTCCGAATTCATATTGATAGTCGGGCCAGCGCATGACGTTATCCATACTGACGTGGGCACTATAAGAAACGCCAAGCCCCTTTTTGGCATTGGCTCCCGATTTGGTGGTTACCATGATGACGCCGTTTGCTGCGCGTGAACCGTACAAGGCTGTGGCACTGGCTCCTTTCAATACCTGGATACTTTCGATGTCTTCCGGATTCAAGTCTGAGAAACCATTGCCGTAGTCTACCGAGAGTTCGGCTGCATCGCCGGCTCCGTAGGCCATTCCCGGGTTGGTCATCGGGCTGCTCAGGGGAACACCGTCTACGACTACCAAAGCATTATTGCCATTCGCATTCAGTGAAACATCTCCTCGCACGGATATCCGGCTAGTACTTAGAGGTCCTCCGGAAGAGATGATGCTCAATCCGGCCACTTTTCCTGTCAGAGCCGACGACCAGTTAGCCGGCATTGTACCGGTGATTTGGCTGCCTTCCACTTTCGTCGTGGCGTATCCCAAACCTTTCTCGTCGCGTTTGATTCCCAATGCGGTTACCACTACCTCATTGATTTCTTCCGCGTCTTCCTCCAAAAGAACTTGGAGGACTTTATTGGAATATTCGATTTCTTGCGTCTTGAAACCTACATATTTCACCTCCAGGCGGTCCTTGGCTGTCAGCGTCCGCTTGCTTTCGAACGAAAACTTCCCGTCCAAGTCCGTGATGGCTCCTTCTTGACTGTTCTTTACCTTGATAGTGGCGCCCATTAACGGTTCACCCTTTGTGTCCGTCACTTGCCCTCTCACCAAGCTTTGAGCCTGTATGGCATGGGTCGTCAGGCTGCTGATAGTCAGGATAGCCATGCTCTTGCCCAATCTCGTTAAAACTTTAGTTTCCATTTTTCTCTATTTGCTATATGTATTTGAGTCGCTTTCTAAATACACTGCAAAGGAACTAAAGTCTTTTTAAGACACTGTAACGTTCGTTTTAAATGTTGGTTGCAATGCTATGTCATTCCTGTTAATGCAAATAAAATCAGGTATATATGACATTTGAAAAAGAAAAAAGAGAAGTACGGGGAACTCCTTCCTCTACTTCTCTTTCTATTTATAGGTTGTGTGTTTTGTCTTCCTTATTCCTTGTAGCCCGCTATTTCAGCTATCTTTTTAGGGATTTCCGTGTTGTCGATACGTCCGGTGAATTCTTCGGCACCGGCTCCTATGGCAAACACCGGAACATAGCCGTTGGAATGTCCTCCGCTTTGCCATCCTACCATAGCTTTCCGAGCCATGAGTTGCCGTGCTGTAGAGGCAATGATGTTTTCGCTTTCATACAATGTCTTCGTGTCTTTGGCCACTCCTTCACAGAAATTCTCGTATGCTTTTTTGAGTTGCTCCGTTTCCCGTTCATCCAATGGTATTTGAGACCAAAATCCGAAGTTGTCCTGTAACTGCTTGCGTACGAAATCCCACGTGAACTTTTTGCCCTCTTTCTGGTGTTGTGCGGCTATCATTTTACTGAAGGCTCCCGCACTTTGTTTTTGGTATTTCAGCAGGTCGGTACGCAGTTCGTACTTACCTGTTCCCAAAACAATCCCTCCGGTCTCGTGGTCGGCTGTGATGATAATCAGCGTTTCGTCAGGATGCTGTTCATAGAACTCGTATGCCACTTTGATGGCATTGTCCATGTCTATAACCTCTTTAAAAGCTGTTGCCGCATCGTTGCTATGGCAAGCCCAGTCGATTTTTCCGCCTTCCACCATCAAAAAGAAACCGTCCGTATCCTTTTGGCTGAGGAAATGGATGGCTGCCCGAGTAATATCCTGTAAGGTAAGGTCATTCTTTTGACGGTCTATGGCGTAGGGGATACTGGTACGGTCTGCCTTGTTGGCCGTTTCGGTTTGCAACAGGAGCATTTTATCGGCTTTTTTTGCCTTTTTACGGTAGTCGGCATATCCGCGTGCGATGGTATAACCGGCCTCCCGGCATTGTGTGTACAAGTCCTTATTTCCGCTCAGTTCATTGTTTTCCGGTTGCAGGAAATCGGAACCGGCATAGAAATCGAACCCGGCTGCTATGAGGTCTTTGCCGATTTGATGATACATGTTCCGGTCTTTTACGTGGGCATAGAAAGATGCGGGAGTGGCATGATCCACGGATACGCTTGTAGTGACGCCCACGGCCTTCCCCTCTGATTTGGCCAAAGCGGCTATGCTATTGATGCGGGTGGTCAAGTCGGACTTGATGCCCAATGCTCCGTTTTTCGTTTTGTTTCCGGTAGCAAGGGCCGTTCCTCCGGCGGCAGAATCGGTTACCCCGTTCGTACCGGAATACGTCGTGACAAGCCCCACGTATGGAAATTGTGCAAAGCAGAGCGGTGATGTTCCGATACGCCCTTCCACGGCAGCCATATAGGTCTCCGTTCCGTTTACTTGGTTGACTCCCATTCCGTCACCGATAAAATAAAATACATACTTGGCTTTGCCCTCAGCCATTACGACCAGTGCCATACAAAGGACGGCACAAAGTGATAGTAGTCTTCTTCTCATGATGATGTCAATGCTAATAGTTGATGAGCCAAAGTTACGGAAAAATCGGTTCGATGTCCATATGAATTTGGATTATTTACTGATGTGTGGCAGGGAAAGCCGTATTAATATGTCAAACGTACGACAAAAAGACTTTTTTCCTACCTATGAGATATGGTTTTTCTTTTATGGCAAGCATTAAGCATTTTTATTACCGGTTTATTGCCCGTATCTGTATTATATCATAATTTTGCATGAATTTTGTTATAATTAATAATGGGACGGGGAATTTGCCGGAAGCTTTTTGGGTGGCTGATGGGCTATTTATATAAGGTAATAAGATTATAAAGATTGTAGACATGGTAAAACAATGTACGATTTTGTTCGGCTGTCTGGCTTTGGGCGACTTCGTGGTGTGGGCCACGGGGGTAAAATTGCCGGGTAGCATTATCGGTATGCTTCTCCTGACCGCCTTCTTGCAGATGGGATGGGTAAAGCTGCGTTGGGTCAAGGGTATCTCAGATTTCTTAGTAAGCAACATGGGGTTCTTTTTCGTTCCGCCGGGAGTGGCCCTGATGCTTTATTTCGATGTGATTGCCGCTGAGTTCTGGCCGATTTTTACGGCCACGGTGGTCAGTACGGTATTGGTTCTAGTTGTCACGGGGCACGTGCATCAATGGGTAAGAAGACATGGAGTATTTAGAAAGTGATTTTTTCCTTATCGCGCTGACGTTCGGCGTGTATTTTCTGGCCAAACGTTTGCAGGCGCGTACAGGTTGGGTGGTGTTGAATCCCATATTGTTGGCCATATTGGCCTTGATAGGCTTCCTGAAAGTTACGGGTATTTCGTACGAGACGTATGCCGGGAGTGCTTCCATCATCGACTTCTGGCTCAAACCGGCCATCGTGGCTTTGGGAGTACCTTTGTATCTGCAACTCAAGAGCATCCGGCGGCAACTGATGCCGGTGTTGGTTTCTCAGTTGGTCGGTTGTTTTGTCGGCATTGTTTCGGTGGTATTGACTGCCAAATGGATGGGAGCCTCCGATGATGTGATTATCTCCCTTGCGCCCAAGTCGGTCACGACTCCTATTGCGATGGCCGTGACGGAATCGTTAAACGGTATTCCTTCCCTGACGGCTGCCATTGTCGTGTTGGTCGGACTGTTCGGAGCGGTATGCGGATTTAAGATTCTTCAGGTAGGGAGGGTGAAAAGCCCTATCGCCCAAAGCCTGAGCATGGGCACGGCTTCGCACGCCGTCGGGACATCGCGTGCCATGGAATACGGGCGTATTTATGGGGCGTATGCTAGCTTAGGATTGATTCTGAACGGGTTGCTGACGGCTCTTTTTACGCCTTTGATGTTGCATTTATTAGGTATTGTTTAAGAGGAGATAAAGTGAGCCGGTTCGATTCACATGGTTCGAACCGGCTCATCACAAAACATTGTATTAACTTAAACAAGAAGTTACTTGACTATCACTTTCACTGACTTCTTGGTGCCGTCGCTCATCAAATCCTGACGAATATAGATACCGCGTTGTTTCGGCTCATCTACACGTACGCCGTTGATGGTATACCATGCTGTGCTTACTACGTTTGCCTTGCCGTCGGTAACAGCATCTTCTATGGCAGAAGTGAAGTCTCCCGGTTTGTTAGCATCTCCGTCACCGTAATAATAGAGGCGGAAATTGTCAAAGATAGCCCAGTCGTTAGGAATTACTTCTTTTTTGCTGACTCCGATGGTGACAGGTTGCCCGTTCTCCGATACGTAGAATGAGAAGTTACCTTCGTACAATCCTTCGTCGAATGCAGCTTTCGTCCCGTTCACATTGTTCACCACAAAGTGGTAAAGTTTGTCTGATTCAGGGAAGAGGCTGTCAGCCAATGCGAAATCACCGCCATCATACTTGTATTCGTTTACGTGGTCGAAAATGGAAGCCAGTTCTTTGCTCCATTTACCATCACCGGCCTCTACATAGACTTTCGCATTCCGGGCATCCGTGCTGTCGCGGTGTGCAACGGCGGCTTCCACTGCTCCTCCGGCTCTGTAAAAGCCGTTATAAACCAAACGGTAGTATCCCTTGGGTAAGGCATACAGTACTTGGTGAATGTCTGCATCGCCCTTGCCCACGTAGAACTCATAGTTCTGTGCACCGGTCGCGTTGGCGTTGTTGCCTTCCGTGGTCACCCATCCCTTGATGGAGGAGAGTTCCTTGGAGGGGTCGTTCGGGTCGGGAACGGAGAAACTCGGGCTTTGTATCATTGCGGTGACATCGGCTGGCGCGTTGATGCTAGCTCCGGTGAAGTCGATGTCCGTGCTTACCATCGTGGCGTAAGCCTTGTCGATTTTCATGGTGGCATCTTCAATCCATTTTATGGATTCCAGGCTTTGTGCCAGTGCCGGTTCCATTTCATCCAACAATAGGTCTTGGAATTTACCGTATTCTGCTTTGGACGAGTATGGGTCGTATACGCCCGTGTCGAAGTTGTTGATATGCTCTGTTACCAATGTCTCGAACGCGGAAGCTGCCGACATGGCATCATGTCCGCCCTTGATGGCAGCGTTCAAAGCTTCGTTTTGTGCTTTGTAGGTTTCGAGGGTCAAGCCTTCAGCTATGGCATTGTTGGCAGCTTCGATGGCTGCGCCCAGTGTTTGTTTGGCTTCTTCTGTGGTCAGGGCTTCTTCGTTGTTAAGCAAATCAGTGGCTTCTGCAATCAGGGCGTTGATGGTAGAAACGGCACCGCTCATGTCATCAGCTCCGGCGTATTTGATTTGGAAGTTGTCAAACAAAGCCCAATATCTGGCTAATCCGGCCTGTGGAATGGTTATTCCCACACGGAGTTTCCCGTCATCTTCCACATAACATTTGAAAGAGAGCTTATAAGCATCGGGGTTGGCTTCCATGATGGCTGCAGCACTGGCCATGCCATTGGGAGTCCACTTTCCTTCAAGTTCCGCTCCACCGGCTGTCAACTGCTCGCAATTGTTCACGGTATTGGTGTCTTGTACGCATTCAAACGGGTGGCATAGCTTGGCTTTTGTGTTGTTGCCGAAAGCATAAGCCAAAATGTCATTCGTGGTATCGCCTTCCAGGCCCCATGCAGATGCGCAGGTGCTATTCCATGTCGGGCGGTAGAACCCTTGCAAAGTGACTTCATACGTGCCATTGGGCAAGCCCTCCAACTCCTGGTATACGTCACAAACCGTTTGATAAACTTCACCCATGTTATAGCCATAGTTGAACTTGTTGTCACCAGACACGAAGTCGTATTTCCACCCGTCCTTGCTGCCCGTAAAACCGGGATTATTCATTATCCCAGTCACATTGTCGGTATCCCCATTTAGTAAGGCCTTCTTTATTCCCGACATCCAAATCCGGTCGGCGCGCGGTTGTATGCTGTCTACTTCGGCGGGATTGAATGTCCTGCCATCCCGTGCCGTTTCCAAATCTATGAGGAATTGCTCGTAATCGGGGAGGTCTAAATCTACATATACTCCGTTGTCCCATGCATTTGACAAATCCAAAATTTTTTGGTTCAAGGTCTTGTAGGCGTTCACATCAGCAGTCAGCGTGTCCATGCCGGTTTGTACCGTAGTGAGTAACATGCCCAAGGTCTTGTCATCGACTTCCGGGTTGGAGGCCGCATCTTTAGCGGCTTGGAGCATCTTGGTGAACTTTTCCTCTCCGGCTATTGAGTATTTTTCTTGGTTGGTGTCATATTTTGCTTTTAGTTCTTCGGCTTTGGTGATGACCTTGTTCAGTTCTTCTGCCATGCCGCCTTCGACCAGACCCAGATATTCGAGCTTGAAATTGTCCACGCCCACCCAGTTGCAGTTTGTGTTGACGGTCTTGAAGCCTATCTTGATAGAGCCTTCCAAGGCGAAGAATTCCAAGATTACATTGCGCGGAGAAGGAGTGCCTTCAGCAGGGGCTTCAGTACCTCTGATTCCACCGAATTCGATGGTGTGTGCTTCGGCACGGTATTCCGTCCCGTTGTTCTCGGCAAAGACGTAGACCCCATGGGGCACGGTATTTTGCCAGTCGCCTTGCCAGTATCCGATGGTGTTGGCCGTGAGGCGGTATTTTCCCACAGGCATGTTTTCCAAAGTTTGGGAGATATCCATCGGATTGCCCGAAAGGTTGCCGTTGTTGGCAGAAGTCACCCATTTTTCGGAGAAGTGATCCATTTTGTATTTGTTGTCGGCAGTCTCGTAGCTCGTTCCGCTTTGATGTCCGATGCTTCCCACTACATTCCAACCGTTGTTCCCGTCAGCAAACGAATTATTAGCGATGGCGTTAGTGAATTCTACGGGTTTGTCCGGTGTGGCTTCCGAACTCTTCCAGTTTACGATGTCTTGCTTTAAGGCTTTGGCTGCTTCTTCGACTTCTTCAGCCGTGGCGTTAGCCTTATTATAAATCTCGGCATACTTTGCATAATCGCTGAATCCGGCCTCGTCAGCGGCATTCAGTTGAGTTTGCAATTCTTTCTTGGCTTTATAGACCGTATATACCTCGGAATCCACGAACTTCCAATCCAAGCTGGCAGTTTCATGTCCGGAAGTGGATGTGTCGATGGACGGGGACACTTCAAGCTTTCCTTCGTCTATTCCCATGTAGGCATTGGCGTACAAGCCGTCGTTTGCTTCCGTGCCATAAAGCTTGTCTTCATCTATCATCTTTATGCGGTAGACCTTGTTGGCCTTGTCCTGTGCCACAATCTTCCATAAGATATGTCCCTGTTTGTTGTGGTCTACCCAAATGCTGGCGGCTGCATCGTTGAACAACTCATGGAAACCTCCGTTGGAGGGAGCTTTCATCATACTTAAGCGCCAACCGTAGGCTTCCGAGTATTCAGGGTCACTCTCCGCACGGCGGCTCAATTCATAGTCTTGCCCGTAACTTAGGGTTACTTCTTGTCCATCATCTGCTACTACAAGACGTGTGCCGTGTGGTTGTCCGGCGGCCATGAACTTTTGTGTGGCTACGTGGTAGATGTAGAACACCCCGCCTCCGGTACCATCGGTAGCTAAGTTCGGTTCTGTGAATTGTAGTACGGGATCATCCCATGCGGCCCACAAGGGAAGTGTTGACGAAGTCGCACCGCAAAGTGCCATTAAGGCAAGTAATCTGTTTTTCATTTTGGACAGAAATTAAGTTAATAATATTAATATTCTCTATTTCCTTCCGGAAACGGTGTCAAATATACGATAATTCCGTTTACCCCCCCCCCTCCGTTTTTGCAAACTTTTGTATTTTTTTGCATTGAGCGTATTCCACGAATAGTTCCCGCTCCATAAACGGAACCGTCCCGGAAAACAAGGGAACTGTTTTCCGGGACGGTTTAGGGTGTGGTCGTGCGCATCCACGTTAAGGATGCCGTACCGTAAATTTCCTGCTGTCGTTCGCCTGTCCGCACCGGGCTTTCAGGATATACATGCCGTCAGGAAGTCTGCTGACATCGAATGAAGTCGTGGCTCCGTTCGTGCCTCTTTGGGTAAGTTGCATGTTGCCTTGCAGGTCGTAAATGTGGAAGTCCACTCTTTCCGGACCGTTGTCCAACAAGTAACGCACGTCGAGGCGGCGGTCGGCAGGCAACGGACCTACGTCGAACGTGCCTGGCTCGTCTTTCGGCGTGCCGCAGATACGGGTGGTGCCGTCTGCGAGCTTCTTGATGTCTTCAGCACTTAAAGCATAATCGTATATACGGAAGTCGTCGATACTGCCGTTGAACAACGGGTCGGCTGCAGACTGGCTGCGCCCGATGTAGTTCAGCAACGGGTGGAAGTCGGAAGGGCGCAAGGTCATGTCTTTTGAAGAAGCCATAAGTGCTCCGTTCAAATAGAGGCAAACTTCATCTTTTCCTATCGTGACGGCCAGATGTATCCATTCCTTGCGGTATGGCGTGATTCGTTCGCCGTCTAATTGCTGTTCGTCTCCACCGTTTTTGACGGCAAACCGTATCCGGCCGTCATCCGAACGCACGGTGAGGAACATATATTCGTCTTCCCCGTTTCCGAAGTCAAACACGCGCTGCCAACTGTTGCCGCCTTGCCAGTACACCCACGTTGAAATGGTGGTTTCCTCATGGTCGGCCACGTTGGTCGGCAGTTGCACGTACTGGCCAGAACCGTCCAGAGCCAAAGCGTATTGGCCGGATTTTCCTTCGGTGTACACACCATCTTCCGGCATGACCCCGTGGCGGATGTTAAGGGTCGTGTCGTGGAGGTTTTCTTCAAATTCATAGCGTGCGAAGAGGGCATCCGTCGGGGCTACGCTTGCGCTTACGGTCAAGGATGCCGGGGAAGTATTCATCGAAGCATCCACAGTCTTGACGGTGTAATAATATGTCTTTCCCTCTTCGGCTTTGTTGTCCACAAAAGCCGTGTCCTCCACGTAGCGTGCGATGATTTCATAACCCTCCTCCGGATTTTCCGAACGCAGCACGGTGTAGGTCGGGGCTGTGGCGTCTGCCTTTTCCCATGTCAGGAGTACGGAGGATGCGCGGATTTCGGCTTTCAGGCCGGTGGGAGCATCGATGTCGCGGATGCGCGGACGGATGCCGGTCGGGATGAAGCGCCAGAGTTGCGCTGCGCTTTCTTCGTCTGGTTCGGCCTGTACGATTTTGTTGCCTGATGTCTTGAGGCACAGCGAACTGTTGCGGTTGCGGATGCGGAACCATCCGTCGCCTGCATATTCCAAGTACCATTGTTGGTTAGTGCCCTTGTTGTTTTGGTAAAGTATGATTTCCGTGCCGTCGTCCATCGACCAGTTCAGTACGTCGAGCGTCTGGTTTGAAGTGCCCGAAAGAATCTGGTGGTAGCTGAACGCACCTCCGATGCGAGCGTCTACCGGATTTACATGCCATTGCAACGACTTTTTGCCTGTGGAATAAGTGGATGAGGTGAGGGAGCCGTTGTCGTTGTCCAACAGTTTTAGGTTGCTTTTGTTGATTAATGCGTAGGTGCCGTCCACCACGGGTTGCACGTCATCGCCCCACGTGATGTTCACCACGGTTTCGGCATTGGTCTGCCCGTCTTGGTAACTTCCCGGTGCTCCGCCCGGAAGCTCCATGACGTATTCCCGTTGCGGCCCGTGTCCGTCGAAGAACACGTCGCGCTCTTTAGAAAGGAAGCGGTAGGAGGTGGTGACGGCTTGCCGTTCGGATGTCCCGCCGAACGCCTGTACCTTGCCGTCCGGTGCACGGTAGACCGACGCTGCCGTCCAGTTGGGACGATGCTCCGCGTAGGCCAACCGTTCACCATGGCTCGCCTTGCAGAACTCGCCACGTGTGTATTCTGCCCATCCCCACCATATTCCGGTTTGCATGCCGTATTCCAAGCCTACCATGGCTTCCATGACGTTGTGCATCTCGTCACCGGTGGCATGTTTGCCGTCTTCTCTCACCGTGGTGAAGAATTGGGCGAAGTTGTCGAAACTTCCGGCCAGTTGGTGCGTGTTTCCCTCATCCAGTTGGTCTTTCAAGTAATTGTACCACGGCAAGGCCTGGTCGGAGTTCAGCGTGTTTCCGCCACACATGCGGATATTATTGAAACGTTCTTTTTGCTTTAATTCCGTGATGATTGCGGCAAACTCGGCTTTTCGTTTTGCCTCATTAGGTGAACCTTGGTTGTTGTACAAGTAATCCGGTTCGTTGAACGGGGCGACAGAGACGACCTCGTAACCGGCATCTTGGTAATATTGGGTGGAAAGGTCTATGATTTCTGCCCAATGGGCGGCGTTGGCTCCGTTCTCGTCCGTGTAATAAGTGCTCATGAAAGGCGCGTCACAATTAATCATGAGTTTGACATCGGGTTTGACCCATTTGAACATGTTGACGCGCATTTGCAGTGTGTCGATTGTCCCCTGTTGCATTTTTCCGTCCACGATGGGCAGGTCCGGTTGGAAGGATGTGCGTACCACGTCAAGGTTGTCCTTGCCCATGAAGGCGGCACTGCGTCGCAGGTTGTTTTCATCAAGCCATGCAATGTCTGCCCCCCATTCTACATATTTATGGGTGATGCCCTTGTCCGAAAGCCGGAAGGGTACGACGCGGTCTGCCGTGGGTTGGGGCTTCAGGTTGCTGCTTGAGCTGAAATTTTGTGCGAGGGCCGGGAATGTGCTGCACCCGGCTAACAGGATTGAAATCAGGTGTAATGTTTTGTCTTTCATTGATTGAAGTATATTGGATTGCAGTGGCAAAGAAAAAGATTTTTGCTGATTTAGGCAAGCGAATGGCCGTTTTTTTATGGGGGAATGGAAAGCATTGTAAAGGAAAGCCTCGTCCGAAAATCATTCTGCGCCAAACGGGAAATCAATCTCAGGAGATTGAAAAATCGTTTGGCGCAGAATGGAAAATCAATCTAAGCCAAACGATTTGCTTGTTTCATTATGTTGGTATACAGAGCGTTATAAGGAAGTGCTTTTCTTTTCGGTTGTCATTTTATTTCTTGATAGCCTTTTCGGTGTAGCTGTGTTCCGGCGTGTCCACCCTCACCACGTAGATGCCGGGTGCCCAAGCAGACGTGTCGATGTTCCCACCACGGTGCTGGCGATACAGGATTTGCCCGTTGCAAGCCGTGACACTGGCATAGCGGATGTCTTCGCTGCAAGAAAGATGGAGCCTGTCACAGAAGGGGTTGGGATGTATGCGTAAGTTTGGGGACGTACTTTCTTCCACACGGTCGGGGCTTCCCTTTTCCATGTCGAACTGGTAGGTGCCCGATTGCAGTTCTATCACGGCCTTTCCGTCTACTATGCCTTTGAAGTCCACGCCTTCTGCTTCTTTCAGGTCTTTTCCACTTTCAGTGATGTTGTCTGTCTTTTCCATTAGGGGCAGATAGAGTGTGGCTGTAGTGTTGGCCGGTACGGTGGCCGTATAGCTGATGCGTCCGTCCTCTTTGTATTGCCATTCACTGCTGATACGCCCGTATCCGGACAGATGAGATGCCTTGGCCTGCGTGATGCGTTTTTGTCCGGTGGGGAATGCCGTCCTGAAGTCCGGAGTGGGTTGCAGGATGATGTGTTTGAATCCGGGTTGTGTTTCGTCTGCCTCGATGCCGCCCACGTAACGGAACATCCATTCCGACACCACACCGTAGGAGTAATGGTTGAAGGAGTTCATGATCCACGGGTGCTTGTTGAACCCGCCTTCCTTGGTGTAGGAGTCCCAACGTTCCCAAATAGTCGTGGCTCCTTGGTCTACGCTGTACAGCCACGATGGGTTCTCGCGTTGCAGCAGCAGGTCGTAGGCCAAGTCATCCATGCCTTCCGCGCTGAGTGTCTGGTTTAGGATGCTCGTGCCGAGGAATCCGGTGCTCAGTTTGTAACCGTTGTCTGTGATTTTTTTGCGCAGCACTTCGCGGGCTTTCCCTATGGCGGTTTCGGGTAACAGGCCGAACTTCAAGGCCATCAGGTAAGAGGCTTGCGTGGATATGTTGGGCAGGCCGTCGGAATTGAGATACCTGCGTTGGAATTCTTCCTTGATGTTTTCGTAGAGAGTGCTGTATTTCAGTGAATCCAAATAGAAACGGTCGGCCTGTGCCTCGCTCAGCACTCCTGAAATCTTGCTCATCAGTTGGGCCACGTAGGCATAATAGCATACACTGACGTAGCGTCCGTCCGTGGTCTCGTAAGAGAGCCAGTCGCCTGTGGCCGTACCGGCACCGTTGTACTTGAAGCCTCCTCCGCTTTGTGTGGAGAGCCAATCCATGTAGAGGCTCATGGAAGCGTAGCTTTCGCTCAGTACACTTTGGTCGTCGGTCATGAGATAGACGGTCCAAGGTACGATGACTCCGGCATCGGCCCATCCTGAGTTACCGAAGCCCCAGAAGTTGCAGAACGGTGCGATTTCCGGATATGCCCCGTCTTCGCGTTGGCTTTGGCGCAGGTCATTCAACCATTTACGGTAGAAGGCACGTGTGTCCGTATTATAGGAAGCCGCGCGTGCGAACACTTGTGTGTCGCCCGTCCAACCGAGGCGTTCGTCGCGTTGCGGGCAGTCGGTGGGCACGCTCAGGAAATTGTCGCGTTGGCTCCAGATGATGTTGCTGTAAAGTTGGTTTATGTCCGGATGGCTAGTTTCAAAAGTAGCCAGTTCTTCGAGGTCGGAACCGACGAATTCTCCCGTAAGTTTACTGATTTCCACATCCGAGGTGGTTGTTACTTCGCAGTAACGGAAGCCGAAGAAAGTGGTGGAGGGTTGGAATGTCTCGCCCTCTTCCGTTCCTTTCAGCGTGTAGTGGAGTGTGGCTTCCGCCGTGCGGAGATTGTAGGTGTAGAGGCTTCCGCCCGGTCCGTCATTGGCGCGGTCGGCTGCTCCCGTGTCGTTCAGCATTTCCCCGAACTTGAAGCGGAGCTTCGTGCCGCGTTCTCCTTTGGTCGTGAACCGTATCCATCCCGTCATGTTTTGTCCGAGGTCGAAAAGGGCGGTTTCACCGGCTTTCAGCCGGAGGGTTTCCGTGCCTTCCAATGTACGGACCACATTGATAGTGCCGTAAGTGGTGCCGGAGGCTTTCGTGCCTTCATATACGGTGATGGTCTGGGGCGTGCGGCGCAAGAAGTCGCGCACCTTGACCGTGGGGCTGCGGAAGGCTGTGATTTCTCCGTTGAATTCTGTGTTTTCAGCTGTGGCGAACCATTCGGAGGTATCATATTCCGGCATGCTCCAGTCGCTTTCGCGGCGTGCGTCATACGTCTCGCCGTTGTAGATGTCTCCTGAAATGACGGGGCCGCAGTAAGAACAGCTCCAGTCCGTTCCGGTTACGATGTTTTCTATCGTGCCGTCTTCGTATTCAAGCCTTAGTTTGGCGATGAACCCGAGCGAGGGGGAACCGTACATGCCATGTGCGATGGCTCCGCCCCACCAGCCGTTACTCACTTGTGCGCCGACTGCGTTTTCGCCTTCTTGTATAAGAGGGGTCACATCGTAGGTCATGTAGTTGATTTCTTTCCGGTAGTCGGTCCAGCCCGGTTTCAGTTCATCATACATGGTCGTACCGTCTTGTCCGACGCGCTTTCCGTTAATGAACAAATCGAATACCCCAAGAGCGGATGCGTAGATTTTAGCCGATTTCACCGTGCTTTTTGCAGTGAAAGCCTTGCGGAAAAGAGGGATGCCCTTTTCTGTACCGGTCTGCATGGCACAAGTCTCTTCGTAAGTGGAGTGTACGCACAGCATTTTGCTGCCTTTCTTCGTTATCACGGTACCGTCGCTGAATGCCATTCCGGCTCCTTCGAAATCTTCGGAGAAAGTCACGGTACCTTGCGTGCCGTCCTCTTCGTCGTAGGTGGTCACTTTGATGTTGTCATAATACGCCATCTCGTCCATGGTCAAGTCGTGGTAGGTGCGGAAGCCAATCAGGCCGTTTTTCAACCGGCCGGACGTGTCGGTATAGGTGTCCACAAGTGTCCCGTCGATATAGGTCTCCACAGTCGTGCCATTCACCTTGAGGGTCAGATGGTGGAGCGAGCCGGTGAGTTCGGCCTTAGTGAAAAACTTGCCTAAATCGGCATCGTTGGAGCTGAACGCACCGTTTGTTTTCACGTGGCGGCGCAAGAACGGTGTTTCTTTGTCGCGCACATTGATGCCCCACAGGTGGAAATTGTCCGTGTCGTAGCCTGAAAAGATTATGCCTGCGTTGTCACGCTCGATGAGGAAATCCAAATCGAGTGCATATACCGTTGGAGTGTTCATGGGATTGTACCAGGAATAGGAGGCTTCGATGAACAGGCGTCTGTCCTTGATTTGTCCTGTGGTAAAAGGGTTGTTTTCGTCCGAGAAGTCTTCGTGAAGCAATATTTTTGGACTCTCTCCCTCTAAATCGGTTACGGTAAAGTTGTCGAAATAAGCACGTTCCGTATCATTGTAATTGTTTAGGGCGCGGTCCTGGCGGATGCCCACCGTGCCGTATCCGTAATCTCCACCGTCGGGATTCGTTCGGGTGTCAATCAATACGTCGTCGATGTACGTACGCGCCACGTCACCGTCCACTTCGATGCGCAGATGGTAGGACTTATGCAGTTGCACGTCGATGAACGGGCGAAGGTCTATCTCTGCCAGGCAGGTCGCGTCCGCGAGGTCGGGGCCGCGCCAGATGTGTGGGCGGAAACGGGGATAACCGGCTTCGAGGTTCACTTGCCACATATGGTAATGGCTGTGCTCGGCATTCGAGGCAAAGATGATTCCTGCAGAAAGGTTGTCGATTTCGAAATCCGCCTCTACGGAATAGTGCGTGATGGCATTTTCGGATGTAGCCAGTGGCGTGTCGGTCGCTTTGATCCAACGTGCGCCATCCCATCCGCTGCCGAGCAGTCCGGTTTCAAAATATGCTTCTTCGGACGAAGTGGATTCACGTCCTTTGTTGTCCCATACGGTCACAGTCCAATAGTAACGGGTGGAAGGAGACAATGGGTTGCCGTCATAAGGCACGTCTATCTGGCAATCGGATTCGATTCGGCCGGAGGTCCATACCTGTTCGCTGTGGGCGGCATCGGTGAATACGGAGATTTCATAGGCAGTTTGCCAGATGCCCCGTTCATTGTCTGCGTCCATCATCCAACTGAACATAGGTTTTTCCACATCGATACCTACAGGGTTTTTCACGGCTTCCGTACGTAGTCTTTCCACTTCCATGGCATAGGTGGAGTGCATGCCCAAAAGGCCGATGGCACACCATAAAACGGTATGGCGGAACAACGAAAAAGATCGTGTGCGGTCTTGCATTCGGTTCATTGTCGGGCGTTTTGGGGTATGCTCCGGAAAGAATGTGCCGGGAGATGTCCGGCGTTGGTCTTTGTCTTGTTTCATGATATCATTATATCTAAAAATGTTTTCGGGGGCAAAGCTAATGGAATCCGGGCAAAGACAGGTGTAACAGATTGCCAAAAGGGTGGAAAATCGCGGCAAGGCGTATTTTTCAAGGGAGATACGCACTTGTCATGCCCGATTTCCCATGTCCGGCCTGTCTTGGAACTGGCTAGGCGTTTGGCCGTATTCCTCCTTGAAACACTTGGCAAAATACTTCGGGTCGTTGAAGCCTACGGCATAGGCCACTTCGGACACGGTCATGTCGGCTTGCCGTAGCAGGCGGCAAGCCGACCGGAGACGGATATTCTTTACGAAATCCATCGGGGTAAGCCCGGTCATGGCTTTGAGTTTGCGGTTCATGGTTGATTTGGACAGCTTGGCTTCTGCGGCGAGGCAGTCCAGATTGAAGTCGCTGTCCGTGAAATGGCTTTCTACGGTCTTCACCATGTTTTCCAGAAAGGTCTTGTCCCGGTTCTGGTAAGGTAGGACATCGCAGTCTGTATCCGGTGCGTGAAGGAACTGTCGGCTGCGTTGGCGGTATTGCAGGAGCAGGTTGTCGATGCGGGTGGTGAGTACGCGAATGTCAAAAGGTTTGGTCAGGTAACCGTCCGCTCCGGCTTCGTAGCAGGCCGCATGGGTGTCGTCCGTGGCTTGTGCCGTGAGGATGATGACGGGAATATGGCTAGTGGACAGGTCGTTCTTCACCTCTCGGCAGAGTGTCAGTCCGTCTGTGCCAGGCATCTTCAGGTCACACACCATCAGGTCTATATTTTGGTCTTGGAGCCGAGAGAATGCCAGTCTTGCGTCGTGGGCTGTTATGATGTGGTAGCGTTGTCCGATTAAACGCCCGATGGAATCGGTGATTTCAGCGTTGTCGTCCACGATAAGTATGGTCGGACACAGCCTTGCGGACGGAGAATGTGCGAGTCCGTCGGTTGACGGTCGTGTTGTATCGGTATCCGGATGGTTCACCATCGGTGGCTGGCAGATTTCTTCTGGTTGGTAGGCAGTTTCTTCTAACGGCAGATCGATGGTAAAACGGCTGCCTTTGCCTGGTGTGCTTTGCAAGTCCAATGTGCCGTGGTGCAGGTAGACTAAATCTCGTGTCAGGGACAGCCCGATGCCATTCGATTCGGTTCCGTTGGCTTGAGGGGAGCGGTAGAATCGGGTGAATACTTTGGTTTGTTCTTGGGCGGAGATGCCGATGCCTTCATCCCATACTTCCAACCGTAAGTGCTTGCCATCGTCTTTCTTTGCAGCACGTAGCCGTATGCCGACGTTATGGCGGGATGGTGTGTACTTGACGGCATTGGAAAGAAGATTGAATACCATTTCTTCCAATTTGTCCGCATCGTAGAAACCGTAAATGTCCTCAGGGAAGATGTCCAGGTTAAAGTCAATCTCTTTTTTGCGGGCCAGTAATGTGAAGTCCGTTTGTGCAATGTGGCGTATAAAAGCCGCCACATCACCGTAGCTTGCCTGCAAGGACAGGCTTTTCTGTTCGGCTTTCCGGAAGTCGAGTACTTGACGGATGAGCTTTTTCAGGCGGAGGATATTGTCGCGCAGGCCACGGGTTATAGGGGAACCGGAGGGGCTGTTTTGTTCGATTTCATCGGTCAGGCAGGACAGGACGGTGAGCGGAGTGAGCAGTTCGTGGGAAACGTTGGTGAAGTATTCCAACTTTGTCCGGGCGATTTCTTCGCGTAACAGTTGTGCGTTCTTTTTGCGCAGGTGTTTGGCGTAAAGACGGAAACCGCATATGCACAAGACAAGAAACATGACGGCATAGGCTGTATAAGCTGTCCAGGTTTCAAACCATCGGGGGCGTTTGACAACGGTATAAATGGTGCTTGGACCTGTAGTGTGCCCGTTTTCGTCCATGCCCCAAACCTCTAATGTATAGGTTCCTTTAGGCAGGCGGTCGTAGAAAGCCGTGTGTACACCGGCTCTGAGTTGTATGGGGTTCCGGTCCAGGTCGGCAAGCCGGTATGCTATGCGGATGTTTCCGGAAGAAGAATATGTAAGGGAGGAAAAACGGAATTCGATGCGGGAGGCTTCCGGTGGCAAGACAATCAGCCCGCCGTTCCATGAAAATCCTTCGCAAGGGTCGGTCTGCATGTTTCTGTCTTCGATACGTAAGTCCGTGAGAAATATCTTGTCCGGCTTTACTTCCGGTTGCGGTTTGTCGGTACGTATGGTGATGAATCCTCCGTGGCCTCCGGCGTATAACAGTTTTTTATGTCCTGTACACGACGCGTTGTTACGGAAGGCAAATACGGGAACATGCTTGTCTTGTGTGTTGTAAGTATGCCGGGTACGCTTCTCTGGGTTATACCGGATGACGGCACTCGGCGTGACAAGCCATAAGTCTTTACCGATGGCTTCCAAATGGAGTACCGGGGACATGTCTGGCAAACCGGACAAGGTGTGGTTCGACCATTTGGAAGCCTTTGGATAGAAACTGTAGAGGCAGCCCAGTTCCGTAGCCATCCAGATGTGTCCGGTGCTGTCGCAGCAAAGGTGCCGGATGCGGTCGTGCGGGGACAAGGGTAGTTTATAGCGGGTTGTGGGGCGGATTCCTGTGGGATAGGTATGCATGCAAGAGAGCCTGCCGGTAGCATCGCTTATCCATAGCCGGCCTTGTTGGTCTTCGCAAAGGGCATTGACGTTTCCGGGGAGGTTTGTGACTGCGGCGAGAGGATGGCCGTCCGGTTTGAATACGAACAGTTTCCTTTCTGTCATGACCCATAAACGGCCTGCCGGGTCTTCAAGCATTCCGGTGACATGGCCGGTTTCTGCCCCGTCGTGGGCTAAAAGCAGCGTATCGGTGAAGCGAATGTCCATACCCTGACGTTGTGCCCGGAACACGGTCGGGACAAAAGCCGAGGCGATCCATACCGTGTTGGGAAACCGGGAACGGGCGATGAGATTGACTTCCACATTCCTCTTTTGGGAATAGGGATGGAGGTTGTAGGTCCCGCTATCCGGGGCGTACAGCCCGATGCCGTTGCGTTCTTGATTGAACCATAGTACACCGCCCTCATCTTCGTACATGCAGTTGATGTTGGTATCAAATCCTAATGTTTCTTTGATGAAAGGCAAACTGTGCCCCGATAGCTCTTCCGGACAGAAAGATATATGGTAGCCTGCGTCGAATGCTCCTAACCAAAGGTCTCCTTCCCGGTCTCTCAATAGAGTGGAAAACATCCGGTTGCGGTCGAAAGGGACAGATGCGGACGAGAAATGCAATATGCCGTCTGTGGGACGGTTGAATATGTGCAAAGCATTATAGGAAAGCATCCAGAGTTGTCCGTTGTGCCCGTCTTGTTCTATATCGAAGAAAATGTCGTCTGCCACGTCCTGGTGTTCGTACATGTCCGCGCCGTTCCGTTCGGGATAAAAACGGAAAAGCCCGTCGCCCCATGTGCCTAACCAATAATGTTCGTCGCGATCTTGAAACAAGACAAAAGGTATGTTGGCGTTTCCTATGGCCGGATAGCCGGTGAAATGGTCTTTTTCAGCATCCCATCGGAACAAACCTTTGCCCCAGGTCAATATCCATAAATGTTGGGCGTGGTCTTCATAGATGGAGGTGACGGCGGCTTTCAGGTCATATCGTCGAAGGATATGCAATTGTTCGTCGCATCGGTACAAGGCTTGTGCCGTGGCAATCCATAACTGCTGTTTTTTGTCAGTGTACACATATTTGATTTCCGTATGACAGAACGCTCCATTCAGGACGGGCATCCATTTCCATGTTTGTTTGTCGAACAGGTTCAGTCCGTTTTGTGTACCGATGAATACGCGGTGTTCCGTGTCGGTAATCAACGTAATGGAGTTGTCCGTCAGTAGGTCGGGATGTAAGGGATCAGATTTGAACACTATGGTTTCGTATCCGTCATAACGTGCTACACCATGGGTTGTGCCAATCCATATCATGCCTTCGCGGTCTTGATGAAGGGAGGTGATTTCTCTTGAGGGAAGCGAAGAGGCAAACGGAAGGGGTGTGGCCGAGTAATCCCGTGCGTGCAGGGTAAAGAACGAAAGGAACAATCCGGACCACAGGAGCGTGAGGAATATGGAATCGCGGCTTTTCATGTAGGATTAATTTGTACAAAGTTACGAAAAGAAATGGGATGGGACGCATTTTTGATGAAAATATGTTCCTTTATTTTTTATATGTCAATACCACGCTAATCAGGCGTGGTATTGGCTAAAGGTATTTTGTTTAATAGATGTCTTCCCCGATACCGCCGGGACCGCAGATGCTTATGGGAACGAGTTCCATGTAATCTAAAGAGAAGCCTCCGCTGGTGGCACTGGACAGCACGGAACGTAAGCGTATCGTATGGTGCCGGTTGGGTTGTACCTGCACTTGGCAGATTTTCCGCCGCAACAAATCATTCTGATTGTAAAAGATGACGCATTTGGACGGGTCATAAGCCGGAGTTGTGGTAGTGCCGCTTCCCCCGAAGTAGTAGTATACTCCCTTGGGTGCACTATAATAACCATTGTTTTTCATTGTCCGGGCGTTTTCCTGCAGTTCTTCTTCCGTATAAATTCCTGCAGCACCGTCTTTTTCGCTTCTTACACCGTTCCATCCGTTGTAAAGTCCCCCAATATTAGGTGCATCAGCTTTATCGCGCATGTCTATCGGGAGCCCCTGTGGTACTCCGTCTACATAAACCTGTCCGATGCCACGGCTTCCCAACGCGCAGTATCCGAGACGAAGTTCGTATTCTCCGGGCGGTACGCATGGCAGTCTGAACGTCACGTCATAGCTCGTGCCCAATACGGCGATGTCGTCTCCTTGGTAATTGGACCAATAGATGATTGGCCGTTTTACGATGAACATGGTGTTCTCGCTGAATGACATGTTTTTCAAGTAGCCGGGAGGAAGGTAATAGTTGAAGCCTCCACCTTCCGTCCCGTCTTCGCTGTTGTCACCGCTGTTGTACTCCTTAAGAGGATTGCCGCACAACCGCATGTTGTTGTTCGTCAGTTCCGGCCATAAGAGTTCAAAATCTATGCGCATCCGGGTATTCATGACGGTGTTGCGCATGACAGGGTCGTAAGCTACCACGTCGTCGATGTAATAGTAAGCCACGTTCAAAGAGTAGTTCTCTTGTTCCGGAACGGTCAGATGGGCACCCCGGATCCGTTCGTAATTGTTGTATTGGGAAGCATGGCAATGATTGACATAAAATTCGGAGGGATATTCGACAGCCGGGTCTACCGGACGGTACACCTTTTCCAATTTGATGGTGGAGAAGTCGAGCAGCGTGCTGACCCAGTCCGTCGGGTCGGCGTATGCGGTGTGGATGCCGATGGTGTTTACCAGTTTGGCCGTACTGCTGAACAGGCGGTCGATGATGTGGTAGGAGAGGAACATGTTCAGAGGGTTGTACTTGTGGGTCAATGAACCTTTGTTCCAGTACATTTCTTTATATGTCTTGTCAGAACCCGGAACGGTCTGGTTCAGGCCGAAGATGGCTTCTGCATCTGCCCCGCTGTATTTCTCTGCGGCCAACTCGTAAAGGGCATCAATTTTTTCGTCCATGGTCATGCTTTCGTTGAAGCGGTCGGGGTATTTCCCGTACAGGTCTTTGTCCGGCACGATGAGAAGGGTGAAGCCGCTGTACCGGTGGTCCGGAAGTTTGGCCACGTAGTCTTCATTTCCGATGCGCATGCTTTGGGTAAAAGGGGCATACTTCCCTTTTTTCTGTTCGTATTCTTCGTCCCGGTAACGGTATAAGGAATCTATCAGTCCCGTCCGTCTGAGGGCTTCGTAATAAATCTGGAAATCCTCGTGATGTTCGTCCAACAGAGTGGAACCTAAACTGGTGCTGGGTACCAGGACACGGTCAACCGGATGTACCACGCCGTTTTCCACGGAGTCGTTTTTCAATTCGTTGATGATGGCGGCCCGGCGGTTGACGATGGTCAAGGCCATTTGGTTGGCATCCAACGTATCTCCCTTGCTTTCGAAGATGAGTGGTAAGTCCAGTTCGTTGTTTTCCTGTTGCGTTTCGGGCAAGTCGTAAGTGTACATGATTCTTTCTATGATGCACGCCCTCAACAGCGTATCGCAGAATGAAGCGGGAATGTCTTCCACAGATGCATATCCTTTCTCTTTCAGGAAAGCTTCCACGCCCGCATTGGTCGCGGGAAAGAAGGTGCGTGAGCCACGGCTTCCTAAAAAGTCCATTTTTCCGGCTCGTTCCGCAATGCGTTTGAAAAGACAGAAGTTCTCATGTTCGATGAGAAAATCACTCATCATTTCTCCCGTGAAGGTGTAATAGCTTTCTGCCGGCATGTCATCGTTGCAACCGGTGAACAAGTTTGCCTGTCCTGCCAGAAGCAGGACAGTGCAAACGAATTTAGAGAGTTTTGACAGACGTTTCATGGTCTCAAAAAATGGAATCAGGTTAATAATATGGTTTTGTTTCTTTTCTGGCTATTTTACGTCGAGGCTGACGGAAGCCTTTTTTAGTCCCGTGCCCTTTACGGTTAGGGTGAGGCCGCCTTTTTCCCGTCCGCTTTTCACGACGGCCATGGCACGGCCTTTCCAAGCCTTGCGTTCCGGAGCGGTGTAAGCCGTGCAATCTTTTAAATCGGCACTGCATGTCGCCAACAGTGTACCGGGCCCTTGGAGTTCGAATGCCAACAGATTGTCGGCATTGGGTACCACCCGTCCTTTCTTGTCCGTAATTTCAGCCACGACATAAACCAATGACTCGCCATCGGCCGAGATTTCCGTGCGGTCGGCCGTCAACCGGATGCGTGCCGGTTTTCCGGCTGTTTCCAAAGTACGTGATTCTTTCTCCTGCCCGTTTTCTACGCCTGCGACGCGAAGGGTACCCGGGGCGTAAGGCAAGGTGAAGATGGCTTTGAATTCTTCTTCCCGGGTCGTAGCCTTTTCACCGATGAGTTTGTCGTTCAAGTACAAACGTACGGATGGGTAACGGGAGTAAATCTCCACGTCGATATTCTTTCCCTCATGTCCGGGCCAGTTCCAATTCTCCCATGTGGGCCAAACGGACCATTGGGTTTCCTTGATTTCCCCGTAGTAACCCGTAGGTTCCTTTACGGAGAGGAACAGTTTGTTGCGTTCGGGGAAGAAGAGCATCTCGCGGTAGTAGGATATGGGTTTACGCCATCCAGTAAGGTCGATGTCACCGCAATAGGCACCGTGCCACGGGAATTGGTTACGTTGGTAGTGTTCGCCTTCGGTCTCTCCTTTATAGAAGAAGCGTCCGATACCCGATTCGCCGAGGTAGTCGATAGCTGTCCATACAAAGTCTCCTATGATATAAGAGTAGTCGTTGACGCGTGACCAGTTGGCGAATGCGTCGCGCGGATAAGATTCTGTCTGCATCATGATGCGTGAAGGGACACGCTTGTGGTCCGACGGGCCTTTGTGCATCATGTAGTTGTAGCCTACGATGTCATGTGCGGCAGCCAACGGGTCGTAGATTTCCCAGTCGCTGTCCCATGCCGCAAGGGCAGATGTCACCGGACGGCTCGGGTCGAGACTGCGTACATGGCCTGCCAAGGCGTATGCCGTAAGGACGGCTTCGGGCGTTTTGCGCTCGATGATTTCGTTTCCGATGCTCCAACAGAAGATGGACGGGTGGTTGCGGTCGCGCAGTACCATGGACTCGATGTCCTTCGTCCACCATTGGTCGAACAGGACGGAGTAGTCTTTAGGCGTTTTGGCTGACCGCCATCCGTCGAACGATTCGTCGATGACCAACAGTCCCAAGTGGTCGCAAGCATCGAGAAAGGCTTCCGATGGAGGGTTGTGCGAGGTGCGCACGGCGTTGAATCCGGCCTCTTTCATCAGCCGTGCCTTACGCCATTCTGCATCGCGGTAAGAGGCGGCACCGAGCGGACCGTTGTCATGATGGAGGCATCCGCCGTTCATTTCTATGGCCTTACCGTTCAGAACTAATCCTTTTTCGGCATTGTATTCCACGTGGCGCACCCCGAACGTAGTGGTGACTGTGTCGGCCGGTTCTCCGTTGGCCGGTACGAGGCAACATACCATCCGGTAGAGGTTCGGTGTTTCAGGACTCCAGAGCTTGGCGTTTTCAAAAGGAAATTGCAGTTTGATTTTGCTTGTCCGGTTCGCTTCAAGGGTGACAGTTTCTTTTTGTGTGAGAATGGTGTGACCGTCCAAGTCGGTAACCGTGCAAAGCAGTGTGGCCGGGAGGGCTTTATTGCGGTTGGCGAGCGTGGCTTTCACTTCCACCTGCGTCTTTTGGTTCACTTGTTCGGTGGTGATACCTATGCCCCACGGTTCAAAGTGTGCTTTAGGGGTACGGATAAGTTTCACGTTGCGGTAAATGCCGGAACCGGTGTACCAACGGCAGTTTTTCTGTCCCGAGTTGTCCACACGCACGGCAATGACATTCTTGCCTGCTTTGAGGTAAGGCGTGATGTCGTGGTAGAAAGATGAATAACCGTAGGGGCGTATGCCGAGATTATGTCCGTTGACGAATACTTCCGCGTTCATGTAAACCCCTTCGAAATAGAGGGTGGTTTCGGGATGTCGGCTATCCGGAGTAAAGTTGAATGTCTTGCGGTACCAACCGATGCCAGTGGGGTAATATCCTCCATCGTTACCGGCCGGATTGTCTGCTTCAGGACGGCCTTCGATGCTCCAGTCATGGGGCAGGTCCAACGTGCGCCAATGGTTGTCGTCGAAGTCCGGATGCGAGGCTGCAGCGGTATCGCCTAAAAAGAATTTCCAATTCCTGTTAAAGTTTACTTCCCGGTTTGAACGTGTAGTGTTCGGAATGGCAAGCTCGTCTGCAGGGGAGAAGTTGGCAGAAACCGGGAGGGCGTTTCCGATTCCGAATGCGAAAAAGAGGGCGGCCACCCACTTCAGCCGGCTACTCCGATGTGTACGTAAGTTCGTTTTCATTTGAATCTGTATTTTTTTATGCGTTTTGATTGATTTGTTTGCAAAACTATATGAAAAGGAAGGTTACAGAGGAGTAAAAAACTGCCAGAAAGGGGGTAAAATCCTATTCTGGCAGTTTTTTACCCCCTTCCCGACTGTTTTTTGCCTGTTACGGTTTTATTTTTCTTTCTCTTGGTATTCGCGGGGTGTCAGTCCGAACTCTTCTTTAAAGCACTTGGTGAAATATTTGGGCGAAGAGAAGCCCGTGGCATAAGCGATTTCACTGATGTTCCGGTCGCGGCGTGAAAGCATCTCGCAGGCATACTTCAGCCTGATGTTCCGGATAAATTCCAAAGGTGTAAGCCCGGTCATGGCCTTCACTTTGCGGTGGAGGGTGGATTTGGACACATTCAAATGGCCGGACAGTTGTTCCAAATCGAATCCTTCTTCGGCCAAATGGGTGTGGATACAGTCTGCCATGTCCTGAAGGAACTGGGTGTCGTTGGAAGAATATTCCAGTTCGGCCAGACGGACGTGGTCTTCCATCCTGAAAGCCTGTTGGCGGTTCCGGTAGGTATGGAGCAGATTGTCTATCCGGGCGGCTAGCACTTTCAACTCGAAAGGTTTGGCCAAATAACCGTCCGCTCCGGCTTCATAACAATCTACCCGGTCATCCGCGCTCTGTTTGGCTGTCAGCATGATAACGGGAATGTGGCTAGTTTCGAGTTGTGATTTAAGTTTCCTGCACAAGGCGAATCCGTCCATGCCCGGCATCATGACATCCGATACGATGAGGTCTACGGCGCTTGCCTTGAGTTGTTTCAGAGCCTCCAACCCGTTTTCTGCCGTGAGCACCCGGTACTTCGTGGCCAATATCTTCTCCATCATTTCCAACAGTTGCGTGTTGTCGTCCACAAGGAGGATGGAGGGACGGTCGTTTCCGGGTTCTCGGGCTTCGGGAGACGGCTCTTGCGGCATAGGGGAGAAACCTTCTGGTGAAGTGAAGTCTTGTGTGGGTGCTTCAGCATCTATCAGCTGTATTTCGAGGTTTTCTTTTGCGGAGACGGTGGGCGGAAGGTCCAGGGGAAGGGCCACGGTGAAACAGCTTCCCTTTCCCGGTTCGCTTTTCAGTGTTAATCTGCCATGGTGCAAGGTGGTCAATTCCCGTGCCAATGCCAACCCTATGCCGTTCGATTGTCCGCTACGCCCGTTGCTTCCGGTGTAGAAGCGGTCGAATATCCTTTGTTGTTCTTTGGCCGGTATGCCGACACCCTCGTCTTGTACGGTGAATATCACGTCTTTTTCTGTTCCGTTTTGCCGTATTTCCACGATGAAATCGACATTTTTTCCACTTGGCGTGTATTTGACGGCATTGGAAAGCAAGTTGTAGAGTATCTTGTCTGTTTTGTCAAAATCCAGTGTGCCCCGGCATTCGCCTTCCGGAATTCGGAGGTTCAGCCGTACGCCTTTCTGTTCAGCCAAAGGCCAGAAATGGTGGGTACACAGTTGACGGGCGAAAGCGAAGATGTCGCCTTCTTCGGGGCGAAGTACCATGTTGCCGTTCTCGGTCTTACGGAAATCCAGGACTTGTTGCAGCAGGCGTTTCAGCCGGTAGATGTTGTGGCGCAGCACCGTGGTCTGGCGTTTTTCGGTCGGATACTTCCGTTCCCAGTAGTCACCTACGCAGGATATCACGCTGAGCGGCGTAAGCAAGTCGTGGGAGATGTTGGTGAAATAATCCAGTTTGGCTTGTGTCAGGGCTTCTTGGAGTTGTAATCGGTTGCGGTTGCGCAATCGTTGCAAGTACAGCCTCAGGAGTACGTAGATGAGAAACAGGGCAACGGTTACGTAGGCCGCGTAAGCCCACATGGTTTCATACCAAGCCGGAAGTTGCGTGAGGCTGAGCAGCGTGGCGGGAGCCTGCCATTGCCCGTTACGGTCTGTGGCTTTTACGACCAACCGGTAGTATCCCTTGGGCAGTTTCTGGTAATAAGCCGTGTTTTCTCCTTCTTGCAGGTAGTTCCAATCGGTATCGAGGCCTTCCAACCGGTAAGCATAGCGTACTTTTCCGCTTCGAGCATAATCTAAAGTAGAAAAACTGACGGAAAGGTTGGCCGCTTCAGGTTGCAAGGTAAGCGTGTGCCGGTCGGGCTGTCCGGACGCGTACCGCCCGGAGGGATTGAACAGCATACTGCGCGTACCGCTTTTGAAGTCGGTCAGCATCACCGTACGTGAAGGGGCTTTAGAGCCGGATGAAGATGGGGGAGTGACTGATACGAAACCGCCACGTCCTCCGGCGTAGAGTGTACCGTCGGCCGAAAGGAATGCAGCTTGGTCGCGGAAGATAGGAGTGGACATATTGCCGTCCGAGGAAGTGTATTGTTGCAGGTTGTGGCGCTGTGTGTCGTAGTGGATGAAACGATTGTGGGAGACGAGCCAAAGGTGGTGGTTCCGCCATAACAGATTCAATATCGTCATGCCTTGCGTGTCGAAACGGTCGCTGAAATCTTGGAAAACCGAATCCTCCGGTTGACCGTACAGGATGCGCCCCATACTGGTGGCTATCCAAAAGCCGCCCGAGTCATCAGGACAGAGAAAGCGCACCTCCTCGTCCTCGTGGTTCTGAAAGGCAAGGGGGTGCGGAATACATGCCATACGTTTCCCTTTCACCTTTATTATATATAGACGTCGGGAAGTGGAGGCCCAGACGGACACAGCGTCTCTATGGGCAAAGGCGGTAAAGTGCAGGCTATCGGGCGTGGAGAGCAGGGACGTGCCGTCGGCAGGCTGGCAGAGCATACGCCCTCCGCTACGCAACCAAAGTTTGCCGTCCGATGTTTCTTCCATCTGGTTGGCGGGAACATAATCACCGGAAGCGTCGGACAACCGGATGCGGCGGTTTACCTTAAATGTTCCTTGTTCGTATGTCAACAGGTACACTTGGTTGCGGTGGGGAGCTGCTACCCATAAGCCGCCGCTGACAGGACTGGATGCCGTGACGCGGGCATCTACCGTCAGGTTCTGGATTTCGGGGGTAGCGAAAACGGTTTTTCCGTGTTGCGGCCCATGGAGGCAGAGACCGAAGCGGTCTTGGATGAACCAGAAGCGCCCCTGGGTGTCGCGGTTCAAAGTGAGCAGATTGGGCATCCAGTCCAAGGTCTTGCGCAGGTCGTCCAACGGGTAGCTCCGTATGGTTTCCGTATGAAACGTGAGCAACGTGCCCCGGTCGTAAGAACTGAGCCACAGGTTGCCATCGTGGTCTTTCAGGATTTTGGTGTACATTTTGCCGGTGTCTATGTGTCCGGGCAAAGCCACGGGCATCAACTTCCCGGCACGGTCGTCATACCGGAATGCGTACAGGTTGTTATAGGACAAAGCCCAAATGTAACCGAATGTATCGTCTTGGGCTGTACTGAAAAATTTACGGTCTGCCACTTTTCCTCGTGGTGACTGTATGTCCTGATGGATATATTCCACATGTCTCAAGGTTTTATCGGTCAGGAGTTGCCACAGTCCTTCTCCCCATGTGGTGAGCCAGTACCGCCCGTCCCTGTCTTGGAAAAGCGTGAAAGGAGAGTTGGTCTGTCCCACCGGCGGCAGGTGGCGCAGGTGTTGTGTACTGTCCGTATAGACGAAAATCCCATTCGACGTGCATATCCATAGGCGTTCTTTTCCTTTTTCATAAAAGAAAGAGTTGATGTAAGACGGTTTGCCGTTTAGGGAAGGTAGTTTGATGGAGGTATATTCATGGTATGGGAAACGGGATTCCAATAGCCGGTCGTTCAAGGCTATCCATATACGGCTTTTCCCGTCGGAACAAAGAGAGCGGATATGGGCTGTCTGCAACGGAGCTTCGCCCGGTGTGGTAATCCGGTAAGTTCGTTTGTCGATGAGGTTCAGTCCTTTTCTCGTTCCGATCCAAAGGTATGCACTGTCTTCCGCAATGCAGGTGATGTGGTTGTGGGTAAGCCGGCCCGGATGTCGGTAGTCTGTTTGGAACGTTTGCAGGCGGTAACCGTCGTAGCGCGACAAGCCGTTCGTTGTGCCAATCCAAACAAAACCGTCTTCATCCTGATAGAGTTCCGTCATTTCGTTGGATGGCAGTTCTCCGGCGAACGGGAAATCCGCCGACCAGATGGCTTGTGCCGGAACTCTCAGGGAAAGTCCTAACCAAAACAGTAACAGGTAGAAAGTATTTTTCATTCGCATCCCATCCGAAGTATGATGGACAAAGGTAGTGAAAATTTTGTTTCTGCTTTCGCCTTTGGTTATTTTTGCTTACGAGAAAATAAGATGTTATTTTTGCAGTATGGAAATGATGAGGATGAAGAAATTTTTCTGCGGCTGGCTTTTATGCAGTCTCTTGGTGGTGCAGGCTGTTGCACAATCTTCTTTTCGTGTGACGGGCAAAGTAATAGACCGGACGAGCCGTCAACCGGTGGTAGGGGCTTTCGTGTCTCCTGCTTCGATAGATACTGTGCGTGCGGTGACCGATACGGCCGGTGTGTTCGTGTTACCCCACGTACCGCCCGGTATTTTTTCATTCCGGGTGACGGCGGCCGGGTATGTGCCGCAGGAGACGCCGGATTATATCGTTTCGGCTGTCACGCCCGAAGTGAACGTCGAGTTGGAGGAGGACATCAAGTCGTTGCATACTTTGACCGTACGTCCTAAGTCGTATGGTAAGACGGCTGAGGCTCCGGTGAGCGTGCAGGTCATCGGACTTCGTGAGATTGAGAAAAGCCCCGGAGCCAACCGGGACATTTCGCGTATCGTGCGCGGTTATCCGGGTGTGGCTTTTTCGCCGGTGGGATACCGTAACGATTTGATAGTGCGGGGCGGCGGTCCGTCGGAGAACCGTTTTTATATGGACGGTATAGAGATTCCGAACATCAACCATTTTGCCACGCAGGGGGCTACGGGAGGCCCGGTGAGCATCGTCAATGCCGATTTGGTACGTGAGATTAAGTTTTATACGGGGTCATTTCCGGCCGACCGTGCGGGAGCCATGAGTTCCGTACTCGATTTCCGTTTGCGCGAAGGCTCTTCGGAGCGTCAGACATTCAAGGCTACTTTGGGAGCCTCCGAGGCCGCCTTGAGCGGGAGCGGCCATATCGGGGAAAAGACGACCTACCTGTTTTCCCTGCGCCAGTCTCATTTGCAATTACTTTTTAAAATGATAGGTCTGCCTTTCCTTCCGAACTATATCGACGGACAGTTTAAGGTAAAGACCCGCTTGACGCCGTACGACGAACTGACGGTGATGGCATTGGCCGGAGTAGACCGGATGGAGCTGAATACGGATTTGGCAGGAGAAGACGAAGGTTCGGATTATATTTTGAGTTATCTGCCTAAGATAGAACAAGAGACTTTTACGGTAGGGGTTTCTTACCGGCATTATGCCGGAAGACATGTGCAGACGTACGTGTTGAGCCACAATTACCTGAACGACAAGAATCTGAAATATCGGAATAATGACGAGAGCACTGAGGAGAATCTCACGCTTCGATTGCGTTCTACAGAACAGAAGACCACGTTCCGTGCAGAGAATATGACGACATTGCCGGGTGGCTGGACGTTGAAAGAGGGTGCGGAATTGAACTACATGGATTATACCGACCATGAACGCCGTCTTTTGTCGGTCGGGGACTGGTCTGTCTACCGTACCCATTTGGGGCTTGTCGCCTATGGAGCCTCGTTCTCTGCGGCTTATACGGCTCCGGAAGAACGATGGAGTGCGTCGGTCGGGGTGCGGGCAGACGGCAATACTTATTCATCGCACATGTCCCGTCCGTGGGAACAGCTATCTCCGCGCGCTTCTTTCCGTTATGTTTTCTCACCCCATTGGTCGACGGCAGCTTCGGCAGGCTGGTATCACCAATTACTGCCTTACACGGCGTTGGGCTATAAAGACGCGACAGACCGGTTGGTCAACCGGGATTTACGTTATATGAATGTGGCGCAGGCTGCTTGGGGCGGCGAATGGAAAGCCAATGACCGTTGGGCTGTGTCGGTAGAAGGGTTCTATAAGTCTTATCACCGTGTGCCGCTTTCGTTGGCCGACGGGGTTCCGTTGACTTGTAAGGGTACGGATTATGGTGTGGTAGGTAATGAGGCATTGGTGTCTACGGCACAAGGCCGTGCCTACGGAGTGGAAGCCTTGATGCGTTGGACTTTGCCCGACCGTCTGAACCTGACCAGTTCTTTCACCTGGTACCGCAGCGAATACCGTGCCGACCGTCATGCCGCTTATGTTCCTTCGGCGTGGGACAATCGAGTGATTCTGAACATGAGCGGTACGTATGATTTCCCACACCGTTGGAGCGTAGGATTACGGTTGAGTTGCATCGGCGGCTCTCCTTATACGCCATACGATGAGGTAGCCTCGTCCTATGTGACGTATTGGGATGCGAATGGGAAGTCTGCCTACGATTACAGCCGTTATAATGCAGAGCGGCTACCGGGTTATGCCCAACTGGATGTGCGGGTGGACAAAGAATTCTTTTTCAAACGTTGGCGCCTGGGATTGTATCTTGACTTACAGAATGTGACCGTCAGCAAACTACGTCAGCCGGACGTGTTCATGAGTACCGGCGTTGTGTCGAATCCCGAAGCTCCTTTGGAGGATCAGCGTTATGTGATGCGGCGTGTAGAACAAATAAGTGGGACACTGTTGCCCACGTTGGGGGTGACGGTGGAGTTTTAGGTTGTCAATCATAAACAGCGTTATTGCAGTTGCTACGGCAAAGGTACGAATTTACCATTTGAATCCTTATTTTTTATGGGAAAAAATCGAAAGGCTTTTTCTCCGTTCATTCATAGAGGATTGCGGACTTATGGTCTACGCTCCAACGGCACGATCCGGTAACGGTTACCCTTTTCCGTGTGCTTCCGTTCCACGCCTGCGGCCACGAGGGCGCGGCTGAACTCCTGCATGCCGATGCCCGTGAGCGTGCCCGGCTGACGCTTGCGCAACAGGGCGATGAGTTCGGGAAGGGAGGCGGACAGGGCCTCTTCGTCCGGACGGGCGGCACGGAAGTGGCGGGCAAAAGCCTCTTCCGCTGGGCAAGTACGGTAGAAAGCCACGTTGGCACGCTGGATTTCCGCCTCTTCTTCTGCCGTGAACCCATGATGTTCGCCACCGAGGAGCATGGCTTTCAGCTGGGCGTAGATTTGAGCATGTTCGATATTTGTGCTGTCGATGGGACGCTCCACCTCCACGCAGAGGAAACGGCGGCTGCCCGAAGGGTCGGAGAGCAGTTCGTGGCTGTTGGACGTGGCGATGAAGGAGGCGATGCGCGGCAGACGTAGCGTGTCGCGTCGGTAAGCCTTGCGCACGTGCAGGTCGGTGAGCTGCATCACGTTCTTCAAGGCCGGATGGCGGCGGACGGGGATGCGGTCGAACTCATCTAAGTTAATCAGTCCCATTTCCACCAGAAACTGTTCCATGCGGGCGATATTCGTCACGTCCACGCTGTCGGTGTAATAGGCGGACAGTTCGGGTGGCAGGAGGTTGCGGCAGAATGTGGACTTTCCCAATCCTTGCCGCCCGCTCACCAATACCGGAGCCATACTGTTGGCATGGTCGTCTCCCATCCTCATCCATTGCGCGGCCACAGCCAGCATCCATCGGCGGAATCCGCGTACCCACAGCGCACGGTCCGACACGCGCCGTGCCAGTGCGTCGAGACGGTCTTCTCCGTCCCACGGCTGCAGGCGGTCGAAATAATCGCGGAAGGGATGATAGTCGGGCAGGCGGTCGGAGGCCACGAAGCGCGACACATCGCGGTCCCAGCACGGGATGCCCGCCTCATGGGCGGCGAGGCAGAGGGAGTTGAGGTCGCGTGCCGTGAGGGGGAAGAAGGCGGCCGCATCCTGTCCTTTGGGGCGGAATTCCGCCTGCCTCGTCAGCAGGTTGTGGCGCAGGTCGTAACGCTCTTCCGCAAAAGTGGCCAGCCGGTGGTCGAGGTGGGCAGGTGCGTTGTTTTTCGCATCGTGGGCTTCCGCCTTCCGGGAGGTCGGCCTTGTGAAGGCTTCCGGTCGCGATTCGGTGACTGTTGTTTCTTCGATATGACCGGTCACGCTTCCGGCAACTCCCAAACGTCCGGCTTTTCTTTTTGATAAATCGCTCCCACTCGGCAGAGGCAAGCTCGCTTGGTTCTGCGCTCGCTTATTCGCGATTTTCTCCGCCCATCGACGTACCGCTCTCTTTACGATGTGTTTCAGTTCCATGTGCTTCGTTTTTTACGGCAAAGTTAGGGAGACGCACGGCAGAGGTGGCACATTTGTGCACGTTTCCGCACATTAGTACGCATTTCTGCACATTAGTACGCATTTCTGCACATTTCTGCGCTTCTCCGTGTCACTCTTCTTCAAAGAAACCGGATAGCCGTCGGACTCGATACTCCTCATTCCTTTCCCTCCTCCATACTTTTCCGGAAAATGCCTTTCATCTTTCAGGATGCCCCGTAACTATCTCAATACAAATCGGATACATCCTGAATTTTCAAATCTTTATCTTTCAGTCCATGTCAGTCATAAGTCGGGCTGAATGCCGCTTTTCGTTTGGCGCAGATCTGCGTTTCGTTCTTCTGAGATTGAAAAATCGTTCGGAGCACAACGGAAAATCGTTTGGCTTATGAGGACTATCGTCCGTCACCTGAAAGAGAGCTGAAAGATGTAGGTTCCATCCTTCAGGGAGCTAATATACATAAAGCGAAGGGTTTACATTGTGTTCTGAAAGATGAAGCTTGTTTTTGAGAAAACGTAGGGAGAAGTTGGGCTGAGAGCATAACCCGTCTGTTTGTCAGTAGTTTAGGAAAGGACATAGGAGGGAGATAAATATTATTCCCGTTTATACTAAACGGAATCAGGATGCACTATCTTTTCTTTGGCAGTGCATCCTGATTCCTTTTAGTATAATCCGTGGGTTACTGGTTCTTTTTCTTCATCACGATGGCATCGATGACCGCTACGGCCGTGATGTTCACGATGTCGCGTACGGAACTTTCGAAGTCGGTGAAATGAATCGGTTTGTTCAACCCCATCTGGATAGGGCCTATCATCTCTATTTCGTCTCCATTCAGAGCCTGGAGCAACTGGTAACCGGCATTGGCCGAACTCAGGTTCGGGAATACCAAGGTATTGACCTCCTTACCCTGTAGGCGAGTGAACGGGTACTTACGGTCGCGCAGCTCGTTGTTCATGGCGAAGTTCACCTGCATCTCGCCGTCGATGGGTAGGTTCGGGTAGTTCTCCTGCATGTATTCTACGGCTTTATGGATGCTGGCCGGGCTTCCGCATGTGTCCGTTCCGAAATTGGAATAGGACAACATGGCGATGACCGGTTCGTGATTGAAGAAACGCACGGTCTTTTCGGATAGCCGTGCAATGTCTATCATCGTTTCCGTGTCGGGATGGCGGTTGATAAGCGTGTCCGCCAGGAAGTACGTACCTTTCTTGCTGTTCATGATGTGCATGGTACCGAAATGGTTGTATTCCGGTTGTATGCCGATGACTTCTTTGGCGACCTTGATTGTATTGGAATATTTGGTGTACACGCCCGTGATGAATGCGTCCGCTTCGCCAGTCTCTACCATCATCATGCCGAAGTAGTTGCGCTCGAACATCTTGTCGTTGGCCTCTTCGAATGTATAACCTTCGCGGGCTTTCTTCTCGGCCAGTATCTTAGCATAACGTTCGCGGCGTTCGGCTTCGCGGTCGTGGCGCAGGTTGACGATTTCGATGCCTTCCAGGCTGAGGTCGAGTTCCTTCGCCAGTTTCTCGATACGCTCGTCGTTACCCAACAGGATAGGATGGCAGATGCCTTCAGCCTTAGCCTCCACGGCGGCTTTCAGCATGTTGGGATGGATACCCTCGGCAAACACCACGCGTTGGGGATTGCGGCGGGCCGTATCTCTCAACTGGCGGGTCAGTTTCGACTCATACCCCATCAGTTCCTTCAAGTGGAGGGCGTAAGCGTCCCAGTTTTCGATGGGCTTGCGGGCCACTCCGCTTTCCATGGCAGCTTTGGCCACAGCCATGGACACCTCGGTGATGAGGCGCGGGTCTACCGGTTTCGGGATGAAATATGAAGGACCGAAAGTGAGGTTGTTCACGTGGTAAGCCTCGTTCACCACGTCCGGCACGGGTTGTTTGGCAATGCCTGCGATAGCCCGTACGGCGGCCAGTTTCATTTCTTCGTTGATGGCCGTGGCACCGGTATCCAAGGCGCCACGGAAGATATAAGGGAATCCGATGACGTTGTTTATCTGGTTCGGATAGTCGGAACGTCCGGTAGCCATCAACACGTCGGGACGCGAATCCATGGCGTCCTCATACGAGATTTCGGGTACCGGGTTAGCCAATGCGAACACGATGGGCGACGGAGCCATGCTGCGCACCATGTCCTTGCTCAACACATTGCCGCGCGACAAGCCGAGGAATACGTCGGCGCCCTTGATGGCTTCTTCCAACGTATGGATGTCTGTACGACTGGTGGCGAAGTAACGCTTCTGCTCGTTCAGGTCGGTACGGTCTTTTGAGATCACACCCTTGCTGTCCAGCATGACGATGTTTTCCAACCGTGCGCCGAGCGACACATACAGTTTGGTGCAGGATACGGCCGAAGCTCCGGCTCCGTTCACAACGATTCTCACGTCTTCGATTTTCTTTCCTGCCACTTCCAGCGCATTCAACAGTCCGGCACTGGAGATGATGGCCGTACCGTGCTGGTCGTCGTGCATGACGGGAATGTCGAGTTCCTCTTTCAGACGGCGTTCGATTTCAAAGCATTCGGGTGCCTTGATGTCTTCCAGATTGATGCCGCCGAAAGTCGGCGCGATGGCTTTCACGGCCTGGATGAACTTTTCGGGGTCTTTCTCGTTCACCTCAATGTCGAACACATCGATGCCCGAATATATCTTGAAGAGCAGTCCTTTTCCTTCCATGACCGGTTTACCGGCCAGCGCACCGATGTCGCCCAACCCAAGGACGGCGGTACCGTTGGATATTACGGCCACGAGGTTGCCCTTGGCCGTATAGCGGTAGGCATCCTGTGGGTTCTTTTCTATTTCGAGGCACGGTTCCGCCACGCCGGGCGAATAAGCCAATGAGAGATCCGTTTGTGTGCTGTGGGGCTTGGTTGGCACCACTTCGATTTTACCCGGCTTGCCCTGTTCATGATAGTGCAAAGCCATTTCTTTGGTTATTTTTGCCATTTTGTAATGTTTTTGAGTCTATTTTTTCGTCTAACTGCACGCAAAGATACGAAAAAATTATATTTTGAAGCATGGCTCTCCGGTTTTTCATTATATTGTAAGCTTGTTGCTGTGAAACCAAAAGAAAATGATACCTTTGTAGACTATAAAAAGGAAAGAAATCATGCTGATTAGAATTTATCCGGAAAACCCGAATCCCCGTGAGATGGCCAAGGCCCTTAAAATGCTGAGGGACGGAGAGCTGATTATTTATCCTACCGACACGGTGTATGCCATAGGATGCGATGCCCTGAACGTACGGGCGGTGGAGAAGATTTGTGCGCTGAAGGGGGTGAACCCTCAAAAGAGCAACTTGTCGATTATTTGTTATGACTTGTCCAATATCAGCGAATATGCTCAAGTCAGTAACGCCGCTTTCAAACTGTTGAAGAAGAACTTGCCGGGGCCGTTCACGTTCATCCTGCCTACGAGCAGCCGGCTTCCTAAAATATATAAGAATAAGAAAGAAGTAGGTATCCGTGTGCCGGACAATAGTATTGCACGTGGACTAGTGGACGGATTGGGGAATCCCATCCTCACGATGTCGGTGCACGACGAAGACGAAATTATCGAGTACTCCACCGACCCCGAGTTGATTCATGAGAAATACGAAGGCCGCGTGGCTTTGGTCATCGACGGGGGATATGGAGGCAGCGAGGCTTCGACGGTGGTGAATTGTGTGGACGACGCTTTCGAGGTCGTACGTCAGGGCAAAGGCGAGCTTCTCTTTTAGAAAAGCCCGCCTCGTCACCTTGTGTCTCTTTCTTCAATTTATTCTTTCTTCAACTGCAACCCTATCACGTAGTGGTGAGGGATATGGGTCAGGATTTCCGCTTTCATTTCCGGGCCTATCTCGTTTTCACCACAGAAACGGAAGAAAGTCGTTCCCGGTTCCGCCCATACCGAACCGTACAGCAAGAGGGGGATTTTCATTTCATCGGCTGTTTGTACCGCACGTGCGGCAAAAGGCCGCGTGTGGTAGCTGATGAACTTCTTTCCGTCGGCCGGGTATAGCGTGAACGGGAAACCTTGGATGCCCACATTGGGACTGGAGATACGGATGGCGGCAGTGGTGTCCGTCCTTTCCTCTTTCCTTATATATATGGAAATCTCCTTGATGTTGTTCCATTCTTTTTTCCCGGCGGGGATTTGGTATTCTTTCCGGAACCCTTTTCTGTGTTCTTCCGGAATCTCGTCTAACGAACGGATGTTTTTGCCCAAGTCGAAGTGGTGCACTTTCCCCGTCTTCTGGTTATTCTTGTATTCTTCCACATAGATTTCCACGTGATATGTGGCATCGAGGAACTGACTCACATCGAAACGATGTATGTAGATGTCCATGTCTTCGAGTACGTTGAGTACGTCCTGCAACTGGGTGTCCACCAGTTTCACCGTATGGGTGGTCTGGGCCTGTGCCGCAGCGAATAAGGACGTGCACAGCAGTGCGGAGACTAATATCCTTTTCATAATCTGCTATTGATGTAAGATTCCTTATTTCTTTAACTCTTCTTTCAATGTCTCTTCCATCAGTTTGTGGTTACGGAAGTCGTTACGCAGCTTGTATGTCCCCGACTTGTCCACCAACACGTAAGACGGGATGCCGTCTATCTTGAATTTGTCGCACAGGTAGTCCCATTGTTCCTGGTTCAGGCGGTAGTGCAAGCCTTGGATGTCCGGAATCATGGTCTTGTATTTCACGATGGGAGAGGTTTCGTTGGCAATGTAGATCCATACGAGGTCATCGCTTTTCAGACTGGAGGATTTGAGCGGTTCGTTGGCTTGGATGGCTGCACGGCACGGGCCGCACCAGGTATTCCAGAAGTCCACGAGCACCACTTTGCCTTTGTGGGGCGCGATGAGGGCGTCGAACAGCCGTTCTTTGGGCACGTCGGGCGTGGTTTCCACCTTCGACTTGGCTTCCACTGCGGCCAGTTCGTCTTTGGCCTTCTTTTGCATGAGGGTGAACGCTTCGAGGTAGAACGGGTTGTCCATGGCTTTCATTTGGGCAAAGTCCGCATCGGTGAGCGCGACATTCTCCGCCTTGGCCGGGTAACCGGCGATTTGGCGCAAGTCCTTTACCAGTCCTTTTTGGATACCGGCCAGTTGCGGCCAGTCGAAAGAAGATGAGCAGGCGGCACTCACATAGTCCAGCACGTTTTCGCCCATCAGCAGTTTGGGATCGTTGATGTCGAACAGTTGGCAGATGGCTTTGGCATCCTCCGGTTTCAATGGTTCGATACCTTCCACCTTGAAGTTGTAGTCCCATTGACGGTTTGTGTATCGGTAGTTATGTTCGCGCAGGTAATTGCCTTGTGCCATGGCCGAGAGAGCATCCTGTCGAAGAGCGAGCAGTTTCATTTCCTTTTTGAGCGGCGAAAGGTTGCTTCGGGCGATGCTGTCTTCGAGGGTCTTGTAGGTGTCCACGACATGGGCGGCATATTCGGCCGAGGTCATGCGGTAGTCTGCAAATTCGCCCGTAAACAAGTCCATGCCATAATAAGGACTGTTGTCTAATTGGTTGTCGATGTTATTCAGGTTGGCATACGTGCCCGAGGAATAGAGCCGTTGGAAAGGAGCCGGATATGTCGTTTTCTTCTTTTCCTCGCGGCGGAGCGAAAGGTAATACCCCAATGCACGCATGTCCACATACAGTTCGGTCGTTTCGCCCGGAGCCAACCATGCGCTTCCTGCCGCACTGTTGTTGAGGACTACGGCTGCTTTCGCCGTACCGCATTGCAGGAAGCTGAACGAAGCCTTGCCCGTTTCGGGGTCGATGGTGGCTGTATAAGGCTGTTGCGTCCCGAAGAGGGTGTTGACGTAGAGGTTAGCCTCTTTGCCTAATTCCGGACGATAATGCAGGAAATGGACGTTGACGGTCGTGGTGCCCGTTTTGAAAATCGGGTCGGGCACTGCCGTATCCCCGTCGGCCTGCCGCAAGTCTTCGGGCACTTCGTCCGGCGTGTCGAATGTCTTCTTTCCCGTCAGGTCTATTCCGAAAAGCTTGAAACAGTCCTCACAGTCGGACTCGATGAAGTCGAACGATGGCGTACCGGAAGGGAGCGGCTCGAAGCGGAGGGTAAAAGAAGCTTCGCCCGATTCAGGCATCCAGAAAAGCGAGTCCGGAGTGATTCCTTCGGCACCGGTCAGCATATACCGTTTTCCCCCGGCTTGCAGATACGATTCCGAAGAAATGCGAATCCAATTGTGGGGACGGTAATACGCGTCGGTGTGCAGGATGGTAGCTGAGTCCGTCAGTTCCACCTTTGCGATGTCGAGTGCGTTGGTGTTGGCCGTTTCAATCAAGGGGTATTCCACCGTTTTGTTGTTCGGGCCACAGGAAGCGAGCCATGCCAAGAGGGTCAGTACGCCCGCTCCGGTTCTCCACTTGGGAGCATGCATAAAGAAATGATTCATGATATTGATGTTTAAAAAGGGGATGCCCTTTTGGATAATCAGGCATCCCCCGGTTAATATTTTCAGGTATAGGCGCCTTTATTGTTTCACCAACGTCAACGCTTCCGCGCCGTTTTCATCCAACAGGGCAGCCGTATGCTCGTCTTTGACGATAAAGCTTCTCACTTTGTTCATGGCTTCCAGCACTTTGCCTTCTACCGTCATGCCCGGCCCGGCCATCATCGTGGAAAGCAACTTGTCGAACTTCAGTGAAGCGGGTTTTCCCTCTTCCTGTTCGATGCCGCCATTTACGATGTTGCATCCGGCATTGCCGTACAATGTCTTTTTGTCGGCATTGAATTCAAGGAACGGTGTTTTCTCCGTCTTTTCGATATCTTCTACCGCTTCGTCGTAGACCTTCGTGATATTCCATTTGCCGTTCAAGGAAGCCAAAGTGGCGGCGGGACGTTTGCTCAGTGTGAACAGGGCGTTGCCGTTGCCGTCTGTCAGGGTCAGTTCCTGTTCCGTACCCTTATAGCCGGTTACGTTTTCCAAAGCTTCCAGCACGGCACGTTCGGTAGCCATGTCGCTGCAAAGCATCCGTGTGGAAGCCACCTGCCCGAAAGACAAGTGCCCGGCTTTGTCTTTATCCACCTGGATGGCTCCCATGATACGGTTACATCCGGCACAGCCGTATACTCTGTTCTCTTTCAGGTTCAGCCCGATAAAAACATCCTTATCGGCCGTAGCCTCTTTTCCGTTTACGGTGATGATATTCCATTCGCCTTCCAATGCACTGGTTTGTAGGGCGTTCTTGCTGCTTCCACAACTGTTTGCCAATACAATGGCGAGAAGGGCTACTCCCATTGTGCTTAATTTCTTCATTTTCATTTTTTGAATTGATTTGATATTGTTAGATGCAAATATACTTCTTTTTCCTTGTATCCTCTTCCTTTTAAGTTGTTTTAATTTACAGAAACGATTGTTTTCGTTAGCAGGCGGGACAAGGAAAGGCGTGTCGGAAATTACTGTGCAGACTTTACGGTTTCAATCTCCTTCGATCGGAAAATCGTTTGGCTGAGATTGAAAAATCGTTTGGCTGAGATTGATTTTTCATTCTGCTGAGATTGAATTCGGGGGTTTTGTATGTGGTGTAATAGGTTTATAATGAGTGATTTAAAATAACTTTGCATTGGAATGCCGATTTGCTTCGAAAAAATGTTATCTTTGCAGAAACGTTTGTGGAAACAAGGTGTGAAAAAGACAGACAAATAAAGATGGGAAAAACAAAATATATGCAGGCTGACGAAGCCTTCTTCAAACTTCTGCGTTTAGGAATCGGGACGTGCCACGATCGTGATGTGGCGTTGGACAAAGCCGGATGGGCGGCTGTGTATGACATGGCGTGTAAACAGGCTGTGGCTGCCATTGTGTTGGATGGTGTGGAGCGTTTGTCCATCATTCAAAAGCCCCCGATGGATGTCGTGATGCCTTGGATCGGATTGGTGCAGCAAATAGAAACCCGCAACCGCAGGCTCAACCGGACGCTCGTGATGGTGTATGACAAGTTTTTGAAAGAGGGAATGGGCACCGTCCTGTTGAAAGGACAGGGTAATTCTTTGTTTTATCCCCGTCCGCTGCATCGTATGCCCGGCGACATCGACTTGTGGATGAACGACGGGCGCAAGGTGGTGGTGGATTATGCCCGGAAGTATTGTCCCGGTGTGGAGGTGGTCTATCATCATGTGGACTTTCCCGTATTGAAGGAGGCTGAGATAGAGTTGCATTTTACGCCTTCATGGATGAACAGTTGGAGGATGAATCTCAGGCTGCAACGTTATTTTAAGGAATGGAAAACGTTGTCGTTGCTTCATAAGGTGCAGTTGCCCGAACGGGTGGGCGAGGTGGCTGTGCCCACTCTGGCGATGAACCGTGTGTATCTGTTGGTGCATATTTACCGTCATTTGTTTGATGAAGGTATCGGTTTGCGTCAATTACTGGACTATCACTTTGTGTTGAGGCAACCCTGTTCCGAAGCTGAGCGGGAGGAAGCCGTGCGGTGCTTGGAGCGTTTGCATCTCAAGCGTTTTGCCGGTGCGGTGATGTATGTGCTGCAAACGGTTTTCGGACTGGAGGACGAGCATTTGTTGGTGCCGCCGTCGCCCGGACGAGGGCAGCGTCTTTTGGCAGAAATCATGAAAGCCGGGAATTTCGGGCAACATGACGAACGCATACGGCATGATGCGAATGAGACGCCTTTCGGCCGTTTCCGCCGCAAGGTGTCGCGCAACATGGGATTCCTGACGGATTATCCCGGTGAAGTCCTTTGGAGTCCTTTGTTTAAAATATGGCATTACGCGTGGCGGTCGCGTCACGGTTATCTTCCACCGAAGAAATAATCGGGAAACGGCTTGCGGTTCACTTTTGTTTCCGATAAGTCAGAAGAGCCTTCAAGGTTTCGATGTCTTCGGGCAACGTGAGCTTGAAGTTAAGTTCGGAACCGGGTGAGATGTAGAGTTTTTTCAGAGGGAAAACTTCCGTAATCAGAGTGTACAGGGATTGACTGCGGCTGATTTGGATTTGCTTTGCCCTACGGAACGCTTCTGTCAGGTCGTCCAGACTGAAGGTTATCGGGGTCTGTGCGCGATACAGCAGTTCGCGTGGGATGCACTTTCCCGAAGAAATCCCGTCGGGGCTTACCATGTAGGCTTCTTGGCTGCGGACGGCGGTGACGGCATTTCCGTGTGTGCGGAAAGTATTCAGGTTGAGGCTGATGATTTCGTCCGTCACCAAGGGACGCACGGCCTCGTGGGTCAGGACGGCAGGGTTCTGTTCCCCCAGTTCTGCATGCAAGCCTGCGATACCGTTTCTCAGGGAGTCGATACTGGTGTCTCCGGCCGGGAACAGCGTGTGAAGCTTGCTAATTCTGCCGTTTCGGGCCGTAGTTTTTACAAATTCGTTCCATTCCGGATTGCAAACCACGTAGATGCGGTCGATTTCGGGATGGCGTTGAAAGGCTTGCAGGGTGTAGGAGATGACCGGCTCGCCTGCAATCTCCATGAATTGTTTGGGGCGGTCGGTGTGCATGCGGAAGCCATGTCCTCCGGCTAGCAGCAATACGACGTTGAGTGGCTTATCCATTTTCTATCTCCTTTGTAAACCGGTCGCAAAAAGTTTCATGTACATGGCGGGTGTAGTAACGCAAGGCTTCGAGTACGATAATCTCGAAAGCAAAGAAGAGCCACGGCATATTGATGAACAGCGATACGAACAGCACGATGACTCGCGTATCAAAAGTCAGGATGTTCGTGTATTTCATCAAAGGAAGGCTCGCTGTCCGGAACTGCTCTTTCAACGTCTGTGGCAACCCGTCCGGATAGCGTTGCTGGACGAGGGCATAGAACTTTTGGAATTTTGGGGTTTGCCGTTCCTGTCCTCGCGTGTAGTTGCCATAGAAATAGAGGTATATCTTGTGAAACCATTCCTTGCGGTTCCAGGACAACGACCGCATCAGGGCGCTTTGCTGGGCATAGTTGTCCAATTCGCTTCCCGATGCTCCTTTGAGGAAATAAAGGTGGATGTTGCGGTAGTAGTCGGCCATGGCGCATTGTTTGGCATGGCAGTGGAAACCGGAGAAGGCGGCAATCAGCCAAATCCATATTCCCCACGGTTGCCCCCACGGAGCCGGTTCGCCGGTGAGGCGCAGGCACAGGAAAAAATAAATGGAGAAGAACCACACGTCGCCGGCAAAGCCGTCCAGAATGCGTCCGATTAGCGTCTTTTGTCCCGTCATGCGGGCCAGTTGCCCGTCGGCGCAGTCGTACCAGTTGGCCCATATCAGGAGAAACATGCCGATGAGGTTCATGTATAGGTCGTCCCACCAGAAAAAGTAACCGGCCAATGCCCCGATGACGATGGAGAGCAGCGTGACGGCGATGGGGTGGATATGTAGTTTCTTGAACAGCAAAGCCCAAAGATAGCCCGGAGTGCGCGTGACGTAAAGTTCGAACGTCCCTTCCGTGTCTTCCGATTTCAGCGTGGCTTGTACACGTTCTTTCAGTGTGGATGATGTCATATTTTGTGAGCCTCCTAAAGTTCTGAGTTTTCCTCGCTTTCTAAAAGTGTTGCAATATTCGTAAAAAAAAGCGGAATCTGCAAGCTGTCAGGGGAAAAAGGCCGGAATAAAAGAACGAAACCTTTGTTTTTGTGGGTATTTTATGTAGAAGACGAGAGGAAAACGCAAAATGAGGCAAGGGAATAGAGAAGAGGCATTTGGGGAGGTTTGTCGGTTTTCTTGAAACGCCATGGTCTTTTATGGCTCCGTATCTGAAGTAGGGACTGCACTGTCCCGCTTGGGGTTTTGTTTTTCCCGTTTCAGGTAGATCATGTCCTTCAGTTGCATGCCTCCTTCTATGATGGGATGGTCATAATGTCGGGTGAAGAAATCGGGCAAGGTGTGTGAATATGTAAATCCGCAACTGTGGTAAAACGGCAGGGTTAGCGGGCTGTCGCCCGTGCCGACCAACAGGGTACGGCAGTCTGCGTAGTAATGCCATACGTGCTCCACCATCATACGTCCGTAACCTTTGCGTTGGCAGGCGGGAGCTACGGCAAGGTTTTTAAGTTCATAAATTCCTTGCCCCTCGCGAGTGACTACGGCTACGGCTTTTGCTTCGCCTTTTTCTTCCATGACGAACAAGTCGCCCCGTTCTATATAGCGGTCTATCATCGACTCTTGTTCATCGGCCAGAAGCAACAGGTCAAGGAAACGTTTCTTGTCAGATTTTACAAGTCGGATATGCATGGTTTTCTTGGGATGGTTGAGTGGTAAAGATACGAAAAAATACGGTACAATGGGCTGATGTGGGGCTGATAAATCAGACAAAGTAGATGTCGGTGTTATTTCGGTTAAAACATTGGAGGAAACATTTCTTGTTTTATATTGCATTTCAGCCATATTGGAACAAAAAAAAGAAAGTTACTGTAGGTAACTTTCTTTTAGTGGTGCCACCAGGAATCGAACTATCCTTTCAAGTGGCTGAATATCTTTGATTTATGAATCAGCAAGTAGTGTAATCTCCCGCTATTGCTCCACCGGATTGTTGCAGCGTTCTGCGTCAGATTGCGTGGAGGTTTCCTTTATCGATTACAAATATACAGCTTTCTTTTGAATGTCAGGCATGTAATCATGAAAACTTCTCCACCTTGGTTCAAAATCCTTTTTGGACTTCCCAATAGCCGCCTTTATTCGGGCCGATATGTTTTATCATCCCTTTTTCTTGGAGTGAAACTAACCGACGTTTACGCTGCTTTCATGTATGCCTAAGCGACTTACCAACTCTTTCCTTTGTATAAAGGATTTTCTTTTATTAGTTCAAGAATGACGTTTTCTTGCTTTTTCTGGTCGGTTTCTGGTCGGTTTCTGGGTCGCTTCTGGGTTGTATTGGGTCGTAGCCCTTTCTGGGTATTCAAACTTGAACGTTGTCCAGATACCTGAAACATCATAGCGGAATTCCGGCGTGGAGAATCCGTCATTCTTACAAGCTGTGATGATGCGCTCAATACCGCGTCCCCATGCCTCAATTTCACCTGCACGGAAGAACGTATTAGCAATATCAGGGTTGTAAGGCATACTTCGGTGTGAGGACAATAAGGTTTCCACCGTCCACCCTTCAGGCAATACCCCACCGTTGATTATCTCCAACTTGTTTTCATACACACGGATTTGAATGGGAGAAGGTTCAGCATAGTCTTTATTGATGCAGGCATTCAATAACGCTTCACGCAGTATGGGTGATGTTTCTAGCCGTAAATGTCCTTGTTGATAATCGTATTTGGTACATTGTAAATCAATCAATTTTCATTGATAGAACAATCTGTTCTTTTGTTAAGTGAAAAAAAATCACTATATTTGCGGACAAATAACAAATTTTGTTGATATGAAAACTGATATAAACCGTCTGAAAGTTGTTTTAGCAGAAAAGAAGAGGACAAATAAATGGCTATGTGAGCAATTAAAGGTCAACCCATCAACTGTTTCAAAATGGTGTACAAATAGTTCACAGCCGGACCTTGAAACCTTAGTTAAAATATCACATCTATTAGATGTAGAATTGGACGATTTAGTGGATAAGAAATTCATAACTTCTCAACACTAAATCAAGTGTCTGAGTTATGGTAAAAAGCTAAAATGAGAAATAAACGTATTGAATATATAATAGATGAAATCCTCGATCAGTATGCGTATGCTGACGAATCTACCCGACCATGGATTATAGGATTCAGTGGGGGAAAAGATTCGACGGTATTATTAATGCTTGTATGGATTGCACTCGAAAAGCTAAAAGAACTACCGGGACCATTTCAACTTCGTAGACCAATATACGTAGTATGTAATGATACAATGGTTGAAAATCCTATAATTGCATCGTATGTTGACCAAGTCCTTGAACAGATAGAAAAGAAAGCGAGAGAAGAAGACTTGCCCATTTTTGTCCGAAAGACTACACCTCGATTAGAAGATTCTTTCTGGGTTAATGTTATCGGGAAAGGTTATCCTGTCCCGAATACTGCATTTAGATGGTGTACTGAGAAAATGAAAATTAAGCCTACTGCTCGTTTTATATTAGAACAAGTTGACGAATGTGGGGAAGCTATAATTTTAATTGGAACAAGAAAAGAAGAAAGTGCGACTCGTGCCCGTTCAATCAAGAAACATGAAATTCACGGTAAACGTCTTACAAAACATACTCTTTTGGCAAATACATATGTATATGCACCGATAAAAGAATTAATGTTAGAGGAAGTTTGGGGTATCATAAATGGCATACCATCACCTTGGGGGTTCGATAATAATATTTTGTTCAATATATATGCAGATGCGAGTGCGGATGATTATGAGTGTCCTTCAGTTGTTACAGATGATAGTCATGGAACTTGTGGCAGAAGTAGGTTTGGCTGTTGGACGTGTACCGTAGTAAAAGATGATAAATCCATGCGCTTGCTTATAAAAAATGGAAGAGAATGGATGCAACCGCTTTATGATTTTAGATTAAAATTGGATCAAGAACGTAATATCATCGAGAACCGATTCCCATTGCGACGTGATGGAAGAAGGGCCGTGAATGATATGGGACCCTACACCTTCACATATAGAGCAAAAATGTTGGAAGGCTTACTGAATGTTCAACATGAATTACAACAGCATAATCCTGAAATAAAACTTATTACCGATCAAGAATTGATTGCAATTCAAGTAAATTGGTATCGAGATTTTAACTTTGCACATCAAGTATCAGAAATATATAACAAAATCTATAATTCCTCATTAAATATGGAAGAGGGCAAGATAAAAAACAAATTGGAAGCAGATTTGATGAAAGAGATTTGCCAAGAGAACCTTGAAGAAGGTGAATTGATAGAGCAACTTCTCATGCTTCAGAAAAGCAAGTCACTTATGCAGCGACGCCGTGGCTTGAAAACAGAAATTGAGTCTCGTTTAGAGGAATTTGTAAATAAAAAGAAGTCATGACGATACGCGAAATAGAACTTGATAATTTCCGAATTTATAAAGGGAAGAATAAGATCGAACTTTTTCCCGATGGGAATAGGAATCTGATTATCGTCAGTGGTAATAATGGTTTCGGTAAAACAACTTTTCTCATGTCATTAGTTTGGTGCCTATATGGTAAGAACATGGGAAAGGTTGATGAACTATACCGTAAAGAAATTGACGAAAAAGGAGGTTATAGTAAGTACATTGGTAATAGTCTCAACTTTGCTGCACAGAAAGAAGGTGTAACTCGATTCTCTGTGTCCGTTACATTTACGGATGTAGAAATTCCAGATACGCCTTGCACCGAGATAACCATTGTTCGTTCTTATGATAGTGCAACGAATTATGATGACGAGTTAGAAATTTTGATTGATGGTCGGAAGAACGATTTGTTCACGGGGTCAAAAGAGGAAATTGCAAAAGAAGAGGAAATATTTATTCGGGATTACATACTTCCAATAGAAATTGCAAAATTCTTTTTCTTTGATGCAGAAAAGATAGTTTCATTTGCTCAAATAAATACTCCAGAACAACGAAGGGATTTAAGTCTTGCATATTCTCAAGTTCTTGGCATACAAAAATATGAAGATTTAAAAAATGAATTAGTCAGAATCCAGGATGACTATAGGAAGTCATCTGCTAAACCTCAAGAGAAACGCGAGTTTAATGGGCTAATTGCAGATATTGATTTCAAAGAAGGTGAAATTGACAGGTTGACTGAGGAAATTAGTAATCTGGAAGAAGACCGAGCTTTTAAACGCCATAATTCAGCCGAACTTCAATCAAAATTGATTCGTGAGGGTGATACTATGTCTGTAGACGAATTGCAGAAATTAAATAATAGGAAGGCCGAACTTGACATAGTACTAAGGGAAGCAGATGACAGCCTTAAAGATTTATACAGCCTTATCCCATTTGGCTTGGCAGGAGGTATTATGTCTGAACTTTCAACACAATTAGAAACGGAAAAAGCGTATAAACAGAATAAACTTCAACTGGAAGGAATTAATGATAAAACTGATGTCATACTCGGCGATATTGAAGAAGCAAAGAAGGATCTCCATTTCTCAATTGATATAAAGACTAGAGACTTCTACGAACAGCAAATCAGACAACTCATTAAGAAATATTTTTATAATGTTTCTGATGAAAGTAGGTTTGAACACTTCTGTATATTGCATGACTTTAGTCAGGGGCAGATTGAAGAGTTTATGCATCTTATTGCGAAAATCAAAGATAGCAAATCTTCTTTTGAGAATCTAATTAATAAATACACCAAAGCAAAATCTGAATTATACACAATCGAAAAGAATATTCGCGAGGCCGAGAAAAAAGCAGAGAGTGATTACGTTCAGGATTTGAGAACCCGAAAAGAAAATATCGACCGTCAGATAGATTCTATAGGTGTAGAAATTGGGAAAAGACAAAGTGAAATAGAGTCACTTAAAGAACAAGTAGTTGCTCATAAAAAGCAAAAGGAGATTCTCTCTAAAAAAATAAATGTTTCGGATCAAAACCGAGCAGTTGACAATGAAGCTACACGCCTAATCAATACAATACAAAAATTCCTTATTCGCTTTAAAGAAGAAAAGAAAAAAGCTCTAGCAAAAAAACTGGAAGTAAAACTTCAATCATATTTACACAAGACCAATCTTGTTAAAAAAGTCATTGTAGACATCAACGGCAATGGTGATGATGTTGACATTTGCCTATTTGGATATGATGATAAGAAAATTGATAATAGCATTCTCTCCATGGGAGAACGTCAGATGTTTGCATCTGCACTATTAAGTGCTTTGGTTGATGAAACAGAAATTGAGTTTCCTGTTTTCATAGATAGCCCAATGCAGAAATTTGACCCGCAACATACAAAGAATGTACTCACGAAGTTCTATCCAAATGTTTCAAAACAAGTGATTCTGTTTCCTCTTCTAAAAAAAGAATTGACGGAAGAAGAATATCAATATATTCAGCCAATTGTAAATAAATCCTACTTGATAAACAATGAAAAAGATGGTTCGCACTTTGTTGAAGTGAAACCAGAAAATCTTTTTGAAGAATATAATAATAGCGGATATGCAAATTAACATCAAAACATCAGGAGAAAATCAAACCATTGTAACCCAATTAACAAAAAAACTTACTGGGGGTACAAAAGAAAATGTAATAGCTCGTATTGCATTAGGCTATTCTTTGTCTACAGGTAAACGCTTCACTCAACAGGAATTTTCTACATACGATTCACAAGGAAAAGAATACAAGGATCATATCCTGTTTGATGGACAGTATAGAGATTTCTACATTGCCTTAATTTGTCAGGCATATGGAATAACTAAAAATGACGAGCTTATCCCAAAGTATATAAAACTACATATTGATCATGGATTAGAAAAGATAAATTACCTGTTTGAAAATAATCCACAATACACTTTCTTCGATTTCTTAACTGAATATTTCAGAAAGGGAATTGATATGATTGAAGATACTCCCGAAAGATTCGATTGCGTTGAGAATAGAAATCAACACATCACAAAAAGTGTGTTTTCTGGTCCTATTAAAATCAAAGTGGGATATAATATCGTAACAAGAGAGGATGTATATTGTTGTTTTAACGATTCAACTCGCTACAACAATCAACACATTGCTGTAGCAGGAAAGTCTGGCTCCGGAAAGACTCAATTTGCACTTGAACTTCTTCGTCAACTATATAAGCAGACACAAGGTCAGGTCAATTTTCTATTCCTTGATTTTAAGGGATTGAGTGAAGATGACAAAATCAAAATGAATGATTTTTTTGCAGAAACTCATACAGAATGTATAAATGCCCCTCACACACCATTTCCTTTAAATCCCGTTTCGTTCATTGACAATGTTAACGAAAAGAACAAAATAGTTGGTATAAACAAATTTGTTGACATTATTGCCAAGTACTCCAATATTGGCAAAAGGCAACAGCAAATACTGAAAGATGCCACTAAAGAAGCGTTTGTCCAGCATAAAGATGGCAAACACCCTTCATTGAAGGAAATTTATGACTTGGTTATAGAATCAGTCGGTGATAATCGTGACACTCTTACAGAAATTATGGAACGCTTAAGTGAGTATGAACTTTTTGCTTCGAATGTCAACGATCCAAGCATCTTCCTAAACAACAATTATTACTTTTCATTATCGGGAGAACTAGATAGTACCGTTCGATTCACGTCAGTTTTCCTCATCATTAACTACATCTTCAATGTATTTACTAATATGGGGGGAACAGAAGTAGTGGATGGCAACAGAAGTATGCGTTACGTGTTAATGATTGATGAGGCTCACGATCTGTTCCGTGAAAAAAAGTCTTTGGAAATTTTAGAAGTCTTGCTTAGGAAGATTCGCTCATACGGAGTTTCTATTGTACTTCTCTCGCAAGGCATATCGGAATACAATCAGGGTAATTTTGATTTTTCACAAGAATGTGAGACCGCATTTCTTTTACCGATAAATGATCTTAGCAACACGAAGGCTATCAATAAATTTCTTGGTTTAAGTGAGAGGGATGGTTCTCGTACAATGAGAAATCTTGAAAAATTAGATAACGGACAATGTGTATCTAATATTAAAGAATTACAGAAAGGAGACTTGTTTGAGGTCGTTCAATATTGGAAAGAAAAATAAATATGGAACATCCTAGATTTTCTGAAATATTAAAGGATCTTTACCTTAAAAGTATTGAGCCGTGCAAAGAACCAAGTTTTATACTATATTTTATTTTTATGGTAGTAATATTTGGGGGAATTGGCGTGTTTCTATCTTTATGGCAGTACATTAATGGAGAACCATTAAAATATGTTTCTCAAAATATGATGACTTATGCCGTTGCTTTATCCGTTCCGGCTGCATTTACCATATTTCTCCATGTCATTCCTCATAGTGACTATAAAGTAAGCCATGTGATTATAACACTTTCTATACTCATATTACAAGTCATTACGGTTTGTTTCTCTTTTTGGGATGGACATTTTATAATTGCCATTATTAGTACTATAATATCTTGGTGGTATTGGATTCTTGCAAATTCATGTAATGGCTCCTTGGGGGATAAATCTTATCATTCACAAATTAAAAAAGACTTACAGAATCATGGGACAAAATGGGATAATAATTAAGGGGTTTCCTGTTCAGCAAAATGGTCAAGATTTTATTATTGGGAAAGCTTCTATTAAAGATATTTTAACTTATACAAGATATACTGAACGTTTAATAATAGGATTTGACGAGGATGAGAAACCTATTTACAATCCACATATTCAGCGTAAAGTAGAAACTTCAAGAGTCAATAAGATTGCAGATTTTCTTATAAATGACCCTGAAGCTATGTTCCCAACAAATATTGTTCTTGGGATACCAATGTCTATGATTTCTTCTCAGTTTTCACATGATGGTATTATCGAAATCTCATTAGATGAGAAAGTGACAAGCCAAATAAAATTAGCCAAAGAAGGTTATCAGGATGCCGATATTTTCATTACGATTATTGATGGTCAACATCGTATACGCGGTATCGAAGTCGCAATAGAGCGATTACAAGAAGAAGCCGAGAAGCATAATAATATTTTGGCTCATACTAAATTAGAAAATCTATTGAATATGGAGTTAGCTATCTCATATTTTATAGACAAAAGTTTGGAATATCAAGCTATGATATTTTCCACTATTAATAGGACACAAAAAAGAGTTTCCCAAGATTTGGTATATAGTTTATTTGGACTTTCATCTGAGGATACACCCTATAAGACAGCTTTAGAAGTCACCTTAGCCTTAAATGCTCATCCTAAATCGCCCTTCTATCATAGAATAAAATTATATGGTGGTGATTATGACAAAAAAATGAGTCCTCCTCTTTCTCAAGCTACAATGATAAAAAGCATTGTTGGGCTTATAAGTGAATCATTACGAGAATCTGAGAATGATAAATACAAAAAAAGAAAAGAATTAAAAAGGCAAAAAAGTAAAAAATTTCTACCATTCAGAAAATTTTATGCGGATAATCATGATTCCTTAATTTCTGATTGTTTATTTTACTTTTTTAGTACAATACAATCTAAATTTCCACAATATTGGATATATGATGGGCTTTCAAAGCCTCAAAATATTTTGCAATCAACGGTAGGGTATGAAGCATTGCTCTCTCTCCTTGTTGAAATTTTAAACCAAGAATCGCTCTTGTCTTTTGACAGGAATACGTTTAACAGTTATATCAATAAACTAGAAAACATAGATTTTGGTAACACCACTAAATTCCCTATGACAACAAAAGGAAAGAAGATTGCATACCTTATAATGAGCCTTGCTGTTTTCCCACCGTCTGAATCATCTGATAGTAGAGAAATTGAACTTTTAAAAATTACAAACGAACTCTGATTTTGCCTATAAAATTTATATGACTGAACAAGAATTACTTCAAATGCGAGACTTGGCTGAAACTGGACAGGTGCAATTTAAAGAACGAATCAATGACCGCTACGATATTGGCTGTGAGATTGTAGCTTTCAGCAACTCTCGCGGTGGAAAGCTTGTTATTGGTATTAATGATAAATTGGGTGCAATAAATGCTCTTTCATATAGGGAACTACAGGAAACTACTAATTTGCTGACGAGTATAGCATCTGAAAATGTGGTTCCCAATGTCCTGATAGATGTGGATAATGTGCCTACTTCCGGAGGTGCAGTTGTTGTCGCTACGATTCCCGAAGGAAAGAATAAACCATACCATGACAATAAGGGGATTATATGGATGAAAAACGGTGCAGATAAACGTAAGGTATTCGATAATTCGGAAATTGCTGAGATGATGAGTGAGTGCGGTAGTTTTGATCCAGACGAGGCTGCTGTACCGAATGCTGTAATTGAAGATCTTGATGCAGAGACTATCAAACTCTATCTAATAAGTCGCTTTGCTCCGGTATTCAAAGGAAAGAATATCGACGAGTTAAATATGAAAGATTATACTCTTGATGAAATGGCTGATTTTATTATCAAAGGTACAACTATTGAGAAACTTCTTAGAAATCTACGTTTCATTAGAACAGACGGCAAGTTAACTGTTGCTGCAATGCTATTGTTTGGTAAGTATACTCAACGTTGGTTACCCATTATGACTGCTAAATGCATCAGTTTTATGGGCAATTCGATAGGTGGTACACAATTCCGCGACAAGATGCATGACATGGAAATTGAGGGTAACCTACTTCATCAGTTCCGAGCTATAATGAATTTCTTTACCCGCAATTTACGTAAAGTGCAAGTAGAAAAGGAATTCAATTCTCTTGGAGAACTTGAGATTCCATACGAAAGCCTTATTGAATATGTAGTTAACGCACTTGTTCACCGTTCTTTGAATATTAAAGCTCCGATTCGTATATTTATATTTGATGATCGGGTGGAAATTCATAGTCCGGGAACTTTACCTAATGGGTTGACTATTGAAGATATTAAGAACGGCACATCTATGCCTCGCAATATCTTCTTGTTTACAAATGCCAATTACTTGTTACCTTATACCGGTGCAGGAAGCGGCATACGTCGTGCGCTTGAATACGACCCAAATGCGATTTTCTTCAACGGCGTTGAGAATAAAGAAATGACCCATATAGCTAACGAGTTCGTAATAACCATTCCTAGAAATAGTAACCAAGTTCATCTCGAAGGTAACATAGTTACTTGCGAGAATAACCAGGCTATAGATACGAACGACGCAGAAAGTAACCAAGCTAATGAGAAAAACAACCAAATTCACACGAGCTTGGTTACTCATAAGTTAACAAAGAAAGAAGAGGATATAAGGAACTTTTGCTCGGTACCGAGAACAGCACAAGAGATTATGGATAGGCTAGGAATTTCCAACCAATCCAAAAATCGTCAGAAATATATTACATCCTTAATAAAAATAGGCGTTCTTGAACGTACTATCCCTGAAAAGCCCAGTGACCCCAATCAAAAGTATCGTCGTAAAAAATAAAATTAAAATTAGGGACTACCTGTTTAAAATCAGATAGCCCCTAATTTATGTGAACCATATCGTTATTTTGAAATTTATTCCACTTTCAATCTCTCCTGCATCAAACTGTCGGAAACAGCCTTCAAGTTCCTGTCATATCCGTCAGCCTCTTGGCGCAGCCATTCAATGGTTTCCTCGTCACGCCGGATGTCGAACACATCGTTTAGCCAAAGGATGGTCTTTGCGTCACATCCTCCCCATGAACGGATGACCCGGAACTTCAAGGCATCGTCCGCATACTGCCGTTTGGATTTCCAAAGCTCGATGTTACCCCAGATGGAAAGGGTACACACGACACCCATGCCGACCAAAAGAGAAAAGACCTTGCTCGACCGGATGTCGAAGCAGTGGCGGTGGATATGCTCCTGCGGTTCGTCCGTCCGTTCTTCCGAATTTCGGACAAACATTTCTTTAAAGTCACGCAACAGGTGCAGAATCCGGTTCGATGCGTTAACCTCCGCCTCCCCGAACTTGGTCAGCATGGCTATCGTCTGCTGTTGATGCTCCTTTGCAAAACTGTCGAACAAGTCTTTTATGGGAGCCAAATCCATTGTAGGAGTTTGTTCTCCTAATTGGCTGTTACTTACTTTTGGAGCATTCTCCAACCTGTCATTGATGCCCTTCAAGCCATTCCTGATATCCTCGAAGAGCGCATAAACTTCGTTATTATCCATTTTTAGAATCTTATTTTACGTTGTTTCTTTTTCTTGTCTTTACGTTTTAACTGTTCCTCAAAATAATTCTCATCCGCCTGAGCGTTTGCATGGGTAGGCATGAACAAGCCGATGGAACCGCTGTATAATTCATCACTTTCCCTTGGCGCAAATTGCGGAGATTGTTGTATTGGGTATTCATTGCCTGCCGCTTGACCACCCATTACCCGCTGCCGTTCCTCATGCCGGTTGGCGTTCAACGTCGCGTCAATCTTGGAATAGCTGAACCGCCTGTCAATCTTGGAACCGCTGAACGGGTAGCCATTCTTCGAGAAGATGACACCTTGTATATCATCCAACTTACCTTCGTATTTGAACCGTACTTCCACGCCTTGTTTCTTCAGATTAGCAACAAGTATGTTCCAGCTCCCACACCTTGCAACTTCCGATTTAAGGATGGAATAAAGCTCATATTTGGTCTTGTCCGGCTCTTTCAGGCAGTGGTATTTCACCTGTTCCTTGCCGTCGGCGAAGTACAGTCCGTACTTCCGTGTCAGTTCCTTGCAGATGCGAGTGCTGTGTATCCGCTCGTTCCGATCGCTAATTGTCCTGCCGTCATTGGCAATGCGGTTGAATGCGATATGCACGTGCGGATGCTCCTTGTCAAAGTGGCGTACGATAAGGATTTGCGTATCCCTTATCCCCATTGCATTCAGGTATTCCAATGCGATTCCAGCCATTACACGGTCGGTAAGACGGTGTTCATCCTCCTTAGAGAATGCCAACGCGATGTGTCCTACTGGCTTCGTTACCCTTGGATTCATCCTTGCCTGCGCTTCAAAACTGCTTACGATAGTTTCTTTATTCTCGGCAAACAGACCGTCACAGACGAGAATTTTCGCATCCTTTTCCTTGTCAAGAATGTAGTTCACTATACCCTTGAAGTTGCTTCCTTTGACGATTTTAGCTATCATAGAAGTATCAAGTTTAGTAGTTCCTCAATACGTGCGACCAGCACATGGCATTCCAGTCTCACGGCGACGAAGCCTGCCGCGTTCGCTTTGTGCGCAAGCTGGTTGAGGTTGTTCGCCATGCCGCATAACTGGCGGATATAACCTGTATGCTCCGGCGTAAGCCGTTCCTTCACCTGCCCGTCCCTCATACAGCCTCGCAAGAACTCCCCGGCGGAAATGCCCGCGCTCCGCGCCTTGCCTTTCAGCGTGTAGTAGTCCGATGTCGCCATCTTCACCGTGAGGCGGTATTTCAGCTTGTCTGCCGCTCCCTTCTTGGGACGGCCTCCCTTGTTCCTCCTGTCAAATTTCCGTTTCTGTTCCATTGGTTTTTAATTGATTTCTACTGATTAAAATGTGATTACCGGTTAGACCAACGGGATGCGGCTACCACGGAGTTTCGGAGTGGGAGCAGGAGGTTTCGGTATGCCCGAAACACAAACTTGCTCCCCTCAAAACTCCGTTGGATGAATTCAGAGTAACTCTGAGTTGCCTCCCGTTAATCCGCTTCTTAATTCTCAGAGTTTACGCCATGCCTCGATGTCCTCACCGTAGGTGGCAAGATGCTGTCGGGCAATGTTTTCCACCAGTCCCGACACGCTCATCCTGCGTTCCCCGAACATGCGGACGATGCGGTCGAGGGCATCGCGCGTGCTTCGGCTAAGGAACACGGGCTTGCGGTCTTCGATGGACGGAACGGAGAGGAAAGAATCCTTGTATTCCTCCAACGATGCCCGGCGTTGCTTGCCGCTGATGCGGCGTACCACCTGCGGAGTTTCATCCGTTTGTTCCGGCATAGGTTCGTTAACCATTGCCGTTTCCTGTTGTATTGCCTCGTTTGCCTGTTCCTGTGTTTCGGCAGGCTGCGGTTCCGGCTTCGGCATTTCCTTGCTTGACAGGTCTCCCAAAAATGTCTGCAATGCTGCATCCATTGTCTGATTGTTAACGCTCTTTTTCATACTTGTTTGAATTTGATGTTTAAAAATATTGGCCGATGTGCGCACATTTGACCGATTATCGGTTGCAAAGGAAATGTCTGTATGGCAGGCTGTCAAACGAATGGGCAGGCTGTGGCAACAATGTACGGTTTTGCACTTTACGCATTGCCCGGACGGTTTATGATGCGCCGTTTTGCCATTGCCGTGTGGATGTCAGCTGTAAAATTTAAGGGCTTAAAATTACCGGATTGGATATAGATAAGGAGGTTACAATAAGGCTCACAAGAAAAACTCATTTGGACGGGTTTTGGAAGCTGAAGAACGCCAGAGGCTACCAGACCGACGCCAAATGCTGCCACGCAAACGTGAAATGATTGGATTATGCCGGGGTTCGCTTTCCTTTGCATTGCGGACGCTTGGAACAGCCGTCACGAGGCAGTGGGTAACGCCACTCCCTGCCACTTGCTGCCACAAGCTGCCGCCTCATGGTAAAACCATTGTTTTATACAGGCAACGGCTTTACTTTGCAGGCGAAACGGATTATTAACAACAAAAGCGATATACACAATGAATGTAGTAATTATCTCGAAAGAAAAGTATGAAGAAATGGTCGGCAAGCTCAACCAGTTGTCCGACCGGGTGAATGAAATCATCGGCAAGCGCGAAAAAGGAAAACTCAGCCGTTGGATGGACAATCAGGATGTCTGCCAGCAGTTGCGCATTAGCCCCCGCACCTTGCAGACGCTCCGAGACAACGGGACGCTGGCTTACTCCCAGATAGGGCATAAGATTTTCTACAAGCCGGAGGATGTTCAAAGTATTGTCCGGTTCGTGGAGGACAGGCGCAAGGATGCCGCATGGCGTGGCAAGACAATTTAATAAGTAGAGTTTAATGTACCACTAAATCCATTGTAAATACTGCAAATTATGAATGAGTTGATTTTTGCCGACCAAGAACTAGAGGTCGGCTTCATCGGAAAGCTGGATGCCCTGCTGGATGGCATCGAGAGAATGGACGCAAGCCACAAGACTTCGCTGGGTAATGAACAGTTCCTGACGGACAAGGAAGTTTCGGCATGGCTCAAGGTGAGCCGCCGCACCTTGCAGGACTACCGCAACAACGGGATGATTGCCTACTACCAGTTGGGCGGTAAGATTCTGTACAAGGAGTCCGACGTCGAGAAGTTGGTAATGAGTGGGTATCGGAACGCTTATCGACTGGAAACGTGATTTGACACGTACAAAAACAGAGTAAGCCGATGGCGGCAGGATAACTGCCCAACCATTGGCTTACTCTTTATAGAATGGTCGTTTTTACTTTACTCTAACACATGCATCGTGGGTGAGCATTGGACAGCGAAAAGAACAAATGGACTGGCTTCTTACAGTTGTTTGTGTATAGTCTGTCCATGATGAACCGTCTGAAAACCATACACTCCTTAGTCCGAAGCCGGAAGGCTATAGCTACCACCATTTCAAGGCTGTACACGTCATAGCGAATCCTGCCGTCCTTTCTGACATGTCGCATCGTTTCTTCTTCCGACAACTCCATGTTCTTGTATATGGTACGTACAGCCTTCCGGATGTCGCAGCCGAACACATTGAACGCATCAGACATTTCCTGCTGTGTCATCCAAACGGGAACAGTCGGCATAGCGACTGCCCCGTTTTCACTGATTGTAATGATTCCCCTGTCCATAGTTCTTACCTTGCATTAGAAAGCACATTACGCACATTAGTCATATCACGCAAAATGGAGCTGTCCAGTACACGGGCGTAGTGCTGTGTCATTTTTATATTGGAGTGACCGAGCATCTTAGCCACATTTTCAATACTCACACCATTGGCAAGGCAGACTGAGGTCGCATACGAGTGCCGGGCGGCATGTGTGGTTAAGTTTTTCTTTATCAAGCATAAGTCGGCAATCTCTTTCAGGTAGCTATTCATCTTCTGATTGCAGGGAACAGGCAGCAATACCCTTTTCTTTTGGCAAACGGGATGGTCGGCATACTTACGGAGAATTTCCAAAGGAATGTCAAGCAAAGGGATATTGCACATGTTCTTTGTCTTTTGCCGTGTCTTGCGAATCCAGAGGTTGCCATTCGCATCTTCCACGATGTGTTCGGGAGAAAGTTGCTGTACATCAATGAACGCCAACCCAGTGAACGCTGCAAAGATGAAGACATCGCGCACGATTCGGATACGTTCCAATGGAAAGTCTTTGTGGTAGATAGTGAGTAACTCGTCCATCGTCAGGAACTCGCGCACAACCTCCTTCTCATGGAACTTGATGCCGACAAACGGGTCTTTGGTAATCCATTCATTGGCCAACGCAAGATTGGTGATTTTCTTCAAGCATTTCATGTAACGGATAACGGTGTTCTGTTGGCAGGACTTTTCCGTTTTGAGATAGAACTCAAAAGCACGAACCAACTCGCCATTGACTTCCGTCAGCGGCAGATCATCCTTTTCGTATTTCTGCTTGATAAGTTCGGCGAGATAGCGTTTGCAACTTTCATAACGGCGGACGGTAATCAGTGCATAGTCCTTGCCGACAAGCGCACGGCATTGGTCGTTGTGTTCCTGCATCGTGCCGATGAGGGTGCGGACTTCTTCCGGCTCTTTGTCCTGCCCGAAGAATTTCTCCTGCAACAGACGTGCGGTAATGGGTTGACGCTGCTCCTCCAGTTCATTGAAGATTTGGTGGAGCCTGATTTTGGCGTCCTCAATGTAGGCATTCAGGTCGCACGACTTGCGGCTTTTTCCACGGGCGCATTCCTTTGCCTGATTCCACGAAGCTGGGTCGATGCTCTTGCGGATGTTGGTTTCCACTCGCGCACCGTTTACCGTGATGCGCATACATACGGAGGATTCTCCGTTTTTCAGCAGTTTGGCTTTCTTAATGAAGAAAAGCACATTGAACGAGTTTCTTTTCATTTTTCCTACAGTTTTTTAGTGGAACAAAAGTAGGAAACCATCCGCGTTTTCTTGATACGCAAAACACTGCAAATCAGCGAGAAAGAATCTTATTCGGTGGAGATTTTCGCTCCACCTTTTCCGCTCCACCTTTTGGAACACCGGAAGCGGTCATATTACGCACTTTTTTGCGTCCTGTGGGAAAATAAAAACTCCCGATTTCGCTTGGAAATCAGGAGTTTACTGCTATTTGCTTTTCTTCAAAGTGGTGCCACCAGGAATCGAACCGGGGACACAAGGATTTTCAGTAATAAATAGATAAGCATTGAAATTACTGCGTATCAATTAGATACTTGTTCCCTCTCTCTTATGGTTAATGCAGTGGATAAAACAAAGAGTATTTTCAAGTTAATACTAAGTTTATTTTTATATATAATAATTGTACTAATCTGAATATTGATTCTTTGGTTTCATAACCCGTCTCCTTTTAGTATAATAATGTAGAAGGGGAGTATTTTTGAATAGGTTTATAATCAATCAATTCATCGCAATGTCCCCGTATATATTGTGCTATCTTTGTCTTGGGATATTTTCTCACCGCAGTCTTATACATATTCCATTTGTATAAAGCATTTGCAGCTCTTTCTGTATCGGTAAATAACTTGAAAGCATTTCCTATTATTCTGTAGGAACGTTTGGCAATGTTGTCACGCAAATGTATTTGATACATGCTATGGAAAGGATAGCATATCCATTCTCCATCATAATATGATGTAAGCCTCCAACAATGGCTTATGGAATTTTGCAAACCACGGGCATATTCAAGCATGAGTTCTGCCTTGTCATTTGGATTTATTGCGTCCTTTATACTTTTTTCTAAAGCATACATCTTTTTTGCAAAGTCTAATTTATAAGACTTGCCATTTTGATTTTTTATATAACCACTACTAAACGCGTCATATTCAATGGTTTTGTAAATATTTCTTGTTTGAATAAAATTGTCAGGAATCAATGTAATGTATTGTATAGCTTCTTTATATTTCATTTCTGCAATGAGTTGTGTGCCAATAATATCATAGATATAATTTATGTCATTATAGCTGTATTTATATAAAAAATGGTCTAATTTGCATAATGGATTCCTCATCCTGTATGCCAACCGTTTGACATGCTTTACTCCTATGGAGTCCAGATTGATGAAAAAATCCGTCTGATAGTCATATTCATTGTAGTCGGACCATTTTGATGTCTTCCAGTTCGCATGGCTTCCTCGTAATTTCCAAATGCAGTTGTCTGCATAATTTAGATATTGCAGTGCACGGACTTTATATCCAGAAGTGATGCATTTAGGTACTATTTGCGAAATTACTATCTTCCTCATCATGTCATTCCAATAATACTGACTGAACCCATCCCTTTGTTCTGAAGCTTTCACAACTACTGTAGAGTCTAAATTAGAAACAATTTTTTTATGAAGCCACAATAAGTCATTGTAAAGGTAATCTTCCAAATAACTGTCATATTTAGGAGCACATTTGACAGTTAAGTAAGTACGGAGTACATGAATAGCATCTTTCAAGTCTTGGTTAGCTCTGTATTTTGAGGCTTGCCTTATAAAATTCAAAGCCACAGAACTGTATCCTTGCTTGTCATAAGTATAGGCTGCAAGATAATACCAAGCTGCCTTATATATGGCTGTCACTTTTGGAATGGTTTCCACTGCAAGCTTATTTAATGTAGAATAGTCATAGCTCTCTTTATACCCTTCAATAGTATGGATTATATATTGTAGCAAAGGTAATATTCTGCTGTCATTAATATCATTTTTGCATAATAGCGATAATAAATCCAAGTTATTATAAGGTTTTCCCTCCATTTGTAAGCAGAATATATAAGAATAAATATCTCCCACTTCAATGAACATCCTTTTTGCTATTTCTGTTTCTCCTAAATGAAAGAATGCGCCTGCCACATATCCTTTGGCCATGTTAAGGATAACCTTCTCTTGAAAATCCGGTTTTCGTTCCAACCAAAGATTTAAACACTCGCTGTACTGCCGCATAGATATAAGACATCTCATTATTTGAAGTGTATATCGGTCTAAAAGCCTTTTGGAATGATATTTTTTTGCTTGTGTGCAGATTTCAGCCAATGTCATGCTTTCATTGTCCCCTTTTACAGGATAATACCATTCAGAAGCCTGTTGGTTACGTACCATCTCGCATTTTTTTGTAAGTAATAGGTAGGATGTGACCTCTGTATCGTTATGTTTAATGAGCCAATGGGCAAATGCATTGTTGTATTGTGTGTATATTCCATTGCTCGTACAAGTATGGAGTTGGCTCAATTGCTCATAATTCCAATCATAAACAACCGCTTTTATGTCGGAAATAGGTATGTCTTTTGAAGTTATTTTCCCCCAATATAGGCAATTTTCTTCAATACATTTTTGATTTTTTTGTTTCAAATCTTGTTGTGGAGACTTTAATCCATTCATGTTATAGCCACAGATACGGAATGTATAATATTGTTCCGGTAAGTATAACCGGTCAAAGGGGCCACAAGCCAATGAATATAGACATGGCAATGTCAATAATAAAATGAAGAAGGAATGTTTCATGAACTACTATTTATAAATAAGACGAATATTTTCTTCTGAATATTGGGCTATGTTTAATGAATCCAAATGGTATAAGATGATATTGCGAGGATGTCGCCTAATTTTGGAAAAGGCCAATTGCTTTACTTTTATTATGTCTTCCAAAGGTGATGTCTCCAAACGAATAATGTCACCTTTTTTAAGGTGATGTCCTTCCAAATAGTGTTCTTTTGAAACAACGTATTTCCATTTGTCCATTTGCTTATAATACAATGTATCCGTAAAGTCAGTTTTGTGGAGAATAGACTTAAAGTCATTCTGCCGCATCCATATACCCCAAGAATATATGGGGAAAGCGACATCTAATGGCAACGCATATTCTTGTTTGGAACTTAAATAAGGCTTCACGTCATTATAATCCAAAATGGAATTTGCATTGGAATTGTATAATGAGCCGGTGTTATACAACATAAGTACTCCGTAATCAACAGGAGGGCATTCTTTCTCCAATTGGTGTAATCGGATAGTTGCACTAAGGCTTAGACTGTCTTTATGTAGTATGTTGCGTAAATCCTTACATAGCTTGAAAAAAGAGTCCTTGGTGCTGTTTGTCCAATCACAATCTACTTGAATCTCATGTATATTCCTTATTTTATTCCGTTTAGCCATAGCTATAATCCTTTTGTACATTAATTGGGCGAATGTAGAATCAGCGTTTATGGCTTTGGTGGTTATGTAAACGGTAGGTACAACCTCAATTTCAGCAGGTACGGTATCATGGAACAAAGTCGTGGCTATGGGAAGTGCCTTAAATAGGCCGTCTTTATCTTGCCCATAGTCAACATCAAAGAATCTGATATATATTTTTCTTATATCATGTTTCTCAATAAAGGACTTTTCATAATTATTCAATTGAAATTGAGTTTTCCAATAGTATATGGCATTGCATGGTTTCATATCCTTATCTTCATCAGATGCTTTTTGGAACTTCAAATACCAAACTATACTTGTTAACACAACAAGCATGGTGCATATTCCCATTATTATATACTTCTTCATTTTTGATTTGTTTTTAGAGTTTTCCATTTATTATTCCACAAATCTGTTGACCCACAGGGCCTTTGTCCACAAAGAACAGCATAGTATAAGGACATCCCTCATACTCAAATTTGAATTTGACAGCCTTACACTTCTTCAATTTATTATCCTTACAAAGGCCAACCTTCTTCCCCACATAATGGAATACATCATTAGTGCTAATGGAGTTCACATATTCAGAAAGAAAGGGTTGCAAATGGTCATAGACAGGTTTTGTATTCACTTCTCTTATATTACTTTCTGGAAGTGAATACATCGGCCTCTTTCCAAAATCGAAGAAAGCCAAGAATGCAGGACTGATAAGGTTGTGCTTCATTCTCTTGTCAAGAAGGAATACAAAACCAATGCCTTTTACTTTGATAAATATTTCATCCTTTTCTATATTCATATCCATACATGCTTTTGAATTTTGCTTTTTCTTCAATTATATCATCAGGTTCAAACTGTGCATATTCATCTTCTGACCTCAGTTCCCTAACAATTAGCGTAATCTTGATACATTATGGAAAGATTGCCCTTGTATCATTTCGCCTGTTTGAGCACTACAAATCATCACAGTAAAATTATCTGGAATAAACTTTGATTTTGCCAAATTGTACTCTTCAAATATTTGTAGTGGAACTTTATAACCGTTAAACTCTTGGATAGCAAGATATACAACAAGCTTTGTATTAGAGTCCACTTTTTCCTCTTTCTTGCGTATAATTAGTCCTGTATGGACCTCTTGATCTCCAATTGTTATAGATATCATCTCTTGGTTTCCAAACTTTGCCAATAAAATAATACCTTGTGCTTCCATAGAGTCTTTTGGAACTCCATTGCCATCTAGATAGACAATAAGGCCATACTTATAGACAGCTTGTTTCTCAATACTTTGTGCATTGGAGATAGTAGCAGATAATGCTAGGATTAGTACTATAAATAATCTTTTCATAACAACTATTTCATTTCCATTAATCTGCTATCAGCAGGACCAAAACTAGACATTCTGATATTTACATAACCTTCTGTGTAAGAAAGAAAAACGCCGACAGCTTGACCTTTATAATTAAAAAGAAAAACATCAGCTCCATCTGCATTTTTCTGATAGAATGGTCTTACTTGTCTCAATAAGTTTGCTGATGATTGAGGGGCAAGTCCACTTTTAGGAATTACAATCTGACAAACTATGCTCTTGTTATTCGTATTACCAGCAAAATATGAGAACCAATTAATTTCAGCATTAGCAAGATGAGCGTCCAAGGATTCTCCGTTCCAATATGTAACCAAAGTTCCTCTGCTGTTCCTTTCATAATACTTGTATTTCTTCATTGTTGACTCAAATTGGTCAAGGGTACAATTCATCAAGACAAATAGATTCTCAACATTTGGAATTACTGTGTAAATGTTTTCTTTCTTTGTTGTTTGCAATTCTTGAGCAGAACAATAAAAACAAGAGAGACTTAATAATACGATAGTGATTATTTTTTTCATAATTATAATTGTTTTGATTTTTCTTCTACATCAACAAAATCATCATATGTCAATCCATCCTTTGACAAAATAGCGAATAGCTCATTTGCCAAAGCTACCTTTTCTGCATTATAAGGAGTCAAATAGTTCTTGGGATTGACCTTCTCTTTGAGATCAGCCAACTTTTCAGAGTCAATAAGGATAATGCTTAAATCAGCCACAGCTTGCAACCGTATCTCCTCCAAAGCCTCTTTGTCCTCTGCTGTAATCTCCATAAGCCTTTTGTAAATCACATTAGCTTTATCTACTTTTTCCTTATCATAGTTTCCCCCTTTAATAAAGTTTGCAGGATTACATAAACGCTTTAACTTGTCATACAAAGACTCCTCCTTTATTTTGTTATGTTTGGCCTCAATAATCCACAATGGTATTACTACTATCAGCAAGAGTACAGTGAGACCTATAGCCCAGTATATCCATAAATTTTTCTTATCTTGCTCATCAGGTCTCCATCCCCGTTTCTTTATGGTATAGGTTTGAGGCTGAGTTGATGCAATAAATACTTTGTAAAAACCATTGTACATATATCCATTTTGATAAGAGTGGTATTTACCATCTGTTGGATGTTTCTCAAAAAGAGGTTTACCCATTATGTTAAAGCGAGATGTTTTATCCTCTGACATATAATAGTACTCATTTTGAGCATCATTGATTTGTGACCACACTCTATTAAAACAACCTTTTTCAAAAGAGCCATAATATGAGGATTTGTTATTGGTTGTATAAAACTCAAAAGCATCATTCACAGCACTAGCTACACTAGGTAAATAAGAGTCTCCAAAATAATAGTCTTGTTTGAAATACCCTACAGCATAAGGAAAGATGCAAGTCTTATAAACGCCCTCATAGTCGTGCTCTAGTACAACCAAGTTCCAACCATCCTCATAATCAAAGTCACTATCCCAATCTGATCTCAAATAGTGAGTTCTATACATTTTAGTCAACTTACCATAGTTATCCTCATATTCATTGCCAATTTCTTTAGATATACTACCCAAGAGTCCTGTTGTATCAGCATTAATAAGGTCTTTTGATGGCTTAGGCAATGTTGGTATAGGTACTTTTTCGTATCCAACTTTGTAGCCTGAGTATGCAACATCTACATATTGTTTTCGGCCTTGAAACAGCTCATCAATCTTATCGTGCATTTCTCTACGGAGTCTATTATCTTTAGACTCTATATATTTCTCTACACCAAAAAACATACCAATCATTGCTACAACATATGTAGCAAATGCTATTCCTATGATTGTTGTCCTTTTCATTGTCTATTTTTTTTGCCAAAGTAATATAAAGCACCACCAATAACCGTAAGCAACACAAAAGCATTAAATTTCATTGTGGTTGCTTCTGATGGAGCATTGTTAGCTATTGCTTCAATCATCTTATTTTTATCCGTGACAGGTTCCTACTTACCCATGATTAACTGCATCAAACTCATTACCAAGGCAGAAATAATTAAGGCAATCCATGTTTTCCAACTGCCTAAACCTCCCTCTCGCGAAATTTTCAGCTTGTTCCTAACTTCTTTCGGAAGCTGTTTTATCTCATCTTCTTCAAGAAGTTCAATAACTTGGTTTGCAACCACGTCAAGTTGTTCTTCTGTCATGCCATTAAGCTGCTCAATGGTCAATGAACGCAATTCTTCTTTTGTCATGTTGTATAAGTCTATTGTTGTTTTGAAAATTACATTTTATAGTTTCCAAAATTCTTTAGCCGAAATAATCAACCCATCTTCTATGCTGAATCTGATGGATTTAGGTAAACCATTCAAAGAACAAGCAATACCCTTAACATTTGTGTGTGTGTAATAAGAACAAAAAGTATCACCCCGCTCTTTTATTGTCTTAAGTGTACATTCCCACCATATGATATATTCTATTTTATTTAGTATTTTATTCCCAAACACTTCTCTTCCCTCACAAAGAATGTATTTAAAATCATCAGCAAGGTATCTTTCAATAAACAAAGCATGACCATTGTTCCATTCTTCTGCTATTTGGCTGAGAATAAGCAAGGCTTCATCAAGCATCCTAAATTCTTTGATTTTATTTGGGTTTGTTTCTATTTCTATTATTACATTTTCACTTTGCCGTTTTATAATTCCAACATATTTGTTTCTTATGTGTTGGAATTGAATGTGATATTGAATGTCAAGCCCTCTATCTCTATAAGAGAGAACTTCTCGCATTAACTTTAGAATTAATTCATGTTTTGAAACAGGCTGCTCCCCTTTACCTCCATTCATCCGGAAGGTAAGATTATCATCCATAAAACGATAGAGAGGAATGAAATTGTATGAACGTATGCACCCCCCGATAAGAGTAAGCAATTTATATTCTCGGTTCAATGAAAAGTGTGCTAAATCTATTGAAAAGTTTGTTAAATCTATTGGGGCTTCATATATTCTAAACCAATCATCCCTACTTTCTGATAATTTATGAGCAATAGAACAATTATCATATATAATATTTATGTCTATCAGGTCTGTAAAACAGCTAAACTTTTTATCTTGAATATGTTTCTGACATAAATCCCATTGTAATTCGGTATCATACCCAATTCCACCTTGATCACTTGGAAATGACATGGGACGGATAGGCTGCTTAAATGGAGATATAGAATAAATGTGCGAAGGAGATGTAATTTCAGAGCCTTTATCCTCTTCTATTGTTTCTAACCACTGAACACTTATGGGAAATCCATTCTTTTCAAATATAACATAATCCACATTCTCTATATATATTGTACTTTTATATCCATAGAATCCTTTTTTGTCTAAAAGGTCACAATAGGCATATATATTATCCTCCTGAAAGCAAGAAATAAATACAAGATTTCCATCATGGCCATAAATGCTTGTTATGTGATTGAATTTTTTAGCGCCTTGCATGAAAGAATAATCATCAAGAGTACATACCTCCTTGGGTTCAATTGTTTCAATATAGGTGATTTGGGGTTTGCTGAATAAAGACTTGAACCAATTGTCTTTCTTTTTCACCTCTGTTTTTATTTTTTCTACGGGTTTAGGAAAGAATTCTTTCAGGAATGCTCCGAAGTTATTCTCTCCATATATTCGCTTGATACTATCAACTTTGATGATAAGCGAAAAATAATTATCATATATTTTTATTGCCATTGTATTATTTCCTTATAATCAAATTTTCAAAATCTATTATCCATTTATTTTCTAAAAGAAAATTGGTACTTAGGATACCATGAATTTGCATCCCTGTTTCTTCTTGTATTTGTTGCACAACATCAGTAGCATCAAGCACAGAAAAGATAGAAGTGTAATCTATTCCCTCAAAATTGAATGTTGCTTCAATAGTAGGGGGTTCTTTGTAGTGTCCCTCTATACCCATTATATTTTGCTTCTCACTTAAGGTCTTAAACTCATCCTTAAAGTGTTCATATACATAGGAAAATAGGACATTATGTGTAGCTCCTGTGTCTATAAGAAAGCACAAGTTCTTTAGTTTCCCTGATGTTATTATCAGGGGTAAACCTGTCTTTCTCAATCCGAATGTAAGTGAAAATTCCATAACTTTCAAAAAAGACCGAACATACACAAATCTCCTTTTACAACTTTCCCTTTTTTTATTTTAATCACATAAAATACAGGCTCTCCTTTATTCTGTTGTATGCTAATAACACCTTCCAGCTCGGAAACTGAAACTATCTGAACATCTATATTGTTTCTATTTCTTCTTAAAGTTTTAAATTTTCCTCGTATATATTTTATATATCCCTTATAATCTAAGGATTCAAACACCCATTGGGAGTCATAAATAAAATCGGATGACAAATGTTTTTCAATCAATTTGGTGTTGAGTGTTTGCCAAGCTTTTGCAAAATCCATTATTATGTCTTTGCTACTTGCAGATTTGCGCATATTAAATATATTGAACATATTATATTGTATAATTATTAAGTTTTTTGGTGAATATTATTGTTTCACAATTAATAGACATTATGAGTAGCTCCTGTGTCCATAAGGGAACATAGGTTCTTTAGTTTTCCTGATGTTACTATTAGTGGCAAGCCTGTCTTTTGCAAGACTAAGGTCAGTGGAAATTCCATAATCAATTTAATCTAATGCGCCTGAGAATAATAGAATTAAAGGCAAAACCAAAACAAGAAACCCAAAAATCAATAGAAAGATAATAAGACATCCTTTATCATTACTATTTATTTTCTTCATCTGTTCCTTATAATCATCTGTTCTTTCGTAGGCTTCCATTAAAGATGAAGCCAAGTCCTTTTCATTAGAAAATCTTGCAATAAATTCAAACTCACTTGGATGAGTTTTGTAATAAGATATGCATGATTTCCAGATATGTTTTCTAATATAATCTGAGCTTGATACGGAGTAGTAAGTATTTATATCTACTTGCTTACCATTGATATAATATAAGGTTTTCATTGTTTCTTTATTTAGTCTATGTTCCAATAATTACTCTCATCACCTTCAAAAGCATCAGCCAATCCACTTTCAACATCTTCTCTACTCCATCCACCGTAGTAAGCTTGTTCATCCCCATAAGGGTCATTCCAATCATCTGCATCATTCATTTTTCCTGTCTCATAGTCCCAAAAAGAAGTTTTATTTGAGTGTGTTTTTGGTGTAAATTCCTTTTTAATAGGAGCTTTAGCTATTTGTAGTGTCACTTTCCCTATATCTGACTTATCCATCAATAAAGGAAAAATCTTACCATTGCTATTTGCAACAATAGCTATCACCGGTTCTTTAGGAATGCCCTTACCTGCGACATATCCAATATTACAACCATGCGTAAAGAAAAGTTGCCTTGAAATAGGCATAACCTTGACAAATATCTTCTGACAATTGGATAATTGCTTAAATGCTTCTACTGAATATGCACAGATATAATTTAGTCCATCAAGAATTATTTTATTGGCTGATTTATATAAGTCAATTTTCTCTTCTATATCACCTATAAATGCTTTGATTGAGAAAAGGTACTCTTCTTTTATAGCCCATATTTTATCATATTTCAATGGAGCAACAATGCTCCCCAATGTATCAATAATACCCCATAGATTCTTTTCTTCTAAATAGTGATATTCCATTACACGGGCATAACCACAAGTAAATTGAGGGTCACACCAAGAATATTTGCCAAAAGGAATCACTTGCTTGTTGTTAATATCAATGTAAGCATACTGATATTGATGATTTCTAACCAATGACAATCCACAACTAAATGGCTGCATTTCCATATATTGAGGTGGAATAATAACTTTTCCCTTTTGGTCTTTAGCTCCAAATAAGCCATCTTCTTGAAATATGATATACTCCTTATCCATGCTGCCTTTCTGTAGCCATACCACAAAAAGAAGGTGTGGGCTAATCCTTGGGTGTGTATCAGAAGGTATCGCCAAACACCTATAACCATACAAACAAGGAAAGCCCACACCTTGTGGTGCGAGCATTCACTTACCTGCTTATGATGGTTATATCCTGTTGAAATTGGCGATTTCTCTGATAACATCAAGCAAGAAGCAAACACTTCTTTTTCAATATGTCTTGTTAAACTTCTATTTCATTGTTCACTAATATAATTGTCTTTGCAAAAATACGATAATTTTGCAAGAAACAAACAATCAAGTGGCTAATTTTATAGAATCCAATCCATATTGGTGTCCGAGGTGTGGGCTATAGCTTGTCATGAAGGGATGATTTATATCTCTCCTTGTATTATACAAAGGTACATCTTTATCACATATCTCTAATTCTCATTGCATTTTAAATTAAAGAAGCCCCGAAATATTGATATACTCCGAGGCTTCATCCAACAATCAAACCATAAATCATGGTTTCTTATTGCTGTCAGAGCCAAGAAAACAGAGTGCAAAAGCTCCTATCAGCAGGTTTATAATGGCAAATATAATTTCTCCCATAGGTCAAAACTGAAAATTTCCTACCATAATGAATACATGAATCTCGGGACATCTGTCACTGGATGAACCAAGCATATTCACTATCACCATAAAGAGCCTTGTTCAGCCCATCTGCAAGTTGAGTTGCATTATAAGCCCTGTCCAAGAAGTTATCTATGTAGGATGATTTGTTTGCCCCTGTAAGCAGGTTGTACACATTCCACATGGATATTTCATTCCCATTCTCAATGGTTGAAAAATTCTCGTCATTATAGAAAGACTTGGCTACTATGCCTATCTGTGTATCAGTCATAAGCATTTGTGGGAGCTTCTTCTTCTGTTCCACAGGAAGATATTGATATAACCTGCACTTGCCCAAGAACTGTGCAAACTGGTGTTCAGTCATGTAGCTGTCCTTGAAAGCACCCATATAATAAAGGTGTTTGGCTGCATTGTATTCCTGAAAGAGTTGCATGGCAGCATTGAACAATCCATGTACATCCATTACTTTTAGTTCTGACTTGAAGCCATCAGTGGAGACACACATATTGCAGCATACCATGTTCTTAAAGCCTATGAATATCTTGAACTTCTCAGCCCCTTTCTTTGAATAGAGGTTCTCATGGTTGTAAGCCCTTACTCCTCCAATGGTCAGGTTAAGTCTGTTGCCCATTATGTCCTCATAGATGGTGGGTATCTCAAAACAAAACATCATCCTCTCATAGTAGATGGTCTTATCCTCTTCCAACAAATCCCTTACTGGTTTATGGATGGCTTCGGGGGTTCTGCCTTTTATTATATGGCTCACCCTGATTTCAGGAGTTTCAACCTGCTCACTGGGAAATACCCTGTTGGCTGCTTCCCAAACAGATTCAATGAAGTGGGGATGGCTGATTGTGATTTCATTGTCCTTGCTGAACACAGGTACAATGCAATCATTTTTCAGATGTTCGATGGTCACTTCTTTTGTGTTGGCTTCAATGAAAGGAAGTCTTTTTACTTCCCTTCTTGACAAAACAGGCTCAACTTCAATAATATCCTGTTGCTGGGATAATTCCAATGTCCTGTTTACCCTGCTTGGATAAATCAGATTAGCCTTGACTGGCTGTAGCTGCATTGCTTCCATATCTTATAAAATTGGGGTTATAGTTAATACTCGGTTTATTCTGTTCTTCTTGCAACTGCATTTTCTTCTGCATGAAGCCAGAGGTCAGTTGTTGATACCATTCGGGATATTTATGCTAAATGGCTGTGAGTTCCTCTATGGTTTTAGCCGTATTTATCTGTTGTCTTATCATTTCAACAGTCACACCATCATTACACCAATCAAGGATTATTTGTCCCGTGGTTGGTGTGATGGTAAAGTCTGGCTTTCCCATAAAGAGATTTGTCCTGTCCTTGCTTGCAATGGCTTGGTGCTTCATGTTGATGTCAAAGACTATGGTAAACTCATAGTCTATGCCATCCCTCATCACAGCCTTTAGACCAACCTTTTCAGGAATCATCTTGCCATTCTTCTCATTGAGGACATAATCCTGCTTGCATCTCATGGTGCAAATGACATGCTTTTCACTTTGCAATATCTTCCGCATGAAAGCATTGATTCTTGGAGTGACCTTCTGCCAATTAGTGAAGCTGTTGCCTTGCAGGTTGGCATGATATTCCAACAGATTATCCCAGCATTGGGATATGGAATCTATTATAATGACCTCCATTCCAGCATTTTCACATATCCCAATGGCTTCCATATAGGTCTCGGGAGTAAAGTTGTCTTGAAGGGCTAACACATTATAATTGCCTAAATTGGCATATAAATCTGCACTTCCATTCTCACTGTCAATGATGGCTATTTTGCCCCAATCATTGCACAGTCCATAGGCTAAAAGGAGTGCTGACATGGTTTTACCACTGCCTGCACAGCCCTGTAAAGCAAGTTTTATCTTAGCCTGCTTCTTTGATGAAACTCTTAACTGCATCATATGAAAAACTATTAATGGTTTTACAATCAGAAAAATAAAAGGGCAGTCAGACTTTCATCCAACTGCCCATGTAAGACATGCAACTCGTATATCACAAAGTTGCCAATGTAGGTGCTCCACCGTCCCCTTGTTGATGAAGCATGTAGAACATATCCCCTGTTTCAGGAGAACAAACTTGTGAGATGACAGGCTTTGTGATGTCTCCTTTGAGGAATCTTTCACTCACTGCACCTGTTTCACAGCCATACACAAAGAAACATTTCCCCGTATGAGGATTCTGTTTCACATCAATTCTTTCCACTTCCATTTTGGTCTTGAAGTCTGCAACAGACATTGTTTCAATGAACTTTAAGCTATCCATAAATTTATGATTTTAATTGTTGTGAGGGGGACTATCCCCACTCTGAATGATGGGGAGGGTGATTGGATGGTGTAACTCATGCTCTTAAAGACAAGAAAGTTGCAAAAAAAAAATCAGAAAATTTTTCAACTTAAATTCATTAGCTCGACTATTCTAAAATAAAAAGCATTATGAGAGGGAAGAAATTTCAAATGAAAGTAATAGTCTTGATGTATAAAATCCAAGATTTTGGGTGGATGAATATATCTCAATTTATATTTGATTTATATGATATTGTAATGTGGCTGATTCAGTATATATAGTTATGCATTATTGATGTTTATGTATAATAATCCCCTGTACTCAATAGTGAAAACAGGGGAATATGAATAGGTGTTTACTTATGGGAATATAAACAAGTCTAAAAGGCTGACATCACTTGTTATATATTGAAGAGGGGCTGGTAAATCTAAAGGATTTAATCCTAATATCTTGTCAACACTTCCACTCCTTGAGGTCTTAAAGAAACAGGAGAAGAACTCAGGTATCACATCATTTGAGAGGTCCGTTTTCCTTAATTGGATGCGAAACACATCTTTTATTTTGGATAATTTTTCCATTTTCCTGACACTTCCAATGTTTCTCTCCCTTAAATGATTTTGAATTGTGTGATAGTCAAATTTTGCCAACACATCTGCCTTAAAAGCATTATCTGATGACATGGCATGGAATACTGCTGCATTTACATAGTTCCTCAGCTCTTTCCTGTTCTCATATTTTTCTGCAAGTCCGTCAAACAATATTTCATTATCTATATATGGTGATAATTTCTTGAACTCATGGCACAGATTCTGTATTTGCTTATCCTGCGACTTGTATATTTTTTGATATTCCATCTCATTCCGCCCACCCTGGCTCCAATTTAACAACAGAGGCCTTAACTCCCTGACACGTTCTGCTCTATATTCTTTGTTACGTGCCTTAATGTCGATTATAGCTGAAGAATCGTGTTTTTCTCTTCTCATGCAATAACCGTCAAGTTGACGTATCTCATGCCCTTGCGACAAAAGCTCTTGATATAAATTCTGTCGGTCTGTATATAAAGAGTATGCAAGATGCCATTTTTCAACGAGGGCATCTATATTGAAATATGATGGTACAAAACACTTTTCAACAGCACTCTTTCTTATTATTTTTATAGGGTAATCCGCATTGGTTACTTTTGATTTTGCGGAATAATCAACAAAAGAATCAATAAATTTGCCCAATTCTTTCAGTTCAGGGTTGTTCTCTACAACTCTCATTGTACTATTCATAAATTCGGCATACACATCGGCACGAGAGAGTAATGAATTTTTATATTTTTCTTTGTCGCGGAAATGACTTTTCGGTATATTTTGGGGTATATCATAAATTATGGTTTCAGATAGGTTGCCATTTCTGCATCTTCCCGCAATTTGCTCCATTCTTTGGGTGGACAGATAAGTAAATGGTTGCAAATGGGATGTAATTGTAATAAGGTGGCATCTGTCTTGAATGTCAATACCCGCAAAATAAGCACAAGTCATAAACACTATTCTCTTTTGGAGATTAGCATCTTCACTGATTACATTGTCTGCGTCTTCAATGTATTCTTTAACCTTGTCATTATTCCTTTCGCTACACAAGATTCCACAATTTGAATTGTTCACACCATCAACATTCCTCTTTTTAAGCAGTTCTAATATATTAAGTATTCCATCTAAAGAATTATATGCTATGAGTATTTTAGCATCTGTATTCTCGGACAGCTTTTGTGTTATGATTTTAACCGCCGTATCATCCACATAGTTGGTATATATTAGGTCTATATTCCTTCGAGGGTTTTCTCTCCAACGGGTGACTATCTTTGATTCATATTCCATCTTAGGATTGGAAAAATCATTCAGGGTCGCAGATACCGCACTTCTAAACTTCTGGTTGAATTTGAAGTAATAGTCCATGACATACTCCAACCTAGGTCTATAGGCACTATCAGCTTGCATGGTGTCTATTTCATCCACCATTAAAAAATAACTGTTATACACATCTATGTTGTAGGAGTCAAGAATCTCTATAAGACGTGGCAGACTGTCAGCAACTACAAGGAATTTCTTTTTCCACTGATTGTTGCTGTCCAAATAGTTTTTTACTTGAGCTGGTTTCACCGCACTTCTGATTTCCTTTATCGGACTTCCAAAATAGAAAGCATATCCATCTCCAAAATGGTTGTTGGCTGATTTGTACTTGCCATATGCCAATGATTTGGTCGGAACTACTATGATGGAATCCCTTTCTTGGTTCGTTATCTCTAAAGTCGTAGCTCCTAAGCCTGTAATGGTTTTGTTTAATACTCCAAAAGGAATTCTGTCCATTACTTCGCCTATCTTTTGTCCTTGCTCAATGGTTATAGTCCAATCAGAATATTCTCCATCATGGTCTTTGACCATATCAAGCGTAACTAATTCAACTCCGTCCTTTTTGATGAATCTTGCCCCGTTCACCATTGAAAACAGTGATGGATAATCAGTGTCCAGCTCATAACATGCTTTTTTAAGTGATTTTGCTTTTTCTTCCATACGTTGTCTGATTTGCGCACCTAACTTTAGAAATTTTCTATATATATTCCGAGTTAGATGCGCAAATATACTCATTTTAGCAATTCCATCGCCTTGTCAATCTGATTATTTTCAAAATTGTCAAGATAGATTTGAGTTACCTTTTCTGAACTATGCCCCAAAGATTCACAGATGATAGAAGTAGCTACACCTGCTCTCTTTAAGACTGTTGCATAAGAGTGGCGGGCCACATAGGTGGTCAATTTGATTGGAATATTCAATTCCTCACCAATGCACTTTAATGCCTTGTTCACTTTGGTTATCACTTTATGCAGCCTGTTCAGCTTTTGCTGCTCTGTCCTATGGGAGATTGAAAGGATAGGGAATAAGTATGGCTTATTACTATCCTTATACTCCTTCAAGACCAATAAGGCTCTTTCCTGCATTGGCAGGTTTATCAGTTTGGATGTTTTTCTTCTGTTATAAATCAGTCTATTGCTCACTATATTCTTCCCAGTCAGATACGCCATATCAACAAAGTTGATACCTCCCATGAAGTAGGAGAATGTGAATAAATGAACAGCCAGTTTACAATAGAAGTCCTTTCCTGTGATATTGTAATTCACAACAGACAATATCTCATCTTTAGTCAAAGCTCTTTTAGCTGTTTCCTGATGCAGTTTGGAAACTTTGAGTTGCTTGAATGGATAGTTTTCAGGTTTTACCAATCCCATGTTGATAGCCGAATTGAATATCATTCGGATATTTCTGAATCTTATTCCAATGGTGTTTTCTGACTTGCCTTGTTTCCTTAACCATGTCTCATATCTTTTCAGCCAGCCACAGTCCATTTCAGAGAAAGGGATGTCCAAGTGGCTGTTGAACTTGATTAGTGAGTTATAGGTCTGTTGGATGGATAGCCTGTAACCTGTTCTTTTTTCCTCTTCAAGACAATGAATGTGTTGCTTGAATAATTCCCCGACTGTAATAGCTTTGGTTGGATGTGACACTTTCTCTACAAGTGTAGTGGCTGAGAACTCCTTATTATTCGACTTTAGTTCTACAATTTTGCTTTTTACTTCACTTATCTTGTTGGAAATCAGCTTTTCAATAAGTTCCCTATCAGGGCATGTTGGCTTAGGCTGATTCTTTTCAAAATCCCAATATTCCGATTTGGTAGAAACACCAAGGTTGATATACCTTGTCTTCCTGTCCTTACATACTTTAATCTTTAGGGGTAACTCTCCATTTTTCAATGGTTTGTACTTGTAGCATATAACATCTGCTGTTGTCATTTTGGGTAAAACATTGGAGAAAACATTTCTCTGTTTCAGCACCTGTTTGAGCATAAAAGAGCATAAAAAAAGAGAGCTACTAAAATGTAACTCTCTGATTTTCAAGTGGTGCCACCAGGAATCGAACCGGGGACACAAGGATTTTCAGTCCTTTGCTCTACCAACTGAGCTATGGCACCGACTTACTTCGGTTTTGCGAGTGCAAAGGTAGCGATTTAATTTGAAATGCCAAATATATTCGATATATTTTTGTGTAATGTAGGAGAAAAAAGTAAACTCTCACCTGTTTTCTGGGTTGGAGAAGACAGGTGAGAGTGTAGTTAAATGCAGACGGATTGTCTTTGATAGCAAGGAGGATTGTTGTCCAACCTGGCTGAAACAATGCGGCACATCAGCCTTTAAGCGGGTTCCAGCCTTGAGCTTTCAGTTCAAATTCCTGGCCATCCCTACTGATGAGTGCATAGCCTAATTCGGCCTTGGTGATATGGCCTATTATTTTAATGTCCTTGATCTGGCTGACTTTTTCGTGGTCGGCAATGGGGACTGTGAATAATAATTCATAGTCTTCTCCGCCATTCAGAGCGCAGGTCGTGACATTCATGTTCAGCTCTTCTGCCATAACAGCCGTCTGGTAATCTAGGGGAATATGTTCTTCATATATCCTACAACCGACACCGCTTTGCGTACAAATATGCAGTAATTCGGAACTGAGTCCGTCTGATATGTCGATCATGGAAGTCGGACGGATATTAGCGGTTGCCAATGCTTGCACAATGTCACGTCGTGCTTCTGGCTTTAGCTGTCGTTCCAGTAAATACTCTTTTCCGCTAAAGTCCGGTTGGGCTTCGTATAATCCTTCTGTGGTCTTTGTTTTTTCGTTCCTGTGTGCTTCCTGCACCTGTTGGTTGAAAACGGCTTTTTCGCGTTCGAGCAACTGCAATCCCATGTAGGCTGCTCCTAAATCTCCGCTGACACAGATCAAGTCGGTTTCTTTGGCTCCGTTGCGATAAACCACTTTGTCTTTGTCTGCTTCCCCGATGCAAGTAATGCTGATGGCCAGCCCTGTAAGCGAAGATGTCGTATCGCCTCCTACAATATCGACCTCATGAGCTTCGCATGCCATTTTGAGACCATCGTAGAAAGCCTCCATGTCCTCTACACAGAAACGTTTGCCTAAAGCAATGGAGACCACCATTTGACGGGGGGTACCATTCATGGCATAAATGTCCGAGAGATTGACCATGGCAGCCTTGTATCCGAGATGTTTCATCGGGACGTATGTCAGATCAAAATGTATGCCTTCCATCAGCAAATCGCTGGTGACGAGGACTTGTTTGTCGGCCGGATATTCCATGACGGCACAGTCGTCACCAACTCCATAGCGGGTGGAAGAGTTTTTCAGCCGGATATTTTCTGTCAGGTGTTTGATAAGCCCGAACTCTCCGAGCGTAGAGATTTCTGTCCTGTATGTTTCTTGCATAAATTTATGGGCTTTAAGCGCGGTTTATCATCTCACGCATAATCTCGGCCATAAGGGGTTGTACGGCATCGGCAGCTTTCTGTACTTCCTCGTGGCTGACTTCCACAATCTTTCCTTCCACTCCGAGGTCGGTGATGACACTGATACCGAAGCATTTGATTCCGCAATGATTAGCTACGATGACCTCGGGTACGGTCGACATACCCACCGCATCGGCGCCCCAAATGCGGAACATTTTATATTCAGACGGAGTTTCGAAAGTCGGTCCTTGTGTAGCGAGGTATACGCCTTGCTGTACCTTGATTCCTTTCTCTTCGGCAATGGCGAGTGCTTGCTGGATGAGTCCCTTGTTGTAGGCTTCCGACATATCCGGGAAACGGGGACCGGTCGGGAAGTTCTTACCGCGTAGCGGATTCTCCGGAAGTGCGTTGATTTGGTCGGTGATTATCATCAGATCGCCAATTTCAAACTTGGGGTTGGTGCCGCCTGCAGCATTGCTGACGAACAAGGTTTTGATACCCAGCTCATACATGACACGAATGGGAAAAGTGACCTCTTGCATGGTGTAGCCTTCATAGTAATGAAAGCGGCCTTCCATGGCCAGAATGTCTTTGTCTCCCAGTTTTCCGAAGATAAGATTACCCGAATGCCCTTCTACCGTAGAGACTGGGAAGTTGGGAATTTCTTTGTATGAAATGCGGGTCGCATCTGTGATTTCGTTGGCCAGTTTACCTAATCCGGTACCTAAAACGATAGCCGTTGTGGGGCTTGTTGTCATCCTACTTTTTAGCCAGGATGCTGTTTCTTGAATTTTTGAATACATAACCAGTAATGTTTTCGTTAAACGATTCTTGTTGATTTTGCAGTATCTCTATTTCGACCGGCAGGGCATAGAGAGATTTTCTAACCTCTTCGCTCAGGCCGTTGAGGTCCTTCAGGCGGGTCGCATCTTTTTCAGTGGTTACAATTAGCTTCGGCGAGGACATTCGGGCGTAAGTCTCATTGATTAGGGCTACGTCTTTGGCCGAGAAGTAATGGTGGTCGCCGAAAGAAAGCGGCGTGATATCCGTTTCATAATGTTCGAGGTCCATTTTCATTTGTTCCGGCGAAGCGATGCCTGTAAGCAGCAAGACATGCTTGTGGGGCAGCAACTCGTCCAAAGGATATTCTTCCTCTTCGAACAACGGTATGAGACGGCTGTATTTCAGTGTTGAGAAGAACAGCTTCTGGTAGGGATACAACTTTAGTGCCTTACTGATGACCCGGAATCCCATGGGCTTGATGTCTTCCGGGCATTTGGTTACGATTACGATATTGGCCCGGTCTTTTCCTTCTTTCGGTTCGCGCAAACGTCCTGCGGGGAGCAACTTGTCATCGCAAATCAAGCGATGGTAATCTACTAACAGGATGTTGATACCTGGTTTTACATAGCGATGTTGGAACGCGTCGTCTAACAGGATGACTTCTGTCCCCGGTGCGATTTGCTCGTCGCATAACCGTTCAATTCCCCGGCGGCGGTTTTTGTCCACAGCGACATAGACATCTGGAAACTTTTGTTTCATCTGATAAGGCTCGTCGCCTATGGCAGGCATAGACGTTTCGGATGTGGCTAAAATGAATCCTTTTGATTTACGTTTGTATCCTCGACTCAACACGGCCACTTTATGCTTCTTTCGTAACAGGCGGATGAGATATTCCGTATGTGGTGTTTTCCCGGTACCGCCTACGGTGATATTGCCGACCGAAATAACGGGTATGTCGTAACTTTTGGATTTCAGGATTCCCATTTCGAAAAGCTCGTTGCGAATCCTTACGCCTATTCCGTAAAGCCAAGCTACCGGCAACAACCATTCGTTGATTTTGATTAAGTCTCCTTCCATGACGGTTTAGTTGATAAAGTTCGGCTCATACGGTATCCGGGCTTGCAGGACGCTCATTTGCCGGATCTGTCTCAGGTTCATTAGTGGGGCGTAATATGTTCCGAGGGTCTCTTGTAAGGCCGTGTTCAGATAGTCCTTTTTCTGTTGGTCAAACAAACCCTCGTACCAAGGGGACGGAGTCGGTGCGTATTCCGTATGGTAATCTTTTATTTTGGCTAATGAAGCAGCCTTTTTGATGGCGGTCTGGAGGTTGCCGTTGGCATCGGCCAATCCGTTTTCCACGGCCTGCCGTCCGGTCCAGACCCGTCCTTCGGCCAGTTTTTCCACTTGGCCGGTTTTCATGTTCCGTCCGTCTGCTACACGTTCGGTAAACAATTTGTAACCCCGTTGTATATATCCTTGCATCATTTGAGCTTCCGAAGGATTGAATGGGCGTGCAGGCGTACCGAAATCGGCGTGTGCATTGGTCTTTACAACATCGAAATGCAGGCCTAATTTGTCGCTGAGCAGTTGGCTTGCGTCGGGAATGAGGCCGAAAATGCCGATGCTTCCGGTCAACGTAGTCGGTTCGGCCACGATATAGCTGGCGGCGCAGGAGATGTAGTAACCGCCCGAGGCTGCCATTCCACCCATGGATACGACCACGGGTTTGGCTTCACGGAGTAATTTCACTTCATGCCATATCTGTTCGGAGGCGTAAGCGCTTCCGCCTCCGGAATTTACGCGAAATACTACTGCTTTGACCGATTCGTCTTCACGCAGTGTTCTCAGGTCGCGGCATACGGTTTCTGCGTCTATCACATTTTCGCTCCATTCTGTTTTTCGGTCTACGATGTCTCCGTATGCATAGTAGACTGCAATCTTATCACCTTTTTTCGGGGTTGCTTCGGTGGCAGCCGCCAGTTCTTTCACACTGACGAGGGGCAGGGCACCTTTGTCCTTTCCGGTTTTTGCGCGTAACATTCGGCTTATCCCGTCGATATAGCAAAGGCTGTCCACCATGCCGTTCCGTACCAGTTCTTCTGCGGAACGGAATGTGAGCATGCTGTCTGCGTATTCGTTCAACAAGTCCTTCTTGATGGAGCGCGAGCGGGATACGTCCGTCAGCATGGTTTGCCAGATGTCGTTCAGGTAGGACGTGACCTGTTCGCGGTTGGCGTCACTCATTTGGGTGGCAGTAAACGGTTCCACGGCCGATTTGTAGCTGCCTACTTTGAACACTTGCATCTTAATGCCTATCTTTTCCAACAGGTCTTTGTAAAAAATAGGCTGCGAAGCCATACCGCACCAGTTCACCTGTCCCTGTGGATTAAGGATGATGCTGTCGGCTATGCTGCAAATGTAGTAAGCTCCTTGGGTATAGTTGTCTCCGTATGCGATGATATATTTGCCGCTTTTCTTGAAATCGGCGAGGGATTCCCTGATGTCTCGTATCATGGCGGGAGTTGCTCCCAAGAGGGTTTGTGCTTCTATATATATACCGTCTATGTTCGGATTTTCTTTAGCACCTTGGATGGCTGTCTGTATTTCTCTCAGACTGAGGGTGGGGTAAGTACTGCCGAACAGGTCTCCGAGAGGATCGTTCGGTGCATCTTCCTGTAATTCGCCGTTTAGCGTCAGGCGAAGTACGGATTGGGGTTTGATGGATGGGGCGGCACTTTCCACGGTCATCATCCCCGCAATGGATAGGATGCCTAATATGAAGAGGGCTATGCCGGCCAGAAACAAGCCACAGAGCGTGGCCAAAGTATATTTGACGAAATCTTTCATACGTTGTATAAAGTAGGTAAAGCTACACAATTACGCAAATGTACAATAATGTCTACGATTTACAAACGTTATACCTTATAATAATATTTAAATTGGTTTCGTCGGAGGGATAAAACTCAGTATGGGAAATTGCTTGTGTTATGGATTTTATGGAGATGGCCTTGGAGGAATCTACTTTTTTACGTGAGGATGTAGTGCGGTAGTCGTTGTGTCATTTAGTCAGAGTATCAAGTTGTTCCTTATAGAAATATGTTATTGGTTTTTGGAAATGCGTTTCGGGGCGTATTGAGTAACAGCAGGGTGTTAGGGGGAGTTATGGGTAAAATTATATTTTGTGTATATATGCATGTATGGTTTGTCGGTTTTATGCGGTTTTGGATGAAGATTTGCTCATTAAAGAATGATTCCTTCCCCTGCTCTCCGCTCCTTTCCTCTCCTTCTTCTTCCATTTAGAAAAAAGTTCCCTCTTAAATCGTGCATGATTTCGAGTGTTAAATATATGTTTTACAGCATATTCCTTGTTTGTTTAGGGAAGTTTTCCTAAATTTGCAGGAGTTTCCGCTTGAAAAAAAGTGGCCATAATATTTGGTGTTTACGGTAAAAGTGTCTACCTTTGCACTCGCTTTCGGGAAGCAAGGCCTTTTGGGTTTGTGCGGATTGGGAGTGTAACAATAGAAAGAGTTCATTGAAAGTCTTACATAAAGAGAGAAAGTA
>OJOD01000040.1_pt1 | contig 139235 bp, 135 predicted proteins | sample 1598221 | NCBI WGS metagenome assembly OJOD01 (sample SAMN03922464, study PRJEB24848) | human gut metagenome | isolation source: stool sample | host: Homo sapiens | place: Germany | collected 2010-11 | reverse complement strand
GTTTCCAGAATCCCTGTCATTTCATAATAACCATTTTTCTGACAGAAAAATCCGGCAGCGGCAGTTACGATTCCCATCGTAAAAAGGATTCCTTTATGGGTATTCACGCCTTCTGTCGCGTCAAACATCTTCTGCTCTGCCAGAATCCCGATGGATCTTATTTTTGCAAAAAGGAGCTCCGGATCCTTTGTCCAGCGAGCTCCTTCTTCATACATCTGTCCCATGTAAGGAACAATCGCACAGGTACTTTTCTCAAATGTCCGGTAATCCATATCCTGATGCGCTCCATTATCCTGAAGATCCACAAGTCCGGGTTTTGGCGTTGTGTAGACCTCTCCCAAAAGCGCATGCTTCATATAGCGTTCTATTTTTTCCGTTCCTTTTTTTCGTACTTCTGTGCCATTCATCTTTCCTCACTCCTATGCCTGTTCGATGTAGTCATCTACCATTTCAAACAATTTCTGCTCTTTTACTTTTTCTTCCTTTGTCACATGTCTTCCCGGCACTTCATTCATTTTCATAATATAGCTTCCAAAAAGTGTTCTCATTTCTACTGGGATATGTTTTTCTGCTGTCATCATTTTTCATTTCCTCCGTTTTCGTTGTCTGCGTATCAAAAATATCATTTATCTTTTTGACACCTGCATTATTTTATTGCCGTTATTACTTTTCCTATCTTTACTATAGCAAAGGTCTCCCTGTAAATCTAATTCACAATCGTTATCTGGATATGCCGAAAATGAATATGGCGCCGGCAGATAAAAACCTTCTTTGCAAAGACTTTAAATGGAGCTCTGATGTCCGTGAAATCCCCTGACAAAATGGAGAAATCCCGCCTGGCAAGGAAATGCCCGGCGGGATCAGGTTATCTATCATGACATTGATTGGATACGTGTTTTATTTTCTGTTTCTGTTGTAATTGATCAGGCATCCTGCTTCTACGATCTCACGCTCGATGTCGGTCATTGGTGCGGTGTAAAGGTGGATTTCTTTTACGTCGTCACCGATCACATATGCTTTTACGTCATCCATTTTGTTTTCAGAAAGCTGTGTACGGATATTTGGAATATAGATATAAGATCCTACTTCGAATTCCGGTTCATCCTTCATCTGGAATGGGATCATTCCCCAGTTCATAACATTGGAACGATAACGTTTTGTTGCATATTCTTTTGTGATATTTGCAAGTCCTCCGATGACTCTCTGACAGCTTGCAGCCTGCTCTCTGGCCGATCCGTCACCAGGTTTTACTGCGTAAACCATACTTCCGACTTCTGTCTCTTCCGGTTTTACAGCTTCCTGATCTTTAATGGTATGGATTTTTGCAAATACATCCTGAAGTTCTGGTTCTTCTGCAAGGATATCTTTTCCGGCTACTCTTGCTTTTTCAATCTTGTCTACTGCTTTTGAGCGTCCTACATATTCCGGATCACGTCTGGAAAGTGTAAATTCGGCAAGTCCAAGCGGATTTGAACGGTAAGAAGAAGTTTCTCCGGATGGAATCAGTTCGTCTGTTGTTGTAACAGAATCCATGATCTTTGAGCATACCTTCAGAAGAATGTTTTCTGTAAGCGGGCTCATTTCCGGCCAGTCTTTGATATTTGGTCCGTATACCAGAGATTTCTCTTCGTCACCTTTCTGGTATCCGTAGTATACACGTTTTTCATAAATAGAACCGTCAAATGTGTATTCCGGAACATCTCCCCAGCAGTCCAGGATTTCAGCAGATGTAAGAATACCACCGTTTGCTGCGGTTGCTGCGATGGAACGTGCATCCATAAGTGCAACAGCTGACATCTGTCCATTACCCGGTTTAGAACCTTCACGGTTCGGGAAGTTTCTGGTTGTATGACGGATACTGAGTCCATCATTACATGGTGTGTCGCCTGCACCGAAGCATGGTCCACAGAATGCAGTACGAATGATTGCTCCTGCTTCCATCAGGTCTGCGATCACGCCCTGTCTTGTCAGGTTGATGAATACCGGCTGAGATGACGGATAAACTGCAAGACTGAATTCTCCGTCTCCTGTGCTCTTGCCTTTCAGTGCATGAGCTGCTTCTACTACGTTTGTGTAGTTACCGCCGGCACATCCTGCGATGACTGCCTGCTGTACCTGAAGTCCCTTGTCCGTGATCTTGTCCGTCAGATGGAACTGTGCTTTGCCCTGGGAAATCTTTTCTGCTTCTACTTCTACATCGTGAAGGATGTCTTTTAAGTTGGCATTCAGTTCATCGATTTCGTAAGTGTTGCTTGGATGGAACGGAAGCGCGATCATCGGTTTTACGGTTGAAAGATCTACATAAACTACGCCATCGTAGTAAGCAACATCTGCCGGGTTCAGTTCTTTGTATGAATCTGCTCTTCCGTGGACCTTCAGAAATCTGTGTGTCTCTTCATCGGTTCTCCAAATGGAGCTCAGGCAGGTTGTCTCTGTAGTCATAACATCAATTCCGTTACGGAAATCCGTTGTCATAGTAGATACACCAGGTCCTACGAATTCCATAACTTTATTCTTCACGTAGCCGTTTTTGAAGACAGCTCCGATAATTGCCAGAGCAATGTCCTGCGGACCTACCCACAGATTCGGCTTTCCGTCGAGGTAGATTGCAATGACATCCGGACATGCCACATCATAAGTATCACAAAGGAGCTGTTTTACCAGTTCTCCACCGCCTTCTCCGATTGCCATGGTTCCGAGTGCTCCGTAGCGGGTATGGGAGTCTGATCCGAGGATCATCTTCCCACAGCCTGCATGCATCTCACGCATGTACTGATGGATAACCGCAATGTGTGGCGGAACATAGATTCCACCATATTTTTTTGCAGCGGAAAGTCCGAACATGTGGTCATCCTCGTTGATGGTTCCGCCGACTGCACACAGTGAATTATGGCAGTTTGTGAGCACGTAAGGAATCGGGAATTTCTCCATGCCTGAAGCTTTTGCGGTCTGAATGATTCCTACGAAAGTGATGTCGTGAGATGCCATAGCATCAAATTTGATTTTCAGGTTATCCATATCGGCAGCAGTATTGTGCGCCTCCATAATTCCATATGCGATTGTGCCTTTTCTGGCCTCTTTTTTATCTGCTTTCTTTCCTGTAAGCTGTTCTACTTTTGCGCCTTCTGACTCCGGAACGATCTCTGTTCCATTTACAAGATAAGCGCCTCCATTATAAAGTTTTACCATATCAACAATTCTCCTTACTCTGCAAATTCAAACGGTTTTACCTGGCGTACAACGTCCATAACTGTGCCATCTCTTGCCTCGATGATTCCCACAATCCGGTCACCGAACTGTACTTTTTCCGGTTCCCCGACAATCTCGTAAGCCATATCACGAAGTTCTTCAATGGTGTAAAGTGGAATGGAATCCACACCCTTTAATGCTTCTAAGAGGTCTGGTCTTCTCGGATTGACTGCCACACCGTAATCGGTTACAACGATGTCCACAGATTCTCCCGGTGTGGTTACGGTTGTAACCTCAGTACAGATTGCCGGGATTCTTCCCTGAAGAAGCGGTGCGATCACAATCGTACATTTTGCTCCCATGGCTGCATCCGGGTGTCCGCCCTGCGCTCCGGTGATCATACCATCCGATCCTACAACAACGTTGACATTGAAGTTTACATCGACCTCCAGTGCCGCAAGGATAACATAGTCCAGTTTATTGACATATGCGCCTTTGTTAAATGGATTTGCATATGCACCTGCACTGATCTTGTGATGGTTCGGATGTACCACAGATTTAACTGCATCCATATCGAAATCCTGTGTATCAAGGAGGCATCCAACCAGTCCTTCATTTAACAGATCTACCATCGGTTTTGACATTCCGCCGACTGCAAATCCCATCTTGATCCCGCGTTCCTTCATGATCTTTCCAAGGGAAATTGCAGATGCGATGGAAGCTCCGCCGACACCAGTCTGATAAGCAAATCCGTCTTTGAAATATGGGGTATTTGCCACAACCTGTGTACAGTATTCTGCCATCATCAGTTTTCTCTGGTCTGTGGTTGGTTTTGCTGCTCCGGTTGCGATCTTTTCCGGAATACCGATTGCATCAACCACGCATACATAGTCTACTTTTGTCATTGCGATATCTGCCGGATAATTCGGGAATGGAACCAGGCAATCTGTAACTGCAACAACTTTGTTTGCGTGGTTTCCGTCTACGAAAGAGTAAGAAAGCACTCCGCAGTCGCTCTTTCCGCCTGTTCCGCGGCAGTTACCATAATCATCACAAGTCGGTGCTCCAATGAAAGAAATATCGATAGTTGTCTCGCCTGTCTGGATGGCTCTTACACGTCCGCCGTGGGAGCGCATGGTTGCGAGTCCTTTTAATTTACCCTGTGAAATGGCTTCTCCGATCTTTCCACGTACACCAGATGACTGGATATTTGTGATGGTTCCGTCTTCGATATAAGGTACGATTTCATCGTGTGCCTGTCCAAGAGAGCTTGCGCAGATAGTAACGTCCTTGATTCCCATTTTGTGTACTTCATGCATAACCATGTTGACAATTAAGTCACCGTTACGGAAGTGATGATGGAATCCAAGTGTCATTCCGTCATGTGCGCCACATTTTACCAGTGCTTCGTGTATTGAGCTTACCATCTTGCTTGTGTCATGGTTCATGACAACTTTTGTGATCGGTCCTCTCTTCTGGAACTCGGTTCCATCTTTATAATAATTTCCCTGAAATACTTCTTTTCCTGTGATTTCCAGAATTTCTTCCGGAATCTCTCTGCCTACTGCATTTTTCATCTTACAGATCCCCCTTATACACACCGGATGCTTTTGCAAGCTCAATTGTTCGTTTTGCTCCGTCATAGAATGCGATATCGATCATCTTTCCGTCTACGGTAAATACGCCGATTCCCTGTGATTTCTTGGTATCAATTTCACGGACTACCTTTTCTGCGAAAATGATGTCTTTCTGTTTTGGTGTAAAGATCTCATGTACGATCGGGATCTGCCTCGGGTTGATGATTGATTTTCCGTCAAATCCCATCAGATGAATGTTTTCCACATCCTGGCGGAATCCATCCATATCGTCCAGATCTGTGTAAACAGTATCGAAGCACTGTACACCAGCGGCTCTTGCTGCGATCACCATGTTCTGTCTTGCTCCCATCAGCTCAATACCGGTTCCTGTGATATGCGTCTGAAGATCTTTGGTGTAATCCCCACCGGAAAGTGCGATACCAAACATTCTTTCGGATGCTTCACAGACCTCAAGGGCATGCATGACACCTCTTGCAGATTCGATCGCTGACATGATCAGAACGCTTCCTTCTTCCCGTCCGAAATCTTTTTCTGCTTTGATGATCTCATCTTCTACAATCTTGACATCTTTTGCAGATTCTGTTTTCGGGATACGGATGGAATCGCATCCACCTGCTACTGCACAACGGATATCTTCTTTCCAGTAAGGAGTGTCAAGTCCGTTGATACGGACAACCCGTTCACATCCTCTGTAGTTGATGGTCTTTAATGCGTGATAAAGAGAAAATCTTGCTGCATCTTTCTGGTTCTCTGCAACTGCATCTTCCAGATCTAACATGATGGAATCCGGTTTGTAGATATATGGATCTTTGATAAGTCCCGGTTTCTGTGCATTTAAAAACATCATGGTTCTTCTTAAACGTTTCTTATTCGGATTCATTATTTGATTGCACCTCCCCATGGTAAATTCTCGATCTGTCCGACACTTCTGTAAGCTGCGCCTTCGATTCTTGCTTTGATCGTGCAGTCAAGTGCGCCCTTGTCTATGATTGTGATCTTTGCATCTTTGATTTCAAGATTGTCCAGTGTTTCAAATACCACCTTGCGAATCTGATTTCCATACTGATTGATCACTGCGCTTTCCAGTTCAAAATCAATCTTTCCGTTTCCTGGTTCAATCGTTACCTGGCAGTCACTCGATTCCAGAGTTCCTGCAATGGCCGGTTTCCTGATTTCCATATTGCTACCTCCGTGAAAATTACTTACTTGTTTTTCTTGTTTTTATTGTAACGCGGGGTAGGGGAAAAGAAAAATTGTTAAAAAGAATGATGCTATACCTTTTTGGAATGTGGGAAAATGTTCCAGGGGGACGACATCCGGGCGGCATATGGGGAGGAAGTGCGGTTTCGGGAAATGATAACTCTAAAGGTGCGGCACATTTGTTAAGAGCAATTTCAAAAATCCATAACTCGCCGTTCCGGCTCAAACAGATGGATTTTTGAAATTAACACAAATATGCTGCGCCTTAAGAGTTATGACATCCCCCTGCAAATGCACTTCCTCCCCATATGCCGCCCGGATGCCTGATGTCTGGAAGCATTTTACATTCTGAGAGTTCAATCGCAAAGATTTAGTTTTTGGTGAATGTAAGTCAACTTGTTACATTTGCTTCGATTACCGCGCGTCCGTTTTTTTGAAAGAAGAGGCTATCAGGTTGTGAACGAACATCCGTCTTATACAAGCACTTTCACCTCTCCTGGCTGCGATATTGTAGTACAAAATAAAAATTGGCTGCAGCGTATTTTGCACGATGAAGATGAGACTCAAATCATTGTGGAAGCCATTGCTGACACAATGATTGCTTTCAGAGGCTCATCGGAATGGTTCGTGCAACTAACGCTACAGCCAATCTTTATTTTGTACGGAAACTACGCCAACCACATCAACTACGCAATCCACCCATACACTCCGATTACTGCCATGATCGCAAGTACAGCAAGTGCGATAAAGGACACTGCGAACAATTCTACGAACAGTCTGTTCTGCGGGAATTTCTCTTCCGCACCTTCCTGCTGGGCTACGCCTGCCATGATGAGTGCGCCGGTTGTGGATATCGGGGTAAATCCAGATACGGTTCCTCCGATTACAATAACCGATACCAATTCCACTGCTCCAACTCCAAGTCCGGATGCAAGACCACTTGCAGTCGGGATCAGTGTCGGGAACACTACGCCAAGGCCTGAGCTGAAGAACGACATAAAGCCTGCCGTGATCGCCATGATCATTGCTGCGGTACGGTGTCCCATGATCTTTTCAAGACCTGCGACCATGATGTCGATACCACCTGAGAGAGAAATGACGTTCATCAGGATTCCCACCCCCAGGACCATCAGAATTACATTCCAAGGGATTCCTTTGATTGCTTTCTTTTCCTCTCCGCAGTCAAGCACGATCAATACAGATCCTACAAGGAAGCCTGTAAGTCCCACATTCCATGAGAAGAACAGGACACCGACTGCAAGGATCAGAAGTCCTGCAAGGGACAGCCACTGTTTTCCATTAAATTTCGGAAGTGCTTCCTCTGTTTTGTCCTCACGCTTTTCTACTTTCCAGCCTTTATAATAGATGTATACCAGCACTGCGACAATCAGCGCAGTAATCGTCAGTGAAATCATAATCGGAATTGTATTTCCGGTAAGTCCCTGTTCTTCCATCAGCTCGCGAACAACGGCAGATTCCGGAGTCAAAGGACTCATTCTTCCGGACATTACGCCCAGATCTCCAATGATTGCTGTCATAATCGGGTTGATCCCTGCGGATATGGCTACCGGGATTGCAATCACCGGAATAATCGCAAGCGATGGAATCGCTCCAGGTCCAACTGCGCAGATCAGGAATCCGAGAATGTACATTACAAACGGAATCAACGCTTTTTTCTTTCCAACCAGCCCTACCATTTTACGGGCAAGCAGTTCCAGTGTTCCGTTGCTGTTGATGATTGCGAACAGATATGTGATTCCAACCATCTGAATAAATAAGGAGGAACTGAATCCGCTTAAGATTTCCTTCGCATCCAGCCCAAATACCAGTCCGAGTACCATAGAAAATCCCATACACAGGATTCCTACATTTACATTGCGGACGAAACCGATGATAATAGCTGTAAGCAGTGCAATCAGTGAAATAATACCTAAATTCATTTATTCTTCCTCCTTAACGAAATGTGATACAGACTGGACTTCCGGTTTCAATGATCCGAAGTGTCGGTGTCATCCATCCGGTCACGGAATCAAATTCAAATTCGATGATCGTATCACTGTCTTCATTTGCCACATAACATTTTCCATTGTCCCCGAAGCAGAAAAATCGCGGTGTTTTTCCAAGGCACGGGAAAAATCCGGTATTTTTCATGTATCCGGTTGTCGGATCAATCCGGTATACTGCCATGCTGTCGGTATAACGGTTGGATACAATCACATATTCTCCACTCGGATCGATCATCACTTCACTTGCATCGGAATATCCGGTTACAGTTTCCGGTACCGTAGAGAGTTCCTGCAGTGCTTTCATCTTTCCGGTATTTTCATCAAACTGGAAGTACAGCACTTTATTGCCTTTTTCCTCACACATGTATACCCAACGGTTATTCGGGTGAACTGCCGCATGTCTCGGCTCATCCCATGTACGCGCCATAAAACGGTCTGTCTCGGTAAATGCGCCTGTTTCATGATCGTATTTCAGTGCTCGTATCTGTCCGTATCCATTGACACGTCCTTGTGCACAGGCAAAAATATAATTTTTCTTCTTATCCCAAAGACACTGGTGAATTGTTGATACCTTTCCCTCTTCTTTTCCATCATAAGTAAACTTCTGTACCACTTCTCCTAAAGAACCATCATCATTTCTCCGAATCGTGTAAAGTGTTCCACCCTGAAGCGTTGCCACGATCACATGTTTATTTTCTGCATCCACTGTGATATCAACTGGATTCTTCCCTCCGATATCTACCTTGTTTATAAATTCCAGCATGCCGTCTTCTTTGATCCGGTAAGATGTCACAAATGTAAAATCTCCATGTACACTGTACAGATATTTCTGTTCATTATCCATACACTGAAAGCTTGGATTTTCTTCTGTTTTCAGGCACTGGATCTCTTTCCATTCCCCTGTGTACTCTGAGATCTCATATACCTTTAATCCTTCTCCTCTTGCATTTCTTTCTTTGGTTGTCCTGCATCCTACATATGCATATTTCATACCATTTTACCTCCTTAACAGTTCTCGTATATCTTTCCTGTTCTTTAAGTAAATTGTACGTCATTTAATACAAAAACGGAAATTCGGAATAAGACTAGAAAAGCCATTCCAAAACGGAATGGCTTTTAATTGACTTGATAATATTTTTCGACAAATGTTACAAAATCCATAATATCCTGGGACTGATAACATTTTTCAGATAACATGATCCAGACATTCCGCGAGATCTGCTCTCCGTTGCGGTCGCAGATCGGGATTCTCTGAAGCTTTTCCTGATTGATTTTCCAGTCTCTGCCAAAGACAAAAGTAATTCCCAGTCCCTGCTCCACCATCTCAATTGCAATATCCGCATACGGTACATACTGTGCTTCATGTGGCAGGTTCCCGAACTGGCTCTTCCACCACTGATCCACACTGAGTTTAACAATCGGATTTAAAAAAGACTGGATCAGAGGCTGACCCTCCAGTTCATCCAGCTTCATCCCCTTAGGTGTTACCACGAAAAGATCTTCTTTCAGCAGACAGGTTTTCTCACCCAGATACGGATAATCTCCGCAGATAATGGCAATATCTACCGACCCATCGATCAGCTGACGTATCAGGGCATCACTGGAATTGGCACAGGTCTTGATCTGCAGTGCATTGATTTCTTCCGTATACGCTTTCAGAAGCGCCGGCATATGCAGTCTTCCAAAAGAATTTGGCACCCCAATCTTTAACAGCTCTTTTGAAGTTTTCTTATCCGAAAAATGCTCTTCGATCTCTTTTAAAAAATCCAGCATGATACTGGACTTTTTCACCAGATAGCGCCCTTCATCCGTAAAAATAACACCTTTGCTACTTCGCTTTACCACTTCCACACCCCACTCATTTTCAATTGCCTTGATCCTTTTTGTGAGGGCAGGCTGCGTCATATAAAGTGCTTCCGCTGCTTTCGTCATGCTACGCTTTTCATAAAGCATCTTTAAGATCATCCAGTCTATGTTTTTCATTGTTCTTCTCTCCTACCGGTAGGATGGTTTTATCGCAACTTCCCGCTCAATGTATTCAATAAATTCTTCAAGCGTTCTGGAAATCCTTTTATTCTTGGAATAAACAAACCAGGTATTACGGATCACTTCAGTTCCATCTGTCTTTACCAGAGGTGTCAGGCAGAGATTGTACTCATTCTGGAAATCATCCGGCAGGAAACAGCAGGTATATCCAAGTCCTTTATTGATCAGCTGCCACGCAAAGTCAATATAACCAACCGCCATACCAGCCGGTGCTTCTGTTTGAAAACGATCCTCCCACCAGCTGTTCAAAAGCTCCTGTGTGCGGTCATTGGTCTTATAGCCAATTCGCTGCATCTTCGGCAAATCTTCAATATCCACCGGCTCTTTTGTGACCAGATACCCCCGGTTCTGTGCCACCAGCACCTGATGCACCGCGCCTTCATAATCCCCACGGATAAATCCTACATCGATGGAATCCTCAAGCATTTTGCGGAACAGGATATTGCTCTGCTCGTTGATGATTTCAAACGTTGTGTGTGGATGTTCTGATGTATAACGGAACAGAATATCCGATAACGTATATTTGCTGTATGTATAAGAAGAGCCGATCAAAATACTGTCTTTGGTCTTCTCCTTGAATTCTTCCAGCTTCTCTTTTGTTTCTTTCATGAATTCCAGATACTTTTCTGCTCTCTGTGCCAGATACTCCCCCTCCTGGGTAAATTCAAGTCCCTTCGGAGTCCGGTTTACGATGGGAGTCTGAAACTCCGTTTCCATATGCTGCAGCCTCTTGGTCAGTGACGGCTGCGTCATATAAAGTAGGTTCGCCACCTTTGTCATATTCGGATTTTTATATAACTCATAAAGAATTTCCCAATCTGAATCTTTCATTTGTGTTTCCCCTTTTCTTTTGCAATTTTTGACATTACTATTATTTTAACAAAAGAAAAGTATCCGCACAATACTTAAATAGAATCGAGTAGGCTGACTCCTACTCGATTCGTATACTTTGTACACTATCTCGCTTAACAGCTCGATGATGTACATTCGCCAAATACAGATTCTTGTGCAAGCACAAATCTGTACTTGGCTCATCGTATACACAAAAAACGGAGCCAGAACTTTTTCCCGGCTCCGCCCTTCTATCCGAATATCCAGAAGAAATGCACTGTCTGTAACAGTTTTCTCCCATACTCTATTTTGCTGCTTTTAATTTCTGGATGGTTTCAATCAGATAATCGGTAAATTCTGCTGCGCTTGCGTCCTCTGTAAATGTTGTAAGAACGACCTTTCGCTCTGTTACGGTACAGATATTCATTGCTTCTTCCAGAAGGACGTTGCGGTCTGCATATCCGATGTGAGCCAGCATTTGTCCCATTGCACGGATCAGACTGCTTGGATCTGCATAATTTCCTCTTCCATGGCTCATCAGATACGGAGCCGTTCCGTGGATGGCTTCAAATAATGCATAGTGATTTCCGATATTAGATGAAGATGCAGTCCCAAGTCCTCCCTGGTGTTCTGCAGCCACATCTGTTACGATATCTCCGTAAAGGTTTGGAAGTACGACAACTTCGATTCCCTTGTTGAATTCCGGATCCAGCATTTTTGCGCACATTGCATCTACAAGTCTTTCCTGGATCTCGATTTCCGGATATTCCTCGCCTACTTTACGGACAGCTTTGATGAAATTACCGTCTGCAAGCTTTACGATATTTGCTTTTGTTACGATCGTTACATTCTTCTTGCCGTTCTTTCTTGCAAATTCAAACGCAGCACGGGCGATTCTTTCACTTCCCTGTTTGGTCTGTACCTTAAAGTCAACTGCAAGATCTTCATTTACCTGGATTCCTTTATTTCCCCAGATATATTCTCCTTCGATATTCTCACGGAAGAACGTCCAGTCAATATTCTTGTCCGGAATCTTGATCGGGCGGACTGCTGCGAAAAGTTCCAGAGATCTTCTAAGGAGACTGTTTGCACTTACCAGGTTCGGAAGTCCGTCTCCTGCTCTTGGTGTTACCATTGGTCCTTTTACCAGAACATCACATTTTTTCACTTCTTCAAGAACATCTGCCGGAAGACTTTCCATCTTTGCCACACGGTTTTCGATGGTCATTCCTTCGATTTCACGAAGCTCGATCCTTCCTGATCCGATTTCTTTGTCTGCAAGTTCTTTTAATACACGGATTGCCTGTTCCATGATGATCGGTCCGATTCCGTCGCCCGGAAGGATGCCGACTACGATCTTGTCAAGCTTGTCAAAATCAACCGGCTTTTCGCCCTGTTTCATTCTCTCGATCCGTTCGTATTCGCCTTTGATCAGTTCTCCAAATGCTTCCTGTGCTTTTTTAATATCTTCCATGTTTATGCCTCCTGTTTTTCCTGCTCGGCGAGCTGTTTCTTTAAATAAGCGAGCTGTCCGCCGCTGAGTACAACCTCTACTTCGTTGTCACTAAGATCTAAGTTTACTTCAAAATCAAATCCTTTGGTCTTATCGGTTACGGTCACTTTTCTTGTCGGGATCTGGTCTAACAGATTGTTGAATTCCAGTTCGTCTTCCTGATCGATCTTATCGTAATCAGAAGGATCTGCAAACAGCATCGGGATAATTCCGTGATTTACAAGGTTTCCTTTGTGGATACGTGCAATGCTCTTTGCAATGACTGCTTTTACGCCAAGGTACATCGGGTTGATCGCTGCGTGTTCTCTTGAAGATCCCTGTCCGTAGTTCTCACCGCCTACGATGATGCTGCGTCCCATTTCTTTTGCACGGGCTGCGAAATCCGGTGCATAACGGTGGTAACAGTACTGGGACATCAACGGAATGTTGGATCTCATGCTTGAGAATTCTGCACTTGCCGGTGTGATATCATCTGTAGATACGTTATCCAGTGTCTTTAAGCTGACCGGTACACACAAATGCTGCTGCGGTGCTTCCGGAATTGGAAGGAACTTGATATTTGGTCCTTTCACGATTTCCACTTTCTTTGCTTCTTCGATCGGAAGCGGTTTGATGATCATGGAATCATCGATCAGATATTCTTCCGGTTCTGTGATCTTCGCAAGTTCTTTTACATCTTCTCCCATAACATCTTCTGCAGAAGCAAAAGTTCCCATGATTGCAGTTGCTGCTGCACTTTCCGGACTTACCAGATAGATATCTGCAGTCGGATTTCCTGCACGCCCCTTGAAGTTACGGTTGGAAGTACGAACAGCAACTCCGTTTGTTGCCGGTGTCTGTCCGATTGCACAGCAAGGTCCGCATGCGATTTCCAGCATTCTGACACCCGCCTGTAGAAGAATGTCTACATAACCATCTCTCATCAGTTCACGGTAAGTCTGTTTGGAAGCCACTGCACAGGTACAGCTTACATTTTCATTGACATGATGTCCTTTGAATACGGTTGCAGCCTTTGCGATATCTGCATAACTTGCATTGGTACAGCTTCCGATAAATACCTGCTGTACTTTTCTCTTTTCCACGTCTTTGAGCGTCATTACGTTATCCGGCTGGTGTGGACATGAGATCATTGGCTCCAGTTCACTTAAATTGATCTCGATACAGTCATCGTATTCGGCATCCTCATCCGGAAGAAGTTCTACATAAACTTCTTCTCTCCCCTGTGCTTTCAGGAACTTATGTACCTGCTCATCTGCCGGGAAAATAGATGTGGTTGCGCCAAGCTCGGCTCCCATGTTGGAAATGGTTGCTCTTGCCGGAACTTCCAGTTTTGCAACTCCAGGTCCTACATACTCATAGACATTTCCAAGACCGCCCTTGATGGTAACTCTGCGGAGCATTTCCAGAATGATTTCTTTGGTGTTGCATCCCGGTTTTAATTCGCCGGTCAGGTTTACCTTTACGACTCTTGGCATTTTCAGTCTCATCGGTACGCCGGTCATTGCTGTTGCAACATCCATTCCGCCAACTCCGATGCAAAGCATTCCGATGGATCCGCCATGTGGTGTGTGGCTGTCTCCTCCCATGCTGATCTTGCCCGGTGCGCCGAATCTGGATACATGAACGGTGTGGCAGATTCCATTCCCCGGTCTTGATACGTGAACACCAAACTTTTCTGCTGCTGACTGCAGGTAAATGTGATCGTCCGGTGTCATGTTGTTGACATAGAGCAGGTTATGATCCAGATAGCTGACTGAACATTCGGTGCGGATCCGGTCAAGTCCGATCGCTTCAAATGCAAGATATGTCATAACTGCGTTAATGTCGTGGGTAAGTGTCTGGTCTACTTTGATAAAGACTTCTTCGCCCGGTACCATGCTTCCTTTCACGTAATGTGATTCAATAATTTTACGTGTTAATGATTTTCCCATAAGTGACAACCTCCTGAATTACTGTCGTTTCTGTTTTCTATGATTTCATTATAATTGTCCGGCTCCCGAAAGGGAAATTGCATAAAATAATGAGGTTATTCCAAAAAGGAATCCCCCCCATTGCACCAAAAGGTCGGGATTATATCGGAGAAGATCTTGTTATCATTCCCTGCGTGCCGGTAATATTCTAAGCAGCCACACCGTTTTCTTCGGTGGAATGGGCGAACGTCTGGAAATTACCCATCATTCCTACAACTGGGAATGCTTTGCAAATGGTGCCTGCGACTGCGCAATTTACCTTGCCGGTAAAGATTCTGGATTCTATACGATCAAGGATATTCTGCACCTGGATTAAAATCCACTCTAAAAAAGAACTGGTGACACTTTTTATCGTGCCACCAGTTCCTTATTTGCTCAACAATTTTCGATTATAATTGTTCAGACGCCTGCGCTTCGATCTTTCTTTTTGTCCTCATCCTCGTTCATCTCTTCCTTCTGATTGACTTATTTTTATCACATTTTACAAATCTGTTGTTTTTTTCTTCGGAAGGCAGAGACTTAAGATCAATGACACCACAAACACCCCTGCAACTGCATTTCCATTAAAGATATCTCCTACCTCCTTCGGAAATGCGGAAAAGAAGTTTCCGGAAGTCTGTGTCAGTCCAACACCAATACAGAATGCCAGTGATACGATGATCATGGTTCTGTCATCAAACACACACTCTTTGAGCATCTTGATTCCTTCATACATGATCGATCCGAACATCATAACCGTACATCCTCCAAGTACCGCCTGCGGAAGCGAATTGAAAAAAGCTCCAAGCGGCGGGAACAGAGAAGCAAGGATCAAAATCAAAGCCCCCATCAGAATAGTAAAACGGTTGATAACTCCCGTCATAGTGACGAGCCCGATATTCTGACTGAAAGAAGTAAGCGGCAGACATCCAAAGCATCCTGAAATCGCACTGGAAAATCCATCCACGGCAAGAGACCCCTGCAGTTCCTCCATCTTGATATCCCGTCCAAGTGCACCGGTACACACTGCAGTAGTTGCACCCGTTGTCTCCGCTGCCGATACCAGGAATACAATTGCAATAGTAAAGAATGCTCCCAAATCAAAAATCGGTTTATGGGAAGTAAAAAATACAAGCTTTGGAAGGCTGAATACACCAACCTGCTCGATCGTCTTTGTAATTCCTGAAAAATCAACCATCGGTGCAATCCCTGCCACAGTAAATATAATGGACAGAAGATATCCACAGACCAGACCAACCAGTACGTTCAGGTTCTTGTATACACCTTTTAACAGATAACGGGCAGCCAGACACACAACCAGTGTGAAAAATCCGACCAGAAGATGATACCACGCTCCAAAATCTTCTGCTCCGTTTCCACCGCCCCAGGAATCCATTCCTACCGACAAGAGGGAAAGCCCAATCGCAATCACCACACATGCCGATACTACCGGTGTCAGGAACCGTTTCCAGTATTTGGCACTCATTCCTACCAGTCCCTCAAAAATACCTCCGGCGATCACCGCACCAACCATCCCTTCATATCCAAGTTCCGGATTGGTACAGATCATCAGCAGACTACCAAGAAAGGTAAAACTGACTCCCATAACGATCGGAAGCCTGGAGCCAATCTTCCATACCGGGTAAAGCTGCAGACAGGTCCCGATCCCCGCGGCAAACATCGCACACTGCAGAAGCTGCGTAATTTCCGCAGCACTTAAGTGATTCTCCGATCCTCTCACAAATGCCGCACTGCACACGATCAACACCGGTGCCAGATTCGACACAAACATTGCCAGAACATGCTGGAGTCCGAACGGAATCGCCTTTTTTACCGGCACTCTTCCATTCAGACAGTAAATATTTTCCTCACTCACTGCTTTTGTATTTTTCTCTTTATCCATTTTCCTTTTCCCTCATTCTCTTTTTTTATTCTGTCCTAAGCGCTGTCACCGGATCGCTCTTTGCTGCTTTCCTTGACGGAATGATTCCACCGAGCAGGGTAAGCCCGATACTCAAAAGAATCAGCACAATTGCCGGAAGTACTGGTAAAAATGCATTGATTTTGTTATTATCTGCCACCGCATGGATGATCATATTTCCAGGGATTAGAAGCAGCAGTGACAGTCCGATTCCGATCAGTCCGGCACACAGACCAATGATAACGGTTTCTGCATTAAATACCTGCGATACATTTCTCTTAGATGCCCCGATCGCGCGCAGGATTCCAATCTCCTTCTTCCGTTCCAGTACACTGATGTAGGTGATAACCCCGATCATAATTGAAGATACTACAAGGGAAATCGCCACAAACGCAATCAGCACATAGCTGATGATATCCACGATATTTGTCACGGAAGACATCAGTGTTCCGACTATATCGGTATAAGTGATGATCTGTTCCTCTTTTCCTTCTTTTTCCATCCGGCTGTTATAAGAATCCAGGATTTTCACCACTTTTTCCTTGCTCTCAAAATCCATCGGATATATGGAAATCTGACTCGGGTTCGCAAAATCCACGTATCCAAGCTTCTGCAGATTATTGTCATAGGAAGCAGTCGCGCTCATTGTCATGGATGCCATCAGCTCTTTCAGATCATCTTCTGTCATATTCATCTGAAATGCCTTTGCAAATGCATCGGTATCAATCTTCATCGAACTTCCAAGCATGTTCTGCAGCTGGGTTCCCACATTTCCCATGGCAGCCCGCATGGCGTTCCCGATTTCTTCTGTGATCTGAGTGACGATCTGATTCATTGCCGAAGTGATCTGTGTCTCAAGCACATCCGAAATTGCTCGGGTATAAGTTCCCATTGCCTTTGCCATGTAACTTCCCATTGTCGCACTTAACTGGCTCTCCAGCTGATCCATATCGATCACCTCGGAAAGCCCGTTCATCAGACGCTGTTTTCCATCTGCTGTAGCAAGGTAGTTCAGAAAATAATCTCCCATTTTGGTCGGATCTGCTTTTCCATTCGCCGCAGCATATGCCGGATAACTACTCGCCAGTTCTTTTGTCAGTTTTTTCAGCTGGTCAGAAGTAATATTTATCACCGTATCTCCAAAAATCTCCTGCTGCCAGGCATTCATAATCTCTTTTGCTTCCTCGGTCTGTAAATACTCCGCCAGGTATTCTCCAAATTTATCCGGATCTGTATATCCTTTTTCCGCCGCATACTTTTGATATCCTTCCATCACACGCTGTACAAGCTCCTGCATCTGATCAATTGTAATCTTAAACCCACCGGTGCTCTCAATGATCTCCTGCAGATTATCTTTCAGGATCTTCTGCGCTTCATCCGTCATCAGGTAATCCATAAAATCTCTCGCCAGATTTGAATAATCTGCTTCCGGATGGAATTTCACATACTCCTGATAACCTTCCATAACACTCTCAGACAACTTCTGCATTCCACCCGGTTTTACGGTAAGATCCAGGCTTCCGATCATATCGCCAAGATTCATCTGTGGCATACCGGACACGTCAAGACTGATCTGATCCAGATTTATCATCCCCGACAGATCCAGAGAATCCCCACCCATCCGGAATGCATTTTCCAGATTCAGGGAATCTGCTGACAACATATCACCGGAAAATCCACTGTCGTCTAAAACAAATGCTTTCTGAAGTGCATCCTCATCTACCGTAAACAGGCTGTCCGCATCCAGTCCATTCTTCTCTTCTGTCGTCCCGAACGGTTCTCCAGTAAATACATTCTTTGACGGATTTTTCAGCTGATCCTTTACAATCTCACTTTTTGCAGCCTCTTTTGCGACATGCTCAGTAAGTCTCTGCGGATAGCCAATCCCCGGTGTCAGAGCGGAAGCATTTGCATCTTCCGATGCCTGTACGATTCCGACGATTTTAAGTTCTTCGCCCTGATCCACGAGTTTCTTCATATATTCCTTATTATCGGATTTATCCTTCCAGATCTTGTACTGGCTGTCATATTCGTAGCAGTCAGACACATTGACCAGTTTAAAAGTTTTTCCAATAATATCCTCATAGGTATATGTTCCGATATTTGCCGGAGTGTTCACATCTTCTTCATTGATAAATTCCTGGATCATTTCGTCCAGTTCCATCTGATCCCGCAGTCCCAAAGTATAAAGGAGAAAATCACTCATGCCTCCGTCCGAAGTCAGCACCAGTACACATTCATTATAATTCTGCGGCCAGCGTCCCGCCTTCACATCATACTGGTTCTCATAAAGTCCCTCCGTCTTAGGCATTTCATAAAAAACATTCGTACTCATCATCGATGACACCAGACTGTTGGTACTTGCACCAGAGCTGATTCCAAGCAGCTCAAAGGATTTGTCCGGATTCACCTGGCGAATGGAACCATCCTTGTTCTGCCGATAGATTCTTGGTGAAATATTATAAGAATATTCAACGGCACTGGTATAGTCCTCAATTCCACTTTTTCCTCCATCCAGATATTCTTTTAAAGACTTCAGGTCATTGGAATCCATCGTGGAAAACATATTGGTCATCATCTGCATAACCTTGACTTCCCCGTCTTTTTTTGTCTCCTTCTTATCCGAACTGCCCGAACCACTGTCCATATTGCCTACCATCATCGATGTCATATCAAATCCGGTACTCTGGATCTGAAGCGGATACTCGGAAAGAGTCTCTTCTTCAATTGACTTGATGTAGGCATTGACTCCGTTGGAAAGTGCCAGTATCAGTGCAATCCCGATAATTCCAATAGAACCGGCAAAAGATGTCAGAAGAGTCCTTGCTTTCTTCGTCTTTAAGTTATTAAAGCTCAGGGAAAGAGCCGTCAGAAATGACATGGAAGCTTTTCCCATATTCTTATGCTCCGGCTCCTTCATGACCGCTTCATTGACATAAAATTCGTCCGTATCCGAACGGATCTTTCCGTCCTTGAGCGTTACGATACGGGTCGCATATTCTTCAGCAAGCTCTGGGTTATGTGTAACCATTACAACAAGCCGGTCTTTTGCCACTTCTTTTAAAAGTTCCATAACCTGCACACTGGTCGCCGTATCCAGCGCTCCTGTCGGCTCATCAGCAAGCAGAATATCCGGATCATTGACCAGCGCACGGGCGATTGCCACCCTCTGCATCTGTCCGCCTGACATCTGGCTCGGTTTTTTATGCAACTGCTCCCCAAGACCAACTTTTTTCAGAGCCTCAATCGCTCTCTTTTTCCGTTCTTCCTTCCCGATCCCAGAAATAGTCAGTGCCAGCTCCACATTGGCAAGCACCGTCTGATGTGGAATCAGATTATAACTCTGAAATACAAAACCAATTGTATGATTCCGATAGGAATCCCAGTCTCTGTCTTTATATTTTTTCGTAGAAATCCCGTTGATGATCAGATCACCACTATCGTACCGATCCAGTCCACCGATGATGTTAAGAAACGTCGTCTTTCCCTATCCTGTCAAGTAATATCCAAAAAAATATTGAATTTACACAAAAAGAAAGACTGCCTATTTCAGCAATCTTTCATAATAGTTTGAGTTAATCAGAATTACTCGTCTTTTAAAACAATTTTCTTCTCCACTCGATATTTAACCCCATCTTGAAAAACATAATTGTATTCCAGCTTCTGAATATCAAACCAGTCCGTAAAATATGTCAATTTAGGATAAGTATCCCATAAATATTCATCTATATAATCATATCCATCAGAACTGTACTCCATGTTTGGCCCACAAAAAAATACATAACTTTTTCCTCTCCCTACACTGCTATTAAAACATATTCCGTCATATCCTAGGCTTCTTATATATTCTGCTATAACCTGAGTTGCTACATATTCATAGGAATGATCTTCTTTTTTATCATCCACTGGAGAGGTTATCTCTTTAATAAATGCATCAAGAAAATTATTTATCCAACGTAAATCATGATCATATTCTTCGCTGAATATACTTTTGGTAGTAACAAAAGCAACTTGAGAAAAATCAATAATTGTCAATTCTTCTTTTAATACATATTCAGCAACCATTACTGTTGCATCTTTATATCGACATTCTTTATATGCCGTTTCTCTATCTGATGCAACATATAGATATGAAATACCTGCTGGACTCATTCTATTTGTTGTTGCATATTTAGGGGGTGCAGGAGCCATTTCTTTGTAAACCCCTGCATAATCCAGATCATGTAATTTCTCATCGTTCAATTTCCTTGCTCGATAATAAATCGTTCCTGCTTTTATAACAGTATCATATTCTAAAATATATGGTACTAATTCTTTTAAATAATCTCTTCTCTGGCAATCCTTATCTATATCAAAGAATCTATTATAGTATTTTGTAATATACTTGAAAAATTCCCATGTATAATACATTTTTGTTGCCTCAAGGCCATATAAATCATCTTTAAGTACCAAATTACAATTATCTATATCTTCAAATACATCTGATTCCCCTTGCTTTTTTTCTTCAAAACTTAACCCTGAATCTGAAAATATATCTTCCAATATAGTCGTATCTATAACAGCCTCGTTTAAAACATTTTCTTCTTCTACTAAAATATCTCTGATTGAATAAGGAGCTACACTCCTTCCTGTCCGATTGCAATATTGTTTCTCTTCTGAGTCCCAATACGCCCCTGTACCATTTTCTATATCTTCATACGCTTTTTTTAAACACTCTCGGATATAGGCTCCTATTTCTCCTGTAGAAATAATGTTTACTCCATTGGAATTACAATAATCACATTTTCCTACATTCCTCTCCGATAAGATATATTCTTTTAAATACTTATTAGAAAAACATTTTTCACAGCAATACCTCATATCGTTCCCCCGATATTCTTATAAATTTTATTTATATCTTATCAAATATTACTAATCATCACAATCTTATTTATTTCTACTATCCTTGTTCTCAATCTACCGCTGTTTCTGTTGCATTTGAAAGACAAATTTTCCTTTAATATCCTGTCCCTGCATTTCCATCTTTTTTATAAAGATGTGCTGCTGGCTGTCAGTTTCATATTGAATTGCCACACCAAGACCCTTCTTCATAAATGCGGCAACTCCCATATCTACAAAAATCTCCTGCCCTTCTTTCTTCTGAAAACTGATTTTAGGAAAAACCCCTGATAATTTTTCCATAACATACCGTTCCATTTTTTCCAAGCTCTCAAATGGCATAGCCTGTATCCTTTGTAATATCTCCTGCAAACGCTCCTCTCTCATAACACATTTGCAATGATCTACACCAAACACCATAGCAAGGCTGTATCCACAATCCCAGGATACATGTATCTGTCCGCCATCATCTACAAACTGTACAGTTCCTAAATCACCGGGGCTCAGTTTTACATACGGATCAGCTTCCATATCTTCCAACTCTACCCGACACCCCGATGGGTACATATTTCTTAACACAATTCTTTCCGCATTACTTATCACTGTTTTCTTCCTTTCTCCAATCCGGCTACCGTCCCAAAGACTTCTCTGGAACATTTCCCTCCAACAAATACTCTCTTTCTTTATTCCATTCCAGCACCTTTTCCATAGCAGCTTCCAATTGGTCTTCTGTCGGTTCTCTTGTATAGGTTCTATATTCCTGAAAATATTCTTCCAAGGTGTTCTGCTGTATCTCCAGTTCCTCTTTATCATAACAATCCGGCTCTTCCAGATCCTTCAACTCCTGCAAGATTTCCCAGCATTCCAAAACACTGTCTATCTCCCGCATTTCAAGCAGATAAGATAAAAATGTTTCCTCTGGCATAATACTGAAATAGCACCGGTCAAACCATTGCTCAATATACATGAGTTCATCAGAACCATTGGTATGTGTACCACAAATCAAATCTGCAACAAAGTTTTCAAACAGTTCACCGATTGACAGCCCAACTTTTCCAGACTTCCTACAGAGTTCTTCTACTTCGTCTTGATATAACCTGATAGAAATGGTCCGCTGCAGGCTTTTTTCATAGGGCTCTATATCCTCCCCTGCCTCACAAAAATGCAGATGGGTATCCATATAAATGTCTTCCATATCGCAAAATCTCCGGCTCATTGCTACATAGTCTTTATTTTTCAAATCCCACTCCAGCCGGTAATGATGTTCTCTTGCGTGTTCTTCTAAGTCTTTTCTTATGATGTTTCTGGTCGCTTCCGGCAGTTCTGCAATAAAAATGCTTGTATCCGGAACCGCCAATACTCTTTCTTTTACCACATTTGTCCTCCCTGTTTGTAAGCATTCCTTGCCACTGGCTGATTCCCCAGTACATCCATATAGAGGATAATTCCCTGCGGGTCCAGATGTACGGTAATAAATTTCTGTATTTCCTGTAACAGATCATGATCAGAAAACCCAGCCTGACAGCCTATAAAATTCCTGATTTTTTCTACAATATCCTGTTTCCGGAACTCTTGCAATACCAGAATCGGAATCGTGTGCTGACCTCCCATAGCATCATAGGGCAACGCTTTCCGCAATTCTTCCAAGAGATACCTGTAATAATCAACTACCACCTGGTCTGTTTTCCACGCTTTTTCCTTACAATCCCGGAGTAAAAAATCATACTCTTTTTTTGCCTGTTCCATTTCTTTCAGAATTTCTACTGCTTCCACAGAACAATATCCTTTCTCTTCTATCAGTTCCATCAGTTCTTCCATAGAATATGTTTCAAGATACATGGCTCTTCCCCCATCTTCTTTGCCAAATTTTCTCCTAATACAAAGAAGAGGAAGACACCGTAGCGTTTTCCTCCTCTTTTATGAAATCTTCTTCTCTACTGGAATCCAAGACAATAAGCTCTCCCGGTTTTTTCTTATCCTACTGCTTCCAGAAATTCGTCCCTGTATTTCCATACAATTTCAATATGTTCCGGATCATAAAAATTTATGACTTCAATCAGCTCATGCAGAACTTCATAAGACAGCTCTTCCAATCCCTTATATTTTACAAAAAGTTGCAGTCCCTCTGATTTCTCCTTTTGTTTTTTCTCCTCCCCTTTTAAAATTCTTGCTTCTATCTCCTGTATCTTTTGCTGATAAACTGCTGTCTTCTCCATACAGGTTTGTTTTCGTGCCAGGTAATCTTTCAAAGAAATCTGTTCTTCTGCATATTGTTCATACAGTTCCATTTTCTCCTGTTTACGAAGCGCCAGCTTCTTTTCATATTGCTTTTTTCGATATCGGAGTTTCGGAATATTCAAAGTCTGATTGGCTTTCTTTAACTGCTTTATGGTATCCTCTGCAAGGGTTACCTGCTGTCTTATCATAATTAGCACCAGTTCTTCCAACTCTTTCTGCTTATATTTCTTTGGATAACAGGAAGCATTGGGGGCTGTCGTAACACTTTTACAATAAATCGGCTTTTCTTTGTATTCTGTCCGTATCCGCATTTTCCGACCACAATGTCCGCAACGGATCAAACCTGAAAAAATATTCTCAGAAGACGGTGTCCGCCCATAATATTTTCTGTCCTTCTGTACCATGTCCTGGATCTTCTGAAGCTCCTGCTCCGTTACAATCGCTTCGTGTCCTCCTTTTACGCAAATCCAATCCTCTCTTGAAATATATCGGTACTCTCTTTTTGACGGAACCCTGGTTTCTGTTTTCCCTCTTACCGTCAGTCCTGCATAAACCGGATTAAACAAAATCAGCTTTACTAAATTTCCGTCCCAGAATTTCACAGATTTCTTTGCTTCCGGCGCCCAGCCTTTCCTTTGAAGGTATACGGTAGGTGTTTCAACTTCTTTTTTATTCAGGTCCCTGGCAATGTCTGCATAGGTCTTTCCTTCCAACCTTTGGTCGAAAATCCCCCTTACAACGGAAGCTGCCTCCATATCCAGATGAAGTTTTGTATGAACACCGTCATGGAAGCAATATCCGTATGTTGGGATTGAACCATGATATTGTCCCATTTCAGCCTGTTTCCTCATAACTTTTTTGATATTGTTGGAACAAATCTGGGGATAAATCCCATTGATCAGGTTCTTAAATTTAATCTCCGTATCCTTTCTTTCGGAAGGTTTCTGGCTGCTGTCATAAAAATCATTGATTGAAATGAAACGCACCCCAAGGAACGGAAATATTTTTTCGATATAGTTTTGTGTTTCTATGGTATCCCTTCCCAGGCGGCTCAAGTCTTTGACAATGATACAGATTCGTTTTCTCCTGGTAATCAGCCCCATCATGCGCTTAAATTCCGGGCGGTCAAACGTTGTACCGCTGTAACCGTCATCTACAAAGAAGAAAAACTTTGCCCCTGCAAACTCCGGCTGGTTTTCTACAAAGTGCTGAATTAAAAGCCTTTGATTTTTAATGCTGTTGCTTTCCTCCATTTTTTCTTTATCATCTCTGGAAAGACGCAGATAAGCAAAAACAAAATCACACTGCATACGGAAGACCTCCTTCCATATTGTCTAGTTCTTTTTCCAGCTCCTTTTCAAATAAATCCCCAAACCAGAACACGATTTCCACATAGTCTTTGGAATATACCGTAATCTTTTCAATAAAGCGGTCCGCAATTCCTTTCTCTATCTTCTGAAATCTTTGGTACTTTAGAAGTTCCTCTGTCCAATCCATTCTTGCCTTCACCTGATCTAACAGGTGCTGTCCACGAAGCTGTATCTGCTTCATATTCTGCCTGGCTGCTTGCTGTTCTTCCTGATAGATTGATTTAATCTCCTGATATTCCTTGCAGTCCAACAGCCCGGTAGCATAATGCTCAAACAAGGTTTCCAGTTTTCTTCCATATTTCTCATACTTCTGTCTGGCATTTTTTATTTTTTCTGCTACCTCCTGCTCCAGCTTTTGATAAAACTCTGCACCATAGGTTTTCTTACTTTCTACAGCAAGCTGGATCTGGTAGCGGAGTGCTGCCTTGACTGCCTGATTGATGTAAATTTCATTCACCGTCCGGAAACATTCCGTATGATCTGTAAGGGAAAAGGAAGGGCATTTATAAACCATATATTTGTGTTTCTCATTACCTCCGCTCCTGCTTCTTCCAAGACGTCTTCCGCAATGCCCGCAGAAAATCCTTCCCTTAAAAGGGCCATCTGCCCCCTGTTTTTCTTTTGGGTTTGCAGCCCAGTTATCCAACGTATCTTTCCAGCGTTCCTTTGCAATTTCCTGTGCTTTCTCATAAATCGCCCGTTCCACAACTGCTTCCCAGGCATTTTCACACACTTCCCACTGCTCTTTTGGTATCATCTGAAGGGGAATATTCTGCGCAAGCATCTGTTTTGTTTTCCCATAAACAGCAGCACCTATATAAACGGGGTTCTGTAAAATCTTCCTGATACCGTCTGATCTCCATAACCGCCTTTTTTCCGGCTCCTTTCCCTGTTTCCTTTTCTGGTAGCTGTCCTCCGGTCCTAATACCTTTTTACCATTCAGTTCCCTTGCTATATCATAGCTTGACATTTCTTCAAACACATACCAGTAAAAAATCTGCCGGATTATTTCTGCTTCCTCTGGTTCCGGCACCAGCTTCTTACTGTTTTCCTCTGCTCTTTGGTATCCATAAGGAGGTCTGGAACCCCAAAACTCTCCCCGTTCCCTGGACAGCCGGTGCGCCTGTACCAGTTTCTCTGAAACTTCCCTGGCATAATAATCATTCATAAAGTGTTTCAAAATATTGGTGGTCCTGTTTTCTACACAAGCTGGGTTTGCGCTGTCATATTCGTCCATAACGGAAACAAACCGGATATTTAAGGTTGGGAAAATCACATCAATCAAATCTACAGCATCTAAGGCGTCCCTTCCAAACCGGGCAAAATCCTTTACAATGATGCAGTCAACCTTTTTATTTGCCACATCTTCCATCAACTCTTCAAATGCGTCCCTTTGGAACGTTGTACCTGTCACACCATTATCCGCATAGGCTTTTACCACCAGCATTTCCGGGTGTTTCTTTGCGTAGTCTTCACAGATCTGTTTTTGGATATAAATGGAATCTCTTCTGCCATGCCCTCCGTCCTTTTCGGAAAGCCTTACATAAATATAGGTTCTCAGATACTTAACTTCCGGCTTACTGTTTTGTCTTTTCTGTCCTCTTTTGCTTACCTTAGGCACTTGCTTCCGCCCCCTTTCCTTTCAGGAAGGCTTCCACACGCTGATCCGGCTTTGTCCTGTTTACTGTTTCCAGCAGTCCCAATACCTTTTCAAATTCATCTTCAAACCAAAAATGAATGATAATGCGCTTCTGCTCATATACCTCAATCCGTTTGACCAGATTTACCAGCATTAAGCGGTCCACTTCCGTCCGGTCCCGGTATTCCAGAAAATATTCCAGCCACTCCTGCTGTTTTTCAAGGGTTTCCTGCAAGTTTCGGATTTCCCTTTGCTGGCACTCCATTGCCTGCCGGATTTCCTCTAAAGACTGGTCATACTTTGCTTTGAAGGTTTCAAATTCTGTCCGGTCCAGGATTTCTTCTGCAAAACTGTCATACAGTTTTACTTTAATGTTTAAAATTCTCTGGCTCTCCTTTTCCAGCATCTCCAGTTTTTTGTCTTCTTCCAAAAGCCGCTGTCTTGGGATTGAGGCAGTTTTTACATACGCCAGTATCTCCTTCAACTCCACCAGAACAGAAATATAATGCAGGATTGCTTCTGTCACAGCCCCTACCAGTTTTTTCTCACTGATACTATGGGAACTGCACTGCTTTTCATAAAGGGACGTCGAACATACATAATAGTGGTGGACTTTATCTGGGCTTTTCAGTACCATGCTTTCTTTACAGTCCCCACATTTTACCAGGCCTGAAAGAAGCGCCAGCCCCTTTGCACCCCTCATGGTATCCATTTTCATCAGGTTACCTACCACTTCATATTGGTGTCTGTTGATAACCGGCTCAAAGGCATTTTCATACCGTATCCACTCAGCTTCCTCTTTGTGGATCACAACCTTTACTTTATGGTTTGGCGTTGTGGTTTTTCCCTGTATCAACACTCCGGTGTAGCGTTCATCAAGAAGGATACGGCGCACCATAGTTGGCATCCAGATCGGTTTTTCCGTCAGACGGAACCCTGTCTTTAATTTCTGTTTTAAATATACCTGCTTATACCGAAGGGGCGTCAAGATCCCACGCCGGTTTAATTCTTCGGATATATCCGTTAGGCTGCAGCCCTGCATTTTCATGTGGTAAATATCCCGTACAACCGAAGCTGCCACTTCGTCCATAACTAGCTTATGTTTATCCTCTTCGGATTTCAGATAACCATAAAAAGCAAAAGGCGCTACACACTGCCCGGCTGTCATTTTGACATACAAATGAGAACGCACACTTTTGGAAGTATCCGCAGGATAAAGGTCATTGATTAAACTTTTAAATCTCAGGGTAAGGAAATCACGATTTGGCGTGAGGCTGTCATAATTGTCATTGACAAGGATCAGGCGCACACCCATTTTCGGCAGGATACGTTCCACATACTGTAAAACACCGGAAAAGTCCCTTCCATAACGGGAAAGGTCTTTGACAATAATACAGTCTGCTTCCCCCTCTTCCAGCATACGCAGCATTTCCTGAAAACCGGGGCGGTTAAAGTTTGTGCCGGTATATCCATCATCTACACATTCTTTTACCACCTGAATTTCAGGGTGGCTCTTTAAGAAGCTATGGATTAGTATCCTCTGGTTTGATATGCTGTCGCTTTCCCTGTTATCACCATCTTCGTCAGAAAGGCGTAGGTAAACAACCGCACGATAGATTTTTTTAAGTATTTGATTCTTCATTGTATTCGCTCCTATCATTTAGATTCGTCAGCCGATTCCCTAAATGATAGAGGCTACTGGGTCCTTGCCATCATCCTACCATAGTCCAGAAGGTTTGTCCACCCTGTAATCTGCCAACAATCCGCTTTCTTCCCTATCCCTGTCGTAGCTTTACCATTTCATCTGCACAAGGCTTTGCATGGCTTCCTCTATGGTACGGTTGGTAGAAGCAAACCCAATCTTTATGGTGATCCCTTTATATTTCAGAAAATAAGGGTTCTTTCCGGACTCCAGGATTTCCCGGACCTTCTCCGGTTTGCTTTTTTTTACATCAATCTTCAGTTTCTCTACATCTTGTATCTCTTTCGGGTCAATGTCCTCAAACGTCATTTCCCGCATCTTCAGCAGTTCTTCCCGCGAGAACATTATATCCCTTCCCTGGTACAGCAACTGCACAGATACGCATCTAAGTCCTGCTCAAATTGTTCCTGTTTCTCCCAGGTGTGCATTAAATATTGTTTCAGTCTGGCATAATCTAAAATCCCATAACCGATACAGTCTATCTGCACCTGGAAAGCCTGGAGCAGTTCCATAGTCTGTAAAATTTCCTCCGGACAATAGGATAACCTGCTAAGCCCGGATACCACAATCACGTCAATCATGCCTTTTCCTGCAAGCACTGCCAGCCTCTGCCAGTTTTCTTTTTCTATGGAATTACCACACCCTACACCTTCCAGGATCGTAACTACATGGTATGTCTGCTGTTCACAGTAATGCAGGCTTTTTTCTTTTTCATAATACAAAAGCCCGGCACAGGGAATGGGAATATCCAGATACACTGCTGCACGCTGGGGAATATTCCTATTTTCTATCTCTTCTTTTCCTTTGCAGATCCATGTAGGAAACAGCATTCCTCCATGAAAGATCTCTTTATCTTCTGAAAACAGTTTCTGTAACCTCTCTCTCTTCATTGCTCTGCCTCCTCTTTCTTTTGCTCCTGTTTTCATTCCAGGACTATGAGGAAACCTGTTGTTTCCCCATAGCCCTAAAATGAACCTGTTTCACACACCATACCGGCAGGGCTTTCCCTGCCAGCATGATTTTTTTATTTTCTCACCCCGGTGTGAACGGGAGCATGTAGAACCGGCCCGGCTGGCCGCCTGACACCCTGCAGCCCCCTTTCCCGCTGCAGCATGTCCCAGACGCTACCCTGGTTGCAGTGTTTTTATGCAAAGGTATCATTATCATCCGGCTTTCAGGCTGCCTGCCACCAACAGCCTATGTCTGGGCGCTGCTCACACTTTTCCTTCATCTTCTACGATTCCTTGTTTGATCCGCTTCTTTTCTGCCTTACCTGCTGCCACTGCGGACAAATGTATCTTCGCACAGCTCATGACCCTGCATCACACAAAATAGAATGTGCCGAAATGTTTTGTGTCCTTTAAGATATTTCTATATTTTAGCGTCAGAAATGACACGTTTGTTTCAAAAAAATATCACCATACCGATATTCAGTTTTCAAGGTTCTCTCCGGCTGAAAACATCAGCCTGCCAAAAGACACCATAACCCTGATGTGTTTTGGCAGACTGTTTTCTGTCTGCATTTCTCTTTATTTCTTTAACCGGATAATCATATCTGCCCAGAATTCTGTGTATGCCTGCCGCATTAACTCCAGAAGCCGGGCTTCGGTAATTCCTGTAATTACATTTTCTTCTTTCTTTTCCGGTTTTGGTTCCTGTACTTCCAGTGCTTCTTCCCGTATTTTCATCGTAAGCATGGATAAGGAAGGGGAATTGGCACAGTTAATAAAACCGATATAATGGTTCACCACATCATAATCACCTCTGCAGCTTCGGACAATATCAAACGCATGACGGATTGCCCGTTCTACCCTCTGTCCTGTCGTGCCATGTTGCTGGGCCACCTTAAAATACAGATATGTCGTTTTAATCTTGCTGTCTTCTTCCAGAAGCAAAACACCGTCTACGATATAACCAAATCCTTTTACATTGGCAGGCATTCCCATTTTAAATAATACTGCTTCCACCTTTTCTCTTGATAACATTTCCCTTTTCCTCCTCTATCTGTATTCTCACTTCCTGCTGTCTTGCTGATATTTCTTTAGCCCTTTCTTAATTCCCTCTATGGAATAAATCAAAAGGCTAGTTTCCCTTTCATCACAATCCTGTACCAGATACCAGATTTTTTCTTTCAGCATCATATCTTTTTTCGCTGTCCCCATGTGTATAAAGTGTTCTTTTATGGGAATATCCATAGCTTCCAACAGCCGGATATAGGTTTTCATACCCATAGCTCTGGCATGTGTTTCGATTTTGGCCAGATGGGATACAGAAATATCCGCTTTCTCTGCAAGCTGCTCCTGAGTCAGTCCCCTGGATTCCCGCAAGGCTTTTATAGCATCTGCTACAATATAAAGTTCATTCTGCATTCTTTTATCTCCTCGTTGATTACACGCTCTATTATAATTACAAATCCTTTCCCTGGTAATGGACTATGGAGGCAAGATTTCCCAGTTTCATTACCATTTCTTTCCTTTTTTGGTTTTAGAGATTTATTATATCTGAACGAGTTGAAAACGATTTTTGCACCATTTACGAAAAAGCACTGCATTATCTCTTCATTTAGACATAAAAAAGGAGAGAACGTCACATATCGACTCCTCTCCAATAGCTTCTATTCATCTAAGATATTTGCCAATACATAGGCTTACTTGTTTTTTTCTTTCCAGGAACCTCCGTATCTCTTTCACACTATCTAATATGGGAATGGACGGGGCAGACGGGCTGCATACTGGATCTTGACTGGACATTTCCAGTGCGTTAATAAATGCTTCTGCCTTTTTGGGGTCTTCAATCACAAGCTCTGTAAGGATACTTGATGTAGCCATATAGAAAGAACCTCTTTTCTATCTTAAAAAATTCTTTCGTAAGAAGATTCTGCAGTATTTTCTATACGCCAAGACCTGTACTCTCCATTTTTATTTATGTAATAAAGTTTGATCCAGCATGTTTTTAATCTCATCTGGAAGACCGTCTATCGTTGCATTTTCATCTAAAAACAGTAAATTTGTATATTTTTTCGCATCATTCGGCGCTGAAAAAATATGAGTTACTGTATATGCTGTTCTACTTTTAGAAAAGCAATCTTCATCTCGCAGCGATTCTACTACAAAGCAATCGCCCTTTTGCTGCCCCTTATCATCATACTCTTTATTTAAGCATAGAGTAAAATTAAGATCTGTTGTGCCAAACTTATAAGTTCTCGTGTCTGTAACAATCTCTTCCAGCATAAATCCTTCTGAGCCAGCCAGCATTGCAATCTGTCCGATATGCTTAATCTTACGCTTACACAATGAAAAAGGGTGCTGCGGTGTAAAAAATATCTGCGAAGCCTGAAGCATCTTTTTTGCTGCATAACTATAAAACTTTTTTGCTGAAAGGTTCGTGGCCACACCTGTCAAGTGCCTAAAATTGGCAGCTTTATAAAGCACCTCAATATATCTGCCTTCAAATACATATAGAAATCTTTTACCTACTAAATGCTTCCTATACAGATCAGCAGCCACTTTAATCTCCTGTACAATTTTCTCTCTATCCTGTTGTTTTCCCATCTATCTTTTCCCAATCATCACTATAGTATAAAAAAACAGCACTGGACAACTTTTTTGTTATCCAGCGCCCATAAACTTAAAAAGCGGTTTTATGCTGGCTGTCAGCCGCGACATCCTTCCGAATGTCTAAAATGTCGCCGGTATCATTGAGTCCCCGGCGCGGACTCACCGTATCTCCCTGGTGTGGGCGTAATACCCTTCCGAGTATCAAATAGTCCCAGTAATTACCCTGCCCGGGCACAGTACAGCTTTTACGTGCCGCTACACGAAACCTTTTGGCTTAATTATATTATATGCGATACCCTAAGAAATATCAATAGTTTCCACAAAAAATTGATTGGTTGTATCTTATTATAACCCGTTACTTACCGTTTCAATAAACGCTCCCTAGAAGCTGTATCCAATACTATTTTATGAAAATCCAGCATTGCGTGCTCTTGCATCAGTTTCTCACCAAGTTTCACAAGAGGATTGGTTTCCCATTCCGAATCAATTCCTGTTTGATGGTAGTATCTTGCATAAGCAAATCCCTCAGCTACCGCATCTGAATTTTCAAATATTCCCACTATTGCATCTGTAAACTGTACAATGATTGAGCTCCCAAAAATCCCCTGCAATTCTTCCGCATTCGCATCATCATATTTCTCTACATCAAAAGACAAAGAGAAATCATACGTATTCTCTTTTCCGTCTTCTGTTTCATAAGAAATTGTTCCAAAAATATCTCCCTTGCCAGACGGAAGTTCGATTGACTCTGAAAGCTCTAATTCATATTCAATGTTATTGAACACTGTCGTTGCTTCAAACATTTGTGATATACAGGCACCTTCTTTTTCATAAATATCTTTCTGTAAAAAGGAAATAGGATTATACTCCATATTTTCCCATATCTGTTTTCCCTCCACTGTCCGTTTACACAAGGAATCTAAAAGCAACATCATTGTTTCCTGATCTATTTCTTCATATACGTTCATAGTCAGCCTCCTTTTTCTTTGGATAGTCCACAAAAGCTCTGTAAGAGTTTATCTCAATTTCTAGTTACAACGTGATATTTAGTCAAATGACGTATGTACGCGCCTTCTTATAGTTGCCAATATTATATGGCGTATCTCCCAAAAATTCAATCAGAATATACAAACTTTTACTCACACTATCCTGCCTTTACATCTTTTTTAGTCTATACCCTACATTGATCAATGTTTCTATAATATCATGCCCCATCTTTTTTCGTATCTTCCATACTACGTGTTCCACTGTTTTGTACGGAATCTGATCATCATAATAATTACTCCCCCAGACCGAACAATAGATATTCTTCTTTGGGATAACCCAATTTGGTCTTTGGGCTAAAAGATACAGAACTTCAAATTCTCGCGGTGACAAATTTATCTCTCTTTTTTTATAAAACACATTATAGGACATAGGATCTAATTGCAATTCCCCATTTCCCAATATCACATCTGACTTATATTCTGGAAAAACATTTCTCATTTTTCTTCCTCTATTACACTATTGTTTTCTATAATAACTTCAATTAACTTTCAACAAAGTTTTCATATCTCCCACAGCTTGAATATTTAGCACTTCTACGCCAGGGTCAATTTTTCTAATCAAATTTGTCAATGTTGATCCCGGACCTACTTCAATAAACAAATCTACCCCTTGTCTTATCATTTCTTTTATACTCTGTTGCCATTTCACAGAAGAAACAATTTGCTCAGAAAGTAACGATTTAATATCACAACTATAATTAATATATTTTGCATTAACATTTGATACATAGGGAATGATAAAATTATTAATTTGTACATCTTTCAAACTAATTTCAAGTTTCTTTTTAGCCGTTTCTAATAATGGCGAATGAAATGGTCCACTAACATTTAACGGTAAAACCATCCTTGCTCCTTTTTTTTGAAATATTTCATACGATGCTTCCACTACAGCCTTTTCCCCTGTTACGACTATCTGTCCGGGACAATTATAATTAGCAATGTATATATTACCATTCATCTGATTACAAATTGCCACCACCTCTCTTTCAGAAAGGCCAATAACCGCAGCCATTGCACCGCCTGTCGGGAAAGCCTCTTGCATATATTTTCCTCTTTTTTTGACTAATAAAAATAAGTCTTTTATATCAATCACATTTGATGCTGCCAATGCAGTATACTCACCTAAGCTTAACCCAGCATTAACAGTTGAAGTGACACCTATTCCATGTACACATTCTAAAATTGCTAATGACGTAGTAAAAATTGCAATTTGTGTATATTTTGTTTCATGAATTCTACTGTCAGAACTATCAAAACAGATTTTTTTTACATCTATATTACAAATTTCAGATGCATAATCATAAATTTGTTTTGCTTTTTCATATTGATTATAAAAATCTTTTCCCATACCAGAATATTGTGCACCTTGTCCCGGAAAAACAAATGCAATATTTTTTGCCATAACGAACCTCCTATACTCTTATGTATAAAAACTCTCGTATTGCTTCATCTACAATACAAGAGTTTTTATTATTCCATATTTACCAATCCCTCTTATCAATAGTACTTATTGCAAAATATGTTCCGAATTAAAATAATCTGTGATCTTTTGTAAAATGGGATTTACTTTTTTTGAAATGTCGGAATAAATTTTTTCTACTTCATTTTGATAATTATCACATACGTCAAATTCTTCAATATATGTAAATTTTGTTCCCTGATTATCTTTTTCTAAAACATAGATAACAACTAAATATTTAAATGGTCCCATCGGTTCTTTACGCTGTGTAATAATTACATTTTTTTCTGGTATAAATACCCTTTCAGATTCCCAATACCCAACATTCTTTACTTCTATACCATATCTGATGATTCTTGGTTTTTTAAAAATAATTTTTGTACATACATTTGCAGACGAATTCATTTCTTGAATAAAGCTATACTCAGACATTCTTTTAAATATCTCTTTTGTTGTACTTTTTAAAATTATCTCCTTTTTTATTACAGGCACTCTCCATAACCTCTTTTCTATAACATGCCAATTTCTATACTATTCTTTAAATTCACGAAGGAGCATAGCACTATTAATTCCCCCTCTCCCCCTTGCAATTTGTAATACTGTATTGATATTTCTATGCAAAGCTTTATTAGGTGTATAATTCAAATCACAATTTGAATCCTGATCCTCATAATTTATTGTGGGAGGTACTGTGTTATTTTTGATTGCCAAACAATTAACAATTGCATCTAATGCTCCAGCAGCCCCAAAAGTGTTTCCAAACATTGATTTAGGACAGCTTAAAGATACTGCACCAATTTCTTTTCCCCAAATTTCCTTTAATACATTTGTTTCAATGACATCATCTTCCCATAGAGCAGCACCATCTAAATTAATATAATCAATTTCATCATACGATATATTTGCTTTTCTAATGCAAGATTCTATTACCTCTTTATATTTTTTTCCATTTTTATTTTTTTCTTTATGATGAACCCCATCACAATTATTACTAAAGGAAAGAATTTCACCGTATATTGGCGCATTGCGCTTTAATGCGTGTTCTAATTCCTCAATTACTAAGGTACCTGCCCCCTCCCCAAGAATCATTCCATTTCTTTTTAAATCATATGGACAATAACAAGCATCTCGTTTTTTTGATAAAACATCACTACTTGAAAACAGTGACATTCCGTATGGAAATACTCCAGCCTCTGTGCCGCAAACCAAACAAGTATCTAAACGATTCAACATAATCGATTGATATGCATACCCCAGTGCAACATCAGAACTTATTCTATCTGCTACAAAAGTTTTACTATAACCTTTTAATTTGTAAAAAATTGAGATTTGTCCTTGTGGTGCAGTATAGAACCATGAAATAGACTGATAGGGACTTACACACTGCCAACCTTCTCTATATAAATTATACAATTCTTTCTCACCAAACCCAACTCCTCCAAGACAATTGCCTGCAAAAACCCCCATTCTGGTTCTATCAACCATTTCAAGATTTATCATAGAATCGTCTAAAGCCATCTTTGTTGCAGCCATAGCATAATGTGTAAATTCATCTAATTGCCTAGTAAGCATAAATGGAAATCCGTATTTCTTAATGTCAAAATTTTTTACTTCCCCAGCAATTTTTACATCAAAATCGCTTGTATCAAATTTCGTAATTGGGCCTATACTTGATTTACCTTGTTTTAACGATTCCCAAAATGTTTCCACATCATTTCCTGATGGTGAAATCACTCCCAATCCTGTTATGACAACTCTTCGTCTATTCATCTGTATACTCCTTTTTATTCAATAACAACTATTATCAATTAGTCTATATATTTCTTTAAAATCATGGCTGCATGAAGTCCACCGAATCCACTGGCATTTGTTAAAACAACATTTAAATTTTTTTCTCTTCCACAATTGGGTATATAATCCAAATCACATAGTGCATCTTTCTTGTTATAATTAATTGTAGGTGGCATAAAATTATTTTCCAATGCCAGACAACAAACAATTGCTTCTACTGCACTAGCCGCACCAAGAGGGTGACCTGTCATTGATTTTGTACTACTCATCGGTATTTTATAGGCCAGCTCACCAAATACTTTTTTATAGGCGCCTGTTTCATTTATATCATTTTGTTTGGTTCCACTACCATGAGCATTGATATAATCAATCTCAAATGGTGTGATATTAGCTTCCTCTATTGCAATTTTTATTGCTCTTGATAAATCCTCACCATCTGGCTTTAAACCTGTCATATGCATGGCATTATTTACTGAACCATATCCCGCAATTTCTCCGTAGATATGTGCACCTCTATTTAAAGCATGTCCAAGTTCTTCTAAAACTAATATCCCTGCTGCTTCCGCTAAAACAAATCCATTTCTTGTATCATCAAAAGGTCTGGAGGCCTTTTCTGGCGGATTATTATTTGTAGAAAGTGTTCCTATTGCTTCAAAGGCAGCAATAGTTATAGGCGTTATTGGAGCCTCAGCCGCTCCGCATATCATTACGTCCAATTCCCCACACCGTATTTGATCATACGCAAATCCTATAGAATCAATTCCTGTTGTACATCCTGTTGCCATTGTACAACAGGTTCCATTAAAACCATAACGATATGATACTTCATTTGAAGTTGTATTAGGCATAGAGCGTGCATATGCATAAGGTGATATATCTTCCGGATTTACCACCTCTTTTCCATTATTGGTTAAAACTGAAAATTCTTCATCCATGAATTTTGTGCCTGCTACTGCATTTGCAATATTAACGCCTACTCTATTTTTGTCTATTTTAGATAAATCTATTTTTGAATCTTTAACAGCTTGATATGTACATAAAACTCCAAATTGAGTAATCCTATCCATTCTTCTAATTTCACGTAATGTTAATCCTAATTGCTCTGGCTTAAAATTTTTCACATAACCGTAAGCCTTAGATTCAAAACCGAATTTTTCCAGTTCTGGCATATCGCATATACCACTTTTTCCTTCCTTATTATTTTTCCAGAATTCTTCTTTTCCTATGCCTATAGGCGTAATTAGTCCTATCCCCGTTACGACAACTCTTCTCATCTGAATCTCCTTATAATATATCTTTATTTACAGAATAATAAAATGGCATAAAAGATTTTCAAAAAATTCCAAGCACAATTCACAAATCTTTCCTTGCCATTTTATTGATATTTTATTATAATTCTGTCTTGCTGCTAACTATGCCACTCTCAATTTTTTCCTTAAAAATTTGAAGTTCTTTCTTACTACCTTTATTAATCATTTCTTCAACAGCCTCTTCAGTAAATCCTGAATTTTTATCCATACTAAAGTCCTGTATCCAAGTCATTTTTGTTCCTTCTTTTTCTACTGATAAAACAACATCAAGTATCCAATGTCTAAATGGGTACATAGGCTCTAGTCTTACCCCTCGTGCACACATATTAGTAACATCTATAATTCTCTGAGATGTCCAAATTTCAACCGGTTCCTCTTCTTTATTCCCCGTAACTTGAAAAACAATCTTTCTCCTTCCATCTAGCAATTCCTCTTTTTCAAGTATTTTTACATCTTGATAGTTATGTAATTCCGGCCAATTTCTAACATCATTAATAATCTCGAACAGTTCGTTCATCTCTTTTTTTATTATGATAGAATTAACTGTATATCCCATAAAAAACCTCCTTATGCATTGTTATCTTTACTATTTGCAGCAAGTGTTGACAGAATAGATTTAACTGTCGTCCATTTTATTGCTTGACTATGAGTAACTTTAACGCCAGTTTCCTTTGATAAGACACTTGCTAACTCTACTAATGAAATGGACTCAAATCCCAATTGATTAACTAAATCTGTATCTGAGTTAATTGTGTCTTCAATACCAAACCTCTCTTTTAAAATTTCGTAAATTTTTTGTTCCATTTTTATACCTCCATTTTTATATATTTTAACTGAATAATCAGTTAAATCTCACTATTCAATAATAGCTACCGCTCTAACCCATGCAGCTCCCATTTCTTTTAATTTAATAGGGAAGCAGCAAAACTTAAACCCATAATTCATTGGGATCTTATCTAAGTTTGTAAGCCTTTCAATATGGCAATATTCTTTTTCTCGCCCATAAAAATGAGCCGGCCATAAGCATTTTTTGTCATTCGTTCTATAATACTGCTTTACCATAGCCATGAATGGTCTATCTAATGAATAGCAATCTATACCTATTATTTTCACACCACTTTCAACTAAAAATTTTGTTGCTTCTCTTGACATGCCAGGAGCTTCATAAAAATAATTTGGCTTACCCCACTTTTTATCCGTATCTGTTCTTATCAGAACAATATCGTTTTCTTGAATGTAATATTCAATTCTTTCTAACTCCTTTTTTACATCTTCAACACTAATCTCTTCACATGGACCTTTATTGCAAAAATTCAATACAACTCCATTTCCATAACACCATTCCAATGGTATTTCATCTATTGTTTTAGGTTTTTTTCCTTCACATCTTGTTCCAAAATGTGAAGGAGCATCTAAATGTGTTCCTGTATGAACAGACAATGAAATCCTTTGTTCGTTGATAAACTCTTGATCAGGAAAGCTTTTTTTAGTTATACGTTCTTTCCCTGACATATAATGAATCACTGCCATTGCCTTATCTTTCAAACTACGTTTTCCCATAAATATTATTTTTCTTCCAAATTTAGAGCCCCCTGAATGTGGTCTTGTTTTTATTTTGATTGACATAGGCTCAGAAAGATTTGGTTCAACATTAAAACTAAGATCTATTATTTTCATACTGCTATTCCCCCTTATACAAAATACTAGAAATATATTCATATTTTTGTTTTTTAATCTCACTTAAATTGTTTGAAATATAAAAACTGAGATCTGTCAAATCTCTATGAATAAACTCTGTATATTGTCTGCGCAAAGATTTTAGTGCTAATGCTTCTTTCTCGAAGTCTTTCAAATCATCGGACAAAATATAATATATTGCCCAATAAAATCGAAGTATAATTTCCATAACTTTAGGTTTATTAATAGAGTTTGCTTTTTCCAAATACCTTAAAGATTTTTCTATATCATTTGATATAAATGCTAATTCTGCTGCATTTATATAATAGTTATAATTATAAGGATTCTCGACAAACAACTGCTCATAATAGGAATATGCTTTTTCTTTTCCTTTTAATTCTTTAAGAAAATATGCGTAACGTTTTGATACCCAACTGCTATTTTTATCTTTGTTTAAGGCTACTTTATAATAATATTCTGACCGACTATACTCTTTTATTCTTTGAAGAAAAAAAGCGTAATGACTTATATACCATGCATTATCGGGCTCTATATCAATAGCAATTTTATAATAAAAATCTGCCATTTCATTTTTTCCCACTTGTCCTAACAAATATGCATAATAGCCAATCTGAATATTATAATTTTTATTTATTTTTAAGATTTTATTATAATACTCAAGCGCATCAGAATATTTTCCAATTTTTCCCAAACAAATGCACATGTTTAAAAATATATCTATATCTACTCTTTTTTTATCCAAAATTTTCCTTGCTATTTCAATGCTTTCAAAATATCTCATATTCTTTTGCAGAGAAATTGCGTATTCTTTTAGATTTCCTATTGAAAGCTGCTCTCCTTTATGAAACAATATATCATATACTTTTAAACAATTTTTATAATCCTGTTCTCTGTAGTATTCATGCGCTAGTGTAAGATCTTCTGAATATTTTTGCATACGTAACACCTTACCTTATTTATTCTATACTATGTAGAATTTTAAATTTTCTTATCTCCATTAAAGCCTTTTTATATCCTCCTGCATCTTTAAAAGAAATAGAAATTTTTTCTACCGCTTCTTTATATTTTCTTTCCGTAATTACTCTTTTCATGGAGTCCGATAATAATTGGGGAGATATATTATCTTTATTTAAACAAATAGTAGCTCCTAGCTCTGAAACTCTACTAGCAATATATCTTTGATCAGCACCTATAGGAATTGTCACAAATGGTACATTATTATATATTAAGTCACTTGTACTATTCATTCCTCCATGAGTTATTGCTCCTTCCACATATTTAAGCATTTCTGATTGTGGTACATAATTTTGTACAATAAAGTTCTCTGGTATATGAAATTTTGATATATCCATTTTAAATGCACTCATTACGACTATCCCATCATAGTCAGAAAATGCTTTAAAAAACGTTTCATACAGTTTGGTGTCAATACTATTAAATACTGTTCCTAAAGAAATATATATTACTTTTCTACCGTTTATTTTTTTAAATGGAAATTCAATTTTTTCTTTTCTATCATAAACCGGTGGACCAATAAAAAGAAAACTATCATCATATTCTTCTTTTATGTTAGAAACAAATAATTCAGATGTATATGCAATATTTAATTCCCCTTTATTAAAAAACAGATCTAACATGGGGGGCATCTGTACCCCATATAAAGTTTCTAATTTCATATAGAGTTTCTGATATGTGTCCGTAGCTTTATGATTTTTTATAAACTCTTCATTTCCTTTTTCCATAAAAACTTTTGGTTTCGCAAATACGGCAAAAGAAGAGATAGCCGGGATGTTTAATATCTGAGATATTACATTTCCATATGGAAACATTGAGCCATAGATAATATAGTCAAATTTCATTCCTTGTATTTGTTTTAAAATATATTCGATAATATCAGCTCTATTCAGGACCTCATCTATTCTATTCAGCAAATCATCAAGAATTGATTTTCCTGGTTTCTTATTTTTAGGAACAAAAAAATCAGATTTCGAGCCATAGCTTATAAATGTTGCACCCATACTTTCTACTTTCTTTCTGAACTCTTCTGTCGTAAAATATAAAACCTCGTCTCCCTGTTTCACTAATCCTTCCACCAAACCTAATGTTGGGTTTATATGCCCATGTGAAGGAATATTCAAAAATAATACTTTAGACATTTTTTTACCTCTTCCCATATATTTCTCTGAATAGTTTTCTTTGAACAATACTATATGTCCACTAAAAAATATCACTATTTTTTTATATATAGGTAAAAATGTCCTAATCTGCAATATATTGTCCTTTTCATGAAAAAACTTATTGTGTCTATAAAACACTTTGCATTGTCACCCTTTTATTGAATATTTGATAACTCGAAATCATAGATCCGGAAATTTATAATCAAAATTCTAATACTCAAAAATCGCCTTTTTGTACTTAATCATTAATACATTTATATGAGATGAATATCCATGTCTTATCATATCTGCACTATATAGCAACCTTGAGCCATTTCTTCATAAAAATTTAGAACGCAAAAAATGATCCTCAAACATGATTTTTATATCACAAGACTGGTGTTGAAAAATCATTCAGGATACTCATTTATTCTCGTAGCAAAAATTAATGAAATTTTTTAAAGAGAAAGTATTTTACTCTATTTTGTATATGGTATATTTATTATTTGTACAAAAAATTAGCAGGATATAACTATGGAAAATTATATCCTGCTAATTTTTATTAATTCTCAATTTTTTAATAATAAGACATAGTCTATCATTATTCTACATTTTTAATATATGAAAGTCTTTCCTTTTCCAAACTTTTGTGTAAATTTATGGCCATAAACACTGTGATAATTGCAGAAATAAGATCTGCAATTGGCTGTGCATATAAGATACCACTTATTCCTACCAAACTCGGCAATAACAAGATAATTGGTACAAAACAAATCCCTTGTCTACAAGCTCCCAAAATAAATCCTTCTAAACCTTTACCTAAGGCAAGAAATAGAGAAGAATACACCGTATAAAATCCAAAAAGCATAATAGAAAATCCATTTGCTCTGAGTGAAGCCTGCCCTATTCTAACAAGTTCCATATCTCCTGCTGTAAATTTAGAAATAATTGTTGCAGGGAATAAAATTAATATCAATCCAAAAAGCACACAAAACACTGTTGACCACAAAATAGATGTTTTAATTGATTCATTTAGACGTTTAAAATTTTTCGCTCCATAACTGTATCCTGCAATCGGTTGAAAACCTTTAATAAATCCAAATACCATTAAACTTCCCATAGAAACTATTCTTGTTACAGCTCCCATTCCGGCAATTACTGAATCTACATATTCTTTTGTATGTGTTACACTCAAAGCATTGGCCTGATTATTAATTAAAATTATTGATAAACTTGTCAATAACTGGAATACCAATGTTGGTACTCCTATCTTCAAAATTTCCTTCATATTTTCCTTAGAATAACAACAATCTTTAATCTTAAATGTAAAAATACTTTTTTTCATAAGAATATATGAAAGAAAAACAACTGTTGAAAGAGCCTGTCCAATAGCTGAAGCAATAGCAGCTCCTGTAACGCCCATATTTAATACGTTTATAAAAATAGGATCTAAAATCATATTTAATAATGCGCCTGACAACATTGCAAACATAGATATTTTAGCCGCACCTTCACTTGTTATAATATTATTCATCATCACATTGAAAATATTAAAAATAGATGCAGCAATAAAAATTCTTGCATATTTAATCGCATATGGCATGATACTTTCTGTTGTACCAAGAAACTTCAGAATTGGCTCAAGAAAAGCTAACGTGCCAATTATGAAAATAATTCCAAGTAAAAGACCACTGTATAAGGCTGTACTCGCAACTTTTTTAGCATCATCATTATTCCCACGTCCTAGCAGCCTAGAAATATATGAGCCTGCGCCATTACCAAACAATAGTCCTAACCCAACAATCACCTGACTTAAAGGATACGTTACTGAAATCGCACCCATTTGGCTCGTTCCCAAGCCTCCAACAAAATAGGCATCTACCAAATTGTAAATTGCGCTGATCATCATTCCTATCATAGTTGGAATTCCCATTGCCAATAACGCTTTTGGAATCGGTGCACTCCCTAATAATTCCATTTTTTTGTTATGTCCTTTCATTTTTCCACTCCTTTTCTAATGCTATAAATTATAGTGACATTTATTATAATACTATAATTTATAGTAGTAGTCAAGAAATTTTCTTGTTTCTTGAAGAGTTTTTTAGAGTTCTAGTTTTAAAATATTAGGAAATTTTTTTGTATTTTCATCTAAATACAGCACTGCATATCCAATTCCTGCCAATCCCATCATGAATCCTGGATTACCATTTTCTAAATTTGTCCACAGATTTTTTTTTATAAAATAATTTAATTTACTCAGAGTGCTTGTCCAAGGTACACACGGAATTTTTCCTGTTAATTGTTCTATAATCATAATATTTCCTAAAATCCCATGACATAAGCATAAACTATCCAGTTCTATATTAAAATTATTCTCTATCATGCTAATTTTTGTCTGATAATCTTCAAAAATATGCTGATATGAACCATCTTCAATATATTTTAATATTTCTTGCTGCGCCAATACTATTCCTGCTGCCCCATGACACCAATATATCTTTCTACTTCTTTGATTCTCTTTTTTATTTCTTTTAATATCATACTTTAATAGCTCCAATGCAATGTTTAGATATTTCCTCTTCTTTGTCTTTCCAAATAATCTTGTAAAACAAATACTATATCCGCTACCTCCATGTGCAATCCCCCTATCCAGCCGAGAAATTTTATTACCTTCAATATTATTAAATATGCTATACTTTTCTTTCAAATTTTTCAAAATATAATTCGCCGCAATTTCAGCACGCAAAATATATTTTTTATCCATTGTTAATTCATACATATTTAAATATATTATGACAGCACCGGCATTACCATATAGCAAATCTCCCATCCTATCTATTTCCAAACTAGCAAACAACTTATTTTCATGTATTTTTGCATATTTTATATATTTTTCTTCGTTGCTTATCTTATATAATACCAAATATGTATAAATAATAGATGCCTCACCACAAAATGCACCTGAATACGCCTTTGAAGAAGAATTATTCATTGTATATTCTAGCAGCTTATTCAATAAAATATTCTGTACTTCTAAATATGCTCTTGTTGGTGCTACTTGATTTAATGCTGCAAAAAAAACTATCATGCCAGCAATTCCTTCATATAAAAACATATCTGATATATGTATGGTACCAGTCAAGGAAATAATCCAATTAATATCTGTTTTTAAACTATTCTTTATCCCTATTTTCATAAGATAATCAGCAATCTGTTTGCATATTTTAATAACAGAAAAATTTGTATCATGCATATAATCCATTCGATTTTCCAAATGAACTGTTGATCCTTTTATAGCGTTATTTAATAAATATTGTTGAATATATAAATCCTGACTAGATAATGATTTAATCCGCATTTTAATATACTGCTCTGGTGTAATGGTAAAATATTCTTTGATCATTTGATGATTATCCATATACAATTCTTTTTTATTCGATAAAAAACTAAAGTAAGGAATATCTCCTTTAAGCATAGCATATAGCTCTGATTCAAATAAATCTTTTCCATTTTTTGGATTAATTCGTATATGGAAGAAGAAATTTTTTGAAAGGATTAGCTGTCTTTCTCCTCCATCTGTCATAAACATAGGGTGATATGATAATTGAATAAGTTTAGAATAGTTTTGAGTATGATTATACAACATTCTGGAACTAAAGTTTTGAAATCGTCCCTCAAAAATCTTATTATTTTTCCAGATATATTCATAGCTTTTCCTAAATCCCAGACAAATCTCATCTACAAATCCATTATATCTATATTCTTTATGATTTATCTGTGGACTATTATATCCTTTCTTCGTTTTTGCATCTTTGTATACAAATTTCATATCTGAAGTTTTGGAATTTATCAGGATCAATCTTTTTCTCCCAGTTTTTATTCCGCCTTTTCCGCTTAAAGCACAAAATATATCCATCTCCTTATTTCCCCTTGGTAAAATCCCACTTCCTAATACTGAATTTTCTACAAATAATTTTGCTTTCTCGTTAGCGGTCAACGGAATATAATTTTTTTTGATATGTCCACAGAGCACTTCAATATCTATAAATACAGGATATTCCCCATGAGAAATCAAGTTTTCATAATGGAAATCCTGAATATCTAATATGTAACTCAGTGCAATATGACACCCCATTCTAACATAATAATTTTTTACTTCATCTTTATTTTTACATTTTTGATATTTTATTTCTTCTTCCCAACCGTACTCTCCAAAATCTGCTATTCTATATTTAAAACATGACAATCCTACATATTCATATAATATATTTAAGCATTCATAATAAATTATTGATATCCTCAAATTTCTTGGTTTATAAAATACAGCATTTCCGTTTTTCAAAAAAATTTTCACCGTATGCTTTCCATTTCTGTGATTATCCCCTACTTTCTTAATTTTTGTAATCTCGGTATTATCTATATTTATACATTTTTTTATTTCTATTACATTTTTTTCCCATCTACTGATCAATTGATGATAAAACTCTACGACACTACAAATTTTCTCTAAAATACATCTTAATAACAGAGGGTAAAACTGAAAAAGCTCCTCTATATATTCATCATTACTTAAATACATTTTAACATATGCAGAATATTTTTCATTTGCGTTCTTTCCTACCAATTTATTTTCAAGAAACTGTATTTCATTAACTAAAACCCTGGTTGCCACGCAAGCTAAGGCCGAATATAACTCCTCATAAATTCCTTTAGAAAAATATTTTTCTAAAATATCTCCATATTTTCTTCTTGAATAATATCGGGCTAGTTTAAAAAATGGTATATAAAATGTAAAAAACAATTTATCTTTCATTGTATTTTCTATAATGATTTCGCTTTTATAACTCCCTGCTAAATACATTTCTAAAATTTCCATATACTCAACATTTGAGGGAGCTTCCTGTTCATAATATTGAGTATTTTCAGAAAAAAAAGAAGAAATCTCTTTATACTCTTTGCAAAGTATCTTAACTGTATCTTCTCCTATTAATTTTTCCCATTTAGAAGGAATTTTCAACTCATTATCTTTTCTTATATATTTTCTTTCAAATAAATAGCGTTCTCTCATTTATATTCACCCAATAAATCATTTGTTATTTTCTATTTGTATTGACACCGTAAAATTATAGTAGTATAATTTATAACCAAACCAATAACTATACTACTATAATATATAGTATATGTCAAGGATAGGAGGTCAGCATGGCAACCATTGATTTAATTGTATTAGGTATGTTAAAGACATCAGCTTTAAGCGCTTATGATATTCAAAAACTTGTAGAATATCGTAATATATCCAAATGGGTAAAAATTAGTACCCCTTCTATATATAAAAAAGTTCTTCAATTAGAGGAAAAAGGCCTTATAAAAGGAACTACGATTAAAGAAGGAAAAATGCCAGAAAAGGCTATTTATACTTTAACAGATACAGGGGAGAAAGAATTTGAGAAGTTAATGCTTGATATTTCTTCTAAACCAATTCACATCTTTCTGGATTTTAATGCAGTAATAGTAAATATAAATAATCTTTCTCCTGATAAGCAAAAAAAATGCCTTTCTGATATAAAAAATAACATTGAAATACTGAAAGCATATTTAGAAGATAATATTAATTCCAAAGAGCAAAAACCTGAAATTCCAACTGCAGGTATGGCCGTTCTACAACAGCAACTTATATTAGTCCAGGCAATTGAAAATTGGATTGCCACTTTACCAAACGTCTTTTAAAAACAAATATTCCAGGAAGAAACCACAAACCTTCTCCCATTTGTCACTTACTTAATTCTAAGAATAATCCTCAACCTTACCATATGTTCTTACTGTCCCGGATCCATTTTATTGAATAACCTTCACAGAAACAAGATGGGCAATTTTTCGTATATCTTAAAACTTTTAAAATTCTATAGAAACAAAAGAAGAAGAGCTATCACTATGTGATAGGCTCTTCTTCTTTTTAATCAAAGGATTTGGTCTGATTTTCCGTCAAAGACTTTAAGAGCGGCTTCCAACGGATCAATAATGGTCAATCCGACAGCCGGTAATCCCACCAGTATTGCACTCTTTACCTCATCACGACTTGCGCCTAACTTTTTAGCAGATTGTACATGATAAAGCAAACCACCCATAATTCCTGTAGCTGCAAGCACGGCAATATACGCTAATTCACGTGTTTTATTATCCAATGCACTTGCCTTTTCCTGCTGCAAAATCATGTCAATATATGCCTTACCTACTTCGCTACTTTCTTCCATAAAACAATTAAAACCGGTAAATTCATTTTCCATATTAATATCTCTCCTTTTATTTAAAAATATTTTAGCAGCAAACTATTGTAAGAAATGAAGATGTATCTGTAGTAAAAATAACATCTCCTGCTTCTACATTCTTTCCATCAAGTTCCTTTATTTCGTCTTCCAAACTTTCTGATAATTGTAAACTATTTATCCGCTGCTCATTTCTTTCTGAACATGTTTTCATTTTTTCTCCTCCTTTGATTATTAAAATAATACCATATTTTTAGATTTTGTCAGTATTATGTCTTAACTTACAATTTTTTGACCTTCAGAAAAGGGTTATGCTAACTTCAAATATATTTTGCTTATTATCATATTCTAACTGTCCTTCATATTTTTCAACAATTTTCTTCACACTCTTCATACCAATTCCATGAAAATGCTTATCTGTTTTTATAGTTAGAAGTTCTCCATTTTCGTATTTAGGCTCGATTTCGTAGCTGTTTTGTATACAAAGCATAAACATATTATTAATAAGCCTTAATGATAAATAAATCCATTTTTCTCTTGTGTAGATATTTTCACAAGCTTCTATAGCATTATCGAACAAGTTGTATAAAATAACAAATATATCACTTTCTTCAAAATGGTAGTTGCCAAAATCGATTGGCATAATATCATATTCTATTTTAATATCCTTTTCTTTTAGTTCTGATAATTTATAATTCATTACCAGATCAATAACTGCATTTCCTGTATAAATTTTCTTTTCCAATTCTGCAAGTGGTTTATTAATACTATTGAGATATAAACAGGCTTTATCTATTTGATTTTCTTCCAAATATTTTTGCAACAAAGTAATATGGGCTCTATAATCATGAAATAAAGTTCGAGAATCATTATAATATACTTTAAGATCTTCATAATTACGTTCCAACATTCGATTTCTCAATTTAATAATTTTACTTTCTTCCAACGCGCTTCGATAAATCGAATATATAGCAAAAAACATTATCGCTAAAATAATGATAACGAAATACATATAATATCCTTTTGCTAAATCAGGAATAGAATCGCCTGCATACACTGATTGAAAATATATAACTCCGATAATTTCCGATAACAAAATCAACACGAGTGATCCTATGCGGTTTTTATCTATAAGTTCTTTATACCTCACTATGGCTAAGGAAATTAGAAACATTAAAGCTCTTCCCAAAAACAATGCCAATATTCTGGATATACTGTTTTGTCTTCCTATAACAATCCCCAAATCCTCTTTATGTAACACTATTCCCATTGTAAATATGATAAATAGATCTAATAATTCTAAACTCAAACAATACAATGAGGTATGAAGCAATGTATATCGTAATTTGATTTTATAAATCAATGAGAACGTTATACTTATTACGATTATAACAACAGCAATTAATAAAATAGAATATAATCGAAAGCTACGATTAATAGCTTCTATTACTGCCAAACTTATACAAATCAATATTTCAAAACATTGTTTTATCTTTGTATTTTCCTTTTTATAAACTTTTCGGAGTATCTCAAAACACATATAAATCTCAAAATATCCTAGTAAATATTGGAGTACATTAAGTATGTATATCTCTTCCATTTGTTGTGTGTTCCTTCCAATAAGTGTGAATTCTCTTTTTTACCTCTTCAGTATATGTTCTACTAATTTTAAGATTTTTACTATTACGCAAGTAAATAGTATTTTTATATAAACTCATAATATGTACGACGTTAACAATGTATCCTCTATCTATAAAAATAAATTCTTTTTGTTCTAAATCTTTATAAATGTTCTTCAAGGTTTCTCGTATAGGTATATTTCCGTTTTGGGTAACAAAAATCGCATATTTTTCATCTTTATACACATAATAGATATCCTTATATAAAATTTTCTCATATCTATGATTAGTACATATTTGATAAAACTTTTCTTCTTCAATATCCAGCCTTTTTTGTAATGATTCTAATGTCGATATCAACTTCTTTTTCAAATTATTTTTAGGGATAAACTGATATGCAAAATAATCATATCCATTTATTAAAAATTTTAAATGTGACGTGATAAACACAATATATCCTGCATCATCCATAGAACGTATTTTTTCAGCTAAAGATAGTCCGTTTATCCCAGGCATTTCAATATCTAATAGATAAATATCAAAATACAATTTTTCTTCCATTTCGTATAGTAACAACTGTGCATTTGAAAAAGTATTCACAACGTATGGAATTCCATTTTTAAAATAAAACTTCTCTATTAAATTACAAATTTCTTCTAAATACTCTTCCTGATCATCTACAATTGCTATTCTTGGCATATTTATCACCTCTGCCTTTTTTTCTTTCTGTGAACATGATTTTAGCGATTCTACCAAATAGTTTACATATCTTATTAGTGCAATCCGATTAAATAATATATATTCCATGTGCTTTATTTCATACACTCTCTAAACATCTTAAAACTATCATTATTTAGTCTATATGCACATATAGGTTATTAAGAAATATTTTGATTGCACATACAATACACATATAATCATGGAGGTGCAATTATGAAAGATAACAATTTTGTAAACCTAGGTAAACGTATTCGTGAAAAACGCCTATCCCAGAATCTTACCCAAGAAGCTTTGGCAGAAAAAGCAGATGTTGGAACAACACACATTTCGCATATTGAAACAGGCTGTACCAAACTAAGTTTAACAACCTTTATTTCTATTGCAAATGCTCTTGATGTATCTGCCGATGAATTATTATGTGACTGCATTAATCAAGCATCAAATGTATATGAAACAGAAATTTCTCTACTTTTAAAAAACTGTTCAACTAAAGAAATATGCTTTATACATGACCTAGTAAAAAATACACTTATCTCTTTACATAATCGCAACTTAAAATAATCAATAAAGACTGAAGTTTTTTTCGCTTCAGTCTTTATCAATTCTATCTAAAAACTTCTAAATCTTGATTCTCTTGAAGCCACTATTTCATCTTCATTTTTAAGGGACATATTATATATAAAATCAAGAATTTGAACTTGTAGAAAATCTGTAATTACTTTGAACTCTGATGCTTCATTCCCTTCTGGTAATATTTTCTCAATCACTCCTAAATCTAATAAATCTTTTGCCGTCATTTTCATAAGGTTTGCTGCCTCTTTTGCACGTTTTTCATTTTTCCATAAAATAGAAGCGAAACCTTCTGGAGAAAGTATTGAATATGTAGAATTTTCCATAGCCCAAACCTCATTTGCAACAGCTAAACCTAAAGCTCCTCCACTCCCACCTTCGCCTATAAGTATACTCAAAATCGGTACTTTTAAATTGAACATTTCATATATACATTTTGCTATTGCAGATGCTTCTCCTCTTTTTTCAGCCTCAACTCCACATGCTGCACCAGGTGTATCTATGAATGTTATAATTGGTCTTCTAAATTTCTCCGCTTCTTTCATAAGACGAATTGCTTTTCTATATCCTTCAGGGTGTGCCATTCCGAAATTTCTAATAATTCTTTCTTCTGTCGTTTTTCCCTTTTGATGTCCTATAACTGTAACTGGAATATTATCTAAAAAGGCTATACCTCCAATTATTGCTTGATCCTCTCCGGTTTCACCGTCTCCATGAAATTCTATAAATCTTTCAAATACATGGGTGATATAGTCTACTGTCGTCGGTCTATCTATTTTTCTTGATAATTGTACTTTTTTCCAACTGTCCTTATAATCACAAAAAGTACACGCAGAAATTGTTTTACGTTTTCTTTCTATAACCTTTGGCTTTTGGTGAGCTTTAAGAATTTCATAGATACGTTCCTTTAATTCTCTTCTTATAACAATCATATCAAGGAATCCATGTTCATATAAAAATTCTGAGGTTTGAAATCCTACAGGCAACTTCTGTTTTGTAGTTTGTTCAATTACTCGTGGACCCGCAAACCCAATTAATGAATTTGGTTCAGCCAATATCACATCACCTAACATAGCAAAACTAGCTGCCACCCCACCGGTTGTCGGATCTGTCAAAACTGATATATACAATAACCCCGCATCTGAATGTTGTTTTACCGAATCTACTGTCTTTGCCATTTGCATCAAGGATATGATGCCTTCTTGCATACGTGCGCCTCCTGAACAATTAATCATAATAACTGGTAGCTGGGCTTTGGTTGCATTTTCGAATAATTTTGTTATTTTCTCGCCTACAATATACCCCATACTTCCCATCAGATATCTTGTATCACATACACCAAGCATAACCTCTATATGCCCTATTGACGCTTTTCCTGTAATAACAGCTTCCTCTAGATTAGTTTCCTTTTTAATTATCTCTTTTTTTTCACTATATCCTGGAAAATCAATTGGATTTTTATCCAATACATCTGTAAACAGTTCAACAAATGATCCTTCATCTATAATATCCAAAATTCTATTTTCCGAAGGCATTCTAAAATATTTTCCACATTTCATACAAATAAATTTATTTTTTTCTAACTCTTTTCTATAAATCAATTTTCCACATTTCGTACACTTAATCCACATTCCAGGTGGTACTGCTGGTATATTTTCTTTATTTCTATCTGTTCGATTATCTTTCTCGTTCATAATTTCATTCCTCTTATTTCTTATCAACTAAACTTATCTACAATAAAGTCCGTTGTAAAATTACCTTCTTCAAAATCACAATGATTTAGAATGGCATTTTGAAATTCTAAATTAGTTATAATTCCGTCTATTTTTATTTTTTTTAAAACACTTTTCATTTTTCTAATAGCCGTTTTTCGTTCTGAATCATACACTATAATTTTTGCAAGCATAGAATCATAAAAAGGTGAAACACTACAACCATTAAATAATGCAGTATCAATTCGAACACCATTACCGCTTGGAAAATAAACATTATTAATTTTCCCAGGACATGGGACAAACCCCTTCTTCGGATTTTCCGCATTAAGTCTACATTCGATAGCATGACCCTGCAGTAAGATATCTTCTTGCTTAAACTCAAGCGAATATCCCGCAGCAATTTTTATCTGTTCCTTAACAATGTCAACATTAGATATCATCTCTGTAACTCCATGTTCTACTTGAATACGTGTATTCATCTCAATAAAATAATATTTTCCGAATTTATCAAGCAAAAATTCTACTGTACCTGCACCTTCGTAGTTTACAGTTTTTGCCACTTTGATCGCTATATTTCCCATTTCTTTTCTTAATTTTGCCGATATTTTGGGGCTAGGAGCTTCTTCAATAATTTTCTGATGATGCCTTTGAATAGAGCAATCTCTTTCTCCCAACTGTATAACATTTCCATATTTATCTGCAAGTATTTGAAATTCTATATGATTTGGTGCTTCTATATACCTCTCTAAATACATTGTTCCATCTCTAAACGAACTATTAGCTTCCATCTGGGCTGTTACAAAGTTTTCATTAAAATCATCTTCTGTATTGGATATTCTCATACCTTTTCCACCACCACCTGCTGCAGCCTTTATCATAATTGGAAATCCAAGCTCTAATGCCACTTTTTTTGCTTCACACACACCAAAAACGGGAGTCCAGCTTCCTGATATAATCGGAACTCCCGCATTTCTCATCATATTACGTGCTTCAACTTTATTTCCCATTTTACAAATCACTTCTGATGTTGGACCAATGAATGTAATATTACATACTTTGCACTTTTCCGCAAAAAGACTATTTTCTGATAAAAATCCAAAACCTGGGTGAATTGCCTGGGATCCTGTTCCTACAGCTGCACTAATAATATTTTCCATATTGAGATAACTATCTCCTGACGGTGCAGGTCCTATACATATCGCCTCATCTGCTATTTTTGTATGTAAAGCGTCTTTATCTGCCTCTGAATATATAGCTACAGACTTAATTCCCATCTCTTTACATGCTTTTATAATTCGTACAGCTATTTCTCCTCTATTAGCAATCAGTATTTTTTCAAACATAAAAACTCCTTTCAAACTAAAACAAATAAGGGCTGTCCATACTCCACCAGTTCTTCATTTTCTACTAATATGCTTTTAACAGTTCCGCTATATTCACTCTTAATTTCATTCATTAATTTCATTGCTTCGATGATAGCAAGTGTTTGTCCCTCTTCTACTTTGTCTCCCACCTTAACATAATTATCACTTCCAACAGAAGGAGCCGCATAAAAACGCCCCACTAAGGGTGATTTTATAATATTTTCTTCATCACTTTTATTTTTACTTTCACCCTCTGTTTTTTCAGTTACAACTCTCACAGTATCAACTACCTTATCATCAGTGTCATTTTTGATGATAACCTTCTCATTTTCACTTTTTATACTAAGTTCTGATATATTATATTTGTATACATTTTCTAATAACTGTACAATGTCTTCGATTTTCATTCCTTGCCTCCATATCACATAATATTATAAGAATAAGATTATTAGATTTAGATAGAATATTCCCTTTTCTTACCCTATCTTTTATACTGTTTTTTTAACATAGCATATTTTATATTCTTATAGACGATTTTGGATTTACTTGCATATTTTTGTCTTTATTACACAAAAATCTCCTTACAAAATGCCCATTTTACATTTGAAATTTTTATGTTCCTATGGTAAACTTCTCATTATTATACTTAGGAGGATTTACTCATGCTAGTGTTATATTTATCAACTATTTCTCTCGAATGGAAAAATATAGATTCTGATTTAATGCAATTTGTTTCCAAAGAACGAAGAAAAAAAATAAATCAATATTTTCATGTACTTGACAAAAAGCTTTCTCTTTATTCCGCTCTTATTACTCGTATCGGATTAAGCGTTATATCTGGTTTGAATCATACCGAATTATGTTTTTACTATTCTTCAAATCATAAGCCACTATTATTATCTAATCCTAAATATGACTTTAGCATTTCTCATTCGAATGGTTCTATAATCAGTTGTATATCAGCTAATTCTCCAGTTGGAGCTGATGTGGAAAAAATATCTTATCCACCATTTGATATTATGAATCTCATTTTCAATCAACAGGAAATTCAATACATTAACAATGCCTCAGATATGGAACGAATTTTTAGATTTTACAAAATGTGGACACAAAAAGAATCCTATTATAAAATGCTCGGAATCGGGCTTACTGGTGCTATGATCCAATGCAATTCTCTAACCCCTGATTTATCCAAATTATTTTACACTTGGCAAGAAGATAATTATATGTATTGTATTTGTGGAAAAAATGTATCTGAACGCACCTTAATAAAATTGTCTGAAACAGAAGTCCAAAATTATTTTATACCCATATAAAAATAGATTAACAGGATATGTAAAAATTCTATTTCCTGCAAATCTGTCTAACCTTTATTATGAACTTTTTAAAAATCTATACCTTTAATTAATCCCTATAGTAAAAGTAGATATGTCCCTTTCATATCTGCTCTATTTTTCTCTATCCATAAGTTATAGTTCCCATAGTTTTATCTAATTTTCCATATTCCGTTTTCAAAACATATTCTCCGATATTTGCTAGGTGTTCCCCCCATATTTCTGTTAAAACGCCTGGTTAAACGTCCTTGGGCTTTCAACCCCGGTTTTCAAATAAAAATGAAGAATACCTTGCACTCCTGCTGCGGAAACTGTTGCTGCTTTTAATCAGTCGCCAATCTCCTGTAGATGCTTCGCAAAACCGCCTTCTTTCGGAATAATCATGATGTAATGTTTATCACTAAGTATACGGTAAATAGTTAGTACCGTGCTTTTCACCTAAAACCATGAGATAATCCCTTTGTAAAACTAAAAGTTTTTTAAAGGAGGATCTTATGGATAAGATCACACGTCAGGTCCGCATTGAACATTGGACCCAGATCATGAATGAATGTTTGAACAGCGGTATGAATAAAACTGAATGGTGCCGGGCTAATGGGATCTCAGACAAACAATTCTTTTACTGGCAAAGGATTCTCAGAAAAGAAGCTTTTGCTGCTTCGACATCAAAGGACCTTTCGGTTATCACAGACCCGGCAGATGAAACCAGCCCACAAAAGATTTCGTTCGCAGAGATCAGCATTCCAATAAAACAGGAGTCTGTCAGAAATGGATTCCATCCGGATATCATCCTCCGAAAAGGACCGGTCTCTGTAGAGATATCCAATTCCGTTTCAGCAGAACTCCTGTCACGTATCGGAGATATCTTTCATGCTGAATGATGCTTCCGGGTTCCGCAGGATCTATCTCGCTACCGGCTACACAGATCTGAGACGTGGTATGGAGGGGCTTGCATCCATTATCAAGTTCAATTTTCAGCTGGATCCGTATCAAAAAGATATTCTGTTCCTGTTCTGCGGAAGACGTACTGACCGCATCAAAGGGCTGGTCTGGGAAGGCGACGGCTTCCTGCTTCTATACAAAAGACTGGAGTTGGGTGCATTCAACTGGCCCCGCACAAAAGAAGAAGCATTGGAGATCACCCCAGAGCAGTACCAATATCTCATGCAGGGACTGGAAATTGTTGCACGCCATCCGATCCAGGAAGTCAGACCGGATAAGATCTTATAAGATCCTGTGCAAAACAGAGAAAATAAAAAAACATCTTCCAATCATCATAAGTCCCGAAAAAGAGTTATCCACTTTTCATAATTCCGCTGCCTTCATTTATTCAGGAGTACTTTCAGGCCCCTTTACAGGGCTTGTGGATAAGTACTCTGAAAAGCCCGAAAAACTAATAGTTTTTTGAGTTTTTCAGAGTATTCATCTATTAGTAAAAATGACGAATACCCTGTCTGCCTGATTCGCTTTTTCTTTATCTTTGCGTTACAATAGGAACATCAGATAAAGGAGAACGGCATCCATGGCAAAAGTATATACAGAAGAAGAACTGAATAATTTCAGCAGGGAAACACTTATGGCAGTCATCCTGTCCATGCAGGATCAGATTCACCAGCTGAATACAAACATGGAGCGCCTGATCGAGCAGATCGCTGATGCAAACAATAAGCGTTACGGCCGTTCTTCCGAAAAACTGGAAACGATCTCCGGACAGCTGGAACTGGAGCTTATATTTAATGAGGCTGAAGCACTTACGGAAACACTGTATGTGGTTGAGCCTGTTGAGGAAGATGTGATACAGCCGCGTCGTAAAAATAAAGGAAAACGGGAGGCAGATCTAAAAGATCTTCCGATTGAAGTGATCGTCCATACCCTGTCAGAAGAAAAACTCCAGGATGCCTTTGGCACAGATGGATGGAAACAGCTTCCAGACGAGATATATAAAAGGGTACGTGTGCAGCCGGCAGTCTATACTGTTGAAGAACATCATGTGGCAGTCTACGCTGGTAAGGACAACCAGACAATCATAAAAGCGGACCGTCCGAAGAATCTGCTCCGTAACAGCCTGCTCACTCCGTCACTTGCGGCAAGCATCATGAATGCCAAGTACGTAAACGGGCTTCCTCTTTACAGGATCAGCCAGGAATTCCTGCGGAATGACATCCATATCTCCAGACAGGTCATGGCAAACTGGATGATCCAGTGTGCGGACAGGTATCTGGGAATCCTTTATGACCGGCTCCATAAGGAGATGTATCAGTTTCATGTACTTCAGGCTGATGAGACTCCGGTCATGGTCACTAAGGATGGACGGCCGGTAAACAGTAAAAGTTACATGTGGATCTATCGGACCGGAAAGAGTTATACGGATACTCCGATCATCCTGTATGAATACCAGCGAACCCGAAAAGCGGACCATCCGGAAGAATTCCTGAAGGATTTTAAAGGGATCGTAGTATGCGACGGTTACTCTGCATACAGGAAGCTGGACAGGGAAAATCCAGACATCGTCTTTGCCGGCTGCTGGTCACATGCAAGGCGCAGGTTTGCGGAGGCATTGAAAGCCCTGCCGAAAGCAGCACAGAAAAATGCGAAAGAGACTGTAGCTTACGAAGCAGTCAGCCGGATCGCAGCAATCTATCATCTGGACAACCAGATGGAGGGACAGCCTGCAAAAGTCAGAAAGATGTACCGTCAGGCCAATATCAGACCTCTTGTAGAGGCCTTCTTTGCATGGGCAAAAGAGATCCAGATTAAAAATCAGCTTTCCAGAGGAAAGACTCTGGATGGGATCAACTACTGTATCAATCAGGAAGTTTCTCTGAAAGCCTTTCTGGAAGACGGTGATATTCCTATGGATAACAATGCGACAGAAAGTGCTCTGCGTAGCTTTTGTCTCCATAAGCATACATGGAAGCTGATCGACAGTCTGGATGGCGCAAATGCCAGTGCCATTATCTACAGCATCACAGAAACGGCAAAAGCTAACAATCTGAATCCTTTTCGGTATCTTGAACATGTCCTGACTGTATTGAAGGACCACCAGGATGACAGGGAATATAGTTTTATAGATGATATCCTGCCATGGTCTGAAAAACTTCCAGCAATATGCCGGAGCAAAACAAAAGCAACTAATATTTAAAACCTTGCCGCCGGAAACGGCGGCTTAAAGTTAGAGCAGTACGGATAGTTTACCGGTTCTTTCCACACTTAGTTGAAATTGATGTGTTAAAATTATATAATACATTCAAAATATATTTACTAAGAGGGATATTTATATGGACGAATTTATTAAGTTACTTGACCCAGCCTATGAACTAATACAATATCGCATAAAAGAAGATAAAGTGATTTTTCATATTGCATCAACAATAACTGAATTAGAATGTCCGTTTTGTGGAAGAAAAACATCTAAAGTTCATTCTATTTATGAAAGAGAAATTCAAGATCTTCCTATGCAAGGAAAAAAGGTCATTCTGTTGGTAGATACCAGGAAAATGCGATGTATGAATCTGGACTGTTCTCATAAAACTTTTTCCGAGAAACATCCATTTGTGGCTGCTAAATCGAAAAAAACGAACAGGTTAATCCAAAATATTTTATATACATCATCCCAACTAAGCTCGTTGAATGCTTCTAAACTTTTAAAAAGCGAAAATATTTCAGTTTGTAAAAGCAGCATCTGTGATCTGCTTAAAAAAAATGCCATCCATTGTGGATAAATCTTCTGTAAAAATGGTATGTGTGGATGACTTTGCTCTCCGTAAAAGATTTTCTTATGGAACAGTTATGATAAATTTGGAAAATCATCGGATTGTTGATATGATTCCGTCAAGAGATACAAATGATGTCTGCAACTGGCTGAAAACGTTTCACAATATCGAAGTTATTTCAAGGGATGGAGCCATTACATACGCATTCGCTGCTACAAATTCTCATCCTGATGTCATACAGATTAGTGACCGTTTTCACTTGATAAAGGGACTTTCGGAAGTTATCTGTAAATATATATTTCGTGAGTTTCCTGCAAGGGTTGAAATACCATTAACAGAAAGCGTTACGGATGAAATGAAAGCATTATATAACACTGCAAACCGGTCATTGCGTATAAAATTCGCCCATGAAAAACGCAGGGAAGGACTGACCATATCGGATATAGCATTATTGTTACATTCATCACCTAAAACAATCCAAAAATATCTTGCAATTCCAGAAGACCAGATTCCAGAAAGCAAGGAAATTGCCAGGGAACGGCAACACCAGCTGGCAATAAAACAAAAAGAACAGGAAATAAAAGAAGCAAGAGAAATGGCTTTGGCAGGATATCCGATTGAGCAGATTGCATCTCAGATGCACCGTGCCCATAAGACTATACAAAATTATTTAAATCCTGATTTTTCAGTTACAAATGGTCACTATAATGTTCGAATTCCAGGAAAATTAGCTCCATATGAGAACGAGGTAATAAAACTCAGGAGTCAGGGATTAACGTATCCCCAAATACATGATATTATTTGTAAAAAGGGATATACTGGCAGTGTAGCTTCGTTACGAATGTTTATGCAAAAAGAAAGAACACGAATGCATGAACAGAATGAAACAGAAAAGCCGCATTCTGAATATGTGCAAAGGAAATCCTTATGCCAGCTGGTTTATAAAAAACTCGAGGATATTGGCACAATCACTGTCAAACAGTATCAGGAAGTATTAAAAAAATATCCTTTATTGAGTGAGTTATATACATTAACCAAAGACTTTTGTAATGTCATATTCTCTAAAAATCCTACAAAATTAGATGAATGGATCAATGCAGCACAAAAATATGATATCCCTGAACTTCAAACATTCATAAACGGCATAAAAAAGGATATAACAGCTGTAAAAAATGGAATTATATATTCGTATAATAATGGCTTAGCAGAAGGCAGTGTAAATAAAATCAAAGTCATAAAACGGGTAATGTATGGTCGAAACAGTTTTGAACTATTGAAAGCGAAAGTGCTATTCGGAGAACTCTTTCACATTAAATTCAACTAAGTATGGAAAGAACCAGTTTACCGTATACATCACTAAAAAAATAATTACGCAATTTAAAAGGTAAAAGGTGTGAATCATATCCAATACACCTTTTACCTCATTTTTTTTAGTCAATCTTATTTCCGCTTACCAACATTTTCTTTTTTTAAAATTTTAGAAGTTTTTACAAGGGCGTCTATTAAAGTCAAACCGGTCAAAATTACAGCAACTCCCATCATAAATAATGTCCATGCTTTGACCTTATCAAATGTTACCAAAATAGCGATCACAGCTACAGGCATGTTTATATACCCTAACCCTGTTGCCCATTGAATAAAAAAGTTCGGCCAAAACTTTTTCTCTTCTTCCACTTCATTCACTGTTTTCACTTTTCTGGCGAAATAGAACATACAGAATACAGATATAGCTATCAGTATTATTTTCAAGACACAATTAGCTTCCGTTTTCTCCGACGGAAAAAAAGTATCTATCATGATAACTGCTATTCCAATGATAAACGCTATTTCGCTATACAATCCTGAATAAGCGGAGTCTTTCATATCATTTACTTTTTTCTCTAAAGCAGTAATTATAGATTGGTGATACTGTTTCGCACTTTTCTTATTTTTATTCATGTAATATGTCCTCCATTCGTAATAACATACCGTTTCATATCAATTATATCTCCAGAAAATTATAACTTCTTCAGTCTATACCCCACATTGACCAACGTTTCAATAATATCATATCCCATCTTTTTTCTTATCTTCCATATCACATATTCTACTGTTCTATATGGTATCTGATCATCATGATAATGAATCCCCCATACAGAGTGATAAATATTTGTCTTTGGTATTACAACCCAGTTTGGTTTTAAAGCCAGTAGGTACAAAACTTCAAATTCCCTGGGTGTCAGGTCTATGTCCTTTCCTTCGTAGATAACCTGATAAGACATTGGATTTAACTGTAATTTCCCGTTACCCAACACTACATTCTCTTTATATTCTGGAAAAACATACTTCATGTGTATGCCTCCTCTTAATTTGTAAATTCAACTTTTCTCATTCCAGAAAGAAATACTGGACGAAAATTCCCCGCCCAGTACTTCTTCAATTATCAGTTATTTTAATGCACTCTCTATATCCTCCGCTGCCTTTTCCATAATTTGAAGATACTCTCGGAGCTTTTCAGACTGGATATTTTCCTTTTCTGCAAGTGAATTGATCAGAAAACAACTTGTTTTTATGCAGCTTAGCGGATTTCGGATATTGCTCTGCAGTTCCGCCCGCATAGTACGATAATCATTTTCTATATCCAGTGTCCTTGTTACTGCCCTCTCACAAATATCCAGTAGTTGATTGATACACTCTGCCAACTCCTGCACCGGATTATTCAAATACCTGCACCTAACTCTTTGTTCCAAACATTGTTCAGAAAGAATACCATTCAAATCATTTAACAGCAGTCTACATTCTCTATCACATTCCATTTCTACAGTTCCATTCATGCGCGATAATCAATAATAGAAAATTCCTTTTTCTCAGGTCGGTATTTGTATATAAGATCATAGGCGCCATAATTTTCGTCTAAATCTTCACTTATGTAAAGAGCAGCTATCCCCAAACTTTTTGCTGCATGATAAGTAAGTATTGCAAGATCTGCCTTACTCTGCTCTTGCATTCTTTTGAATAAATCGAATATCACAACAACCTTTCTGCCTCCAGAAAAGGCACGCGCACAGATACATCTCATTTTTTCTCTATGATTAAGATCCGAAGGATATTTTTGTAATAAGTGGCCTATGTCAAAAGCCTTAACCAATTCCTCTATATTGGATTTATCTCCATCTAACAGACTTGGCATAGAAATGTTTTCTTCAACCGTCATAAATTCAATCAGCGGAAACTCTTCTGCCGCTATTCCAAACAAGCGCCTGTTTAAAAGAGAACGACTATTTTCGTCCAAATCAAGCCAGTCTTTATTACATACAAATATCTCTCCTGTTTTTGGTTTTTTATATCCGCAAAAGATTTCAAAAAGTATCCGTCCAAAATTTTCCCCACACATAAAATAGCAAACTTCTTTGGAATTTACCTCAATGTTTAAATTTTGTATATAGGCTTCCTCATCTGCCATATTTTCAACGTAAGCGATGAATAATCACCCGGTCACGACTTCCTGGGAACCTTAAATATTCAGGTTCCCACGTTCTTCAGGTCTTACTTTTTCGATATCTATGATCCCGGTACATCTTTCTTTTATAAAGTCACTCCATGGCAGCAGCTGTTTTATGCCTGCGGGCTCATTTTTATAGTCCGGCATATACAGCAGCAAGGTGTAGAGATAATGATAGATGTTCAGGTTATTGGCTTTCGCTGTTTCTATGAGACTCAATACAATGGCACTTGCCGTTGCTCCATCAGCAGTATCATGAAACAGAAAGTTTTTACGCCCCGTCACATAGGTTTTTGCCCGACGTTCCGCTGCATTATTAGAGATCTCGCATCTTCCATCCAGTAGATAATTCATAAGGGTCTCTTTATGATTAAAGGCATAGTTTACCGCTTTTTCAAGCTTACTCCCGCCAGCAGGCTCCAGGGTTTCCAACCATGTCCAGAATTCATTCCAGATGGCAGGTTCTGTTTCCTGGCGTTTCTGTTTTCGTTCTTCCTGTGGAAGTTCTTTGTAGAGACGTTCCATATAGAAAAGACGGTTACAGAATGCAACTCCTTTTTCGGCAGGGAGCAGGGAACTGTCTTCTGCAGTTCCCTGCGGAGGTTCTGCAAGTTCCTGTTCAGAATTAATGTCCAGAAGTTTCAGCTTTTTCTGACGTGCTTTTGGGACTGCTTCAAAGAACTTACGCCTGCAGTGGGCAAGACAGCAGACCAGGACAACATCTTCGATCCTGCCGTATGCACTATACCCATCACACTGGAGCATCCCAGTGAAACCATGGAGAAATTCTATCGGATAATCCCCGCTCCGTCCGAGTCTGTAATCATACAGGATGATCGGTGGTTTTCCATCAGTCCCGCTCAGGTAGATCCACATATAGGATTTTGAAGTGGCAGTTTTTCCCTCTTCATGAAGCACCTGACAGGGTACCTCGTCTGCATGGAGGATCTCTCTTGCCAGCAGTTCCTGATGCATTACTTCATAGACTGGAGAGAGATATTCCAATGAACAGTAATTGTACCAGTGCGCTGCAGTTTCTCTTGGGACAGGCACCCCTTTTTCCATCCAGTCTTTTGACTGACGGTAAAAGGGAAGGTGCAGAAAGCTTTTCTGGTACATGACCATTGCCACCATATCCGGCGATGCGGGACTATGGGCAAGAAGCGGTGTCGGTGTTTTTGCCTCTACGATCATTGTTTCATCCTCCTGCCGACATACAGGACACATAAGGGTTTCCTGCATGTAATGGACCCTTACCACTTTTGCCGGAGTGATACGCAGTTCTTCCCGGACAAACTTATACCCCAGGTGTTCCATCGGGGAACCACAGTCCGGACAGATCCTTTCTTCCGGGGGAACATCGCAGGAGATCTCTTTTATGGGAAGGGCCTCATACAGATCTGCACGAACAGACTTTTTTCTTCTGGTCCGTGTATGTTCTTTTACAACGGTCACCGTTTCTTCCTCCTGATCAGGACGCCTGATCTTTTCGCTGGATGTTCCAAAGATCTTCCTTTTCAGTTCATCTATCGTCTCATTCAGGTTCGCAATAGTACTGCGGAGCTCTTTTATGGTAGCTCTGAGATCCACAATGGTCTGTTCCTGTTCTTTATTCGTGCTTAATAAAAGCTGGATCATATCTTCTGTATCATGAGGCATGGCATTTCCGTCCTTTGTTTTCTTATCCCTATTATAAAAGAAGTACGGAGATATGGCAAACAGACGGGACAGATGGTACTGTCAATCTGACGGTACCTCAGTTGTGGATATCTTTCCTAAAAAAATGAAAGATATGCCTGTATGCTCATTCTTTTAGGAAAGATATCCACCTGCTGTTTTAAAACAGATGTTTTTTTGAGTCTCATCCACATCGCATTCGAAAGGAAAAAAGAAAGCAGTGGATAAGTGTCTGGCGGCTGCCTGCTGTCACGGATATAGAAAATTTAAAATTCTCTGTTTTGCACAAAGGATCAGAAATCTTTTTTTCTGCCTGTGCCTTTGATTGCTTTTGGCTGATCGATGGAAAGACCTTCCATAAGCCACCGGAATTCCTGACGCGTCAAAAGACGGGCTTCCGAAGCATTCCGCGGCCACTGGAACCTGCCGTTTCCGTCAAGCCTTTTCTGGAGCAGCACAAAACCATCCTTATCAAAATGGAGTGCCTTAAGTTTCCGGCTATCCCTTCCGCAGAAAAGATAAACTGCATTTGCATACGGATCGAGTTCATATGTATCGCGTATGATAGCCATAAGCCCGTCGAAACTTTTTCGCATATCTGTACGTCCGGTGATAACGAAGATCTTAGACACACCGGACAGATCACCTAACATAAATCCTGCAGCGCTGATAACGTATGAAATATGGTCTCACGGTCTGCTGCGTTGGTGATCTCAATCTGGAAACTGTGATAAGTGATTTTTATAACAGAGTCTGGAATGGTATCCGTTTTGAGCTGCACTGAGGATGGGCAGACTGCCGGTTCCTCAAAAGAAAGCGGTACAACTTCCTGTTTTCCTGAGAAAGAAGAATGGACTGGTTCCGGTATCTCACAGGCTTTTTGTCGAAGTCTTCGTATCTGGTAATAAAAGTTGCTTGTATGGATATGATGTTCCTGACACCAGCATTTATCAGAAAGACCACTGGACCGGCATTCCTGGATCAGATTCAACCATTCTTTATCTGTACGTCTTGGATTTTTTTTAGGCATAAAAATTCAACTCCTGTTTTTTATTTGGAGTGAGATTAGCACAGGTACCAGAAGAACTGAAGTGAAATGGTCCTAAGTGCAAAAAACTGGAAAAGTTATAGAGATACCACTCCTTAGAGGGATTATCTCATAAATTTTGGATACTGAAAAACCGGTGGATTATTCATCGCTTACTTTTCAACTAGAAATGGATACATAGTTTCTCTCCCTTTGTATTAAAAAGGCACTAGATAACAGAAAGTTCTTACCTAGTGCCTTTTTCTAAACTGCCTTTGTCTGTATTTGCAAGTTTTACCACCAGCTAGTTACTACTGCTGTACAGTTATTGTATCCACTCTCCATACAATCGTGTAAACAGTCATCAGGATCACAGTACTGTACTTCAATTTCAAATATTTCTTCCTGTACTGTTCTTTTTAATTTCTCCATAATAACTCCTATCTCCAACCGGTAATAATCGCATCACAGTTATTGACCCCTGAGTGTATGCAATCATGCAGACAATCATTAGGATCACAATACTGTACTTCGATTTCAAATGTTTCTTCCTGTACTACTTTTTCCATTTCCTTCATAATGGCCTCCTTCTACCTCCAACCGGTAATAATTGCATCACAGTTATTAGTTCCTGAGTGTATACAATCGTGCAGACAATCATCAGGATCACAATACTGTACTTCGATTTCAAATGTTTCTTCCTGTACTACTTTTTCCATTTCCTTCATAATGGCCTCCTTCTACCTCCAACCGGTAATAATTGCATCGCAGTTATTAGTTCCTGAGTGTATACAATCATGTAGGCACTCGTCTGGATCGCAATACTGCACTTCGATGTCGAATGTTTCTTCCTGTATTACTTGCTCTAAAATCCTCATACTCTTTCGCCTCCTTTCCAAGTAATTTTATATTTAATAAACTTAAATATCCTATCCCTCAATTCTAAGTTTTTCTACAATACTGCCTTTGCTAAATACCTTATATAATAATTTAGGTAAAAATATTGTTAGTATAACAATATTTCCACCTATAAGAATAGCTGGCCATATTACCATATCAAAATGCATAAACCATGTATCTTTACAAATCGGACCAATCAATAAAAATCCCGATACTAACGAACACACTAAGCCTAAAAGAGCTGCATAAACAGAATATAGCAGACTTTCTCCTGTTATCAAAACTTTAATCTGTTTTTTGCTCATTCCCACACTTTCCATTATGGCAAATTCTCTTCTCCGACTCAAAATATTTGCAATTGTTAAATTCAAAAAATTGATAAGACCTGAAATTCCAATAATACAACTAACAACAATTCCCACTGCATAAATTGTATTTTTCATACTTTCCATATCCTGTTTTATCAACTCAGCAGAATTAAATCCAACTTTTCCTTCAAAATTTTCAACGAATACTTCAATCTCCGATGAAATTTGTTTCATATTTTTTTCATCGACATTGAATGTATAATTCATGATTGTTGGATTTTGATATAAATCTACAAATGATTTTGAGGAAAGGTAGAACATCGGTGCATCTCCTCCAACAATATTTATACCTGTCGTCATATTAGGAGCCTCATATTCTGTCGGGCTAACATACGCATGTGCAATAACCGTATAAAGTTTTTCCTCACCATCAACAAAAGCCTTTATTTTATCACCTAAATTGCATTGAAATTCTCTCGTATCTTTTGAAGTACGTGAAACTGGCAATGCTTCTATCAAGAAATTCTCTTGCTCCATTTTATGAAAAATACTATTCTGCTCTATACCTGCAATAGAGTCTACTAAATTCATTCTCTGGTAAACATTTTCATCTATTCCATAGACATTACAAATTGGAAAATTATTATTTCCCAGTATTACACGCCCATTTTCTGTAGCTACCATCTTCACTCCATTTTCAGATATAATTTCATCTTGTATTGGTGCATTATAATCAAATGTAACGTTTAAATCATCTAATGTATTTTTATATATAATCCCTTCCGCATTAATTTTAAAGTTTGCCTTAATGCTATCTATTACTTGGGATTCTAAACCATCACTATGTCGTGTATAACCTTTTAAATTATTAAATAGATTACCACTTCCGATTTCAATATCCGCAGCACTTTGTAATCCAACCCCTTTTTCTATACTAATACTATTTGCCAGAATAAAAACTGAATTAAAAAACACACAACATAATGCAATAGATATAACAATAAAAATACTTCTTTTTTTGTTTCTTCTAAAATTATCATTTGCCATTTTAATTATGCTAAATTTATGCGTTTTTTTCTTTTTCTTATTTTTTCTTATTCCCGTTTCCTTTATAGCTACCAATGGGGAAATTTTAGATATAGTACGTAATGGTTTACCAATACTTATTTTAACCGTTGCAATCGTAAATATCGTTGCCACAACAAAAATCAACGGATTTGGTGCTATTACTATTTCTGTTTTTAAATATTCACTTGCAATAGTATTCACTGTAAACGGTAAAATAGATTTACCGATAAAATACCCTGTAACTAAACCAACTGGTATTCCTAGCACAAGTAACCACAATGTCTGGATTTTAACAAGTAATGCAATCTGAGATTGTGTCGTACCAATAGTTTTAAGTAGTCCATAATTTTTTATATCCTGCATAGCTGAAATAGAATAAATATTATTAATAAGCAAGTAGCCTGCCAAAATAAATAAAACTATAAAGATAATCACTGCGCCAATCACAGAAAAATCCAATTGTGGATTTGTAATTGAATTCACTGCACCAGATACAACATCTTTTCCTTTTTGCTCGTTAAAACCTTCAATGATCTTATTTATTTGTTGCTCCACGTTCTTTTTAGATTCAAAAATCACCTCTGAGAAATACGTTCCAGCATATTCCATGTCCTCATCGTATGTATAGGGAAACAAAGATTCATTTTTATTCATAAACTCCTCTGACACTAGCAATACACTAACTTGTGAATTTCTAGCTTCCCACCATCCGGAAACTGTCATTTCATAAACATAATGCTCTTCTCTTAAATCAAATTCTATCCTGACCTTTTCTCCTACTTTGGGTGTTACTCCTAAACTTTCTAATGCTTTATCTGTAGTAGCAATTTCATTAGCCTTTTTCGGTGCTTTCCCATGCGTTGGCCTATTAAAAGTTAATTCTTGCTCTATTTGATCCATATAATCAATTTCAACATTATGATTCTTTGTATTACTTGCAAATCCTATCGGTCTTCGACAACCACTAACTTTTATGTTGCTATTTTCCTGCAACTGCTCAAACTCATTTTTTGTTAAATATCTTATATCTCCGTCTGCTTTACTTCCCTTTTGCATCTGCATAGTAGTCTGTATTGATTGATATGTTCCCGTACAGATTGTTAACATAGAAGTAAATAGCATAGTGGTTAGTATAATTGCCAAAATAGTAATTATATTTCGTGTTTTACTTTTTCCAAAATTCTTTTTTGCAAGATTAAAGATACACTTTTTATTTCTAGTCAAATACACCGCATTCCCTCCCATTATGCGTCTATAATTTTCCCGTCCTGAATTCTAATAATTCTATCCGCCATTTGAGCCAAATTCATATTATGCGTAATCATAACAATAGTCTGACAAAATCGCTGACTTGTTTGTTTCAATAAGCCCATTACTTCAAGACTTGATTGTGTGTCAAGATTTCCTGTCGGTTCGTCAGCCAAGATGATAGCCGGTTTTGTAATCAAAGCTCTGGCAATTGCAACCCTCTGTTGTTGCCCACCTGATAGATTTCCAGGAAGATTCTCCAATTTTTTATCAATGCCCAAAATTGTAACAATTTTGTTCAAAAAATCTTTATCTATATCATTTCCGTCTAATTCCACTGGAAAGACAATATTTTCATAAACATTTAATGTTGGAATTAAATTATAATTTTGAAAAACAAAGCCAATGTTCCTTCTGCGAAAAACCGTTAGTTCTTCTTCATTTAATTGTCCTATTTTTTTGCCTTTTACTAAAACACTCCCAGAAGTTGGTATGTCTAATCCACCAATCATATTTAATAATGTAGATTTTCCACTCCCTGAAGCGCCAACAATAGCAACAAATTCACCTTCTTCTATCTCTAAAGAAACCCCATCTAAAGCTTTTGTAATATATTCACCGGAATCATAATATTTTTTCAATTCCTTTGTTTCAAGTATAGTCATGCTATTACTTCCTCCATCCTAGAATTTTTAGTTTTTATAAATCCATAACCATATAGGGTTTAAGATTTCCTTTATATCCATAATCTCACCTTCCTATGCTATTGAAAAACTCCTCTATTTCTACAGAGTCAAAATAAAATTCTGTAATTTTTCCATTCGTAATTCGATATAATGCTGGAACACCTGCAATCAGCATATCTTCATAATTTGTAATAGAAGCATAGTCAATTTCCGGTGTCTGAATATCTGTATAAATATCTCCTACCTGTGACCCAGGAAAAGCAGGAATATCGTCTGGGGTAATGGTCACAAAATTAAAACGCATTCGCTTTCCGTAATCATTCTTCATATTTTGGTATTTTTCTTCCGATTCGCCCGGTAAAAATACCTTGTTTCCATCACTGTCCACATATCCTATCTTTTTGTTATATTTGGAGCGTGTTGCTGTCCAGTTATATTTTTGTAAAGGACGATTTTCTCTTAAAGCATAATCTACAAAATATACATTATCATTTTCTGCCGCAAAATTCAGCATTTTATCTTTTACCTGATTGCAAAACGGGCACTGAACCATATAAAAATAAACGTAGTAATCCTCCTGGTTCTGATTAAACATATCCTTCAAATTGATTTTCGTAACATTTTCGTATGGATCTTCCTCAGAAGCCACAATAGCAGCCTCTTCCCCTGTTGAATAAGCAAGAACACTCTCTGCATTTAAAGATACTGTCATCACTGTAGCCGCTGTTAATAAACCTACTGTTTTTAAAAGTCTTTTTCTATTCTTCATAACTAATTCCCCCATAATAATTTTTCTAAATGTCCTTTTTGTTTTTCACAAAACTTCTGGAAGATTTCCTCGTCGCTCTGCATTCCCAGAGTAAAATTGATACAAGAATGACAGAACAGATTCACATCACAATCCTTACATTTTTCCATTCTCCAAGGTCTTAACTTTTCCAATTCCTCTTTCCATGCCGGGTTCTCAATAATTTCTGTAATTGGTGTTTCCAGCAGATTTCCCATAAAAAGATTTTCCAAATTGCTAAGTGGAGCACAAGGATATACATCTCCGTTTTCACTGATATTTAACTCCTTTTTACCAGGCTGACATAATGCACATCTTAAATGCTGCTTTTCCAATTTTTCTATGTATTCCATTGGTGGAAGCAATTCTCTTTGGTTCTCTTCTCCTCTTCCTGAAGGAGCAAATCTTCGGATCAATGGTTTTACATCTAACTCTTCACATAATTTATAAAAATCCTGATCATGTCCATAGGTATATTTTGTTTCCAGCATGGAAACAGATACTTTTTCCATTCCAGCTTCTTTTAATTTTTTGATCCCAGCAATCACCCGGTCATAAATCCCTTCTCCTCGCACCTTTGTGCAGCTATAGGAATCAAAACCATCAAGACTGACGGAAACACCATCAACATTCTTTTTAATGATTTCCATAAGCCGGTCATTCAGCAGTAACGCATTTGTAGACAAGGTAATTGCACCTTTATAATTTGCCCTTAAATATTCCAGTATCTCGCAGAAATCAGGACGGATTAACGGTTCCCCACCTGTCAGGTTAATCTGTTCTGGATTTAAAACCAACACCTGAACAATCACCTTTTTCCAGTCTTCCGTATTCATGTGATCTACTTCTTCTATACAAGCAGACGCCACACAATGTTTACATCTTAGATTACACCTATTGGTCAAAGAAAGATATACGATCTGATACGGATAGGTTATCTCATTTTTCATCTGTTCTTGCGAAATATAAAAATGAATCCGGCACAGTTTCTGAAATAACTTATAGGCATTTTTCTTTACCACAGTATCTTCTTCCTCAATGGTAAAATCCCCATTGTTCTCTTCCAGATATTTTTCAAGATACTGAAAATAAGCCTCTGAGGTTTTTACAAATCCTCCGTTTCTGGTGTTACACAAAACAACTCTTTCTTCACGTACTAAAACTTTTGCATTTGGACTTCTCATATACATATCTGGTTCCCTCCTTTACAACTCAATGATAAAGTCTGCATTTTTTTCTGCATCCGCTTCATGCGAAAATAAAATAACAATGCTATTCTGTTTCAAGTGTTCTATAATATCATAAAATTCTTTTTTAGAAACACTATCCAGGTTTGATGTAGGTTCATCAAAAATATATACAGAACGTTCTCTACATACTGTCCGGATAATACCAATTTTCTGTGCCTGCCCACCTGAAACGCTTCCAGTATCAATAAGCTCCGACTCTAATGTACGCCCCATTTCTTCCAAATCTTTATAAAATGATAATAAAGAAATATATTTTTCTACCGGAATAGAATCATTAAGAGCAATATTATTTCTTATAGTGTCACGAAAAATCGGCGGCTTTTGAAAACAAATTCCTATTGTTTCTGTAAGTATTTCCCTGGAAAGATTAGTAATGCTTTTCCCATCTAACAATATAGTTCCTGAAAAGTCATTCCAGATTTTTAACAAGATACCAGCCAGTGTACTTTTTCCTGAACCATTTTTCCCTTTAATCAGATAAATAGAGCCCTTCTCAAGATACATATTCAAATTTTTTCTATATACTTTTACATCTTTATAACTGAAATTTACATCTTTTATTTCAATTTTTGATATATCCATTTGCTTCACCCCACAATCTCATTAATTCGGTCCATTGATACTTTTGCCTTTTGGAACTGTCCAATTACAAGCATGATTGAGGACAGCGGATTAAACATTCTTTGTGTGTACATAATAATCACTGTCAGCTCTCCAAACTGTACCTGTCCCTTAATCACCATAACACCACTGATTGCCAGTACAATCAAAAAAGTAGTGGTACTAATGAGCTGCGGTACTGAACGGTTATAGGCCATTAACATATTTTGCTTTAGGATTTCATTTCGCAAAGAAGTTTCGTTCCTGCAAAATTTGTCTATATAGTAATTTCTTCCATTTAACGCCAGATACTCATAAAGGTTGCTTACAAACTCCTTAATCAGACCATTTCCAACATCCATTTTTCCCATTACTTTTCTGGACTGGCTCATGATTTTTTTGTTGAAGAAAATCTGAATAGCAATAAGAATCGGATAAATCAAAAGCATAAACCAAAAGATAACCGGATTAATCTGTATCAGGATTACCGCTGTAATAATCACAGTCACAATTTGTATCAGCAAATCAGAAAGCATACGGGAAGAGAGCATCTCTATATTATTAACATCTGCATTCATGCTGGTCATAAACAGATTTGATTTCTTCTCTATTTCCTTCCCATCAACCTGAAACATTGCTTGTATCAACAATAACTTGATTTTAACAATAAAACCATTTGACATTTTGCAAAACAGATAACTCAATGCCAATGCTACTGTAATAGATACAAGCTGGCATATAGCCATATATGCAACATTGGTAATAACCGCTCCTGGATCTTTTGCCGGAACTGCCTTATCCAGAATATTGGTAATTAACTGAGGATAAATATAAGTCACTATGGCGTCCATAGCTACCAATATAATTCCAAACAGATAACCCCATTTATACTTTCGTATCTGCTCCAAAACAACATTCTTTTTCTTCATAACACATATTCCTTCTTAAATGTTCAACCAGATTATACAGGGTACAAGCATCACCTACTTTTATGGCATGATAATCCGGTTTCGTAATTTTCAATTCCCCATATATCCCGCTGATAAAATCATAAAAATTAAAGAAATTCACTCCTGTAATTTGGGAAAGAAATGGATACCTGCTGATTTCGCCAAGGGAAGATGTGCAGCCAAACTCTAACAATCTCCTGTGTATTTTTTCCAAAATCATCTGTCCCACTTCATCAGTCTGGAGCTTTCCTACACACTCTAAATCAATTTCTTCTAAAGGATCATCTGTCTTTTCCAGTATGTTTAATGCCTCCTGTACGCTTTTTATATTCGGTGCTGTTTGCATAGCTCTGGCCAGAATACCTGCCACATAAGCATTTCCCTTTGAAGTTCCCTTAAAAAAATTATATCGTCCGGATTTTCCTGCAACAAATATCGGTGAAATATCCGCCAGAACCTGAACGTTTGCCGCCCTGTCTACAAGAATTTTTTTCTTTGCATCTGGTAATAATTTCCCCACACCAATCACACTTTTATAAATTGCCGGTATGGTATTCTTTGCATTATTACATTCCGAAGTACAGATAATCTTTCCCTGTTTTTCCAAGTCATTACAAATGTCCCTCAATTCCTTTTCCATAGCAGGATCAAGAATTTGTGTTACGGAAAGGCTCAAACAGATGAGATCCACCTGTAGTTCCCTGCACTTTTTTAATGCGGCAAGCAGTAAAGAACTGGTCGTTTTTCCTAATTCATTTACAATTTTTATAGGATAAAATTGTGTCTGCTCTGCAAATTGTAAGATACAATCAATGCAGTTGGTTCCATGACCAAAAACATCATCAAAATTTCCCTCTTCAACAATTCCATTATCTTCTGCACTTTTTTGAAAAGAGAATCCCTGAATTACATGCTGCATAATTTCCTGATTTTGTGTATCTACACCGGAGTCTACAACTGCCACTTTAGGACTATACATGGAATCCCTCCAATATATATTTATACTTTTTATAAATCCGATAAACAATATCTCTTTCATTGCACTGGAAAGCAGAAACAGTGTAGTAATCTCCGGTATATGCTTTATTAATCAGTTTACATACCTGGCTGGAGCAATTCTGTTTAAATGTACAATCTCCACACCCTGTCACCGGAATTTCGTTAATCTTATGGAGAGCCTCCAGTTTTTCCGGTTGTAATCCTTTCCAAACATCTCCCAGCCAATAATCCACTTTATCCGCAGCTAATGCACATGGGTAAATTCCACCATCCGCAGATATATGGAATGTATTTGTTCCACCGTCACAGCCAGTACGTCTTCTGAAGGTTGCCTCTTTAATATTGAATAATAAATACTGTGCTGCTTTTTTATCTTTTTCTATCATGTATTCCATGATTTTTTCGTAGTTTTCATAATATATCTGCATATCTTGCTGGTTCCATGCAGCCCCGGCATCTAATGCAAAAGTTACTACTCCCATATCCATCTGATCCAGATAAATATAATTTTCAGCCATAGCCGGAAGGGTTTCCTTATTGACAGTCATTCTGACCCGGATGTATTCACCTTGCTCTTTTAAAAACTTTAAGGTTTCCACTACTTTATCAAAGGAAGACTCACCATTTGGATAAATACGGTTTGTATCATTTGTTTTCCTATTTCCATCAATGCTTACAGAAATCTGTACCTTACCCTTTATAAAATCATAAATATCCTTCTCAAACACTGTTCCATTTGTTGTCATTGTAAAAATAATATGACCATCATACCGTTCTTTTAAGGTTTTTATAATATACCGAATAACGTCAAAATTCAGTAATGGCTCACCACCATGTAAAGCCACATTAATCCGTTTTCCTGCAGCAACAGTTGCATCAAATTTATCAGTAAAATATTTAATTGTCTGTTCTGCTGTTTCCAATGTCATTGTTTTTGGCTGCTTATGTACATAGCAGTATTTACAAGCTAAATTGCATCTTTCAGTTACCCAAAATGTAATATTCATTTGGCTTTCCCCCTTTCTTATAGAATTAGTATACTTACAAAATCTTACCAAATTATTACGCTAGAAAAATATGTATAAATACAAAAGTGTCCCTGTAGGAAAATAAATCTGCTCCTAAACCAGAAAAAGATCCTTGCCTTTAAAACAAGAATCTTTTTCTGTAATTTTTCGTTCTTTACCAGATTGTTGTCATATAGGCATCACAGTTATTGACACCTTCATGTTTGCAATCGTGATAACAATCACTTGGATCACAATACTGCACTTCAACATCAAATACAACTTCCTGGATTTTTTTCTCCATTTTTTCCATATAGCATTCCTCCGTCTTACCAGATTGTTGTCATATAGGCATCGCAATTGTTAACGCCTTCACCGTAACAATCGTGATAACAATCACTTGGGTCACAATACTGCACTTCGACATCAAATACAACTTCCTGAACTCTCTTTTCTAAATCTTTCATGGTTACGTACCTCCTTACAATACTGAAGTGAAATGTGTGTTACAATGTCCAGGTGCTGTCAAACAATCATGGGCACAATCATCTGGATCGCAATACTGAACCTCTACATCAAAAGGTTCTTCCTGCATTCTCATTTCAAGTTCTAACATATTATCCGCCTCCTTTCGCTTATATTTTGGTTTATCAGCACTTTTATGCTGTAAATCATCTTATCTACAGATTTCTGAGGCGTTCTGTAATACTTCCTTTTTCCCAAAAATAAATCCCTGCCTCAGAAGCAATAACAGCTATTATTAAATACAACACTATGACGATGGCTGCCGGAAGTAATGTAAATTGGAAAGTAAAAAGCCAAATAGAAGAACAAATACCCATGACTGCTGTCATACCGATTAGTGTTGCAAGTATAAATCCACCAATTGCAGCATAAAAAACATATCCTACACTCTCCCTTATAATCAGTTCACGCAACTGTTTCTTTGTTGCACCTATACTTCTAAATGTTGCTAATTCTCGGTTTCGCACAATTAGGTTTGTAAAAATAATATTCACAAGATTTACAATTCCAATTACACCTAAAATTCCTCCGATTAAGACACATAAAATTCTAATCAGTGTTTTGTAGTTTTCGATTTCGGAGTGCCTTTGCTCTGTAGTTTCAAATCCTACATCAGCAAATTCTTGTGAAATCTGATTCAACATTCTTCGCACAGCAGGAGCATCTTTCTCATCTGCATCAAAAGAATAATTCACTAAATTACCTTTTCCATACAATTCTTTAAATAAACCTTCTCCTAAATAAAGCCAAGGACCTAAAATAGTATCATCACCAGTTACACTACTACCTGATATTTGCTCTGAATCTATTACCAAAATTTGAGATATTACTTCTACTTTTTTTAATGGTTTTCCGTTCTTATAAATCGTTACTGTTTCCCCAATATCCGGTGAATTTTCTAAATTATCACTGCTATAAGTACCTTTTGTAGTTTTGAAAACGGCAACTAAAATATAATCTCCACTTTTTAATTTTTCTTTAATGGTAACAATATTTTTTTCCCCATCTAAAATCTCCATTTTATCAACAAAATTTTCAGAAACACCGCACACATTACATAATGCTTTTTCGTCTTTTGATAATGTTACCTGTCCATAGTTTGTTATTGCTTCATTCGTAATTACTCCATCAACTTCTACATTGGGCATATATTCTTTTATTTCAACGCCTTCACTGCCCCATTCAAAACTTATGTCAGAATTATCTACTGTATTTTTATATAGTCTAGTAGCATTTCGGACTATAGAATTTTTCTCTACTTGCTCTATAGCTTCTTCATTCAATGCTGCCGAAGATCTAACATATCCAACACTCGGATTTAAAGTATCTTTAGATGCAATTAAATAATCCCTCCGCATTTGTGCATTAATATATTTTTCTTCATCAAAACTATTAGAGATAATCCACAAAGAGTTGACAAATATAATACTTAATATAAGAGAAGTAAACACTAAAATCGTTCTCTTTTTGTTTCTTTGCAAATTACTCTTTGCTATGTTCTTAATGGATCGAATATCCTTTTCTGCAGTTTTTTTCTTTATCTCTGTATATTTTGCTGTTTCAATTGCAGAATACTTTGCCGCTTTTTTGGAAGGTCTTCTCATGCTTAAAAATACTGTAATCAATACAAAGATAATTGTTAAAATAAAAATAGCTGGATGCACTGATTGTACAATGGTAATTTCTTCCTCACTATATTCCCAATTTTTCAGAATAACTGGTAACAAAAGTACACCTAGTCCATATCCCAGAAGCAAACCAACTGGAATACCTATAAGAGATAAAAGAAACATCTGTCTTCTCATTAATTGCTTAATCTGTTTACCTGTCATTCCAATCGTTTTCATTATTCCAAATTGCTGGATATCCTGCATAACACCTATATCAAAAATATTATAAATCAGCAAATATCCACATAAAACAAATAAAGCTGCGAAAAAGAATAGTGAAAGAATAGTTCCCGTATTTCCATCTTCTGAATATAATACATAGTTCACTGCTATGTGAATATATTCTCTTCCATTAGAATCCTCTGTTTGTCCTCCAAGGCTTTTCACATACGCTTTAAGGTTCTGCTCAATATCCTTTGTGTTCTTCATGCAAACGCTTGCATAATACGTTCCTGATACTTCTTTATCATCATCATAAGTATTCTCTGTCACTTCAGGATTATGTTCTAAAAATGCTTCTGATACAATTAAAAAATCGACCTTAGAATTACCCGTATACCAACCTGCCAATCGCATATCAAACTTATATTCCTGATTTCTCAGTGTAAAAGATACCGGAACATGACTTCCTATTTCTTTTTCTATCCCCAGTTCTTCCAATGCTTGCTCCGATAATAGCACTTCTTTCTCATCTTCCGGCATCTTCCCCTCTTCCAATGAAAGGTAATACGCTTCCATACCTGTTTTATCCAGATAGTCTATTTCAATAGGCCTCTTTGTTTCTCCTTCCAGAAATGCAATCGGAATCCTTCCTCCGACACTTTCAAATAAATCTGCGTCTTGAACTTTCTGAAACTGTTCTTTATTTAAATATCGAAGCTCTGCATCTGCTTTTAATCCTGAAAGTCTTAACTGTGTTTCCTGGATGGATTGCATACCGCCAAATCCAATTTCCAATACGGATGTAAATAAAATGGTAGTTAACGTAATCGCCAATACAAGAAGAAGATTTCTCTTCCTATGTACTTTCAAATTTCCCTGAACCATTTCTTTGATTATTTTCTTTTCATTACTCATACGATTTTACCATCTCTCATTCTTATAATCCTTGATGCCGTTTCTGCAATTTCTTTACTATGGGTTATCATGATAATCGTCTGATTGTAACGCTCCCCTGACTCCCTAAGCAGCCTAAGAACCTCTTCGCTTGATTCACTATCCAGGTTTCCTGTCGGCTCGTCTGCTAAGACAATATCCGGCTTCGTGATCATTGCCCTGGCAATGGCAACCCTCTGCTGCTGTCCACCTGATAAGGTGTTTGGTAAATTTTTCAGCTTATTTTTAATACCCAGGATTTCTACAATTTCTTCAAAATATACTTCATCAATTTTACTGTTTCCCAGATAAAGCGGTAACAATATATTACTTTTTACATTAAGTGTTTGAAGCAGGTTATAATTCTGAAATACAAATCCGATATGCTTTCTTCGATACACCGTCAGTTCTTCCGATTTCATTTTTGTTATATCTTTTCCATGTATCAGAACGCTTCCCTCTGTCGGATTATCCAATCCGCCCAGCATATTTAATAATGTTGTCTTGCCGCAGCCTGACGGTCCAACAACAGCTATGAACTCGCCTTCTTCAACAGAAAGATTGACATGATCTAATGCCTTTACACAAATCTCTCCATTACGGTAATACTTTTTTAAATCTGATGTTTTCACCAATTCCATGTTTCTCACCTCTCCTTGTTTTATTTCATCATAATATCTAGTTCTTACCCAATTATTACATTGCAAAAAATTTTCAAAGAAAAGAAGGAGACTCCCTACCTTAGTAAAAAGTTTCCTTCTATATAATTCACTAATTAAATTCCTGTTAATTAAAACATGGTTGTAAAATGATAATTGCAGTGATTTGCTGCATCTTGGCAATCAAGATAGCAATCATCTGGATTACAATACTGTACTTCTACATCAAACAATTCTTCCTGAATTCTTCCTGAATTCTTTTCTCCATTTTTTCCATATAACATTCCTCCGTCCTACCAGATCTCCATAATATGCGCATTGCAATAATTTGGTGCTGTTTGGCAATCATGCCAGCAATCATCTGGATCACAATACTGTACTTCTACATCAAAGTTTTCGTTCTGCATTTTCTTTTCCAGTTCTTTCATTGTCCCGTCCTCCTTTCCTTGATATTTTATGATTTTAAAGTGTGACGTCACCACAAATCATCTTATTTAGTAAATACCTACTTCCTTACCAAATTTGTAAATATACTTGCTTACTGTCTTTATTGCATTTTGAACGGACTGATTTCCGGCTGAGCTATAGGTATCTTTATTCTGTGCCAGTCCAGCCAATGCTTTAGCATCTTTTGCAGCACTATAAAGCATATCTCCTACTGCTGTATTCTCAGCACTACTATAAACATTTGTGCCAAAACTATTCCCTGCTATGGTATATTCTGTACGGTGTTTGTCCACATACTTTTCAAAATCTGAGTGATTACTATTTACTGCTGTCAGATTGGAAGCATGATGTGGCTCATTCAAATCTGATACATAATGTGTTCCCTTTCCTAAGTATTCCATAGCCTTATCTGTATATCCATCTTTATATGCTGCAACTGCACTTTGATAATAGGTTTCTGCTCTGGTTCGTGCTGTAGGATTTTTCTGTCCCATCCAGTTTTTTCCGGTATCTGGATCATAGAAATGTCCTGCAAACGTGCCATAATCTGTTTCATTTCCTAATACGTCCGGCCAATCTGTATATTCGCATATCACAGCAGCCTTTGTGTTTAATATACTGGCACCTTTATCGTTATTTAAAATCTTCAAGGCATTCGATACGATATACTGGTGTGTATGATCTACCCCGCCGCTGCTAAAGCGCTCATCCGGATTTTCTACATGCTCAATGGGTGCGCCTGGTCCGTAAATTTCATCTGAACCATTCGAAATATCAAGAACCTGTTGCGGTAAATCCTGGGATTCCGCTGCCGATACCGTCCATGATGGCGATACAGAAACACCTACCAAAACCATTGCCAAAAGTACCCCTAGTTTTTTACATTTCATATCTAGTACCTCCCATTTTTTCTTATCAGTATATCCGTAGATTCTTACCAAATTATTACAATTAGTGCATTTAAAAAAATATTTTATCTGAAAAAAATCATTATTTACTTTTGCATTTTTTACAATTATAATACATCTTGAAAACCGTAAACGCTCTTTATGGTATAGAAAAACTTAGAAATTTAGAACAGAAGGAGTGGGAAACTATGCACCGTATCTTAATTATTGAAGATGATTTCTCCTTAAATAATACCCTGGCTTATAACTTGCGGACAGCGGGCTATACTGTTGACTCTGCATATAATGCAAAAGAATCCTTTAAATATTTAAAACAGTATCATTACATTCTTCTGATTTTGGATATTAACCTTCCTGACGGAAATGGATTTGAATTATATTCAGAGTTGAAAGAAAAATCAAATGCCAGTATTATCTTTTTAACCGCAAATGATTTAGAAAATGACATAGTGAAAGGATTTGACCTGGGTGCTGATGACTATATTACAAAGCCTTTTTCACCTGTCGTCTTACAAAAGAAAATAGCTGTTTTAACAAAATATATCACAGAAAAACAAAAGGAAACCATATATGAAGACGGTAATCTCTGCATCAATTTCTCGCAAATGACTGCGACACTGGACAAAGTTCCCCTGGAATTATCCCCTTTGGAGTACCGTATTCTGCAATATTTTATTGTGAATAAAAAGCATATTTTAAAGCGGGATCAGCTTCTTGAGCATCTCTGGGATTTCTCCGAAAACTTTGTAGGTGATACTTCCCTAAATACTGCTATTAGCAGACTCCGAAAGAAAATCGAAGCCAGCGGGCATCGTTATATAAAAACAATCTATGGAACTGGATATATGTGGATAGGTGACTGATATGAAAAAAACATTTTCTTTAAAAAAAATATATATTATAGTTTCCCTGCTATTTCTATTGATATTTTCAGGAACCTGTATCATATTGCGTACACTTACATCAGATCCTAAAGTATTTTTACTTTTTACCGTTTTCACTTTCCTTCTGCTTATCTGTGTATTTATTCTCTTTTGTACGATTTTCCACAAGCTCACCTTGTTTACTCGTGAACTTCATAAAACATTGGACAGTATGATTGAAGGAACCTATTTTTCCCCTGATGAAAAGTATGACGAAACTTTACTATCACAGATCAATCATCATTTAGGAAGATTGTACAGTATATTGGAAAACACAAAAAACTCTGTAAATGCCGAAAAGGTACAGCTCCAGCAGCTAATTTCTGATATTTCTCATCAGTTAAAAACCCCCATGACTACGCTGTGCCTGACAGAGTCCGCTATGGAAAAAGCCATTACAAAACCGCAGGTGCAAATTACGCTCAAACGGAATGCCAGTTCCGCTACTGCGGAACGGCTATTCCATTTTTAACGGTACGAAGTACCGCTAGATGATATCATTCTGTTTCACGCATATTTATACCGTTCATCTCCAGACGATATGTATGATGTTTATCTGTGATTCGTGTAAGGCACGCATCAGCGTAGGTATTGTCAGCAAACATATCAAACCATGTACTGACTGGAAACTGTGAGATGACTACAGTTGATTTTCTTCCATCCCTGGTGTCAAGGACCTCAAAAAGATCCCGGCATTTATCAAGATCGAGATCCATAAGGCCAAAATCATCGATCACAAGAAGATCCAGCTTGGTCAGCTTATTCAGGTAATCCAGATTTGTGGATTTGATACGTGCCTGTTCCATTTCGCTCATAAGAGTGTTCGCTTTTATATACTTTACACTCTTAGACTGCTTCATTGCAGTTACACAAAAAGCATTGATTAGATAAGTTTTTCCACTGGCGGAAGATCCTGTTACAATGAGATTCTTTCCTTCCTCTATCCAATGGCAGGTACTCAGTCGCTCTATTGTCTGGGTATCAAGCTGACGTTCTGGACGGTAAATAGTTTCGTCAAGATCCGCCGCCGGGTATCGCAGATGTGCTTCTTTCATCAGACGATTAAAGCGTTTATCTGCCCGTGCCTGCCACTCTGCATCAATCATTGATGCTATGCGTTCCATAAAAGTGTTCAGATCTGCATTGGGATCTTTCAACTGTTCTTCCAGGATATGTGCCATTTCTGGAACACGGAAACTCTTCAGACGCATGATCAGAGCCTGTTCCTGAGGTGTTAATGTAATGTCATGGGATGAACTCATTTGTATGCCTCCTTTCCACGGATGTTTGTATGGGAAGGAAGTTTTCCGGTTCCGTTTATAGCACTACTGGAATGATTATTCTGAACCATGCTAAGTACTTTCTTGAAATAAGAATACTTGCAAGCATTGGCTTCTACGCATTTCTCAGCAGCCTCCTGAACCAGCCTGTGAGGAACATCTTTACAGGAATGGAGTACACCGGCACAGCTGTTGTATGCCTGTTCCTCATGCTTGGAACTGCGGAGTATCCTGTCAATAAGAGTTACCATAGATTCTCCATAAACAGATGCCCATCGTCTGTAATAAGCTCCGTCATGTGCATTCACTTCTTTGTAATACAGGTGTTCTGGAGGCATGTGATTGTCATCTGTAATGTAAAGAGGAAAATCACGGTAAGATCTTGGATGGCGGCAGATCAGCCGGTTATACTCATCACAGATCCGTATCTCCGTCATTGTAGCCTTAAGAATTGCAGGCTTCCCTTTATAGGTATACAATACAGAATAGTAGTGGGCATCATACTCAAGGTGGTAATTATCTGGAACTTTAAGAAAGTATTTATAATCACAAAGTGTATAACTTTCGCCTGGAAGCTGGTTCATACGCGGTTTGTCGTACTTTTCAAATCCATTCATGCGGGATTTCCGAATGTCAGATTTTTTCTGGAAAGGACGCTGGTTGATGTCCGCTACGATCTTTTTGACCGCAGCATTCAGAGCTTCCAGAGAGATATAAGTATCTTTCTTTAACTCTTCTACCAGATGCGTCTCCAAGAAACGCACATGATTTTCAACTGTTGGTTTGCCTTTCGGTTTCCTTGGTGGCGGCGGCAGAACGATCGTATCATAAAAAGTTTCCAGATCTGAAAAAGCTGACTGCAGCACAAGTTCATCTTTACTATGCCTGGTAACAGCTGTTCTTAGATTGTCCGGGACAAGATATTTAGGAACTGCCCCATAATAAGACAGTGCATGTACTGTACCGGTAATAAAATGTGGAAGTTTTTCATCCGGAAAGATCTCTGCATAAACAAGGCTGCTAAAACCAAGTGTAGTTGTAAAAATGTGAACTTTCCGAAGTTCGCCAGTTGTTGTGTCCAATAGCAGTTCCGGCTGGTCGCCTACCCAGTCAATATACATCTTTTCACCAGGGATCCGTTCCACAGGCATAGATGTTTTTGAAGTACCATAAGCATCTACCATAAAATCACGATACAGCTTATAAAACTGAGCGAGCTGGTAACCGTTGGGATGCTCTTTTTTATAATCAATCCATAGAAAACTCAAGTCAGCATGTTTTCCCATTTGGATCATCTGCTCATGTATTTTTTCAAAATCAGGCAGTGGAATATCCTTATGTCGAAGGTTTTCTTTTGGATAGATGAGATCAACCACCTTTGAGGCTGGCATTTGCCGAAGATCATCCAATGATAAGCCTGAATCCTTGTAGCGGTTCATGATCAATGCAATCCCGCTCCGTCCGATCCGGTAACGTTTTTGTACAGAGTCATAACTGACTTTACTGAGCCGAAGTTCTATGACTCCAAGAATAGTATTGTAGTCGTGCATAATAGTTCCTCCTTTGCACTGTGATGAATAATAGTTACATCACAATAATAAAGGAAAAACGTACCGTTTTGAGCAGAAAACGCGTACCGCTAAATCAGAATGAATGTACCGCTGATTTCAGAATAGGCGTACCGTTCGAGCAGAATTTGCACGCAGGAACTAAAGACTTTATTTCACACAAATACCGCACATTTGAACAAGCTGGAATTTTTAATCTCTTCCCTTGTAAAAATATCCCGTTTGGAAACAGGTGTGATAAAACTATCCCCAAGTTATCAAACGATTGGTGACACCATTCTCATGGCTCTGGAAAATATCGTCTTAGCGGCTGATCAGAAGAACATTCAAATAACTTTTAATTATTCAGAAGACTTTAAGGCGTATCATGATCCCAAATGGACTTCCGAAGCGCTGTATAATATCCTGGATAATGCTGTAAAATACACGAATGAAAACGGACATATTTCCATAGAACTTTTTACCCTGGAAAACTATACCAAAATAGCAATCACTGATTCCGGTATCGGCATCAAAGAATCGGAAATCCCAAAACTTTTCCAACGCTTCTACCGTTCTCCTTCTGTCAAAAACTTTCCGGGAGTTGGTGTTGGGCTGCATCTGGCACAAGACATTATCAGCCGACAATATGGTTTTATCCATGTGCTTTCTACTCTTCATGTAGGCAGTACCTTTGAAGTTTGGCTTATCAACTCAGACTCTCCTAAATAAAGAAAAATGCCGCTACAGGTTTAGTATCACCCGTAACGGTATTTTTCTGTCTAATTTATAAATTTAGCAACATAATAATTTATTCTTTCCTTCTGCTCAAAATGCAGATAATGTCCCCCTTTTAACATTACCAATCTGTTTTCCTGATTATCACCTAACACACTTCTATGCAACTTCTCCCATCCTGGAAAAATTTCACAATTGTCTTTTGAAACAAAGTTTAGCACTGGCACTTCTTTCGGAAATTTCATGTTCCGCACTATCTTCAGATTATTTTCTACCTGTTTTAATTCATTCATTACAGTCTTGTTATAAGAAGTATCAAGGGAAAGTATCCGAAAAACTTCTAAGTCTTCCTGTGAATAAGAATAATTCTGGTCTGCATAGATAGCCTTTTCCGGATTTCCAATTGAAAATATCCGGCTAATTCCCAACACATTTTTTGTTTTACTTAAATAGGCCATCAGAAGATTTAATTTTGTTGTATCAAAGGGTTCATTCTCATTTTGCTTTGGTACAGAAGAATCTATCCCTATAAAACCACGAACTTCCTCTGGATAAGTATTAGCATAATACAGGGAATACAATCCGCTAATAGAATGAGCCATCAGATAATATCGGCGAACTCCAATCTTCTCTAAACAGGCATGTAATTCCTCTACGATATTCTCTATGCTTCTTTCTGTATCTGCGGGATCAGACAGTCCATAACCAAAAGGCTCCATTGTAATCACTTTACATGTCTTTCCTAATTCCTCAGCTAAAGGTCTAAACTCTAATACCGGAGAAGGAGATCCCAGTCCTGGGAGTAATACAATAACTGGAGTTTCTTCTGCTTGCAAACCAGCAATTTCCACAGTCATCTTTTTCCCATTGACTTTAACTGCCTTGCCATAAGCAGCTTGTATCTTTGGTATTTCTCTCCTTTTACAAAAATAGTTCCATGTGATCCCCATGCAGCATAGAATCAGAATTACAATAACCAACCACTTTATTATTTTAAATATTTTCCTTCTCATAATTTTAGAAACTAATTTCACCTCCCGTTACTTTCACTGTTTTAGATCCACTATTGGTTACATAGAATCTATAATATCCACTAGACGGTATTGTAAATGATGTTTTATGGGAAGTTCCTGAACCGCTATACTTTTGGGTTCTACTTCCATTCTGATTGATATACCCCATCTTTACAGAGGAAGATACATTCAAGTTTACCCGAAAAGTAACAGTAGTACCTCCACTCACATAAAACATAGAGCCATTGGAGTCATAAAAGGATACCGTTTTCCCACTTTCAATACTAATTTGCTGTAGTCCCATTCTATCCTCTATCTGATCTTTATATAAATCTTCTCTACAAATACTATAAGTTGTTATATTTCTTACATTATCGGCTGCTGAAACTGGCATAGCAACCAGGCAAATAAGCCCTAATATTCCCAAAAATATTCTTGTTTTTTTCATCTTTCACTTTCCCCTTTCTACAGTCAATATTCCTTGCGAAATCGTTACTCTGTCACTAGATACATTTTTTAAATATACACCATATTGTCCTGATTTAGGAATATCCAGGATTATCTTATTTTCTGTTTCTGATATAACCTTCTCATCTATCACCTCTCCATTAAAAATATATCCAATCTCTAATGTTCTTGCTTCACCTCTCTCATCACTATCAGACTGTATGAAATCTAATATAAAAACATCCCCTGTTTTCATATCCCAAGTATCTCCATCAAAATCTGTAAGGACAATCATGGTTCCGTTATCCAAATAACACTCTGGCACTGATCCGTTACGCTCTGTTTTTAATTCCATAATATATTTTGCAATAGGAATTCCATCTTTATATAAATTTTCTGGTAAAATGATGTCCGTTTCCACTTCCATTTGTATAGCTCCGCTGTTTTCCTTTTCATATAAAGCAAGTCCGTTCTGATTTTCTAAAACCACTTCCTCATTATTTTTGATTTCACCTGCAGATTTTAAAACTTCATGTGCCCCAACAGTGATTCCTCCAATTCCCATTGCCGCTGCCAAAACAGCTATATATCTCCTGCGATTTCTTTTGGCTTTGGTGTGACCTATCTCAAGAAAAACAATTTCTTTTATTCGCTTCTCACTTTCAATATTTTTATGTTGCATTTCATTTTCAAATAGCTCACAGGAATTATCAAACATTTCACTTATTTTAAACTTCACTGGCATCATATCCCTCCTCCAGAAGAATCCTTTTCAGAGTTTCTCTTCCTCTCCGCAGACGGGTCTTTACTGTTTGAGGATTCATTTTTAATGTTTCTGCAATCTCTTCTATTTTTTTATACCGATAATAATACATAATAAAAATTTTTCTATCCGTCTCTCTTAATTTCTCCAATGTTCTTCCAATGATCAACTGTTGCTCTTTCTGTAAAATCAAGTGCTCTACATTACCATCAATCAAAAGAATATCATCATTAAGTTCCAGAATTTCTCCACGATAAGCTCTTAACCAATCTTTCGCCTTATTTCTTGCAATCATTCCCAGATACGATTTGACACTGCTGTACTTTTTATAATTAATCCTTTCTGCTGTCAGCCATAGGGAAATAAAAGTATCTGCAACCACCTCCTCTATATCCTCCTTGGTACCTTTTTTATGCAGTAATTCCCAGACGATACATGTGATATAGGAACTATATAAATCAATGATTTTTCCCAATGCCCATTCATCTTTCCTCTTCAGTTTTCTCATTAAAATAATTTCATCCATTGTCCAAATCCCATCTGTCTGTTTTTTATCAATACGGAAAGGATTGGAGTTTGGTTTCGTTCTATTTCAAAATATTGAATAAAAAAAAGAATATCGCTTTTGCAACATTCTTTTCTTATTCTCTATATCACCGATTATAAGTGTCCTACTATTCTTTTTTAATATAATTAAATGTCTTTAATTTCATTTACTACGTTTTTCCATCAAAACATAAAAATAAGATTGTATTTTCCCACTTTGGCTATTTTAATTTGTATTTTTTTCAAAAAACAACATAATTTTTACTATGAATTGTTTTTCCTCATTTATGCACTTTAGTGTACCATTATATTTTTCAACTGCATCTTTTACACTCGGAAGTCCCCAACCATGAAATTCTCTATTTTTCTTTGTTGTTGAAGGAAAATGTGCAAATGACTCTTTATTTTCTTCACACGCATTAGAAACCTTTATAAGTAAAAAGTGATTAATCCGGCGTATAGTCAACGAAATATTTCCAGGTATTTTCAATTTTTCAGAAGCTTCAATCGCATTATCCAATAAGTTTGCCAATATTGTGCACATATCATGTGGTTTAATATTGGTATTCTGCGGGAATTCCACATTCACATTACAGGTAATTCCTTTTTCCTTCATTTTTCCCAATTTACTACTAATCACTACGTCAACAACGTCTATTCCTGTCCAAGTAGTTTTCGATAATTGCATTATTGGGCGACTTATTTCTGTAATATAATTCTTTGCCTCCAACGTTTTTTCTTCATCTAAAAGCTGATATAATACATTCAAATGGTTATTTAAATCATGGTATAGCTTTGCATTACCTGTATAAATTTCATTAATAGTTTTATAATTTTCTTCGAGCAGTTCATTTCGCATTTCTGCAAAATCTAATTTCATTTTTTCTTCTTTGCTTTCTATTACAAAATAAACTGTAAAAAAAAGTAATGACCAAAGAGCTATAAATACAAACCACACACCTGCCATTGTATAATTAAATGCCTTAAGTGTTTGATTAACTAAGTATACAAATCCCAAAAATCCCGCACAGGATATAATTAAAATTGTATATACATAGTTCTTCTTCAATGAAAAAGAATATAAATATTTCTTTATCATAAAATACAGCAGTATCCATAAAAACTTTATAACACAAATCATTACTACACGTAAAATTCCTCTTGTAGAAACTAGCGCGGTAAATGTATCATAGCCACCATAAAAATTCGATACAAGAGTAAAAATCAAAAAGTCGAAACAGCTTAAACATAATACATAAAAACTTGCGATTGAAAATAGTTCTATATACTTTCTCCTGTAGATAATTTTAGCGGTAATACTCATATATAATACAAATAATATAATCGTAAAATAAGAAAATATTGATACATGATTGCAAATTTGTATTAATACAGTTCCTATTATTGCTAATTCTCTATCTAATATAAAGTTTTGCTTTCCTCGTTGCTTATATAACAAAATACTATATATTTTATATAATACAAATACTTCAACAGAACTTGCTAAAATTTCAATTCCATTATATACAATATTCATATCTGTTCACTCCAGAAGTCACTTAACTTCGTTTTTATTTGTTCCAGTTTTGCCTGGCTTGCTGGCAAACGAATTCCATTCTTCAGTTCTACAATTCCATCTTTTATTCCCATAATATGGGCTAGATTAACAATATCCCCACGATCAACATATACAAAATCATCAGATCGAAATTCTTTAAACACCTGTGTAAGACTCTTTCTTACCTTGGTCACTGAATTATCTAATAATGTTATTACAGAATTTTTTCCTTCTCTTTGAATATACAAAATCTTATGATAAGGTATTTTTTCTACTCTAGTTGGTGTTTTTATTGCATAAAATTCATCTGTCTGTATCTTTATCATATTGATAGCATCCTTCAACGCCTGTGGTAACCTAGAGCCTATTGAGTTTTTGGGTATATATCTAAAGATTGACAATTCAAATGCATCTACGGCATATTTTAAATGTGATGTAATAAATATGATTAGCACTTCCGGTAAATACCTTTTAACATATGCAGCTAAATTCATACCGTCTATATTAGGCATTTCAATGTCACTAAGGATTAGATCATAATATTTCCCTTCCTGAATATCATATTGTAAATTCTCACTCTGAGTATAAACCGTTATGTCTGCAAATTCGTTACTCTTTTTTAAAAATTCCATTACTTTTTTCTTTAATATTTCTACTGTTTTTTCGTTATCATCACATATAGCAATGTAAATCATGATACGCCTCCTTATGAGCAATCACTTTATTATAGCAGATTCTAGTGATTTGTTAAATCATAAATGTATAAAAAATTCCTCTCCTTAAATCATGGAAAAACATTTCTTTTTCATTTATTACCAATTCATACATGTCTTTTGTTACTGCGCATTTATAATAATAAATCCCTGTTTCATGTTGCTTTACTTTTGTTATAATATCTGCTACTACCTCATCTATTTTCATTTCTTGATGCGGAGATGCTGGCCACTTTTTTATCATAGATCGTACCTGAGTTTTATTCAATTTTACCTTTTTTGCAAAGTAAAATTTTTGGGGGAATTTTAACTCTCTTGTAGTTCCTAACTCTTTTAAAACAAGGTCAAAAACATCTTTCCCTTCTTCATACGGAAATCCCATTTCTAAATAAGCCTGTATATGCAAAATTGAAGTTTCTAAATACTTAATATTTTCTGTGTTTTGATAGTATTGATACAACTGAAAAACAGCATCAATAAATGTATCTTTTACGGATATATCTTTATATTGTACACTTCCTGCTGCTAATTTAATTGCTTCAATATATACTCCATTCTCTCTTATCTGCATTTCTATTCCTCCCTATATACTTCATTTAGCATAAAAGATGCCGGAATATCAACACTCTGGCATCTTTTATTTATATACATGTATTAACTTTACCTTATTTCAGACATTCCGGTAATTTAGGCTGATATGAAAGACAAACAGATGCACAATTTGCTCCCCATATTGCACAAGCTTCTATACACATAGCAAGAAATTTCATAGTCCTATAACTCCTTTCTTTGTATACAATAAAAATTTAGGTTTATCAGTAATCAGCATAAATACTGCTACCAAACAAATACTTAATACCATCATACCCATGATCTCTTTATCTACTACTGATAAAAATAATGCAGCAAAGACATTTATGTTCAAAATATTCCTAGCCATAATCTTACACCGACTTTTTTTATTTTCACCAATAGGCTGATTTTCATTAACCACCGGTGCATGGATAGCAATATAGTAACTACTTAATACTAGCAAAATCAACCATATTTCTAATGGAAGCTTTGTATAAATTATATTGTTAAAAAGTAATAAAAATAAATACGAAATGTTACTAATCAAAAAGCATCTAAAATATGTAACTGCATGATATCCACCCGTAAATACTCTCAATGGTGCAAACACCAATAGGAATATTACACCTAATTTAAATTCGTGTAATAAACCTGACACAATCAATATTGAACTTATTCCAATCATTGTTGACAAAATAATTTCTATGCCATAAGTATAAACAGCTTCTTTTCTCCTTTCCGAGCCATCTGCTATTCTTTTTGCAAGTTTACTGGACACTTTATTTAACACTTTTAATCCCTCCCTATGTCATGAATTATAGCAAAACCTTTTGCTTTTTTCTTATTATGTCCATAAATTCAGGGATTTTTGTCCACGAATTCTTTTTCGTCTTCTCCAGCGCATAACAAAAGGCACTAATCAGTGCCTTTTTCTGTATCATTCTTATATTTTTTTAAATCCTCTACCTTATCTAATCTTTCCCATGGTAAATCTAAATCTAATCTTCCAAAATGTCCATATGCTGACACCTGCTTATATATAGGCTGTCTTAAATCAAGCATTTTTATAATACCAGTAGGACTCAAGTCAAAATTATCTCTTATAATATGAATTAACATATCCTCTGGCAATTCACCTGTTCCAAATGTATTAATTCCTATTGAGATTGGCTTTGCTACACCAATCGCATATGAAAGTTGAATTTCACATTTATGTGCCAAATCTGCCGCTACAATATTTTTAGCAATATAACGAGCTGCATATGCTGCTGACCTATCTACTTTTGTACAATCCTTTCCAGAAAAAGCTCCTCCGCCATGATGAGCATATCCTCCATATGTGTCCACAATAATTTTCCGCCCTGTTAAACCACTATCACCATGCGGTCCACCAATTACAAAACGTCCCGTAGGATTTACGTAAAATTTGGTTTCAGAATCTACCATTCTCTGAGGTAAAACACAATCGAAGACATAATGTTTAATGTCTTTTTGTATCTGTTCCTGAGATATTTCAGGATCGTGCTGTGTAGACAAAACCACCGCTTCTAATCGTACAGGTTTCCCTTGCTCATTATACTCTACTGTAACCTGCGTTTTCCCATCTGGTCTAAGATAAGCAAGAGTTCCATTTTTGCGGACTTTCGCAAGCTGTCTAGCTAATTTATGAGCCAACGAAATAGCATACGGCATAAATTCATCTGTTTCATTCGTTGCATAACCGAACATCATCCCCTGATCACCGGCACCTAACATACTTTTTGCATTTTCGCACTCATTCTGCTCTTTTACTTCTAATGCTTCATTTACCCCCTGTGCAATATCCTTAGACTGCTCATCAATACATGTAATAACTCCACAGGTATCAGCATCAAATCCATATTTTCCCCTTGTGTATCCAATGTTACGAAGGGTTTCTCTAACAATCTGAGGAATATCAATATATGCTTGCGTTGTTATCTCCCCCATAACTAATACTAATCCTGTAGTTATACTGGTTTCGCAGGCAACACGACTCATTGGATCTTTTTCAATCAGTGCATCTAATATCGCATCGGAAATTGCATCACAAATTTTATCTGGATGTCCCTCGGTAACTGATTCTGATGTAAATAATATCTTTTCCATATTTTTCTCCTCCCTATTGTGATAACCATGAAAAAATCCCTAAAACGCCAAACATAATTATACCTCTAATAGCATCTTCTAATGTGGTAGCTACTTTGTCTTTTTTTATATTTGTTTTATTGAATAATGTAACAACTGCATAATATCCATCACTTTTTACTATTGGAATGAAATTCACCAGCACATTAGAAATCACCAAATAACAATACGGTAGCTGTTTTGGAAAAAATAATAGTACAAGCAATACATAAATACAATTCATAAAATTTCCAGCCAGATAAATTGCAATCCTTTTGTATTTAGAAACCATATAGCTATATGAAGTATCTACATAAAATGCAGGCCAAATAAACATAAATTTAAACCCTATTTTGACTCGACTTTTAGGATAAAATTTTTTCAAAAATAATACATGTCCAAGTTCATGAATAAATATATTTATTATTAAAACTAAAGTTGCTGGAAGAAAATTTACATCTATAATAGAATACGTTGTAGTTCTAAAATATAAATATAATGTCAGAAGAATCATGAAAATCATTCCCATCATATATAGTATATTATCTTTATCATTTTTTACGAACTCCAGTTTTTCCTTTCCGAACAGTGAATCAAATGTTGCATTATCCAATTTAAAGAAATTATTATTTTTTTCTACAATCGTAAAATCTCTTTTACTGTCCTGAGCTATGGTATATTCTTCATATTTAAATATTTTCAAAATATCCTTCTTCCTTCAGCAATCTTAAAAACCAATCATCTTTAAATAAAAATCCACATAACTCACACGGAGAAGTCAAACTCTGCGGATATTCTATATTCTTTTTCTTTAATAATTCCAAAAATGGTGTAAAACCTTCTGTATAGATTTTATGTAAAACCTTATTATAATCTATAGACTGAATGATTGCACTCAAGCTCTCTTCATGTAAATTTCCCATTAATAAAAGCGTATTTTCTACGACTTGTGAGCAACATGGATATACTTCTAACTTTGCATTAATCAATAATGTTCGATCTAAAAGTCCAATACAGCGCGCTTCATGTTTCTTCAAATCAATAACTTTTATAAACTGGGAATCAGAAAATATCTCTGCTGATCCGGTATTAATAACTGGTTGATATGCATAATTTGTCTTAAAGGCATGTTCCCCCATCTCATTGATAATATCACCTGGCTGAATACCATCTTTTAAGAAGCAACCAACAATTTCCGTACTTACCTCTAAATCATTTGCAATATCTACAATATTTAAGATATTCTGCAAATCAATAAATTCCTTATGAAATTGATCATAACTAAAGGAAATCATTTTTATCTTAGATTTATTTCTTTCAATAAAATTTCTTGCCTTATTGATGTCCTTTCCCCAGAATCCATTAGTTTTAATTGTAATTCCAACTTTTCTACCATAATCAAAATTAATTATATGCTCTACCAAATCAGGATATAGCATAGGTTCACCGCCAGTCACACCAATGAGATCTATAGACGGACATTCCTTAATATTTTTTAGAATCAAATCTAATTCCTCTATTGTAAGAGTTTTACCTCTTACAAGCCCTCTTGAGTCACAACACATTTTACATCTTGCATTACAATTTTCAGTTAATAAAATTCCACATCCTTTAAATTCCATTTTTTTCCCATCTCCTTCTAAAAATAAAAATTATACATAATACAGTAGCAAATAATGCTATTGAATATAAAATATTTTCTTGAATCATCAAATAATCGCTATTTCGTGTATTAAAGTACTGGTTAAACTTTATGAAAACAGGATTTGAAGCGTCATACCTAACCAAAAAGCTCAATTTGGGGTTAGCAATCGAAGCCACCATTGAAAATAACCAAAAAGCAAAATTTACTACATAGGCTCCAATAACACTTTTAAACAAAAATCCCCACATACTTGCCAATAATATTTCATAAATAATTGCACTTTCGAAGTAGAACAAAGTTGCCAAAGTATAAGAGAAATCCTGATACACAATACTTATACCTATAACTCCACCAAAAACAATAATACTCATCCAAGCTAATATCACCGCAATTTTTGTCAAAAAATAGCGAAGCCAATTGTATCCCATAAGTTTATAAAATAGGATATTTTTATTTTTGTAATCTGATACAAAAGACTGAATAATCAATACTGGAAAAATAAGCATTCCAAACTGTGTGATTACCGTATAAATGCTAACGTATAGCTCACTAATTGTCGGATTGGAAATCTTATCCAGACTTACAAGTAGTACATATCCTAGAACAAAACAGATTGCTACAGTAAGTAAATAAAATAAAAAAAAGTGATTTTTTATATTTTTTCTTATTTCCATATTATTCCCCCCTTATATACATAGCTACAATCTCGTCTTTAGAAGCAATTTCTGTAATTTCCAGATTGTTAATATAATAGTATTTCCCTTCCATATATTCTAAATCAGATAAATTATGTGTAATATTGATAATAACCGCTTCATGAGTTTTCTTATATTCCATAAGGAATTCATACAAATCTATAGAACTATTTTTATCCAAAGCATTTGTAAATTCATCTAATATAATCACTTTAGGGTCTGCTGATAAAAACGCCAATAATTTTATTTTTTGCTTCTGACCATCACTCATCTTCTTGATTTGCAAGTTTTTAGATACTTTATTTAATTTTAACAGGTCATATAAACCCATAATTTTCTGTGCTTCAAATTTCTTTTTTAATAATTTTATCACATCATCAAGAGTAAACTCTGCCGGAATATTACTACTGCTTCCAATAAGAATTGCCTCCTGATTTTCTTCAATTTTTCCCTCAAATTCTAACATTCCTACACATGTTTTAGCAAAACTTGATTTTCCAGCGCCATTGCTTCCTAAAATATGGTTTATATATTTCTTATCAAATGAAATGTTTACATTTTCAAGTAGCTTTTTTTTCCCTACTTTCAAACTATAATTAATCAGTTTCATTGCAGTATCCTTTCCAAATAGGTGTTTATAAAATATATGAAGCATTCTATAAACACCTATTTCTCATAAAATATGATAAGTCTACAAATCTCTCGTCTTTTTATATTTAGTGTCCTTTACTACCAACGACAGCTTTAAGGGTAGCGACAATGAAGTACCACATGCTGTTAATATTTTCCAGTTTTAAGGCCTCCATTTTCTGATCCATAACCTCTTTTTTTGTTTCGTTATTTTCTTTAAATTCATTAATTTTCATCTCTAATTCCTCCATTTTAAATCAATTTTTTTATTAGTGTCCCTTACTACCAACAACTGCCTTAAGAGTTGCAACAATGAAATACCACATACTATTGATATTTTCCAGCTTTAAGGCTTCCATCTTTTTCTCCATAACTTCCTTTTTATTTTCATTGTTTTCTTTAAAATCGTTAATTTTCATTTTTATACCCAACCTTTCTTCTTTTCACTAACTATTTTTTACACTTTACAGTGTTTTCAAAATTTCTATTCCCTTTTGCTTAATATATTTTTGTGGGACTTCTTGTTTTCTCTGAAACCATTGATGTATTTCTTACCTCCCTGTGTTTATTCCTAATCCATATGTATTAGATGTTTTGTAGTATAGCACTCAATACAAATAATAGTTATTTTTGTCCACCAAATATTATTTTTATGACCACAAAAAATGCCGCTACAGGTTTATCACCCGTAACGGCATTTTCCTTTATTTTATTCCGCTTTTTCTTCATTACCGGATTTTAAATATGTCATGACCTCTTCCACTGTTTTTCCGGAAGCAAGTAAGGCGCTAAAGATTTCATCTTTCTGTTTATCTTCAATCTTCTTCCTAAGTTCTTTTGCTTTCAAACGCAGTTCTTTTAATTCTGCCTCTGTTGTTTTAATCTCCTGCTCTGTCTTCATAAGCATTTCTTCAAGAGAAAGATTCTCTACTTTTTTACGTCTTGGCATACTGTTTCCTCCCATGCTGATATTTCCTTCATTCTACCATTATTGTTCCAAAAATACCAGTCTTTTTATGAATCGCTCCTATCTCCCTCTTCGCTGCTGTTTCTGGCTTTTGGCATATTCCATCTTTTTATTGTATTCGTCCATGATTGCACTTTCCAGATCTGCCTTAAATTCTGCATTGACTGCATGGGCAATATCCTCCCTCTCTCCTTTTGCAGAATTTTTCTGAGGCATACCTACAAAAGTTTTTCCGTTCCATGCCTGGATCACATGAAGCTGCTGGATTGCCAATACGTCCTGCAGACGAATGGCTACATCTGCCTTAAATGTATCGCTCCCCTGTACCGGATTTACACTCAGATTGTAATACAGCTCTTCCTCTCCCCAACAGCCCTTACAGTCTGTTTTCGTTTCTGTCATATTCTCATAGGCTTCCCTTACGGTATCCAACACTTCCTTTTGAAATTCCTTATCCGTAAACCGGAAAAAAGGAACATACTCCCCTGTTTCATAATCTCTGTAACGGGGCATATCGAGATACAGATTTCCCTTCGAGGACTCTTTAATTGCAAGGCTTTTCACACAGAAGGCCTCATCAAAGGTAATGGTAGCAAATCCTTTCAGGTTATTGATTTTTCCTTCTTCCTGTTTCAATTCCGGTTTATATACTCTGATATTATATTCCATATTGTGATCTCCTTTTCTACTCTATTTTTCGTTACCGAACTGCTGTCTGGCATGGAAGATTTTTAGTTTCCTCCTGCACTTCCACACACTCCTCCTGGTCCTTGATTTCCAGTTCTGCATCAATCTCCATCTGCCGGGTAATATTCTCTTTTAAAAGCTCCTCATACGGGAAGGGCTTTTCATATTCCTGCTTTGCATTTTTTATCTCATTTTCGCAGGTCTTAATTTCTTTTTGAACGTCCTCCACTGCTTTATCAAGGGCATTCAAGCGGTTTTCTATACGGACCATGTTACCGGAGTCACTGCTTTTTAACTCCACACTATACTCCTTCTCTCCCTGAAGGAACAAGATCGGTCCCAGCATATCATTTTGGACAGATACCTGAAACCCCTTATATATACCGACTTCGTGCCTGGTAAAAGCTGTTACCCCTTCTATAATCCCACGCAGAACTTCACCTGCTTCTTTGTGTTTTTCATAAACTTTTCCCTGCAGCGTGATTGCAAACCCCGGCTGTACTTCCATAGCCTGGTTCCTGCGCTCCAAATCCTTTTGAAGTAATTGCAGTTCTCCCTTCAGGCTTTGTATCCTTTTCGGATACTGGAAAGTGACCGCATCTTGCAGGGTAAACCGTTTCCCTTCATGTGCAGCTTTTAGAATTCTCAGACGTGCCACTTCATTATCTACTTGTATTTTTTCCATAATCAGGGGATTTTCAGAAGCTACCGCTTTAATCTCTGCAAAATTTAATACGGTTTCATCTATATCCTCACAGATCCTTGCCAGTTCCCGGCTGGTAAATACCTGGCTGATAAACCGCTGTTTTGTTTCTACAATGCCCCATAAATAAGCATCAAAAGAACCCTTTGTTACATAGCGGTAAATATTGACTTCCTCATTTTCATTCCCCTGGCGGATAATGCGCCCTTCCCGCTGTTCAATATCAGAAGGTTTCCAGGGGCAGTCGATATGATGAGCCGCCACCATTCTGGTCTGGATATTGGTTCCTACCCCCAGTTTTTCGGTACTTCCTATAATAATCCGTTTCCTTCCGGCTCTGACATCGGAAAACATACGGTCCCTCTGTTCATCTGTTTTTGCATCATGGATAAAACAGATTTCTTCCTCTGGAACACCTCTGGTAATCAGTTCCTGTTTTAAATAATCATAGACGGTAAACGCTTTCCCAGGTCCGGGTGTCCCAATATCCGAAAAAACAATCTGGGTTCCTTTCTGTTCCTGGGACTGTACATATTCCTGGTAAATGTTTTCTACTGCTTTATTCAGTTTGGAATCCGAATCTACCGGAGCATAACTGTCCAAAAGCCGGGGATCTGTACCCAAAAGCCTTGCTTCCCCGGTAATCCGGAGCATATTGTCGTCCTTTGGATCTACCACACCTCTATGGATTGCTTCTGCCCTTTCCACCATTTCCTGCATACGTTCTTTGACATAATCAGAGGCTTCCGATACTACAACCTTATATTTTCCGTCCTTTAATTCTGGCCGCTTAATATCTAGCATATCAGGCAGAATAATGTCTGCTACTTCTTTAAACAGGTGTATCAGTTCCGGCAGATTGATAAACTTATTAAACCTGGTCCGCATCCGGTAACCAGTACCTTCCGGTGCCAGTTCCAAAGAGCTGGTAACTTCCCCAAACACAGAAGCCCATGCATCAAAATGGTAAATCCCCTTTTCGTGAAGCCGCCTTTCCTGCAGATATAACTGCATCACATAAAGTTCCACCATTGAGTTTGACAGAGGGGTTCCCGTTGCCATAATGACGCCCCTTCCCTGATTTTTTTCGTTGATATACTGGATTTTCATACGCATATCCATAGCCCTCTGGGAACCGCTGGAACCCAGACCCGCAACATTGTTCATTTTCGTAAAAATTTCCAAGTTCTTGAACAGGTGCGCTTCATCTACAAATAAGGCATCTACGCCTGTTTCTTCAAAGTACATCACATCATCTTTGATTTCTTCATTGTTCAGTTCTTCGATTTTCTGCAACAGTTTTTTCTTTCTGCTTTCCATCTGCTTTATGGACCAGTTCTTTCCCTCTTCTTCCCTTGCCCGGTTAATGGCTTCTACCAGTTGCTCTGCCTGCTCTTCCATCATGGCTCTTTGCCGGTCAGGGGAAATGGCAATTCGTTGGAACTGCGTATGTCCGATAATAATACAGTCATAATCCCCTGTTGCCATTCTGGCAATCATACGCCTGCGGTTTTCCTTCTGAAAATCTTCTTTTCTGGTAATCAGGATCTTCGCATCTGGGTAGGCGCGCAAAAATTCTGCTCCCATCTGGAAGGTCAGGTGGTTCGGAACGGTAAGAAGGGGTTTCGTTGCCAGCCCCAGCCTCCTCATCTCCATACAGATGCAGATCATTTCCAGAGATTTACCAGCGCCTACCGTATGGGCAAGCAAGGTATTTCCTCCACACAGCAATGCCCTTGCCACAGCATTTTTCTGATAAGGACGCAGCTTTAGCAGAGGGTTCAGTCCCGGCAGTTTTAAATAAGAGCCATCATAGCTTCGTTGTCTGTCGCAGTTAAAGGTTTCATTGTAAAAATCCACATATTTTTTTCTGCGCTCCGGCTCCTTAAAAATCCAGTCCCGGAAGGCTTCTTTTATCTGCTCCGCCTTATCCCTGGCAAGCATGGTTTCCTTCCGATTAATCACATAACGCACCTTTTCCCCTTCCTGCACCCGGTCCCTTATGGTCACAATCCGGCTGTTTAACAGTTCCTCTATAATGCTGATCGCATCCATAAATCTTGTGCCATAGGTTTCCCTGGTACGAATGGTTCCTCCAAAAAAATTTCCCCTGTCAATATGGTAAGACATATCTGCATCTAAGCGCTCAATCTTGAGGGCATGGCCACTATGAGCGCAATAGTTTCTCTGGTTGCTCTCCGGGATTTCCAAAAGCTCATAGATAAACTGTTCGTAATCCTCATTTTCAATCCAGGTTGTTCCCAGTTTTACACTGATCTCAGGCGCTGTCAGTTCTTTTGGCTGTACCTTTTCCAGTGCTTCCACGTTGTCTACAAACAAGGGATTATTCTGCGCATAAATCCTAGCAGTACGGAGCTTCTGCCGCACATTGCCGCTTAAATACTCATCTGCGGTTTCCCACCCTGCATTGGGATCTTCTTCTTTTGCCAGTACCGGGTTCTGGTAGATTAACCCTTTTAATTCCTGGAGCATTTCTTTCCTGTTTCCCGGATAAAGAGAGAGCATATAGGGAATATCCACCCGGTTATATTCTGACAGACTGATATGCAATGCTTCCTGGGCATTTTCCACTTTGTCTATCACATCTCTGGGGCGTATGGTCCTTTTGTAAAAAATATCAGCTTTGGTTACATTTTTGTCCTCGTCAACCACTTCCAGGGAAGAAAGCAGGGGATAATCATTGTCCTGCCGGAACGCCATTTTATTTGTCCGGTCACAGAAATATCCATGCGTTTTCACAAAGGCATCATACAAACGGTTTAACTGTTCCTGTGCCTTTTTCAGTTCCTGGTCAGAACAATTTTCCTGCTGTATCTGTAAAATTTCACGCACCAGAAGGCGGATCTTATGCATGGCACGTATCCGACGCTTCACACTTTCCTTTACCTGGCTCCGGTATAAAGACTCCCCTTCCCGGTAATATACTTCGTCCTGTATCACCGTAAACGTATAATTAGGTATCTCTGGAGAAGCAACTAAGACGTCCTGCTCTTCCTTCTTTTTTTCTGCTATGCTTTCTTCATAACAGTTTTTAGGAAGCTCTCCAACTGCGTCCAAAATTCCTTTTTCCAGGTCAAAGTCTTCCGCTTCATTGACCAGGGCTGTATATTTGGAATCTTTCCCGAAAAACTGTTCAAACCAGACCATTTTCCCAAGCATCATTTCCGGGTGTTCCAGATAATACTCATTCACCGGCACCATGTCTTCTGTAAGCCCTGTATAAGTCCAGATCGGCTCCCCAATCGAAGGCTCTGCTTTTTTCTGAAAAAACAAAAGGTCACTGGTAACTGCGGTATTGGCGCTCTTTCCAAAAGAATCTGCCGGAAGCCGGACTGCCCCTAAAAGGTCTGCCTGTTCTGCCAGATTTTTTCTCACAGTGCTGTCATTTTTATCCAACGTTCCTTTTGAAGTTACCACTGCCAAAATGCCTCCTGGCCGAAGGAGGTCCAGGCTTTTCCGGATAAAATAATCATGGACTTTCAGCTTCATCTTTTTATATCGGGGATCATACAAGCGGAAGTCCCCAAAAGGCACGTTTCCCACAATCACATCAAAGCTGTTATCCTCAAATTCCGTTTTTTCAAATCCTTTGATCTGGATACTGGCTGAAGGGTGGAGCTTTTGTGCAATCCTTCCGCTTATGGCATCAATCTCCACACCATAAAGCTGGGATTTTTGCATATTTTCCGGAAGACCATGAAAAAAGTTTCCAATCCCCATAGCCGGTTCCAGAATTTTTCCCTTCTGGAATCCAAACTGCTCCAGGGCTTTATAAACACCCCGCACGACTTCCGGCGGCGTATAAAAAGAACTGTTGACACTGGCCCTTGCCTGGGCGTATTCTTCTGCGGTCAACAGTTCCTTCAATTCCTGATATTCTTTTTTCCACTCCGGGCGTTTACTGTTAAAAGCATTTGGCAACCCGCCCCACCCTACATACCCCGCAAGAATTTCCTGTTCTTCTTTTGTGGCATTTCTCTCTTCCTGCTCCAGTGTTTTTAAGATACGGATCGCCCGGATATTTTTCTGATACCGGCTTTTATCCCCACCGGTAAACTGAAGCCACCCTTCTGGGTAATAATAATCTCCGGCTTCTACCTTACCTTCTGTCTGGACAGAGGTTCTTCCTTCCTGCCAAAGCTCTTCTTTTTTAAGAATTTCGCTATATTCTTCCCATAATGCAGGAAACCAGGGAAGCAGACGGTACATATTCTTCTGCTGCTCTAAGGTTTCTGAATCTTCGGTATAGGCAATCTGGTCCTCCTCTGCCAGATGTGCAGTAAGCCCGCCAAACTGATCCCAGGAAAGTTCCTGCAGAAAATCTTGGCTTTCCGGCAGGGTGATCTTAATCCCATTTTCCTGAATACAAAGCTCATAGCTTCCATGTTCTGTCCGCACCAGATAATAAGGCTGGCCTTCCGGTACTTCCCGAAGCAAAAGCATCTTCAAAAAATGGTCTTTTTCTTCCGGTAGCTGATTAGTCGTATAGACCAGACAGAGCATTTTCTTTAAAATATCCGCCTGGATATTCTGTTTATAAAAGGCTATGCCAATCTCTTCTAATGGTATTGGTTCCTTTTCCTCAATCACTTCCTGCACTTTCTCTGGCTGTAAGGTTTCTTCCTCTATATCTTCTCCATTTTCTAAGGCTTCTTCCGATACAGATAACAAAGGAAGATAGGTCCCTTTTTCAATCCGTTTCCCAATTTCCAAAGAAACTTCGTCCCAGTACCAGAACGCCTCCTTCATGGAAGTTCCCTCACTCCAAAGAATATAAAAACCACTGGAACCGCTTTCTGCGGTCAGGATACCGTCTTTTGTATGGGCTTCTCTTTTTACATCTCCATACAATTCATAAAGATAGGCTTCCCGGTCTGTTTCCTCTGGATTGTTCCGGTAAAACTCATAAATTTTATATGGTATCTCCTGCCCTGTCATTTCCAGAAGGATTTTCTCTTTCTGCCAGTTTTCCGGCTGTGCAGGTTCTATCTCCCCAGACAGAAAAGGAACCGCCGAAGCAGTTCCTTTCTCTGTATCCTCTTCTGTTTTTTCCTGTTTTATCCGATCCTGGGGTGAATGATCTCCTCCATAACCTGTTTCTGCGCTTCCATGTCCGCCTGTATCCGAAGGTTGGTCATTTCCAACGTATTGTAAGGGTCGGTCCTGTCCTCTCTGGTCCAGGTCTTCAGAAGACTTTCTGCCAGTTTCTCGTGGTATTCCTCCGCTTCTGTCTGGATTTTCATAAGCCGCTCCATCAGTTTCCCGGACAGGAGCATCATTTCGTATTGTGCCTGGTCCGTTCTCTTCATTTCCTGTGCTGCGATCCTGCCGTAACGGTTCAGGGACGCCAGTATCTTCTCCTCGCTCATCACGCCCTCTAAGACTGGTATCTGTACGCCATTCATTTCCCTGTACTGGATTCCTGCGATCCCTTCCATAATACTGTCTCCTTTCAAGGTCTATGTTCTTCATGGTCCTTGCAATCTGTAACACAATCCGCCCAGATAAATGGGATACTAACCGTCCTGTCCGGTACAGAACCTCCTCATTCTCTGATAAACCGCAGATAAAAGAAAAATCCAGGGTGTCATCTCGGATACCGCAGCGGCTTTCCACCGCATAACAGACACTGTTTACAAGAAACTCTGTAATCTGGTTTTCTTTTACCTCCTGTCCCTCTCCGGTAAGGACAGCCAGCTTCTGCAAGGATTTTAAAATTTCATCTTCCTCTTCTATCATAAACCAAACATTTGTTCTTGTAAAGGCGTCTAAAGAATTTTTAAACTTTTTTTCCTGTTCGTAGATTTCCGGGAACAGCTCCCTTGCCAGCAGTCTGCGGTTTGTCCCATTCACCTGCCAGTTCCAGGGCCGGATTCCCTGTCCCTTTACATCTTGAATATCATAAACATGGGTAACTCCTTCCCCGAAAATTTTGGAAGGAAATACTGCAATTCCTTTACTTCCTCTGGCAACCGGCAAATCCATTTCCAGCCAGGCATCATATCCTGCAAGAACGGACGCATCTGGGCGCTGGGCATATACCATACAGGTATTTAAGAAGTCCAACTGATACAAGCGCCCCATGCAGGAAAGAAAATTTTTCCAGGAATCCTCCGACTCTGAAATCCAGTGTATGGTTTCCTCATACAGTTCCCGTACTTTTGTGATATGCTTCATCTGCTGTTCCTTCTTTCTTTTACAGGTACCAGTTCTTTTGCAGAAATATCACGATAGGAAAAATCATCTGCCCCCAGCACGATTTTTTCTGCATAATAATCTGCTTCTGCTTTTGCAGTTGCCTCCAGTTCATTCCTGCCCCGGTATCTTACTTTTTTCTCCAGGACTTCTGTTATGGTCACTTCATATTCTTTTTCGTCCATGCTTCTCCTTTCTTACTGCAAGCGGCTGGGTCTTCCATACAGCCCAATGTTCGACGGATTGAACGGGTCATTCACTACTCCACGTCTGCTGTTGGCTGCATGTACCATTCTGCCATTACCAACATAAATTGCCACATGGGAAATATTGCGGAACTGCCCATTCTGCTCATAAGAATAAAAAATCAGATCTCCCGGCTCCAGTTCGCCTTCTGTAACTTCCAACCCATGTGTTACCATAAATTCTCCCTGGGTAGAGGCAATCGCCGGAAGGGAAATGCCTACCTCCTGATACAACCGCTGTACCAGGGAACTGCAATCATAATATCCTTCCTCATACCGGTGTTCCTGACTGTATTTGCAGCCTACCTTCGTCAGTGCCAGATTTGCAACGTCACTTCCTACGCCAAAGGAAGGGATCTCATTTCGGAATTCCTCACTCATGACTTCCCTTAAAAGTTCTTCTTCTTTTTCGGTCAGCTTTCCAAGTGCAATATAGTCCTCATAATTCAGGTTCTTGACGTAGCAGCCCTTCTTTGTTACCGTAATCTCATTTTCGTCCCCATCTGCCAGAAACGCTTCAAAAGTCTGATGTCCCCAGGCAGACGCAGTTGCATGATCTGCACAGAAAACATCAAATTGTACCCCATACCGGTCAAATGCTCCGGTATCTTCTACGGTATATTCAATCCCGTTCATAATGATCCTGGTTCCCATAGGGACAAAGGGGTTTTGTGCATCTACTGCAATGGTATGGTCCGGTTTTGGCATGACACCGGAGGCTGTAGGTCCTCCTGCCCACTGTCCACAACAGATACTGCACTGGCAATAACCGCTGGTGACAACATTTCCCAGGCTTTCCCCTGCCTTTATGGTGGTGGTTATGGTCGTGTTTTCAAAACTGTTCATTTCATCAAAGATTTCCTTCAGCTTGTCCTTATGCCGCTGATCCATATCCACACCTATATCCCCGGTTCCATACTTCACCATATAAACCATTAAAGTATCATAGTAATTACTCACATAATTCCCGTTTTTCTCATGGAGATAGGTAACTGCCCCATCTTCCCCATTTTGTCCAAGTTTTGTATTAAAGTCCATGTAGTAACCGCTTAAAACTTCTCGGACGGTAGGGTTCTCCTCAGACGGATTTGGCATGAACGCACCAAGTGGCGAACAGTATAAGAGGAAAAAGATAATCACTACAGGGATTGCCACCACAAGAAGAATACTGAACAGCGGAGCCAAAAGCGCCCCGGCAAACTGGACCACCTTCAGCATAAACACAGAGGCTTTCATCTTTACAATATCTTTTGCCACCTGTGCCAAACTGTCCTGCTGCCCATTTCCGGTGAGCTTATTGATCATATACTGGATTTTTCTCTGCCGGACTGCCTGTTTTTTCTGTTTCTCCATCTGTTTCTTTTTCACTGCTCTTGTTTGTCTGTAAAACTGCTTATTGGTGATCTTCCCATCTGCCTGTTTTACCTTTAATTCCTGCTCTGCCTTTCTATAATTCCGATCCTTCCACAGCTTTTCTGCCGGTTTTGTTGCTGTCCCCATGACATAAAGGGAATCATTGACTTCCTCCCCGCCCTCTAACTGGGTCAATATAGCAGCCTCTCCCCGGCGTACCCCTTTTATGGCAGTCTGCTTCGCCAGGGAAGATTTTTTTGTTTCCGCCAGCTTTGCAGCCTGTTCCCTCCGATACTGTTCCTTCGCCTGGAAACCAGCAGAGGGCTGACTGTTTGGTGCTACCCCCTGTTTCATCTGATCCGGCTGTAAGGTTCCCGGTACAGATACGGTGCTTTTGGCCTTTCCATTTTGTTTTCTATCTTCTGCTGCTCCCCGGATTGCTGCCTCTTTCCCGGCTTGCTTTTTCTTTTCCTTTTGTTTTTCAAACAGCGCTTCTCTGCCCTGCTCCGGCTGTTTCCCTTTTTCTGCCCCTTCTTTTTTCTTTCTCTGCCCTAAAAGATCGGCCACCGGCTTAGAGGTAAAAGCAGCTTTCTTTTCCTTTGCAGATAAAATAGGATTTTTCTTATGCACCGTCACCTGGGCTTCTTTTTTTAATTTCAGCTCCGGCTCTTTTTCTTTTTTTACCTTAATCTCCAAAGCAGTCCCCCTCTCCGGGGTTTAATTCTTCTGCCTGATACCAGAGCGCCTGAAACAGATACCCCTGTTCCTTTTCTCTGGGTGGTGGACCGTACTCCTTTTCCAATTCCTGAAAGGCTTCCATAAGGTTTCCGGAAAATTCCTGGTAATCATCTTCTGTCAGGATATATTTTTCACTGAACAGTACCTGCTCCAATTCCCCCACTTCTACCAAATGGTCTATGTCTTCCGGGGAAAGTGGCGGTCCCAGTCTGTCATAAGTCTTTTCTTTCAGGTAGGAAAACTGATAAAGTTCCGTCTGCTGCGGTAAAATCTTCTCCTTACTGCCATCAAAGAGCAAAAAAATAGCTTCCGCTTTTAAGAAAACGGAAACCTCAGCTTGCTCACCATATTTTAGTGCCTGCTCCTTAGAAGGAAACTCCAGCCAGTCCGGAATACGGATTTCCAGCATCCAGGCTTCATACTGCAGTCCAAAAGATAATTGATATTTTGCGATAATTCCTCCTCCCTTCCACTACAAATAGTCATAATAAATCTCATTGGTATCTTCATGAAAGGACAATTCATACTGTCCGGGGATACCAGGATCCTCCATCCACCAACGGAAAAAAGCATCTACATCTGACCATAAGCGGGAATTGCACTGCCTTCCTGCAGCTTTCCTTAACTCCAGCATTTTAGCAAAAGCCCGCCGGTAAGCCCTCTCATAGGTCGGGAAGATGCGGAACTCCCGGTATCTTTGTTTTCCTGCCATAGGACAGCCTACACAGCCAACCCAGTGAAATCCCATTTCGTAAAGAGGGTTCATGGGTATTTTCTCTGCCTGGATATACTCCCAGACCTGCTGGTCACTCCAGTCAACAATGGGATTGCATACGTGTTTGCCCCTTGACAGGCATGATTCAAAGAGTCGCCTGGTATCATCATTATCATTATTTAAAATAATGGCACGTTTTTTTCCATTTGGGACAAAGTTTTCATAAATCCCCCTGTTTTTCCTCCGCTTTCGGCTTTCTGCCCACCGGACACCTGTGGTGATAAAACGCCCAGCCCCACCATTTTCTTTTAGAACCTCACAACAATACCGGATAGTCCTGGTAGGAGGGATCATTTTCATGGGGATCAGGCTCCACATAGTTATCCGCTGCCCTTTATAGTAAGGTTTATTGATACTACAAGTTATACCGGCCTGTTCTGCCTTCTGAAACTGTTCCCTCACATAATAAATAGTCTGTGGGGCATCTGCAGTAGTCAGGTTGTGCATCAGTTCAAATGGCACGCCGGAACGCCGTACCAGTTCCCTGCATACGGCGCTGTCTTTTCCTCCACTGTCCGTCACTACCAAAGGAAGCCCATAATGTTGCAGGGACATCTGGCTGGCAGTGCGGATACGTTCTATTGCTGTTTTTTCTAAATCCAATTTTTTTCAGGAGGGAAGATATCTTTTACATGGCCAAAACTCCGCCTCCTTTCCTAATTTTATCTGCCGCCCCTTTTTGGCGGCTCATATCCATTTGCTGCATACGCTTCTACGGTCATACCGTATGACTCTGCTTCCTGTCGTATCTCTTCCATAACCTGTTCTTTGTATGATTTATCCGGACAGGCAGTTGCAAAATCCCGGATATCCGGCATACAAGGCAGCTCCTTCCCTGTATTTAATGCAATCCTGCTTTCCCGGATATAGGCAAGCATGGCTTCCTGATATGCTTTTCGTGATGCGTCCCCCTGCGTCAGTAAAGGGACTTTCTTTTCTATTTCCTGTTCTTCCAGAACCGCTGTTTCCAGTTTTTCCAGGTTGCAGAAATACTGAAGGGTAGGAAGCATCTCCTCCAGTACCCATCTCATTTGCTGTTGTTCATGTTCCCATTCTTCTGTTGTCCTGGCGGTCTGTTTCATAAGCTGCTGCCCTTCTTCTGTATGGAGATAATAATCTGCAAATGCTTTTACATGATCCAGCAGATTTCCTTCCCCGTCACCAAAATCCTGGCGCCCGGTATAAGACATGACTTCCCCCTCTGAGAGAAAACAGATTTCAAAATGTGTTTTGTAATAACCTGCCATATCTTTCTCTTCCACTGCCTGCCGATCCAGCTTTCCGAACAATTCTACCGCTTGATTTAATGGCATGGCTTCTTCCAATGGAATGTCCGGGTGTTCACTGATCCGCACATACACAAAGGGTTTCAAGTCCACCGGCGGAATAAGTTTTACCTGTTCCAGTGTTGTCTTTAGCTTGTCTGCCTGTTCTTTCAACTCTGATTTCTGCTCAAATATCTTGCTTCCCAGCCACCTGCTGTATTCCTCTTTTCCGTCTTGACATAAGGCTTTCCATATAATAGCTTCCTTATGTTCTGCTTCTTTCGGATAAAAGGTATGGTAAAAATCAGGGTCAAGATTTTTTTCCAGTTTAATCATTTCATCTGCAAAAACAGTAGCCTCCAAGGTTTTCTCTGTTAAAAGCCCTTTGGTATCAATGACTTTTGTTTCCGGAAGATAAGCACTCAGTTCCCTGGCAGCTATAAAAACCTCTGGGTATTGGTTTTGATCATAGATATCTCTCAAAAGATCCACATCCAACTCCCCGTTATAAACCAGGGAAAATTCCAATGGAATACCATCTTCTTCCTCCACATGAAGCCCAATTCCTTTTCCTGCATTCAACCTTTCAGAAGGAATACTCTGATAGATCTTTACTGCCTCTTCTGCACTGTGGATATCCTCCCTGTATTCTCCATAGCGGTTAAATTCCATACATTCTGCCACATAATACGTTGTCAAACGTCCGGTGGCATTCTCGCCCATCTCACCTTTTTCCACGTAGCAATACCTCCTTTTTATGCACAAAAAAAGCACTACCGTTTTTAGCGATAATGCTCTTTGTGTTACTTCTTATTTTCTTTTTAAATGATACAGCCATGCTCAATCAGCTTCTGCTGTCTGGTCGTTAAAATAGAATATTCAAGGCTTTCCCTGTCTTGATGCAAGTAAAAACAAACAGGTTCCCTTAATTTGCTCTTTTTCGGAACAAGCTCAAAGGCAAATTGCCCACTGTCAAACCGGGCACCATCAAAGTATCCCTGAATAAACCGTTCTTCCGTATTCCCACTATGTAGCAATTCATCAATCATTACTACACCGATATAGTGTTTTTCCCTTAGCGAAGCCTCAATCTCTGCAAGGTAATCAAAAGGAGGCTCGCTAGTCTTCATAACCACAAGAATATTTTCTTTTTCTTCACTTATCACAATCATATCAAAGTTATTCATCTAACTTACTCCTTTCTCCTAATTTCTAAATCACTTCATAATATTCATCAATAATCGCCAATGCTCTTTTAATCAAATCATGAGCACCTTTTATATCCAGCATCTTTGTAGTATCAATTGGTGCTGTAGGGTCATCCCAATGTTCTATTGGATGGCGATTGCTGTTATAAAACGTATAAATATTTCCAATATACTTTACCTGCTCAGGCTTTGCATTTCCATATCTCTCTGGTTTCAGCTTATATTTTACACCTATTTTATCAAACATATCAAAATGATTTTCTTTGATGTACTGCGCATTTGGTATAATACCACATTCTATTAATGCTATTTTTAATTGTGCTTCTACAACACGAATTGCCGGCTGAGCCAAATATGTTCCATCAAACATATCATCTGTGACCTTTAAATTATACACAGCCTGATGAAGAGATCTTTCCATTTTCTTAGACGGTAGCTTATCATAAGCATTTGGCATATAAAACTGAAATTCAGAGCGAACCTCGTCTTTATCTATGTTAAGATTATATGTGTCATTAAAAATTTTAGGAATTTCTTCTACTTCTATTAATTCAGTAATATATCCAATAATAGTAGAAAATAACACTTCTGGTCTTCCTTGCATTACTACTTTATTATGCTTTTGATAATGTGTCACAACTACTCTATCTTTACTTTTGTTACATTTTAAAGAAACTGCTTTTCCATGAGCAATCTTTTTTTCATCTATAATTAGATTGTCTTTTCCAATTTCATCAACAGCAAGTGCTATAACTGTTGACAAATCTTCATCTGAAATTCCCTCAACTGTAAACCAAAAATCGCCTCTTTTAACTTTAGGAATCCCATTACCTTCTGTTAAAGCAGCTTTGGCTAATTTATCTGCTTCTTCATTATAATGATCTCCAGAATGAGCTTTTACCTTTTGATAAGAAATTTTTAGAATATCTGATTTACTCTTCATAAAATTTGCATATTTCTGAGTAAGTGTATTCTTTGCCTTCCATTCTCCTTGAGCCCACTTTTCAATTCCTTCATAATCATAACGAAGTTCTAAGTTATGATAACCATTCTTAATTGCCCATTGTACTGCATACATAGCACCAAGCATTTCACCAGCAACATTTCTAATTGCTAAAGAGTCCGGTTCATTTCCATTTCCTGATTCTCTAATAGTTTCTCCTCTTGGTGTAAGAATAATACACCCAAAAGCATATTTTCCTATTTTCTCATCAAAACTACCATCTACATATACAACTAACTGGTTTGTTGTGTTCTCTTCTATATCTACTTTTTTAATTTCTTGTATCCTATTCTCTAAATAGTTTTTCGCTTCCTCTTCTGTTTCAAAACCTTTATACTCTGCTCCCGGATATCCACTTACCGACTCTTTACACTCATTCCATGAATAAAACAAACCGGTTTGCTTACCCTTTTTTACAGCATAAACTTTTTTCTTTGCCATGTATACTCCTTCAAGATTTGGGATTATAGCATAATACAACCTGTTCGTCAAGAATTTTATGTTTACACTTTGACGATATTTGTCTATTTAGCTACTTTTATTTTCTGTTTCTTATTTTATTATACATGTTCTGTCAAAACCAGTCAATGTATTTCACTGTTGCAATAATTAATGTACCTTCTCTTTCTCACTCTTTACATAAGGAAGAGATTGCTCTGCTGCTACTTCTTCCATTTGAAAGTATTCTGGCAGTATGTTTTCTTCCCTGAAACTAAAATACCGGTTCTCAGCCACCACGATATGATCCAACACCTCAATCCCCATAAGATTGCCGGCTTCTGCCAATCGCTTTGTCACTTCTATATCATGCCTGCTTGGTTCTGGATCACCGGAAGGGTGGTTATGTGCCAAAATGATACTGCTGGCATTGGATAAAATCGCAGATTTGAATACTTCTCTTGGGTGAACCAGTACACTATTTAACGTTCCCATACCTACTACGTTGACATTAATAACCTGGTTTTTTGTCCGAAGGTTTAAAATACAGAACATTTCCCGGTCACAATCTTTTAAAAAATCCTGAAAGAGTTCTGCCACATCACAGGGATTTTTTAATTCTTTACTACTGTATAGAGGAGGTTCTTCCACCAGGCGTATACTTACCACATCTATTTTATGTGTCTTCTCCATGTTCTTCCTTTCCAAAACAAATCTCCAGCATAATTCCCTCCGGCAGATTTTTTAAAAGTCTTTCCAACTGTTCTAAATTCATTTCTATTTGATATGTTTCAGCCATTCTGCCACCTTTCCCATGATATACAAAAAGAGTGCCTGATAAAAGAACTGCACTCTTTTTGTCCTATCCTTTTTCTACTTTACCGACTTATAATTTTTGCTGTTGCCTAATTTTTTCTCGTCTGTCATACCTTTTCCTTTACAGATAAAAGAAAAAGTTCCTTTCAGATTACATTACTCCTGCTTTGTCTGCAACGCCTTTTCGTGAAGGTTGGTATTGAAAAGCGCATACAGCGGATTGGCTTCTTTTTCCATACGGTTATCAAATGGAATACAGGTATTTCCATACTTAATGATCCCCGTACCGGAAGGAGAATTATCTACATATTTTAATTGTGCTTCTGGAATTCCTGCTGCAGTGGATAATTCCTGACTGTCTACATTGGACTGCTTTAACAGGGCAATAAACTCACTGTTCCCCAGCATGGTCATGGCTGTATAGTTCTGCAGCATATCAACCAAATTTTGGGTGATTCCTGTGCATAGTCCCCCTTGCTTCCTCACTTTTTTCCAGAGGCTGAACAAAAATTTCGCACTATACTCCCGGTCAAGAACCGTATGGAACTCATCTATATAAAGCCAGGTTGCCCTTCCTTTCTTTGCGTTTTCTGCAATCCTGGCACTGATATTTTCCAGCATGACCAGAGTGGAAATGGCTCCCAGCTCTTTCCCCAGGTCCCTGGTACCATAGACAATGAACCTTGCCTGTACATTCACATTGGTATGGTTATTGAAAATATTTAAAGAGCCATTTACAAACAGCTCCAACGATAAAGCAATGTCCTTTGCCTCTTCTTCTGGCTGCTCCAACAATAACTCATAAAATTCTGACATGGTAGGGATATGCTTTTCCCTTGCCTTTGCAATGTCGATATACAGCTTTCGTACACAACGGTCTATAATGGATTTATGGCGGCTGTTTAGATTATCCCCGTAACATTGTTCACACAGCCCCAGCATAAATTCCCCTTTATCTCGGATATATCCCTGGGAATCGTTTAAATCCAGCGCCCAGACATCCATCTCCAAAGGATTGATGTAATTCTTTGTATAGGTAGACAGGTTAATGATTGCCGCCTGGTTTCCCAGGGCTTCTGCAATATCAAAATATTCCAGTGTCGGATCGATACAGATAATATCATCATCTGTTCCTAAGAACACCTGCAGCATTTCCGACTTACTGAAATAGGATTTTCCGGAGCCGGGGACACCGAATACCATTCCATTTCCATTTGCCAGTTTTTTCCGGTTTCCAATGCAAAGGTTATGAGAAACCTGGTTAATGCCATAGCAGACGCCGGACTTTTCGTTTAATTCCTGTACATTAAAGGGAAGAAGGGCTGCAATATCCCTGGTGAGCATGGTCCGCATTGTGCTGATCTGCCGGTTTCCCACTGGAAGTATGGTATTCATAGCTTCCCTCTGCTGATAATAGTGGGTTTCAATCTGGCACATGCGTCCATTGCCGATATTTTTAATGGTTTCGGTTACACTGTCTAACTCCTTCTTGTCCTCTGCCATGATCAAGAAATTAACCCCTGTATAAAACAGGTTCTGGTCATTTTCCCGCACGTCGTCCATAAGATTTACAATCTTCTCCTTCTGGACTTTCTTGATATGAGAAATGTCACTGGAAAAGTCGTTATTTTTATTACGGACTCTCTGCTGCTTTAAAATATCATTTTCAATGCCCAGATATTTCTTCTGAAGAACCTTATTTGCCAGTTCTTTTGGTACTGGTACAATGCAGATTGTAGTGATGCTATGAACCGGAAGACTGGTAATCTCATTTAAAAAGGTATCCGATAAAGAAGACGGATATTTTTTAATGAATAATGCCCTGCATTTTTTCCGTTCCGTTTCAAAATAACCTGGGTAAAACTGCATATACCCTGGTGAAATATCATTTTTAGGATCACCGCCCTTTTTTAACGCCTGTCTGAAATCAAAGGAGAATTGTTCTTCTTCCCCTATACGGTAAAAATTGAAAAGTACCCGCAGCCGCTCTTCTGCATTTAATTCTTCAATGCAGGAACCAAGTTCTCCAAAGTTCTGTTTTAAGGTAGCTTCAAAAGTGGCAAAAAATGCTTTTGCCTGTTCGTAGGATTTCCGTTCTACACATACAGTCAGCAGTTTTTCCTGCTCAATCCCCTGCCTTCCATCTACAATGCGCTTTTCAATAATCTGATTATAACTTCCACGCAGCCAGTTAAAACCATCTCCTTTTTCCTGGAAAAGTACATGCTCCCGGAAATCCTGCATATTTTTATTCCGATTAAAAATGGTAATAAGAAAATATATATCAATGGCATTTACCGTCTTACAATACTGCTTTAAAATCCGCATCTGTTCTTCTGCACCTGCGGTTACATAGTTAATATCCAAAAAACGGTATGTCCTGGAATATATCCCCTTCCCTACTTCAAAAATGCCATTTTCTGCAATTCTCCCAATCCCCATGACTTCCTGAAGATATTTCGGGGATTTTACTGCTTTATCTGCTTTTTTTAACTGGTCAAACTTATCTGAAAAAATTGACAATCTCTAATTTCCTCCTTTCAGGCAGATGGGACCACAAACACAGCAGCTTCCATCTGCCGCTACATGTCTGTGTATCCCTCTCCTGAAATGGAGAGCAGGCGCTATTTCACGCCTTGATTGAATATTCTGGTCAACGGTACATCTTATACCACACCGCTGCTGCCGCACCAAGTACAATCATCACTACCGTTACAATTCCCATACGGATTGCCTTCTTTTTCACCACGTTGACATCACCACCTTTCTTCTCTTTTTTCTGTTCCTTTTTCCTTTGCTGTACTTCCCGTTCTTCTTCCTGACGGGTTTCCATATAAATCTGTTTCAGTTCCTGCACCGATTCCGTAGAGCCATACACCAAAGGGCGGTTAAAAAAGGAAAAATAAATCATCTTCCCTGCAAACTGCCAGAATGTCAGCCCATGATAGTTATAAAACCCAGTCAGTGCCAGAGGTACAACAAAAGGGGTTGCCACATAACAGCTCAAAGTAATCCCGATTTTTTCATACAAAAGCAGGACAATCCCAGTTCCTACGCCCAATGCCAATGCCGAAAACAAAAACTGTTTTGCTGTAAGTCCTAGAACCAGGGATTCTTTATAATGCTGTAGGTCCTCACTTAATTCAATCTCCATACATAACCTCCTGTATCTGTTTTTTATCTGCTCTGTCTTCGCTCTTCCTGCATGGTTTTCTGTAATCCATGTTGATTGCAAAAGGCGGCAACCCCAGCCTGGTCAAACTTACGCAGCTCCTCCAGATGAAATTTCACCACCGCGTACTGCCCCATACCGGATTGTGCCTTCCAGGGAAGCAAAGTTCCCAGTCCATGCTCCTGAATAAATTGGATATTTTCCTTACTAAAATCACCGCTGATACAGGCAGTTCCAGGTTCCAGGCAATATCCGGGAAGGTTTACGGTCAAATCTGAAAACGGTTCCCACGCCCCATCTTCCTTACTATACAGTTCCACATAAAGGTTCTGGTTCATTGCGTAATAATCTACCCGCAATGCCAGTTCTTCGGTTTCATACGCCCATTGAAAATCTGCTGTTTTGATTTCCTTTTGAAATTCTGGATTTTTTACTTCTCCCCGTTCCTGGTATGCCTGCTCATAGGCTGCATATCCCTCCGGGTCCAATTTCTTTAAAGTTTCTTCCTGAAATTCAAACAGTGGATATTCCATACAACCAGAACAGCAAATTTCTTCTTTTAACTGTCCAAGCCCGTTTTTTTTGATAAATTCTACGATCTGCTCCAGATCATAGCCTGGGAGCAAAAAGGTCTGGTTCTTTTCCAGCGGAATTCCCATATCTGTGGTCAATTCAAAAAGTTTCCATATCTCTTCCTCTTTTTCCGTAAACACACAAACTTTGATGTTTTTATCAGCCGGATAAGTTGCAACTTCCAGCCAGACCTCATAGATCTCCCCATTGCCAAAATCCAGGCTGAGTTTTTCTTCCTGTTCCATTTACATATCCTCCCTTCTTACCGGCTCCTGCTCTTTGCAGACAGAAGCCTTTCTTTTCCCTTTTCAAAATATTCTTCATTAATTTCAATGCAGATTGCATTCCGTTCATTTAAAAGTGCTGCTTCCCCCAGGGAAAACGAACCTGCAAACTGATCCAGTACCCACTCCTTTTCTTCTGTTACAAATCCAAGGATCTGCTGCAAAAGTTGCACTGGTTTTTCTGCCTGATGAATACGGGAGTTTTTCCCTGGCGGTTCAATGTCAAAGACCGTTGGAAGCATTCCCCTGGCGCCTGACATATAGTGGGATATTCCTGGCTCCGCCTTATCCTTTTTCGCATCTGGGCGTAAATTCCTGGCTTTTCCTTTCGTAAAAAATGCAATCTCTTCCGTATTTTTAGATTTTCTTCCCGTATTGGCAACGAAATTTCCTTTTTTCCAGGCGACTTTTGCATAATATTCAAGTCCTGCTTCTTTCGCCATTTTTTTCATCTGATAGAGGTATTCATAATTTTCCCCATTTTCTTCCGGCATGAACTCTACCAGAAAACACCCTTTTTTCAACACCCGGTATTTTTCATCAAAGTCTTCCTGCGTATATTGAAAACATTCATAGGCGGCAAAATCCCGGTTTCCCCCTTTCAGGCTTTTTTTCAGGTCATAAGCATGGTCTGTAATAATGGCATCTATACTGTTATCTTTTAAAAAGCTCAAATCCCTGCCATTTCCCTGAACCAGCATACAAGTTACCTCTTCTCCGTCCTGTTCTTTGGTAACCGTATAGACTCCTTTGGCTATCCTGGAAAAAAGCCCCTTTTCTATTCCCTCATAAATTCTTGCCCGGATACTGGGTTCTTTTACCTCTTTTACCTGTTCTACACAAGCCACTGCTTCTTTAAGGCTGAAGCATTCTGCGTCCTGAAAATATTCAAATAGTGTCATCTGTATCCCTTTTTCCTGCACAATCCTTTCCTCCTACAATCCCAGTGCCCTGGAAGTCAGGTTCTGCGCTCCTTTTACAGTGCCTACCGTCAGCGCAACCGTAAAGGTCATTTCCCCCAAATAAATCAGGGTTTTGGCCCAGTCCTCATAATCTCCGGTAAAGGTCGGAAGTCCGGAGGAAATAAACTGGTTACACAAAAGAATTGCCAGCGCCATTGTGACTGCCTCAAAAACGACACTGATAAAATATTTCATATAGGCTACAAAGGTATTGCTAAGCCCCCGGTTTCCAGCCAGGGTACTGCTGGCAATCGCCCCAAAAGGTACAATTACCATAATTTTCAAAAAGCGGAAATAAACATTGTACAGCAGGAAGAAACCACAGATAATAACGATTAAAGACAGGAAAACAGCAAGTATCAGGAACACGATACTGGTTCCAAATCCCAAATCTTTGATCACTTCTGCCTGCGCCGGGTCAATGGATAACTCCACACTCTGGTTTTGCCCCAAATGCCCCACCAGGTTTCCACAGGAAGTAAACAGGGCTTTCATAATGGTAATGTTATAAGATACCAGCCACTGTGCAATGGCAACCCGGATAAACATACGGAGGATTGCTTCAAACCGGATTTCTTCCCGGATATCTACCGACTCTGCACAAAACCCAATGACGAAAAAAAGGACTACCAGGGCAGAGCCTATCCCAACAAAAAGGGGTTCAATCCCTTCAATGATCCCCCAGGGCCCGCCTCCTTTGAACCCGGTAGGGGACTGTCCTAAAAGTTCAAATACGAGGCTGACCTGGTTATTCCAAAATCCAAACACGATTTCCAAAAGTGCAAGGATCGCCTCTCCTAAATTAAACATCACTTCACCTCTCTTCTTATCTGCTTATCTCAAAAAGAAGAATGGTTTTAGCTAATTCCCAGGAAAGTAAGAACGGAGGAAATGGCTGCCATAATAAGCCCTGCAACAATTCCTTTAATGGCACTGTTCATAGAAGAACTGTCCTGCTGTTGGTAAGCCTGTGCAAATTCCATCACGTTTTTTGCCAGGATAATCACACCCACCGCACCGATAATACTGATCACCAGTGTCTTTAAATTCATAAGCGGCTGTGTTACGTCACTTACCCCGGAAGCCATGACAGTCTGGGGGAACAGGGAAACAGTGGCAGCGCTTACTGCCAGGACTCCCAGTAGAGATTTTTTCAAGCGGTTCTGTTTCTTTCTGATAACCTCTTTGATCTTCATATCTTTTTACTCCTTTTCATGTGATTAATACCGCATTACGCAAAAAGACAGATTTTTGAAAACCTGCCCTGCGTAATGCAAAAACTACAGGTTTCCAAAAATCTGCCTTCTTTAATCCGAGACTGTTTCTTTTGTAAATTTTTTACGGATTTCCTTCATCTTTTCAGCACTGTTTTTTGTATCTGCCATTTGAAGGATTTTATCATACGAAATTCCAGCACCAATGGCAAGCATGATTTCTCCCAACTGTTCCTCATTATAAACATGGCTTTCCAATAATTCAGAAAGTTTTTCTTCCTCTGTCTGTACCGGTTTTTCCGTTTTCTTCGGCGGCCTCACCTCCTCTACCGTTCTCTTCTTCTGGTTCTCTTTCAGCTCTTCCTCCGAAAAAATCTTCTTAGGAATAGGCTCATAAGAAAAAATTTCATCAAAAGACAGTTCCACAATCTGAACATCTTCTCCCTGTTCCTTTTTCTTCTTATAATAATCCAGGGATTCTTCACTTAAAATCTGTACCGCCTGTTTTTGGGCAGCCATTCTGTCATGGATATAAGGCGCAGCCCCGCCATCTTCTGTTTCCGAAAATCTGGAGTGTGCAAAAGTATTGTATTTCTTATCAATAATAGGATCACAACCCCTGATTAACAAAATACACTCTGAGTTATCCAGCTTTCGGGTTTCGTCCGGTGTCAAAAGCTCACGCCCCAGCACATCATAATTCCGGGAACTGCTCCCTTGCCGGCCTTTGGTTTCCCCACTGCTTTTTTTATCAATGGTTCCTTTTCCCAGGGACTCACTGATATACTTATGCGTGGACTGTTCATTCCCACCAAGATATACCAGAGAATCACAATTACCCGGTATGGTTTCCCAGGTTTTCTCAAACAAAGCCTTGATCTGGGCAAGGTTTTGGATAAAAATGGTACATGAAATATTCCTGGAACGCATGGTACTAAGGAGGCTGCAGTAGTCATCTGGCAATGGCACGTTGGCAAATTCGTCCAGCATAAAATTGACGTTAATGGGAAGTTTTCCATTGTAATGGAAGTCTGCCTGGTAATACAATTCCTGGAAAATCTGGGAATAAAGCATACCAATTAAAAAGGCATAACTCTTATCCGAATCCGGCGTTACACAAAAAAGTGCAGTCTTCCGGTTTCTGTCCCCGTCAACACCAAGCCCAATCTCCTCAATCTCCATTTCATCATGATCCAGAATCCGCAAAATTTGTGGGTTCTGTAACAATCCCAGCCTTGCATTTGCGGAAATGATGATACTCCTTACCGTATCTCCGGCACCCCGGACCACTTTATTATACTGGATTAAAGCAGGGTGATTGCTTCCCTTTTTTCTCTCCAGTCTGCGGAAACGCCGGTCTAAATCAGAAGGGGAACCGTCTGCATGGACTTCCGCCTCATTCAAAAGCTGCAGAACCATACGGAAATTCCTTTTCTCCATTTCACACTCCTGCCACACATAAAGAAAAATGGCCTGCAAGTACAAAGACTCGGCTTTCTCCCAGAATGGATCACTGGGCTGTGCGTTTTTCGGTGTGGTATTATTGATCAGGTTGGTAACCAGTTTTACAATATCTGTTTCAGAGCGGATATAGCGGAATGGATTATATCCGTTAGACTGCTCCATTTCCACCAGGTTCAGCACCCGTATCCGGTATCCATGCGCTTTCAGCATACCTCCGCAGCATCTTAAAATCTCCCCTTTGGGATCTGTAATGATCTGGGAAGCCCTGCTTAACTGAAGGAGATTGGGTTTCACCATGAACAAGGTTTTTCCAGCGCCGCTTCCTCCGATTACCAGGACATTTAGGTTTCTCCTGGTCTTTCTGGTATTCATGGACAGCCTGACATTCTGGGATAAGATCAGGTTATTGTGTTCATCTTTATCCGCAAACTGCTTTGCCACTTTTTTCGGATCTGCAAAAACAGCGGTACCAAATTCCTGTCCCGGCATATAGTTTTTCCGGCTGGTGACATACATGACCATACCAATCACATATACAAAAATCCCCAAAATGATTGCTTTTAAGGAAGTTTCGTTCCAATAATTGGCAAACGGGGCTACCATCACCTGATCCAGACGGTTTAAAAAATAATTGATATCCTTTCCGGGCTGATAACACACGTTCAAGAGATAACCTCCATAGCCGGAAGCTATGCCACCAATAAGATACATGCCCCAGGACTGTTTCTTCTTTTTCTGAATTGCTCCGGTTCTCTACCTCCTTTGCCCCTGTATGGTTCTTCTCCCTGCTTCCAGGTTCTGTTGTGCCTTCCTGTAATTCTGCTCCCTTCTTCTGCGTATCTTTTCCTGCTCCTGTCTGGCGCGTTCCCTGTGTACCGGGTCATAGCTTTCCCTATATAAATCTTCCCCCGAAGTTTTTCTAAGAAAACGGTCCTCCAGGTCTAAAATTGCATACTCCTTCTTCTTTTCCAATCCTGCAAAAATCGTCTTATGGTCATTAATCCAGCTAATTTCCGATTTATCCAGCCAGATAAATTCATTCTTACGGTACGGAATCCTGGTTTTGATATGATGCTCTGTTTCTTCATATACCAGCTTCTGGTCTATGGTAATGGCATTCACACCTGGATTGTTCCGTTTCTCCTTTTGGATACGCCGAATGACCTGCATCTTTTCTTCTGTTTCCTGGCTGCTTCCAGTGCTGCGTCTTTTGGCTTCCTCTTCCCCAAACAACTGTTTCCACTGCTGGGAATCTACCAATTCTTCAACCTGTTCCGGTGTCCTGGTCAGTGTCACCGTACCTTCCTTCCCTTTCTCCAAAATCCCCTGTTCTTCCATGTAGCAGATAATCGGCCAGATCTGAAGCCAGGTCATATTCAGACGGGAACGGACATCACTGATCTTCTCCACCTGGTTTTTCGCCAGCTCCCGCGCAACCAGTTCACACTCCTTCGACTCCGGCAGGGCAGGCTTTTTTACTTCTTCTACCAACTGCTCTACCTTATCCGGCTCTGCATTTTCATAGTATTCATCTAACGTCCCAATATTGGAATGTTCAATTTTTGCCATCATGGACTGAATACGGGGCGCTGCCTGGGAATGGAACAAAATTTCACTCATACCGTCCTTCTCATTTAAATCCGGCAAAATGGAATATAAAATCCCATACTTATTTGCCAGGGCTTTTACCCGCTCCAGGTCTTTTGTTTCAAAACGGAAAACCTGTAAATCGCCTCCCATTTTCAGGAGCTTTTGTACAGAAGTTTTCCCTGACAGTTTTTCCTGATCCAGAACTTTTTTAAATACCGCACAAATATCTTTTACAAACTGCCAGCCTGTATTTCCCATTTTCAGAATGATTTCTGCGCCTTCAAAGGAAACTTTAATAATCTGCGCCGCATCTTGTATTTCACTCATGCTCTCCCTCCTATCCCATTGCCCTGTCCTTTTTTACTGGAACAGCCGCCTTTATTTTTCCTTCTGTAAGCATGGCTTCCAGGTCATACTGGATATTTTCCTGTTTTAAGAGAGCCTCCAGCATGTGGTTTGCTTTTTCCTTTTCATAGGTCATATACTGAAGCTGAAAAATATAATTCTCAATCTGCAAAATATTTTCCGGAACCTGAAAAAACGGTTCAAGGTAATGATAAAGAATACGCTCTTTTTCTTCCTTTCCTGCATGAGGCGCCTGTAACTGCAAAATAATTTTTTCTACCTCTTCCATAGACTCCTTATGAAAAGCAATACGGTACAAATCCTGTTTCTGCTCCCTGGTAAGAAAGGGCTGTTCCTTTTCGGCAGTTTCCAAAAGGGAAAATGTTTTTACCACATGTTCAAGTTCTGCCATTTACACACCCGCCTTCCGTTTCCGCATCAAAAGGATAATTTCCCGCATTTTTTTCATTCTCTCTGGTGAAGGGCTGTTCTCCATCACCTGAAGAATTTCTGCATCTGCCAGCCCACTTTCTACGCACTGGCGGATTTCTTCCAACTGTTCTGCGGACAGGTTATATTCCAGAATTTTCTCCACAACACTTTTGGGTACTTTTTTCCCAAGCATGGCAATCCCAAGCAGCCGGTGCTTACTTTTTTGTAGCCCTTCCGCTGTTTGTATGCTTTTTTCTTCCAATACCACTTTTGTTTCCCTGGAAGCAGCTTCTGTTTTTTCCCTGTATTTTTCTGCTTCTTTTTTCAGATCCTGAATTTCCTGCTCTTTCTTTGCCAGCTTTTCTTTTAATTCCTGTATGTTTTTATCTTTATATTGCAGGTTCTCATACAGGTCTTTAATCTCCTGGTTTTTCTCTTCAACAACATGCTCCTTTACCAGAGAGGACAAGGCTGTAAAACGGTCATTGCTTTCCCGAAACTGCTGAATGGATTGTTCCATGATCCCCATAAGATTTTTCATATAAGAACGCATTTCTTCATCTTTCGGAACTTCTTTTTTTGCCTTTGACTCTTCCAGTTGTATCCGCATGGTCCGCATACGGCTGGCCGGCAGTTCATTTCCGGCATAGGTTTTCACCTCTTCCAGATCCAGCCCGTTTTTTAAGCCCTCTACGATTTCCCGTACCTGGAACTGGTTATAATTTCCTTCACATAAAAAGTCGATTTCCCCAATCCCTTCCATAAGCCCTATGATGATTGCTTTCATCACCGGGGCTTCCTGGTTACTCTTAACTACCTTCTGGATATCCGAAACAGGAAGACCAAAATCCAGCCCCATAGAAACTGCGTCCATCTGTTCTTCTTTTAAAACTTTCCGGCATTCTTCCAGATACCGTTGTCCTTCTACTGTCATTTACCCTCCTTTTCCTCTGCCCCTCGCAGACGGTTTCCTATTCTTTTCCTTCTGCTGTGCTTCCAACTTTTCTTTTTCTTCTGCTTTTTCATGCAGACGCTCTGCAATCCTTTTTTCTTTTAAGATTTTTTTCCGTTCAATCCGCAAACGCTCCTCTTTCTCAAAGAAATAAGCGTCTGTCTGTTCTGCCTCAGACAAGGAATATCCCATTTCTTTTAACTGCCCAAGAAGGTTTTGGTATGTCTGGTGGTCTTGAAAAAATTCCTGATACCCTTCCTGATAAAGTTTTGCTTCCATCTGTTTTTCCTGCAGCTTATTGAGAAGCAGAAGCATTTCCTCATAAGGAACCATTTCTTTTCGTAGCTGCTTTCTTGCCCTGCTGTTTTCCCAAAGCTGTTCCTTTGTTGCATCAGAAATGGCTTTCAACTGCGCCTTATCCTGTATGCGATAAGCTGCCAGAAAATCAAATTCCTCCTGCAATTTTTTCAATTCATGGATTGCTGCCCTGTATTTCCAGGTTTTAGAGTCTGCCATTGGTTTCCCCTGCCGGTACCTGCGAAGAAAACATTCCTTCTGGTATCTGGTCAAATGCCGCTCCCGGTATGGGATAAACACATACGTCCATTCTACCGGTATCTCCTCTCCGGTCATTTCCGGGACTGGAAGGCGTCCAAAACGCTGCCGAAGCCTTTCCTCTGTATATTCTTCCCCTAGCTGGTCAAGCCGCCTTGCCCTTCCTGCTCCGGGTTCCCGAACAGAAAGGCGCTTTCTCCCCCGCAACTCATATCCCATGCTGGAAAGATTTTCAAGAAATTCCTCATAAGAACCTGCGTCCTGTAATGCCTGGTCCACATCTCTTCTGATCCGCCTGTCCCGTTCAGCAAGAGATTTTTCTTCCTGTCCTTTTTGTTTGCGTTTTTCCTTTGCTTCTTCCAGATCCAGCACAGATAAACCATGCTCCCTGCATATCCGGTTGGTCAGAGGCTGAATGATGTTTTCCCAATCCCCGTTTTTATAATCGTATTTATATCCCGTAGTACAGCGTACTGAATTAAAAATAATGTGCCCATGAATATGGTCCGTATCATTATGGACTGCATAAACCGCTTCAAAATCCTTCCCAAGAAATTCTGTCACAAACTCTCCTACCACTTGGAAGGCTTCTTCTTCCGAAACCTCATCTTCCTCAAACGAAAGAATGAAATGGTAGCCCTGCCTTTTATCCAGCTTTCCAAAATGACGTTTGGTATCTACCATCTGGGATAATGCCTGTTCAGGAATACAGTTATGTCCACAGACATAGCGGCCATGTTCTGTTTTCTCCGGGTTCATAATATAGCGAAGACCGTTTGCCAGATGTTTTGCTGGATAACCCGTTTTTGCCTGTTTCATGTGCAGGCACTTTGTAATTGCCATAACCTACAGCCTTTCCTGCACCTGGCTTACCAGTGTTTTTATCTGCTTCAAAAACACATACAGACGGTGTTTATCTTCCCTGGAATAAAGGGCGCTGTTATTGTTATGGGTAATCTGGTTGATGTTTACGCCAATCCGGTTGATTTCCTGGTTCATGCGTTCCAGTTCCTGACGGATTTCCGGGTAATCCCTGGGACGGTTGGTAATCAGCATACGAAGGTACTGGGAATCGGAAAGCCCCATCTTTTCTGCCTGTTTTTGTAACTCTTCCAACTCCCATGAGTACAGCCGGATTTCTTTTCTGCATTTCATTGTTTCTTTTTTCATGCTCCCCCTTTCCTTATCTTTATCACATATTTCATCTACCGATTTCTACTCCAACGCTATCTGCTGTCAACTCCTAAGACCTGCTATCGGTCACCATATAACTTCCCGGTGTCCGGACTGGCTATGCCAGTCCTCTGCAAGATACGGATTTTACCGTACAAAATCCCATCTTGTTAGGGGGCACCCCCTAATACCCCGGATAAAATAGATAGCACAACGCAGATACTGATAGCAGACCTGCGTTCCATATAGGGAAAAACCGATAGCAGTTCAAAACATCTGCTATCGGTTTTTCCACTTCCTACTTCTATTTCTGCTAACAAAACCCCAGTTCTGTTAGCAAATCTGCCAGCCTCCTGTGTCTGATGTGACAGCAGTTCTTCCATTCTGCTATCAACGCCTTTTGCACAGACTCCTTGCAGGCTGCTTCTTCTTCCGCAATTTCTCTCTTTCCAACAAGTATGGGAAGACTCTCTATGGACCATTTGCCGCTTTGGGTTTCTCTTATGAAATTATTGGTTTACCTGTTCTTCCAAACGCTCCAATGCCTTTTCAAAAGCTCCAATCCCACTGAAAAAGGAAGAAAGCCGGATATCCTCAAACAGATATGGCATGGCTTTGTATAGTTCCAGAAAAATATAGTACAGCACATCAACAACAATGGAATTTCCTGCCTGTTTGTAAAGCTGGCTTTTGCTTATACCTGCTTCTTTTGCTTTCCAAAAATCCGCATCGGAAAAGCCCATAAGCCGGAAGCATTCTAAAGGTGTCAGCCTCCGGATACGGAACAAAGACTCTAAGCGGTGTATTCCATTTGATGTCGTAAGCGTAGGGCAGAGTTCCCCATGCTCCTGTACCCTTCCCCGTTTTTCCACAGACGGATAACTAAGATTTACAACACCATTTTCCAAACATTCCTCATAACCTTTCTGTGTCTTTTGACGTACCAGAATGATATTATCTTTTTGCACAGAAGTAAGGGTATGGCAGACTTCTTTTTCTCCCAGTTCCAAAGTCTGCACAATCCGGCCTTCCCGATCATACCTGCCCCGGATTGCTCCTGGATATTTTTCTACAATCTTTGGCTGGTCATGCCCTGCTAAAACCGCACCGCTGCTTCCTAAAGGGGAATAAATAACCCCGCTTGAACCATAGCCGGTATGAATATCTCCCACTTGAAGAATTTTGGGCTGCTGTCCGCCACCACCACAGGCAGTTACCGTAGGGCAGCACCCGTCTGGCAGATAAACCCGTCCAGTCTGTTCAAACACCCCTTTGATATTTCCGGCCCGTTTTACCCGGTTTTCCCGAAAAGCCTTCAGGCTTTTTTCGTCCGGCTCAAACAAAAGCGCTTTTCTCTCTTTCATATCTTCAATCAAGCGGCGTACTTTTTCCTGGGATAAGTAGTATTTTTCCTCTACCGTATCCTCCAGAATATCCATAAGGCACTGGAAGGACTCCAGCGGTTCCGGAAACTGGAATGTTCCATTATCCATTTCCTTCTGTATCAAAATCAGATATACCCGTTCCCTGTTCTGTGGTATTCCATAATGCTTTGCATTAAGAACACTCCAATAGGTGTGGTATCCGTATTCATGCAGTTCTTCTTCAAACAACCGGAATGTGGTATCCCGGAATTTTTTTCCTACAATATTTTTTACATTTTCATAAATTCCCCATACTGGTTTGACACCCCGTATCATACGGAGCCACTCCACCAGAAGGGAAGAACGTGTTTTATCAATATCATGGGAACCACACATGCCGCAGGCGTCCCTTTTGGAATAATGTACCTGCAGAGGGTTATACTCATACCCGCAGCTTCGGCATTTCCAAACTGCGCCTGCCTGCTTGCCTGCCAGGGAAAAATCCTGACAGGGGCTTCCGCCACAGATCATGTTAAACGGTTCAATCTCCCTTTCGTCCACTTTTGTAATATCTCCCAGATTCAATGTTTCACTTGTACCATGAATCGCACAATAACTCTTTGCTGCATATTTATCAAACTCACAAAAATTCACCAAACTATATTTCATTCCTCATATTTCATGAGGTGTAGCTACACATTTTACCTAGGATTACTCACTTATTTCCTCCTGTCTCCTAAATTTTTTATAGTCTTCATGAGAAATCCACAGCTACAAACGAAATATCCATCTGGCATTACCTTACAATCATAGAATCACCCCTTCCCGTATCCAGAGTTTATCCTTCTGTCAAAAATTCTGTTGGTCTGCACCACCTCCTTTCCTAACACTCCCACTTTCGGATTGGTTATTTCTTTCTCACCGCTCTTCTTTCCTGATGTTTGCCAGCACCCTGGACACATACGCCTGCTTGGGTATCCCCATGCGGTATCCCTGCCGCTCATAGCTCTCTTCGATAAACGCAACCCGTACACGTCCATGCAGTTTCCTCTTTCCTATCCACTGCACTACTTTTTCCATCTCCGCTTCGCATTCGTCGATCTCCCATTTTTTGAAACATTCCTCATCATAGCTATTTTCCAAAAGAATACCCTCCTATCTTGCCTGTGCTATCTGGTATGGTACTATGTTCCTGTGTCCTACCATTTTTTCTATCTTTTGTATGTTTGTCCCTTTTGTTTCAGTAAAAAGCGGCCTTTCCTTTTCTACCAGGCTGGAAAGCTCTTGGTTTTCCTTTTTATACTGCAAAAAAGCATTATAGTCTTTTCCCATAGGTGGAAGACGTACAAAAACCTCATACTCCATAAGGGTATATTTTCTTGCCAATTTTTTTGCCGCTTGTCTTCCCGGCAGGTCATTATCCAAACAGAACTGTATCTTCCTGATATGAGGATAATCTTTTAAGAACTTTTCCAAAGGACCATCGGAAAGCATTCCAAGTACCAGGATATTGTTCTGATAATCTTCCCGCAGTTCCATATCGGACATGGCATCAATGGCCGCCTCATATACATAGAGCGTATCACTGTTTTGGTCTACCAGATTAACCCCATAAGTTTTGTCATTCCCCGTAACATCTCCTTTAAAGGGTTTTCCATATTTATCCAGGGTTCCCCTCTGGCTGGCAAAACGTGGGATACCTTCCGTATCTTTTCCCACAAAAACCAGGTTATGGTACGTTCCGCTCTCATACAAAATCCCCTTTTTTACCCAAAAATCAATCATCTGCTTTGACAGCTTCCGCTGTTTTATCAGATAGCCATATAACCGGCGGCTGGTTTCTGATTTTGAAGGAAGTACAAAAGGGTCTTTCGGTATGTCTTTTCTCTGTTTTGTTTCTTCTATTTTTTCAGTCTGTCTTTCCGGTTGAAATTTTTGCATGGTTTCAGTACGGATATATCCGGCAAACTCCAGCAGATATTTGACTGCCTCCACAAAATCCATGTTTCTGAAATATTCCAGAAAGTCAATGGTGCTGCCACCTACCCCCTGGCTAAACCGGCACCAAGAAGACCGGTTGAAGATCATCACAGAGTCCATACCCACTGCCTGATAGAACCTGCCTTTCCTTTTCAATGGAATCCCTATCTGCTCCGCCAAATCCACTAAATCCACTGCCTTTGCAATCTGAATTTCTTCAGCCGTAAATTTTCCCATACTGCACCTCTTCATATTTCATATCCAGATAATGTGCCATTTCCGGGTGCAGAGCTTCAAAAGCAGTCAGGTAGCGGAAACAGGAACTATACTCTCCCTGTCCGGTACAAAATTCCCGCAGGCTCTTTTTTGAATACTGGGCGGGCTGATTGCACCAACGACTTAGGTTGATATACATTCCCTTATAAATTTCCGGTGCCCGTTCCCATGCGGCATAGCGCATCAAATAAGTCAGACACTTATACCGCATCAAAATCTCAATCCGTATGAAAACGTCCCGAATATCCTTTGCCCAAAAATCTGCTTTCCAGGTCCCTTCCCAGTCATAGCCGCACAGTACATACAGCTTAATTTTCTGATAAGGAACTGGGATCACTTCCCGCAAAAGTTCCAATTTTCTTACAATAAGTTCCTGATCTTTGATATGGTCAAAGGCAAAAATCATACCGTTATCCAATTTTCCAGATGCCAGAAGTTCCATCTGCCTTTTCTGCATAATCCTCAGATCCAGCCCCTGCCGGAATTGAAACCGCCTGCCTGTTTCCAGGACACTGGAAAAGATTTTTTCCCACCCTGCACAGGCAAAAAAGTTATCGTCCAAAAAGCATAACTTCTTTCTGGACGGGTCATAAAATTCTTCCAATGGGCTTGCTGGTGCTGCACCGGTGCTGTTTTTGTTTACACAGAAACTGCACTTCCGAAAACACCCCCTGGTGAGGAAACCAATGGAATACTCCGTATAAAATTGGAACTCTTTCTTCTTTTTCTCTCCTTCGCTATGTTCTTTTACCATCTGGTCATACAAATGATAGTCCGGTGTATGGTGTTCAATCGCTTCTGGAAGTACCGGTGCTTTATCGTAAAAAAATCCAGTCCCTCCATAAACGGTTGTTTCCCTCGTCAAAATATGTTCCGGCACAAAGGTATCCGTAAACACTTTTGATACATAGAGCCAGTCATATTCCCCTGCCTGGCTATAATCCAAAAGAAGCTCTGTTTCAAATCCCTGCTCCTTCCAATAAGCGGAAAGTTTCATACATGCCAAGTTAGGAAACCGGTGTCTTTTCCGGTATAAAAGATCTGCATCTATAATCCCTATCCTCAACGCCTGCTCCTTTCCATACGGGTAGTTCCGGTTTTCTTCTCCCCTTTGACTGCCTCTTTTCTTTCTTCCTTTTCCTTGCATTCTGCCGGGCAATATGATTTTCCATTTGCTTCCATGATTTCTGCAAATTCACAAATATGGAACACCCTTGCCCCTACCTGTGTGTGGTATTCATCAATATAGGTACAAACCCGTTCTTCCCTTTTTCCATCTGGATATACAATCTCTATGGAGTCCCCGTCTGCTATGCTGAACAGGGTATGATAATGGCTGTCAATAAACCGTATTCTTTTTTTCTCTTCCATGCTTCTCACCTCATATTGCCAAAGAAAGGACAGCCGCAGCCGCCCTTTCCCAAGTTTAAAAACTGATTTTTATTTTCTATGCCTTTTTATGTCTTTTTCTGTAATAAAGTAGGCCTGCTACCATACCTGCACTTACACCAAGAGCCAGCAAAGGCAGGAACCAGTTTGTATCATCACCCGTTTTTGGTCCTGGTTTTACGGTACCTGGTGTTTCTGGTATTTTTTTATTCTGGATCTCTTTTACCACTTCAATGACTGGTGTTTTATCATTCTGATAGGTAAATACGATTTCCCACTCTTCTTCCGTCTTCTCATATCCCTTTAAGGTGGCAGTTTCTTTCAGCACATAGGTGATCGGTTCTTTGAAAACACCATTTTCATAAGTTCCAATTGGAAGTAGTTCTGAAACTGCTTTTCCATCTTTTCCAGTCTTCAAACGTCCTACTTCTTTTCCGGTTTCCTTTTCCAGCAGAACAAATTCTACTCCCTCTAAAGCTGCTTTACTGTCTGTATCCGTTTTTACGATAACCAGTTGTCCCATAGCACGCTCATCTTCCATCTTCACTTTCTGAATTTCTCCCGTTTCTTCTACTGTAAACTCCACGTCATTGGCCACAATATATCCGTCAACTGCCGCCTCTTCGTGCAGGGTATAAGTGCCTACCGGAAGATACTCAATCAGGTGTTCTTCTCCTGTGGTCCAGGACTCTACCACTTCCCCGTCCTGATCCAGGATCTGCAGCTTCGCCCCTTCAATCTCCTTACCATCTGTAATATCTGTTTTAGAGATAGAAACCTTTGTATGGTCGTCCTCCATTTTCACTTTTTGTACGTCCCCTGTTTCTTCCACAACAAATTTCACATCTTCTGCCCGGACATATCCCTGTTCCGTAGGCGCCTGCTCTTCATGCAGTATATATTCCCCTGGTGCCAGTGCGTAGACTACATGAGCTTCTTTTTTTGACACCCACTCTTCTACCACTTTTCCTTCCTGATCCAGGATCTGCATTTTGGCCCCTTCAATTTCCTGTCCACCGGTTAAATCTACTTTCGTAAACTCCGTAATAGTAGGCTGATTAGAAATTTCTTCTGAAAAAGCGAGCAGTTCAAGGGTCTGGTCTGTATAAGACGCATCAAAGGAACACACCTCATCATTTGGCAGGTATCCCGGCTTATGCTCTACTTCCTGAATATAGTATTTTCCATGAGGAAGATCTGCCTGAAATACCAGCTTGCCCTCTTCATCTGTTGTTCCCAGTTCAATCAAGGCATCTTTTTCTACAACTACTTCCCCGGCAGCATTTTTGATATCCTCCTGCGCATACAGCCCGAATACCACTCCTTCCAGCGGTTTTCCGGTTTCTGCGTCTTTCTTCAGAAGACTCAGGGAAACTTTCTGTCGCTGATTGGTAAGTTCCATTGTTACATAATCCACTGCTACTTCCTGTCCCTTATATGCAATTTCAAATTCTTTTGCTTCCGGGTCAAGCACACAGTTCTGACCTGCCTTTTCTTCCACTACATAGTATTTTCCGATAGGAAGATTATTCAGGACTGCCTTTCCTTCTTTATCTGTTACCATACGGGCTACCAGGGCATCTTTTTCATATTTTACAATGCGGTTTCCTGCTTCGTCTTTCTGTCCGTCCGGGGTATAAATGGTTTTCTTTGCATGAATGGCAAATTCTGCACCTTCCATATTCCCTTCTTCATAGTCAAATTTATAACCTTTCTCTTTTTCCATGACTTCTTCCCCGGTGAAGAAACTGCTTACCTGATTTACGAAACCTACTACACCGTTTTTCATCTTCGTCAGGATCTTTTCTTCTACTTTAGAAGCACCAGAAAGTTTTTCTCCCTTTTTATGGATTGTAAGGCTTCCTACTGCTTCATCATTATACTGTTCAATGACAACAATAAATTTACCGGTTTCCTCTTCTACCTGGTGTACAGTATCAGAATTTACGGTAATAGTGATCGGCGCTTTCTTTGCCTCCTGGTATGTGCCTCCGTCTGCAACTTCATTCAGTGGAACTTCCTTTCCGTCTTTTAAGAGGGCATTTTCAAATCCTACCTGTACATAATTTTCCGGCGCTTCCACTTCTTCAATCCGGTAAGTGCCACATTTTAACTGCTCCGGTGTAATCAGGTATCCCTCTTCGTTGGTCCTGAACACAGATACCACTTCTTTTTTCGGATATCTTACGATCATTTCCACATATTTTTCTGCTTCCACATCATAAATCTTATAAGCTGCACTGTTATCCAGCACCGGCTTCTGCGTCTGGGCATCTTTTTTCACAATCTTGAAGTAATACTGCAAAGGACGGTCATCAAACACACGCCATACCTGGGGTTCCCGGCTGTCTTCTGAAATCTGTACGATAAATGGACGAATCCCTTTTAAATTTTCCGGAACTGTAGACTCAAACACCACATAGGTTCCATAAGGAAGTTCTGGACTCTTTAAATATCCTTTCTTATCTGTAAACAGCTCTGGTACCGTAATCTTTTTACCATTCTCCCAATAAGAAGCGGTTTCGTCTTTGCTGTAATCATAGGTGATAAAATCTTCCGGGGTATAATAAGAACCATTTCCCGGCTTCAAACTTCCATCTTTTACACCAGACAGCTCACTGATGAGGAATACCTTAAATCCAGCTCCTTCTACCAGTTCTGTTTCTGTCTGCTCCCCGTCTTCTGAGATCTTGATAAGCTGAAAGGCCTGTTTCTTTACAGTTTCCTTTACAGTTACTTCCCGGTGTACAATCTGTACCTCCTGTCCTTCATACGAAACCTCTACGGGATACTCTGTTTCATCTAACAGATACCCTTCTGCCGGCTCTATTTCTTTCACGAAATAATTTCCAAGATACAGGTTTTTGAAATCTACAGTTCCTTCACTGGAAATCGTACCCTGCGCTACAAGTTCCCCTTTTTTATGGACAATCCCATCTTTCTTATTGGGGTGTTCAATATCTTCTGCAGCATATAATCCGTATTTTGCCCCTACTAAGGTTGCGTCACCCTGGGAAATAAATCCCTGGGAATCCTGATCAATCTTACTTACATGAACTTCTCCCCGTACTTCCTCATTTTTAAAATCATGAGAAAAAGTATATGTGTAGGTGCTGTCGTCTTTATATTCATAGAAGAAACGATACACCTCATCTGTCATATAATACTTATCCGGTGCCTGGATTTCTTTTACGCTGTAATGGAAATTCAAAGGAATATCCGCATGGAACACAGCCATTCCTTCCCTGTCGGAAACAGCACGTTCCACCAGGCTTCCCTTTTCTACAAGAACCTTTCCGTCTGCCGCTGTCAGGTCTTCTTCTGCATACAATCCAAACGTCGCACCCTCCAGGGTAACGTCATCATGTTTCGATTTTTTCACTACATTTACGGAAATCTCCGGTCTTGCATTGGTAAAAGTGGTTTCCCCCTGGGATAACTCTACATTCTGTCCTGCATAGGACAAGGTTACAAAATGGGTACGTTCCTGTTCTGTTTTTCCAATCACCAGATTTTCCGGTGCTTTCTGTTCTACAACCTTATATTTTCCAAGATACAATTCTTTGGAAACAGCACTTCCATCTTCCCCGGTTGTCAGACTTTCTACCAGATCCCCTGCTTTATGCACCTTCGTCACTTTATCCTGGCTGTAAATATCCTCTGCCGCATAAATGTTATATTCTGCCCCTGCAAAGTCCGCATTTCCATATACAAAAGTCAGGTTCCCCTCTTCTCCGGTTACTCCAGTCAGAACCTCACCTTTTTTACGGATTGTGATTTTTCCTTTCTGTTCCTCATTCGTCACTGCAACAGAAGTTGTTTTTCCTGTTTCCAGCTTCACATTAAAAGACTCTGTATTCAGCTTATATCCTTCTGGAACAGAAATTTCTTTTAAATATACCGTATCCTGGGTTTTCGGAAGCTCCACCTCAGAAGTACCGTTGCTGTCTGTGGCCGGCATCTGCACAAGAAGATTTTTACATGCACTGTCTGAATAAATACCAAAAACAGCGCCGGACAGATTTACTTTACTGTTCTTATCTTTTTTTGTTACCTTTACCCTTGCCAGGTCCAGCCACTTCACCGTAAATTCCACAGAAGCACTTTCTTCTTCAAAAAATGCCCCATACCCAATGTCCTGGGAACCAGAACCCGTAGACAATACTAAGGTCTTCCACTGGGTTCCCATTTGTCCTTTCAGCTTACCGCTGTTCCATGTACCCGTTACAGTTTTGGGAGCGCTGAAATAGAATGTGGTATTCCCATTGATCTTTACGGTTCCTGTCTGTTTTGTACTTCCACTGTGATAAGTCACATTCTCTGGCATTTTTAAAGTAATATAGTTTCTATGGTCACCTTTTAAAGTAAACTCCCCGGTACGCTGTTCCTTTCCACTTTCATAAGCCTTTGCTTCCTTTGGGGACAACGTGATTGCTGCTGTCGGAGGTGCTTCCAGGCTGTAAATATGCTGGATATATCCCCACACACCGCTTGCCTTAATATCTTCAAAGGTACAGCCATAAAAACCGTCCATGCCACAATAAGAATAAGCGGCAGCTAAATGCGTAAAAATATACTTTGTCTTCCAGTCAAAAGAGGGCATATACTCCCCGGTAATGTCCCCAGGACCGCCATATCCATAATAAAGGACTTTCTGCAATTCCGGGTTGCTTTCAAATTCATTTGCTACATAATCCGAGGTCGGCGGGGAAGCCTTCATAGACTCCAGACAATATGCTACATGGCCATTTACAGTGAAATAGGAAGTAGAATAGTTCCCCACGTTAGAAGGGTATGGGATTTTTTCTCCCTGTACCAGATGTACATTGCTTCCTTTTTGCTGCTCCATTGCTGCCGGAACAACCGATAAGAACATTCCCTTATCCTCTTTTGGTGTCAGATCAATCAACTCTGCCCCTGCATCTGGCATTTCCGGTTCTTCCGTCAGTACCTCCGGTATCTCCGGGTCAGGGTCCGCCTCACCGTCCTCACCGGAGTCATCTTCGGTATGCTGGCTTACTTCTCCCTGGGGTTCCTGTGTGCTGTTTTCCCTTGCTTCTACCACAATTCTTCTCATAATCTGATAGGAAGGGCTTCCGCTTAACGGATCAACACAATAAAATGCCTGGTAAGAACCTGGGGTATTGAAATCAAAAGAATTGCCGGAGTCCCCTTCTGCTTTCAGAAACGTTACCTTTACTTTTTCATCATTTTTCTGAAAACCCCTGTAATCTGTTTCCAGGTCAAAGGGCTCTCCTGCTTTTATGGTAAGGTCCTCTGCATACACCAGTTCTTCTTCTGTCAGTTGCTCCTTTACCTCTTCCAACTCCGGTAATGTTTCCGAAGCAGCCTCCTCCTGTTTTACTTCCTGTATCTGTGCATGTTCCTCAGACTGTTCAGAAGCCAGTGCGGTGATCCCTGTATTGAGTAACGTAGAACAACTAAGAAGAAGTGCCAGCGTCCCAGCCAGCAGCCTTTTCTTTTTTCCTTTCATCATAGCTTTGCTCCTTTTCATTTTTTCGTCAAAAAAAGCAGGCCACACAAGCCTGCTTTCCATTTTCTATCTTCTTTTTTCTATCATTTGTATACGGTCTGTCCCGTATCCAATGCACCTGTCAATCCCCTTTCTATTCCCTGCTCCCTGCATGGAACACTGCCAAAACAAGCTGCAGAACCAGCAGAAACAAACATATTACCAGTTTCCCTGTCAGATACAGCAGTTTCCCCACTGCAATGAAAATCCCTTTTACAACTTCCCATACACTTCTTCCTACTGCCATATCTTTTTCCTCCTTATTCTTCAAATGCCCCATAAAATTCCGCAAACCGTAAATCTTTTTCCATACAGGCTTCTTCCTTTTCCCTGTCCTCTGCTATCGCTCCACCGTCAGAAAGTTCTCCCTGAACTGCCTTTTCCAGCACACCTAGCTTCTCAAAGGCTTCTTCCTGTGCCATTGAAACCGCTTCTTTTACGATTTTACAAAATTGTTCTTTCTGGTTCTCCAGAAGGGTATTTAATAGTTTCATCTGCTGTACTTCTTCTTCCTGCTGTAGATACTTGGCAAAATAAACGATTGCTTCTGCTATAAAGTCGTCTTTTGTCTTGAAAATATCTTTGTTATACTCCTTCAGATACCGATAAGCCTGATGATGTACCGGTCTGCTTTTATACAGCCGCAGTGAAGTTGTATATACTTTTTCCGTATCCATAAGTTTTCACTTCCTATCATGCTGTCCGCATTTTCCTCTGTTTTGCCCGGATAATACTTTTCACTGCTTCTTCACAGCCCCTTGCATTGGCATGTATATCTGTTACAAACTGTACATCTTTTCCCTCATTGGCTCCAAAATGCTCCACAATGGAAGAACCGCCGCCCATAAACACCATTTTGGTCAGATCCAGATTATAATGGTTTGCCTGTATGATACCATAAATTTCCTCTGCGTAGGACTTCAAACAGTTTTTTATGACGTCCTGATACTGCTTCGGGCAGTCATAGCTTCCTGTCCTCATAAATGCTTCTGTAATATATGCCGGTACCCCTGCCCCTGTTTTGGCAATGGCTTCCTCATTGACTTTTCCGATACAGTACAAAGCTGCCTTATCTGAAATCGAATACTTCCCGTCCGGCATTCCGTCAACAAACTCTACCAGGTCGGTAGTTCCTCCACCAATATCTACTAAAAGGCAGTAACCGGGAACCGCTTCTAAAAGCGTATGGATCACCACATGCCCCTGCATAAAAACAAACACATTTTCCAACGACACATGATAATGTACCCCTTCATAACGGAAATGCAGTTCCTTTGTCTTTAACAGATATTTCTTGAAACTTTCTTTCTGCTGCTGAAATCTTCTGGGCGGCAGGGCAGCTCCCATTTTTACGGAAGCGTCTGTCAATCCCCGGAAACGCATTTCCTGCGCCAGTGCTGCAAGGGTAAGAAGATAATAATTTTCATTCTCTGTCTTATCCACACACTCCTTTTCCGGCACTTTCCCTCCCACATAATAAAACTGGTTCTGGTATTCCAAAATGTGCTCCAGGCTGTCCGGCCTTGCCTGCAAAGGCTGGATTGCTGCTGAGAATACCGTATTTGCAGTTTTCATGTTACGGTTTCCATGATCAATTCCAATAATCATTTTAGTTTCCACGTTCTTATCCTCCTGAAAGTTATAGTTTGTATTTTATCTTGTTCTCTTTGGTTCTTGACCTGTTTCTTTCTTTTCTTTGTCTATCACAGGAAGTTTTTCAAACAGTTCCCCCATCACAGCTTCCATTTCCTGAAACTTCATTTCATCTGGCATACACAGAAAAACAATCACTGCATCAGTCAGACGTTCCCCATTCTCTTTCCGGTAAAGTTCCGTATAGGAACCCCAACAACCGTCCTCACCCGCATAAAACTTTTTTGTCTTCTCATTTACTTTTATGAGGTATTCCTCGGTATCAACAAAAATTTTCCGAATGGATACTTTTTGTAGGTCGTATTTCATGCTGTCCATATAAACCGGAAGGTGTTCCTCTGGTGCAAAATAGACATACATTGTGCAATAGGTATCTCCCTCCGTCCCCATCTCCTGTAAGACAATCCCGGCTTCAAACATTTCCGGTGGAGCATAATCTACTACAAAATCCGAATCCTTACCCTGTGGAGATTTTTCAAAACGCCCTGAATCTCCAACCAGAAAATGTTTGGGGCACTGAATACGAAACCTTTCTTCCCTCATTCTGTATATTCCTCCATAATCTCACTAATATCTTTTTGAAATAACCGCTGAAGTCGGACAACTACATAGACATTGGGCTTTTGCTGTCCGTATTCAATCCTCTGATACGTCCGAAGACTGATACCCAAGACAGCCGCAAGTTCTATCTGTGTATATCCATGAGCTGTCCTGAATTTTCTTAATTTTGTTACTTTCTATCACGCTCCTTACGTCTGAGGGATAGCTTCCTGATAAGCAAACAGATTGGATATATAGCTGTTTGCTGTCAATGTGGCATTGTATAAAGCGGTAAGCAGCACTGCCCGGATATTATTGGCTTTCCTTGTACACTGCTTAATTGAGTCTATCACATACTCTACGGTAAACTTATCCAGCTTTTTATACATTCCCTGTACAATGCCAAGAGGTCGTTCTTCCTGATTTACCCTTATGGTCTTTGCATTGGACGTCAAAACATCTACTGCAAGCCCTACAATCTCATTGAGCAGTTTTCTGTCAAAAGGTCTGTCTATCCATATCGCATCATAATCAATCTGATCTTTGAACTGTTCTTCTGCTGCCTGATAGGATAAGATAGGATTATCTCTATACCCATTCCCTATTTCTGTTGTATTCTTTTGGGTACTTTCTGCTGTAGTCTTTGTAGTAATCTCTGTATTTGTCTGCCCGCTATCAGTCTGAGGTACCTCTTTGGGTATCCAGGGCTCTGTTTCCCTGTCGGGGTATGCTCCCTCTTTGAATGGTGACACCCTCTTCCTTTGGAAAGGGACAGCCCTCTCTTCTACAAAATGTATCTCTTCCTCTATGGCTGTATGGGAACTGATTTTCTCTGCTTTGGATTTCTCTCTTCTTTTTTCAAAGGAAACCGGATCTGCTCCTGTTTCTTCTGGATAAGTCAATTCTTTTAACCGGTCTACGATCAATTCCAGATACAGAACATTATTTACAACAATCCCATTCATGGAAATGGTTCTAAATACCCGTTTTACCACACCCAGCTTCTCTAAAAATACCACTGCATTTGTCGCTTCTTTTTTGGAAATCCCAAACTGTTCGCTGATCTGCTGGTAACTTCTCTGAAGAAGGTCTGACTTAAATTTCTTTCTTACCCCAATGACCTGTCCGGTTCCTTCATCTCTGATTTCTGTAGGCTTATACCAGTACACAATATCTGCCAGTATAATAATAGCTGTTAGATTTGGCTTTCCACTTTCTCTGATGATTGTCCGATACCACACCTGCGGAATGATATTTCCAGATATATTCAGTTTTGCATTTTCATCTACAATTTCATTTCCAGTGCTATAAATACCTCCATTCATACGTTTATTCCTCACTCCCCTGCTTCTTTTCTTTTTCAAATAAAGCACTTATTTCTTCATCTGCTCTTTTGCCTGCCACCAGACACGCATACAACGAAACGAGGAAAAAAATTATTCCAACAATCATAATCACCTTTATCATTGCTCTGTCCTCCCAAGAAAAAAAGGACTAAGCCAGCTAACAGAATCTTTTAACTAACCTAGTCCTTAACATATTTTTTTCAATATATTGTAACCGAATGGTTTTTCACAAACTTGACCGCCTGTGAGAATGGATATAATTTTGACAGGACCAGTAGCAATAGGTTTCTATCTTTAAGAGCCCCTGCCATTTGATTTTTACTATGAAAAATTCATTCCCGGTCTATGAATTTTCTACCTTTTATGGTATAATAGAAAAAAGACTAAATTGGCGTGAGCCCTTATTTTATAAGGAATCTGCTAACTTAGTCTTATTTTAACATAATCACCGGAGCCGGAACGCCCTTTTAAGATGGCAAGTGTTCCTTTTTTTATCTCCATGGATACTCCGTCAAGTGCGTGGACTGTTGTACCATCTCCCGCCTTGAAATATCTTTTTATATTTTGAGCAATTATCGCATTTTCCATATGTCACGACCTCATTTACCATGCTATAAAAACTTTCTACCGACTACCACAAAATCATTTTTATCTGCTAACTATCTTCTCCAAGCCTTAGTGCCTGTGCTATCTTCATACTCTTAAGCAATCTGCTGATAACCACATAGCATACGGCTACAGCCACGAAAAGTACTCCTGCAAGCTCCAGCATATCAGATTGATAAATATATACATTTACTCCGATATTGTGTTTCTGCGGCAGATATATGATCGATATGAGCCTTACAAACATCGCTGTTGCAGCTATACCTATGCCTGCTCCCGCAAGAAGCGGCAGAAATGATAAAAATATCTGCTCGTTTAAAAGCATTGCTTTTACCTCTCTCATTCTCATTCCCATTGCACGGTATATACCAAACTGCAACTCCCTCTGTTTTAGTGTCATAACCCAATACAGCAAAAATCCTACTGAGCACACTATCAGTGAAAGTATAAAACTTAATGTAAACATACCGTTTGTGATCTGCACTGTGGCTGAGTTTTTATTCTCGTCTATAAGC